>ERZ1046740.54-NODE-54-length-102736-cov-8.017257_pt1 | contig 102736 bp, 101 predicted proteins | sample MGYA00383093_ERZ1046740 | MGnify/ENA primary metagenome ERZ1046740 (study PRJEB29581, sample SAMEA5548363) | metagenome | biome: marine; feature: coastal; material: water | depth 25 m | study: Short-term variability in the microbial, nano- and picoplankton... | reverse complement strand
ATTGTATGCGACTACTTTAACATAGGAATTACCAAAAACAACACGCCTACTCTTCTCATCTTCTGTTAGACCAGCATCGGCCTCTTTTGCCAAACCTGCATAGTCTTTCCAACCGCGCATATCCGCAAAATCTTGTGGCAACTCATGGTAAGTCCCATCTTCCCACATATACGGCGAAACGATACCCAAGCTTTTAAGAACTTTGCCATAACTGACCATAGTATCGACTCTAAAGAAGGGCAATGACAATGGAAGAAGCATTAGAGCAACTAAAGCAATCATTGAGGCTGACAGCGGTCTTAACCATTCGGCTTTCTTAGTTTTAAACTCAATAATAAGAGAACCAAAAACAAAAAGTATTGGATATACACCGAGCATGTAATATGGCTTCGCACCAACCAGTGCCAGAGACAACCACATGAATAAAAACGCATAGCCAATGGGACGATAAGGCTTAAAAGGCTTGTATAAAAAGAACGATAAGAATCCGAACAGCCATATGAATATACCATGGGCATTCATTAAGAACTGCATATTGGTAAAATGGATTGGCCCGAAATTAACAAGCTGTTTGGTACTCAATTCATTTAAATGATAAAACAACGGCCAACTGTGGTTGTGTTGCCAAATTATATTCGGTGTGATTAAAAGGACAATACTTGCTAGACCTATCCAAAACTGACGACAAAAAAGAGTCTTAAACCTTCTTCCAACCAAGAGCCCTAAAACTGCAGTGCCAATAGGAATAAGCATTGTGTATTTATTCAACATCCCCAAACCTGATATGAGCGCAATAAGGTACCAGTAGTTCAGGTTCCTAGTTCTTAGCATTTGAACAAAAAAGTAAAAGAACATCAGCCAAAAGAGCTGATTAAATGCGACAGGTTGAAATAAGCTACCCATTCTCAGAAATGCAGGAGACAAAGCATAAGCCAGAGTAGCTATCAATACAGCCCATCGCTTACCACCTAAATCTTTGGTAATAACACCAACATAGGCCGTGCCAACACCAACGGCTAAAGCGGGAAATAAACGAACAACAAAAGCAGAACCGCCTAGAAGCTTAACCGCAAAAGTTGAAATTACCATGATAAACGGAGGCACAGAAATGTATCCCCACGCAGGATGCGCAGCATAATTAAGATACAGATACGCATCTCTATGCAATTCCCAATTACCAGACACCGCCATGTGCAAGATGAAATTACCTAGCGATACAAGCGCAATTATGAGACTTATCTTTCTCCTTTGTTGTTTTCTACCTGTTGACACTAAAAAATAGGTTAAGCGCGCAAATGTAAATTATACTTTTAACAAACTTTCTTGAGTTTTAGAAAGTAATCCCTATTGATTTTGCTGCATTGGATTTCCGCGTTGTCTGCGCTGTTTGTAGCCCTCAAATCGACTCTCTTCTTTTTCTGCAGGCCAGAAGTTATTGTTTCTATCTGTATCTGCCATTTCATAAAAAGGGTCTAACTCAATTTTCACAGCTTTTTTATCAAACACCATTACTTTAGAAAACTTTGTTTCGCTCTTAATCCATACTTCGGCAGGTATTCTTAAAACTTCTGTTAAACCATCTTCGAAAGTCACTTCCAATATTAGTGGCATTACCAAGCCTCCAATATTTTCAAATTCAGCCTCGTAAGCATATTTTCCGCTACTCAGTATTTCTTTTTGCCTCAGAGTTAAACTCTCTTCTTGTTTAGCATATGCCTCTTCTTGTTTCTTAGTTGGCTTATCCGGGTTATAAGAATTGTAAAAGTCTTTCATTGTAGAATCCTTTTTAACAACAGTCTCTACATCTTTATTTCTTTGGTAGCCAATGTGTCGTTTGTAATCTTCTTTCTTGTCTTCTCTTGCCTCTGAAATATCTTCTGGAGAAGGCAACTTGACTTCCATTTCTTTGACACCATTTAAGGAAACATCAACATGATCAGTAGTGTAGAACCAACCTCTCCAATACCAATCTAAATCAACTGCGCTTGCATCTTCCATTGTTCTAAATAAGTCTGCTGGCGAAGGATGTTTAAATGCCCAACGTTCGCAATATTCCTTAAATGCAAAATCAAATAGGTCTCTACCCATTACCGTTTCTCTCAAAATATTAAGAGCCGTAGCGGGCTTACCATAGGCATTGTTTCCAAACTGGATAATACTTTCAGAATTGGTCATAATCGGAGATATCCTCGTTTTATCACCTTTCATGTAATCTGTAATTTTATATGCTGGTCCTCTTCGAGACGGGTAGTCAACATCCCATTCTTGCTCAGTTAAATACTGTACAAAAGTATTCAAGCCTTCATCCATCCAAGTCCATTGACGCTCATCAGAGTTAATAATCATAGGAAAGAAATTGTGCCCGACCTCGTGTATTATAACCGAAATCATTCCGTGCTTTGTCGCAGACGAATACGTTCCATCCGCCTCCGGACGACCACCGTTGAAGCAAATCTGAGGGTATTCCATTCCAATTCTATTGGAATGTACAGAAATAGCTTTATGATACGGATAGTCGATTGTGTGCTTGCTGTACGTTTTAATTGTGTGCGCTACAACTCGCGTAGAGTACTTCTCCCAAAGTGGGTTTCCTTCCTTTGGATAGTAACTCACTGCCATTACATTATTTCCGTTGATGTCAACAGCCATGGCGTCCCAAATAAATTTTCTACTGGATGCAAAAGCAAAATCGCGAACGTTTGTTGCTTTAAAAGTCCATGTCTTCTTTTCAGCAGACTTTGTCTTTTCAGCTTCCAAAGCTTCTTCAGGCGTTACAATCATTACCGGAGTATCGTACGATTTTTGCGCCTTAGCCCAGCGTTTGCGCTGCTCGGAGGTTAATACGCTTGATGCGTTCTGAAGTTTACCTGTTGAACCAACAACATGATCTGCAGGCACAGTGATATTAACGGTATAATCTCCAAAGGGAACAGCAAACTCACCACCTCCTAAAAACTGTTTGTTTTGCCAGCCTTCAACATCATTATAAACCGCCATGCGCGGGAAGAACTGGGCAATGGTGTACAAATAATTGTCTTCCTCTTCAAAATACTCTAGACCAGAACGACCACCAATTTTCATTCGGTCGTTAATGTTGTACCACCACTTTATGTCGAAACTTACTTTTTGCCCCTTTAACAACGGCTTCTCTAAATCAATACGCATCATGGTATTGTTAATGGTATAGGGTAAGTCCTTACCAGAAGTATTTGTTACCCTTTCAATTTTAAAACCACCATCAAAATCATAGAAAAAACGTTCTATGGCTCTTGGCGAAGGGTTTGCCGGAATAGTTCCTTTAGAAATTTTTCGCGTATCAGAATCTATCGCACGCTTATTTTGATCAAGTTGGAGCCAAAGGTAGTTCAGTGGATCTGGAGAATTGTTTGTATAAGTTACGCGTTCAGAACCCGTTATTTTTTGATTTTCATCATCTAGCTCTACACTAATAGTATAGTCTGCCTTTTGCTGATAATATTGAGGGCCTGGAGCACCTGAAGCTGTTCTATAGACATTTGGTGTTGGTAGCTCCTGTCCTAACTGTTTAAATTTACTCTCATTCGTATTTTGAGCGATTATTACTCCAAATGAGAAAAGCGCAACAAGCGCGAAAGCGTATTTTTTATTCATGCTCTTAACTATTAAAAGGGCCAGTTCTTTAGTATTAATGTTATGCTGATAAACGAAACACCTCCGGCAATAAAAATGTTCCAACTTTTAAGGGTGACTTTAAAAATTTGCTGAAAAGTAAAGGAGATTAATAAAATTACCAAAACGATTACAAGTTGACCCATTTCAATACCTAAATTGAACGGTAAATAAGACGTATACCATGGTTTTGAATCAAGCATTATCATGCGATAAAAACCTGAAAACCCGAAGCCATGAACAAGCCCGAACAATCCACTGATTGCAACTTTAGCATTTCCGGCTTTGTTTGAGCCAAGTTTTGTGACATTAAATAGTGCGGTAAATAATATTGTTACCGGAATTAAAAATTCAATATAATCTCCTTTTAGTCTTAAAACATCGAAGGCAGCTAATGCTAAACTCAACGAATGTGTTATTGTGAAAATGGTTACTACTGCTAGTAATTTTTTCCAATCTCTGAACGTATAGACTCCACAAAGGGCAATAAGAAAAATTATGTGATCGTAACCATGAATGTCAGTTATGTGACGAAATCCAAGTTCAGTGAACATTTTAAAACTGTTCATTCGCTAAAGATAAATTGAATCCTAGACTTAGATCGACTGAAAAATTCAGAAAGTTCATCTATCCCATCAAAAAAATGGACAATATTCACTTGGTCAGAGTAAAGGTCAACCATCCAATTTATTTCCATTGTTGGTTCTTTAATAGATTTCACATTATCTATCGTAAAGTAAATCCAAGTCAGGTCACCTTCATTTTCAAAGCCAACCAAACTTATCTCTTTAGGTCGTTTTTTGATATCATAGTACTTTACATACTTTGGCAACTCCACACTCAAACCGCTTTCTATTTCAGCTTTCAATGTGTTCTCGTCTAGAGCCAAAGCACCATGACCGTTAGTTTTTAAGAGTAACTCTAAATCATCTGTAAATACTTTAAGCTCACCTTGAATTTGTTTTTCAGTGCGATTGAATGTTAGTCTAAATATTGAAATGTAATATTCATGAAGACCAAAAGCTCCAATACCAATTACCAATAAACAGATTTTGATTAAACGCATATTACTTTTTCAAACTGTTGGCAATTATACGCAAGGATTAATAACCTCTATGCCCTCTGTTTCAAAAAGCAAAAAAGAATTTTTAGGACTGTAACTCTTCCAAAACCAAATTAGACAGATACATGGCTATATTGCTGCATTACAAAATGGAAAAATGACGAGAATACAGAATCTGATTATTGGTGCAGGCCCTGCCGGTTTGGCTATTGCTGGACGTCTTTCAAAACTCAATATTCCCTACGAAATAATCGAGAAAACAGATAATGTAGCTTCGACTTGGCGCAATCACTACGATCGTTTGCATTTGCATACAGCCAAAGAGCTGTCTCATTTACCTCATCTTAAGTTTCCAAAAGACTACCCCGTTTACGTTTCCAGAAAAGATGTTGTGACCTATATGGATGAGTATTCCAATCACTTCAACATCAAACCACATTTCAACGAAGAAGTCGCTTCAATAAAAAAAGAAAATGGCATCTGGAAAACAACAACTGCCTCTAATAAAGTTTGGCATTCTGACAATGTTGTCATTGCAACTGGCTCAAACCGTGTTCCTTTTAGCCCAACGTGGTCAGGCTTTAATAAATACAAGGGATTTGTTCAGCATTCAGCAGATTTTAAAAATGGGGAACGATTTAAAGATCAAGATGTACTTATTATTGGCATGGGAAACACAGGTGCAGAAATTGCCATCGACATGCAAGAGAATGGTGCCAAAACATGTATTTCTGTGCGAGGACCCGTAAATATTATTACAAGAGACTTTAATGGCAGACCGACACAACATACGGCTATAAAACTACAGAAGCTCCCACCATGGCTTAATGACATCATCGCGAATGTGGTGCAGAAACTGACCATAGGCGATTTATCAAAATATGGTTTACATAGCCTTAAAATTTCTCCATCTGCACAACTACGTGAACTAGGAAAAACAGCAATTATTGATTTAGGAACTGTTGATTTAATTAAAAAAGGTGAGGTGTTGATAAAACCTGGCATACAAAAGTTTACACCGAACGGTGTGACATTTGAAAACGGTGAAGAAAAAGACTTTGATGCAGTGATTTTGGCAACAGGCTATAGATCTAACGTTGATGAATTTTTGGATAATACGGAAAACATCTACAATACAATTGGTGAACCTAGAGCCCCAATCATTGAGCAGAATAAAGGTTTGTATTTTATTGGATTTGATTTATACCATGGAGGAGTTTTGTATTCTATTCATAAAAACTCCAAACTAATTGTAGAGGATATTCTTCGATAAATATGATTTAAAATTCAAACCAAAAAAAATGGCTAAATGAGGATAAACATTCCTCTAATTTCAGTAATAGTGTTAGGCTGTTTTAGAAATTTAAATTAACTCGTCCTTAATGTGAGAAAGACAATTGAGCCTAAAAGACTTATTCTAAAAGAAATAACACTATCCATTCAAACACTTATTCCATATCGCCATCAATAAAAGGTCCGCCAACACTGTATAAGTATTCTTTTAGTCCATCTACTTCAGCTTCTATGCTTTCTAATTCTTGCTTAATAATTGGTACGGCTTGTTTCACAATTTCTAAGTTCTCTTTTTGCATTGCCGTTGGTGCGCTTGTGCTATACCAGCTGTTCCAAACTGTACCACCAAAACGGTCATTTAAAGAAGGTGGCGTTTCAAATTCGCGTTTTTTAATACTCGCATCACCATTGATCTTTCTATCCAATTGCATCATACGCTCTTCGAGCAGTCGAATTTCAGCCAATTTAGACAAGTCTGCACCAGGAGTATTTCTCATGCCGGCTTTCAACTCATCCAATGTTTTGTTCAAGCTGTTAAACTTTGCGTCAATAGCATTTGCTTCTCGACCCACACCATTCAACTCTTCTTGGAAACTCACAAGACCAGGCTGGTCTTCCGCTCTAAACGTATTGTTTTTCAAATGGTTTAATTGGAACTCTTTCTCCGCTGCCAATTGCGACACTGTCCCATTCTCGCTCTTCCATATCGAAATTTTATACGTACCTTCTGGAGCCAATAGAGAACCGCTGTTATTTGTTGCAGGCTCTCCTTTTTTATCAATGTAAGTGGTGTTTGTCAATCTACCATCCCAAGTCAATCTATTTATTCCAGTCTTATAATTCTTAGAAATTCTTCTAATTTCTTTATCTGAAGCATCGCTAATACTAAAAATCAAATAAGGTGGCTCTTCGTTGTCCTCTGCACGTATTTCCTCTAAAGAGGGATAAACAGCATTATCACTCCCCTTCTCCTTCTCTTTGCGGATTTCCTTTTTTGTCTTTGGTGCCTCTTTTATAAAGTATGTTACCGTTGCTCCCATTTCTGGATTGTCAGCTCTATAATACGACGCCCCTAAAAACCCGCCTGGGCCATAACCCAATGGAGTGGCTTCTATATATACCAAACCATCTTTAATGTTAAAAATATGGGCCTCTTTGCTAAGCACCTCATCGTTCATTTCCCTTAAAGGAGAATAATCATCTAACACATAAAAGCCTCGACCAAAACTCGCCAACACAACATCGTCTTCTCTGCGCTGCAATTCAATATCGCGAACAGCAACTGTTGGCATTCCACCTTTTAATTGCATCCAACTAGATCCTCCATCAGAACTAAAGAAAAGTCCAAACTCCGTTCCTGCAAAGAGCAAATTTGGATTCTTGTGATCCTCAACAATGCTGTAGACCGACCCTCTTTCTGGTAAATTGTTCGTAATATTTGTCCAGGACTTCCCTTTGTTTGAACTCTTGAGAACATAGGGTTTAAAATCTCCGTTTTTATGATTGTTAAACGCAGCATAAACTACATTTTCGTCATGCATAGACGGAGAAAGTGCATTTACATATGTGCGGTCTGGCACTTCAGAAAATGAAGAAACTGCAAACCAGCTTCCACCATCATCTTGACTTATCTGTACTTGACCATCATCTGTACCAACATAAAGCAAACCTGCTTTGATTGGTGACTCCATCAGCGCAACAATATTCCCATAAATGGTTGTAGATCTATTTTTTGCAACTGCATCCATACTCCATACTTTACCCATAACAGGCAATCCATTTCTATCTATCTGTCGGCTTAAATCAGGGCTAATGGTTGTCCATGAATTTCCTTGATCTGAAGACTTAAAAACCTTATTTGCAGCGAAATAAAGCGTCTTACTGTTGTGTGGAGAAATTGCTAATGGCGCATCCCAGTTCCAGCGGTAAGCCTTGTCGTCTTTTCCTTCAACAGGTTTAATTGAAACCGCTTCACCACTGCGCTTATCAAAACGAACCAGCCAACCGTACTGTGCTTGGGCGTAAACTATGTTGTCATCTTCAGGGTCAACCTGCGTTTCAAAACCATCTCCAGTATTTGTAATCATCCAATCTGAATTTACAATACCGCGATTATTGTTTGTTCTTGACGGACCACCAAGACTAAAGTTATCTTGAGTTCCTCCATAAACGTTATAAAAAGGCTCTGCGTTGTCTGTTGATACTTTGTAAAACTGTGTTACCGGCAAATTAGCTTTGTAGTGCCACGTACTCATATCGTCCCATGTTTCATAAAGACCACCATCGCAACCCCAAATCATGTTATTTTCATCTTTAGGATTAATCCACATACAGTGGTTATCAACGTGTTTGTTTTTCTCAGGTATTCTTCCAAATGACTTACCACCATCGTATGATACATGGCCATAGGTATCCATACTGTAAATCGTATTTATGTCAAACGGAGACGCATAGATTTCTACATAGTAGTTCCCGGAGGTATTGTGACCGCCCTGCTTGCTCCAGCTTGCGCCTCTGTCAGTAGATTTATAAAAGCCATGACCTTCTGCCATTGCAAAGACAACATCAGGGTTTACCGGAGAAATACTCAATGCATATCTACCCACATCCCCAGAAGGTAAACCGTTTCCTAACTTCTTAAAAGTTGCTCCAGCGTCTGTAGATTTATACACAGCACTTTCTGGCCCTCCAGAAATATAAGTCCACACATGACGTCTGCGCTGATGCGCAGAGGCGTAAATAATATCTGCATTCCTAGGATCTAAATGCACTTCATTAACTCCAGTATTTTCAGAAATATCAAGGATTTTTGCCCAAGTCATCCCGCCATCAACGGTTTTGTATAAACCTCTGTCACCGCCTTCGCTCCATAGTGGACCATAAGCCGCAACATAAACGACATTCGAATTTCGAGGGTCCACTTTAATCATTCCAATGTGCTCGGAGTTTTCTAATCCAACCTTTTTCCAGCTTTTGCCACCATCGTTGGATTTATACAAACCGTCACCATAAGCAACAGAGCGTTGGTTATTGTTTTCTCCTGTTCCAACCCAGATTACATTTTCGTTATTCGGGTCTATCGTAACACAGCCAATGCTGTAAGAGCCTTGACCGTCAAAAATCGGATTGAACGAAACACCGTGGTTCGTTGTTTTCCAAACCCCTCCAGAAGCGGTTGCTACGTAATATTCATTAAAATCATTCGGATTAACCGCAATGTCTGCGATTCGCCCGGACGTTAATGCAGGACCAATGTTTCGCAGATTAAAAGCGTTGAACGAAGTTTTTGAAAGTGTTGATTCTTGAGTGGTTTCTTGCTTTTTTTTCTTTTGAGCATATGCCTGAGGTGAAATGGCTCCAACCGCCAAAAGGAAGAGTAGTATTTTTTTCATTTTAAAACTGATTTATACTGAATTTTCGGACAAGTGACCAAAAATAAAATACAAACGGTTCAATATTACTCTTTCATGAAATTTATCTATTTCCTATTCTATAAGACATCGTAAATGTGAGAGGTTTTTGAGTGATATCTGATTGTGCTGAGGGCGAATACCGTGCATCATAGAAGTAAACATCTTGAGTGGTGTTTCGCACTGCATAAACAAAATCTATTGACAAATCATTACCGCGGTAGCCGGCGCCTAAGGAAATCATATTTGTATTCGTCTGCTCAAAATTTCCGTTTAAACCAGACGTTTGAAATGAATACCCTCCCCGAAGATAGAATCGGTTTAATCGTAACTCAGCCCCTGCTCTTACAACATGAGCCAACTGTGTATATGCCTTAATTTCCTCGTCTAAATAGTCAATGTTGATAGAATCTGATTTTGAACGTGCGGTGTTCATTGCATTCAGTTCGTAATCCACACTTAAAAATCCATTTTTTCCAAACACTTTTGAAAGACCTAGAAGACCTCTCCAGGGTGTAGACAGTTTCCAAGTGTATGGATCGCTATAGGTTTCAACCACTTCCTCTAAAACAGAGCCACCCTTGAAGCGCGAAAACATGGCATCCTCCCAAGATTGTTCCATCGTATACCATGACGGTGTATGTATGGCTGCACCTGCCCTTAAGCCATTGTTGAAACGGTATTGCATGCCCACTTTAATATTAAATCCTACTCCACTAATTTCGTTGTGCTCTTTTAAATCGAATGAAGAAATCGAGTCTCCTAACTCAAAACGTTCAGAGTAAACAACATCTCTTTTATAATTTATAAAGGGAACACCTAATGACCCTCCAAAATACCAACGGTTATCTTTCTCGGCTGCGAACAAAATTGCAAACTCATTCATACCACCTTGTTGGTCAACTGTATACACGCTATTTACAACTTCCCTATCTGCCTGTGTGGTATAATTAAAATCACCATCGCTGTCTGTTAAATACGATTGAAAAGCCATCCACTCGTGCACTCTGCCTGCGTTCAACAAATCATCAGGATCATAGCCTTGGGAATTATCGAGCCACATATCTATTCTTGATACATTGTTCGATTCTCCAGTTGTTGTTGAGCGATTTGTATAGTCTGCGCTTTTATTCAAGCTCATTCCCACATTCCAATTCCAGTCATTCTCTTCTGGCAAAACAAATACGAACCCAATATTCCCAAAGTTAAAACCTCCAAGATCTTCTATGCGAGTAGAACCTTTAAAAGTCGTTGCCGTTCCTGAATTCAAACCACCGAGAGACAAACTCAATTCAGTTCTTCTAAAGACTGCAAATCCTGCAGGGTTCTGGTGTGACGCAGTAAAGTCGTTTCCAAGGGAAGTAAATGCTCCTCCTGCACCCATGTATCTGGCAGTTCCAAGATATGTGGTCTGTGAAAAACGCTGCACATCTTCAATACTTTGAGACCAAAGGAACCCTGTTGGCAACATTGCCAAAATTAAATATGTGATATTTTTCTTCATGCTGTTTTATCTGCGGCCTCCGCCTGATGTACGTGTTCCACCGCTGCTTCTTGAAGGAGAAGAAGAAGGTGAAGAGCTACGTCTTGAAGATCCTGAAGCTCTAAAATTAGATGAGTTCGAAGGTTTTCTTGTGCCACTTGAACTGCTGGGCGTAAAAGACTTTACAGATCTTGAAACACCGCTTCTTGTGTTTGTTTTCGGCTTCGCATTCGTTCCAGAATTGTAGTAGTTCTTTGCCGATTTTCTGTTTGTATTTGCCGAAGTATTCCTTCGTGCAGCTGATGTATTATTAGTTCTGTTTACAGAAGGCTTGCTATAGTTGGCACTACTAATTCTTGTATTCTGAGATGCAGAGTAAGTTCTGTTCTTAACCACATCAGATGAATTAGAACTTGCATAATATGTTTTCACTTTAGAACTATTTGACTTTGAAGTTACCTTTCCAACAGAATTTCCAGATCTTGTTTTTATTGTATGTCTTTGTTTGGCTGGTTGTCTAGTCACAGTTTTACGAACATCTGTTTTGAAATCTAATTCTCTTGGTTTTACGCCTGAATTCGAAGAGCTATTTACCGAGGAAACGGCTCTTTTTTCAATTTCCCTTTTCGGGATTTCACCAGATGTCTTTTTGGGGCCAGTGGAAACATTAGTCCCAGCGCTAGTCGATGAGCGACTTCCCGTTTTAGAACCATTTACTTTAGTTCTAAATCTGTTTGTGCTCCAGTCTGAAGTAATTGAATTTCCTGCCCAACCGTTCGGGTTTGAATTACTTGATCCATATCCATTTGACGGACAATATACAGGATAGCCATAACCGTAGCCTGGATAACCGTAACCAGAATAGCCGTAACCATACCCAGGATATCCATACCCAGGGTAACCATGGTAATCATATGGATTATAAAAAGAACTACCATAACGGTTATAGAAAGAATTTCCGAAACTCATACCAATATAAATTAAAGGTCTAAACTGCCACCTTGAACCGCCACCACCGTAATTTGTATAAGATTGGTTTGGCTGAGTAGCACTTACCATATTCGGATCGTAATAGTCGAAACTTTCGCTATATGCATAGTCAGGTAGAACATTAGAATCAACATATTCTTCTGTTTCTTCCGCCACATAAGAATCAATCCTGTAAGTTGGATCGAAATATATGCCATCGTCAAAGTAGTTTGAAGTGATATCGTTTCCTGTAGAACAGGACGCAAAAACCGCGCTAAACGCTAAGATTAATATGTATTCCTTTTTCATATTCTGACCATTTTTAAGATAGCAAAAGTCTTACATTTGCCCCCCACATAAATTAGCAATTTCCGTACCAAAAATATAAATAGATGGCCAAGAAGCTCACAACACGTGAAGAAGATTATTCTAAATGGTATAACGAATTAGTCGTAAAGGCAGATTTAGCAGAGAATTCAGGAGTTAGAGGATGCATGGTAATAAAGCCTTATGGCTATGCCATTTGGGAAAAAATGCAAGCCGAATTAGATAGAAGGTTCAAAGAAACAGGGCATGAAAATGCCTATTTCCCCTTGTTCGTGCCAAAGAGCCTTTTTGAAGCTGAAGAAAAAAATGCCGAAGGGTTTGCCAAAGAATGTGCGGTAGTAACACATTATAGACTTGAAACAGATCCTGATAAAGAGGGGAAACTAAGAGTTGATCCAAAGGCAAAACTCGAAGAAGAACTGATTGTTAGACCAACGAGTGAGGCTATTATTTGGAATACTTACAAAGGATGGGTTCAGAGCTACAGAGATCTTCCAATTTTGGTAAATCAATGGGCAAACGTTGTGCGTTGGGAAATGAGAACACGTTTATTTTTAAGAACCGCTGAGTTCTTATGGCAAGAAGGCCACACCGCCCACGCCACAAAAGCGGAAGCCGTTGCCGAAACAGATCAAATGGTGCGTGTGTATGAAGAGTTTTCGAGAAATGTCTTGGCCATTCCTACTATTATGGGGCATAAAACAGAAAGTGAAAGATTTGCAGGTGCTGACGACACTCTATGTATTGAAGGTTTAATGCAAGATGGTAAAGCCTTACAGATGGGAACTTCTCATTTCTTAGGACAAAACTTTGCAAAAGCATTTGACGTTAAATTTCAAACGAAAGAAGGAAAACAAGAACATGTTTGGGCAACAAGCTGGGGCGTTTCAACTCGTTTGATGGGCGCGTTAATAATGACTCACTCAGATGACAATGGATTAGTATTACCTCCAAACCTGGCTCCAATACAAGTTGTAATTGTACCTATTTACAAAGGAGAGGAACAGCTAGCGCAAATCTCTGAGGTTGCCAATAAAATGGTATCAGAAATGAGAGCAAAAGGCATTTCAGTAAAATTTGACAACAGAGATACGCATAAGCCAGGCTGGAAGTTTAATGAGTATGAACTGAAAGGTGTTCCTGTTAGAATAGCAATAGGTCCAAAAGATCTTGAGAAAGGCACTGTTGAAGTCGCGCGAAGAGACACTTTGGAAAAAGAATTCTTGCAACAGACTGATGTTGCCAATAAAGTTGAACATCTACTAGAGCAAATTCAGATAAACCTATTCACTAAGTCGCAAACATTTACCGAAGAAAACACGCGCAATGTAGATACCTGGGAAGAGTTTAAAGATGTTCTTGAAAACAAACCAGGTTTTATTTATGCCCACTGGGACGGAACAGCTGAAACCGAAGACAGAATTAAAGAGGAAACAAAAGCAACTATCCGCTGCATACCTTTTGACAATGTAAGTGAAGAAGGAAAATGTGTATTTTCTGGGCAACCATCGAAACAGCGTGTTCTGTTTGCAAAAGCTTATTAATTGAAGAAAGAGCAACAGTGTAATCAAGATATTTTAGACCTATTAGCCGGAAAATCCAGCACTAAACAGCTGGTATTTCGGCAAACTAAGGACGTTTTCAAGACGTTTAAGAAACTTCTAAAAACCATCGCAGAAGAACTAACCAGTAATATCTGTAAGATTGATAAAGAAGTAATTGTAGAATATTTTGACATTGGTGAGTACGAAGCAGAAATCCGTTTTTCAGGAGATGCTCTTATTTTCCACATGCACACCAACACTTTCACTTTTGATAAAAGTCACTTCACAAGCCAAAATTCATACATCAAAAAAGAACCTCTCAACGGTTATTTCGGATTGATTAGTATGTATAATTTTCTAGCGGATTCGCTGCGTTACAATCGTGTTAACGACATGGGGCATTTAGTTGGTCGCATTTTCGTAAATAGAGAAAAACATTTCTTCGTAGATGGCAAACGTCAATTCGCTTATATGTACAACAGCCCTGACACAGATAAAGTTACAAATGAATTATTGCGCGATGTTATTGAAAAAACCATCATCTACGCCTTGGACTTCGATTTAACATCACCCAACTTTAATGATGTACGTGTAGTAACGGTTAATCAGATTAGAAGCATTAGCAATGAGCTTAAAATCAGTACGTCTAAAAAGTTAGGATTTAAGATGTCTGCAGACAAAGACCATCCTCTAAAGTAAGCCTCAAATACAAAGCCTGTTAATTGAGTTTTGGTTTTCTATTTTAGTTTGCTCGAAACAGGCTGAAATTTATGTTAACAAAAGCGCTAGAACTCAACCCTAGATTAACTTTGTGACCAGCTGACGGTATAAAAATAAAACGTAAAAATAAATAGTTGTATTTTTTTAAAGTAATGTTTGGTGGATTGATTTTCTGTTTTACATTTGCAGCCCGTTAAAAGAAACGGAAGTACTTTAAAATGTTGGCCCCTTCGTCTATCGGTTAGGACGCCAGGTTTTCATCCTGGAAAGAGGAGTTCGATTCTCCTAGGGGCTACTAGTTTTTATATTAAGAAAGACAAAAAAAATGGCAAATCATAAGTCAGCATTAAAAAGAATACGTCAAACTGAAAAGAGACGAGTACATAATAAATATTATCACCAAACAGCAAGAAATGCTGTGAAGAGATTACGTGGTATGGAGGAAACTAAAGAAGCTTCTGCCCTCTTACCGAAAGTGATTTCTATGCTAGATAAATTGGTTAAGCGTAATATTATTCATAAGAATAAAGCGTCAAACTTAAAGTCTAGCCTTACTCGTCACGTAAACGCGATGGCTTGAGTAAGTAAAATGGTTACAAATCTGAAAGACGCCTGACGGCGTCTTTTTTTTGTTTTAATGATTACACAATACTTTTCTTTTGGCCCCTGCGTCTATCGGTTAAGACGCCAGTCTTTCATCCTGGATAGAAGAGTTCGGTTCTCTTAAGCCTTCACAAAATTAACTGCTATTCCATTGATCTAATCTTTTTAGTCAATATCAGGAAAATATTTACTTTTGTTTAACTTTTAATATATTTAGTTAAACATTTTATGCAGGCTAAAAAAGAAGACATACAGAACTGGGAGTCAGGTTATCGTATCAAACTCATTAACTCTCTCTCTGGTTACAAGGGAGTTCATTTGATTGGCACAAAAAACAAACATGGCCAATCTAATTTAGGGTTATTTAATTCTGTGGTTCACATAAGTGCAGAGCCACCTTGCATTGGGTTTATAATGAGACCACTCACTGTAACGCGTCATACCTATGAAAACATAATAGAAACTGAATATTTCACTATCAACCATGTGCACAATTCATTTTTAGAACGTGCGCATTACACCTCTGCTAAGTTCTATCTAGAGGAGTCTGAGTTTGACTTATGCAACTTAACCGAAGAGTACAAAAATAATTTTCAGGCCCCGTTTGTTGGAGAAAGCACGATTCAAGTGGGCTTAAAATTTGTTGAAGACATAGAAATAAAAGCGAGTGGCTGCAGACTTATAGTCGGTGAAGTTCAACTAATAAATACAAGTGACACATATATCCAAGAAGACGGTCAGATCGATTTAGAAAAAGCACAAGATATCAGTGTAACTGGGTTAAATCAATATTCATCGGTAAGAAAATTGACACATCTTCCTCTTGCAAAAAGAGATGATCTCCCAAGTTTTAATAAAAAGAAACGCCCAGATAATGTTGTATTTGATGAAAAAAGCCGCAGCTATAATGCCAGCATTTTGCCATATGGAACAAATATTGGAGCGCCTGCCATAGTTTCAAATGATCTTTCTACATGGAAAAATAGGGGAATAACAGGGTTTAACCATGTACTGAAAAGCAAAATAGACGATATTAAAGATGAATACAATAAATTGGTAAAGGCATTTGAAACAAACGAAATGCTGTACAATGCGAAATACGAATTTGAACCGATCATAGGCGAAGTGTATCATCTCTATCAAAAAGAAAATAGTAACGAACAATTTCTATCCATCATTCCACCTTTTACGTGGAAGAAAAAACACATCGGTTCTTATAGTCTGAGTAGCTCCAAGGTTTGGAAGGAAATTAAAAACATCAACCAAGGATCTAAGGAAACTTTACCAGTCAACATTTTTTAAATGGATTAAACATTGTGTGCTTGGTCTTATTTCTACAAAAGAAAATGAGGACCAAAATTTTTAATCGTCTCTATGGCTGTCTTAAATATTTCATGTATAAATTCTTACACATAAGAAGCTTGAACTTCTAAAAAACAAATGTAAAGCCCGGCGGGATACTGAAGTAGCAAAACTAAATCTGAGCGATGAACAAAATCAACGTTCGATGAAATTTCAAAACGCTACGGAGAAAAACACAGAGCTACTCAAAACGAAGAAGTAACACGGGACGAAATGAAAGCGATAGCTGAACCCATATGTGCTGCCAAAAACAAAGAAATGAATGCCTTACTAAGTGAAAAGCACTGCAAAATACACATCGAAACTCAAAACCAAAGGAAAAAGCACATGAAGAAAAGAGTGCACTAGAGCTCTTTTTTATTCTTCTTATTTTTATAAAAAACACTACCATGTCCGAACCAAACCAAAACAGCTCTATAAAAATGTGGGCTGAAGACGACAGACCTAGAGAAAAATTAATGGCAAAAGGTAAAATCGCCTTGTCAGATTCTGAATTGATTGCCATACTTATTGGAAGTGGTACAAGAGATTTGACAGCTGTGGATTTAGCGAAACAGATTCTCCAATCTACTAACAATAACTTAAATCAGTTGGGAAGACTAAATGTCAAGCAGTTGTGCAAATTCAAAGGAATTGGAGAGGCAAAAGCAATTTCAATAATAACAGCTTTAGAACTTGGAAAGCGAAGAAATGAATCTGAAGGCATTCAAAAACCAAAGATCACATCAAGCAAGAATGCCTTCACAATACTTCAACCCTGTATTGGCGATTTACACCACGAAGAGTTTTGGGTTCTTTTTCTTTCTAACGCCAATAAGGTCTTAAAAAAAGAACAACTTTCTGTAGGTGGAATGACAGGAACAGTGGCAGACATCCGCAAAATTTATAAATCCGCATTAGAACAAAGCGCTACTGCAATCATCATTGCTCACAACCATCCCTCAGGAACGTTAAAGCCAAGTCACTCCGACATTCTACTTACTCGAAAAGTTAAGGAAGGAGGAAGTATTTTAGATATAAAACTTTTGGATCATATAATCGTAACAGAAAAAAACTATTATAGCTTCGCAGATGAAGGGGTACTTTAGCCCTTTGTAAAAAGTTAGCTATGAAATCACCCCTTTTAATTGCTTTTTTCATGGTTGGCATCACTATTTTAGGTCAACCAAAAAACATCAAGATTTACGAAAACAAGGCCATGCCCATTGGTATTTGTGAGCCAAGTATAATTATCAACCCGCAAAACCCTCACAATATAATTGCTGGTGGAATACTTGACTTCGTTTTTGTTTCTAACGACACAGGTGCCACTTGGGATGTAAACACCTTAAAAAGTGAATCGGGCGTTTATGGGGACCCTTGCTTGGTTGCAGACAATAAAAATCATATCTACTATTTACATCTTTCAGATCCAGATGAAAAAGGTTGGGCAAGTGAAAAATTGTTGGACCGCATAGTCGTACAACGTAGTGATGACGGTGGCGAAAATTGGACCATGGACGGCTATACCGGAATGAACCATCCAAAAGATCAAGACAAACAATGGGCGTGTACGGATTTCAACAATCAGAATATTATTGTAAGCTGGACACAGTTTGACAAATACAACAGCAAAGACACAATAGATAAGTCTAATATTCTTTTCAGCGTAAGCGAAGATTTAGGAAAGACATTTTCAGAACCCTTGCGTATCAATCAATTCAGTGGTGACTGTCTGGATGGTGACCTTACCGCAGAAGGTGCCGTTCCAGCTGTTGGGCCAAATGGCGAATATTATGTAGCCTGGAGCTATGATGATAACATCTACTTCGACCGTTCCTTTGACAAAGGTAAAACGTGGCTTGATAAAGATGTGGTTATAGCCGATCAACCCGGTGGTTGGACAATGGACATACCTGGCATTCAAAGATGCAACGGCATGCCCATCACGGTAAGTGACATTTCTGATGGCCCGTATAAGGGCGCTGTTTATGTATGCTGGGCAGACAAAAGAAATGGCGAAGAAAATTCAGATGTTTACTTCAGTTCTTCAATGGACAGAGGAAGTACATGGTCTACTCCTATCAGAGTAAATGACGACTCAACCACGACCCAGCAGTTTTTCCCATGGATGAGCATTGATCCTATTACAGGTCATTTAGCTGTTGTGTTTTATGATAGAAGGAACCACAGCGACAACAACACAGAAGTCTATTTAGCCTACAGCAAGGATGCCGGTCAAACGTGGGTAAACGAAAAAATTTCAGAATCTCCATTTACTCCCAACAAGTATGTTTTCTTTGGCGATTACAACAATATTTCGTTTTACGATGGAAATGTTCGCCCAATATGGACGCGTTACGAAAAAGGCAAACTCAGTATTTGGACCGCTCTGATTTCAATTGAATAAAAACAAACAACCCTATACTTTAATTAAATATGAACAAATTCCTTTCACTAGCCCTAGTTTCACTACTATTTTTAGCCTGCAATCCAGAATCTAAAAAACATCCTATGGTTGGCTTATGGCAAATTTCTACAGTTACCATAGATGGAGAAGAAAACACACCTGATGACAAATGGATGCGCTTTAATGCAGATTCAACTCAAGAGTCTGGCAATGGATGGCTTCAGCATTCCGAAGGCCGATGGAAACTAGATGATGAAACTACCGAGCTCTATTTGCATCAAGAAAATGGATGGAAAGATGCTTTTGAAAACTTCAAGGTCACATTTAGCGACAGCGGTATGACATGGTCGCGTATCGAAGAAGATCAAGCTGTTGTGGTGAACATGCTAAAAATTGATAAAATTCCAAAACGTCAGGCAGATGAGCTTTACGGTATTTGGAAATTACACAGCACCAAAATTGATGATATTGAAATGAAGGCTGTTGAAAACCAGACGATATTTTTTAGATGGGATAAAATGTTCATCGCTCAAGACGAACGCAATCGCTCCTACGGATTATTTAAAACTGCAGGTCATGAAGACAAAGTTGAAATGGTTTACTACAATGGAGAGTGCATAAGAGAGTATTGGTTATTCTCCGTAAAAAATAACATCCTAAAACTTGAAGCCGAAAATGCTGAAAACAAAACCGTTCAGACTTACGAACGCATTTATGAATTAAACTAAACCTCAATGTCATACAAGAATATACTTATCGTTTCTACCTCAACCGTTCACGGGAAGAGTTATTTAGGATACATAGAAACAGAAATAAAGAACTTTTTTGAAGGGTGTAAAAACATAGTTTTCATACCATTTGCAAGGCCAGGCGGCATCTCCTGGGATGAATACACAGCCATTGCAAGAACAAAGTTCGAATCCTTAGGATTCAACATGAAAGGTATTCATGAATTCAATAATATAAAAGAAGCTTTGGTAGAAGCAGATGGTTTTTTTACTGGTGGCGGCAACACATTTGAGCTGATTAATCAATTGTATCAGCACGATATTTTAGAACTCATAACACAACTGGTGAACGATGGCAAGCCCTATATGGGTACAAGTGCAGGCAGCAACATCACTGGCGTAAGTGTCAAAACCACCAATGACATGCCTATAATTTATCCACCAAGTTTCGATGCCTTAAACTTGGTTCCTTTTAATATCAATCCCCACTATTTAGACCCTGACCCAACCTCCAAGCACATGGGGGAGACGCGTGAAACACGCATTAAAGAGTTTCATCACTTTAATGATGAAACTGTCGTTGGACTAAGAGAAGGAAGTTGGCTGCGGGTATCAGGAATGGACATTGAACTGAGGGGTCCACATTCCGCACGTATTTTCGAAAAAGACAAAGCACCTTACGAAGTGAAACCTGGAAGCGTTCGGTTTCTATTAAAATCTAACTTTATAGACAGTTAGTTTTGATAATAAGCTTGATTTTAGCAGGCTTATATTTCTTGAAAACGAATCAGTTGACCGGCTATTTGCAAAGACGCTTTTTGGCAATGAACTTCGGAGCTTTTATTACTGACACCATTTTTACCGAAACACAAAAACCCTCTTATGTAAACACATTTTCCGGAAAAGAATCAGTGGTTAATTTTTCTACAGACTCCATAACCATTTTTACAAAATAGCCCCTCTTGACACTCTCCTTAAAAAATTATGGAAGTGCACCTCTTAAACTGAAAAATGATTCAAATTTTTTTTTGTTTTTGCCCCTCACTTTAACTGAAAATAATTATACCAAGGTGCATGGTAGTTTTTTTTGCTTAGCTCAGGCGAATAAATGGAGTCCAAAAGAATATTCAAACTGCTGTAAAAACCTTAAATACCATCTAGCAATCTCAGGATGAATGCGCTAACTCATTAGTGATATTTATCACCTCTTGACAGTGATTTGAGCCTTAGATTTGTATCCAAATGAAAGCATTTCCTACTCTCATATTGCTTGTTAGTTTTTCGTGGACCCAGTTCTACAACTCTGCTGTTTTGGGTGTATATGAATTGAATAAATCAGAATACATTGCGGCATTTTGTGAAAATGTAGATGAGCCAGAACTGAAGTGTGATGGTAAATGTCATCTAACAAAACAATTAGTAGATACCCAAACAGAGCCTCAAGAAAATGAACTTCCTACATTAATTCCAGAACAAGAGTTGTTTGCTTATCAAGTAAATTTTAATGGAAGTGAGATTACTATTAAAAAAGGAAACATTCCATTTTATTCTCCGTTTTACACTCAGGCAGATCTTTCTGACCTAGAGCACCCTCCCAAGGCCTAAGACCATATAAACAGTACCTACATTAACAATCTATCACACTATTATTATAAGCTGATACTGTCTCGCCTGTGCGATAAAGTATTGGCACCAAAAAACAATACGATGAAAATTTTCAAAACATTATTTATACCTCTATTAGCGATAGCACTATTTGCAACTTCTTGTAAAAAAGAAGAAACAACACCTACGACTCCAACAGAAGATCCATTAAGCGAGTACGTCCTAATTTCAGAATCACAAGTCAATGCATTAGACTACACGGTAAAAGTATATGCACAAGAAGCTCTATTTGTAGGTTATAACTACATATTGGTACAAGTAGAAGACAATGCCTCAGGCGAGATTCTAAATAATCCAGATGTAATGTTTATGCCGGTTATGGAAATGAACTCTGGTATGATGCACGCTTGTCCTTTGGAACAGCCTACTTACAACACATCTCTGCAAGTGATGGAAGGAACAATCACATTTGTTATGCCATCCATGGGAATGGGAAAATGGAACCTTGGCTTGAAGCTTAAAAATAGTTCAGGAACAGAAGAGGAAATAAAAATTGAGGTTGACATAGTTCAAAAAGCAGAACCTCAACTGTTTAGTTTCATTTCCGCTAACGACTCTAACCAACGTGTATTTGTGGCGTTGGTAAATCCGAGAATGCCAAAGATTGGGATCAACGATTTTGAGATTGCTGTGTATGAAAAACAAACTATGATGAGCTGGCCAGCAGTTGAATTGTTGAACATTGAAATCGATCCAGAAATGCCAACAATGGGCCACGGGTCTCCAAACAATGAAAACCCAACGGATATGGGCGAAGGGCATTACCTAGGAAAAGTAAACTTCACCATGTCTGGCTACTGGAAAGTGAACATGAAGTTCAAAACTTCAACAAATGAGATGATGAAGGATGATGCTTTCTTTGATATTACATTCTAATTTTTTTTCGCTCAAGCGATGAAACTTAAACTCATAGGATTGGCCATTGGTTTGGCCAATCTTACTTTTTCTCAAAGTCAACTACCTGCAGATTCAATATCTATGAGTGGCCAATTGACTCAGATAGAATTACTCAGTCTTATTGACACAACAGAGGTAAGCGAGAACAATGTATTCATTCCAATTGAACGTTTGATTCAAAGAACCGAAGGCGCTAACATTATCTCCCGTGGAAACTTTGCGCAAGATCCCATGTTAAGGTCTTACAAAAACAGTCAGATAAACGTAACTTTAAACGGAATGCGCATGTTTGGCGCTTGTACAGACAGAATGGACCCTATCACTTCGTATGCCGAAACATCAAATCTTGAAAGTATTTCGGTGTCGCATGGTGGCAATGCAGATTTAAACAGCAACGCTCTTGGCGGAGGACTCAATTTAAATTTAAAGGAAGCTAGTTTTAGCGGCACTCCAAAAACCAGTGGTCTCTTTGGAAGTAGCTTAGCAAGCAATACTTCTGGAATAAACCTCTTTGGTCAACTTAATCATCAGAACAAGCGCTGGGGACTATTTCTTCAAGCCTCTGCAAAAAAATATGGAAATTATTATGCAGGTGGCGGAGAAGAAGTTGAGTTTTCTCACTATCAGAAAATGAATACGACAGCCAATTTTGCGTATAAACTTTCTAAGAAAGAAGTACTAAAAGTCAACTTTCTATACGACAAAGCTGTTGATGTCGGCTATCCTTCTCTGCCCATGGATGTAGGTATAGCTGAAGCTACCGTTGCTGGAGTAAACTATCAAAACTTTAATTCCGGTAAGCTCATTAACAACTGGGAAGCGATGGCCTATTACAATTCAATTTACCATGAAATGGACGACACAAAACGTCCAAATGTCCCTATGCATATGGACATGCCTGGCTGGAGTAAAACGTTTGGTGCGTGGGTAAAGGCAGAATCACAGCAGTTTAGCAATCATAAATTTAACGGGATATTTGAATACTATCAAAATTCTAGACGCGCTGAGATGACAATGTATCCAGACAATGAAATGCCCATGTTTATGTTGACTTGGCCAGATGTAATGCGAAACACAGGTGGTATTGGTGTTAAAGACAACTGGAAATTAAACACACGCTTCAGCCTCGTTTCCTCCATACGCTTAGATGTATTCTGCAGTAACATCACTACAGATTTTGGAAAACAGCACTTAGAAATTTTCGGTTACGATGTTGAAGAAGGTATTCTAGAACCCATCTTTTCGTGGAAAGAAAACCTAACCTACCAACTCAATTCTAATACTCAACTCTTTACAAACCTTGCATACGCGGAACGTTCTCCAGACGTTTCAGAACTTTATGGATTCTTTCTTTTCAACGCACATGACGGTTACGATTATATCGGAAACCCTGAACTAAAAAAAGAACAAGCTTGGCAGGCAGAATTGGGAATCTCTCAATCGTTTGAGAAAATCAATTGGTCTTTTAGAGGATACTTTCATCATGTAAACAATTACATTATTGGACGAACAGATTCGATTATAGACGCCATGACGATTGGCGCAAACGGTGTTCGGGTTTACACAAACCTTCCGCATGCGCAGTTGATGGGATTTGAATCTAACATCAATTGTTCTATTTCAAGAGAATGGTTAATTACCGGAAATGCGCAATACACGCATTGCGCAGAAAACACAGGGCAGCCTTTGCCGCTGATTGCCCCTTTACAAACCCGAATAAAACTTACTTGGGCAAATAATAGTTGGTATGCAAATGCAGAGTGGCAATGGTCTAATGCTCAAAATCGTGTAAACTCTAATTTTGGAGACAGACCCACACCTGCTTATTCATTAATAAATGCTTCAGTAGGAAAAAACTGGACATTGGGTAAAGTCCTTTTGAAGACAGAATTACAAGGTTTTAATCTCCTAGATCATTATTATAGAAATCATTTAAGCTGGGGGCAAATTCCGCAAATGGGAAGAAATATCACATTCAATGTAATTTTCAAGATTTAAATCAAAAAAGATAAACCAATCATTTTATCCATTTCTTTAGTCGTAATTTAGACTTCTTCATCTGCGTCTAGATGGTTTAAATGAAAACACATGAGCAACCAAAATATAATTTCAGTAAAGCCCCTTGGTTTTCCATGGGACACCCAAGATCCATTTTTGTTTTGCGCGCATCACAAAGATTTTTACCCAAAAGCAAATGATAAAATGGGCCCAGATGTTTCATTTTCCGGAAGAAATCTTGGATCAGACTTCACTATTAAAGACGGGTTTAGAATGTACCATGGGAAAGAAATCCCGGGCTTCCCTTCTCACCCTCACCGTGGGTTTGAAACAGTGACTATTGCTAAAACAGGACTGGTAGACCACTCTGATTCGCTAGGTGGCGCAGGAAGGTTTGGAGAAGGCGATGTGCAATGGATGACTGCGGGCAAAGGTGTTCAACACTCCGAGATGTTCCCCTTGCTCGATACAGAAAATGAGAATCCTTTTGAATTGTTCCAAATATGGTTAAACCTGCCGAAGGCTAGTAAAATGGTAGAGCCACATTATAAAATGTTATGGCATGAAGACATACCTGTAGTCTCCAAAAAAGATACGAATGGGAAAGTCTCTAAAATCAATGTCATTGCGGGAAACTTTGATTCTTCCAAAGCATTAGATCCTGCACCGGACTCTTGGGCAAAAAACCCAAACAATCATGTTGCCATTTGGACCATAGAAATGGAACCTGGTGCAGATTTGACTTTGCCTAGCGCTTCCGCAGAAGCGAAAAGAACGCTTTATTTTTATGAAGGAGATGACCTTGAAATTGAAGGCAGCTCTATCTCAAATTACCATTCTGTAGAGTTGAAAAGTGATGCAAATATTTCAATGAAAGCAGGAAATGAAAAATGTTTCATTCTTGTTCTTCAAGGTAAAGCTTTGAATGAGCCCGTTGCGCAATACGGTCCATTTGTTATGAATACTCAAGCTGAAATTCAACAAGCTATGATGGACTACCAACGTACACAATTTGGAGGATGGCCTTGGCCAAGACTCGACAATGTGCATCACAAAAGCAAAGGCCGTTTTGCCAACCAAAACGGTAAACTCACAGAAAGATCTTAATGAAAAAAGACATTGCAACCGAGGCCGATGTGAAACTCCTAGTAGATAGCTTCTATGCCCAAGTTATGAAGGATGATGTAATCGGGTTTATCTTTAAAGATGTGGCTAAAATTTCGATGGATACACACATGCCGATTATGTGTAAATTTTGGGGCACGATATTATTGGACACCAACGACTACCAAGGAAACCCTATGACAAAACACTTTGATCTGAATAAAAAAACAGCTCTTTTACCTGAACATTTTGTGCGATGGAAAGCACTTTGGTTTAAAACTTTGGAGGACTTATTTGAAGGGGAGCGCGCAAACGAAGCCAAGACTCGTGCGAAAACCATTGCCTACCTTATGGAAAGCAAAATGAATCAGATGTAAATTCTCCATTTATAAAGAAGATAATCTGCCTGATTCGGGACAATTTTCACTTTTAATTGTCTAATAATCTCATTATCTAATTCCATACCTTTGGTAACTTCAAAAAACAACAGATTCTTGAGTAAGAAAACAGTACTAATGGTATTAGACGGTTGGGGAATTGCAAAAGACCCAAACGTTTCCGCAGTAGATAAAGCACACACTCCATTTATAGATTCACTTTACGCAGATTACCCCAATACACAAATCCGTACTTCTGGTAGAGATGTAGGTTTACCTGATGGGCAAATGGGCAACTCTGAAGTGGGACACATGAACCTGGGCGCTGGTCGAGTGGTCTACCAAGATCTCGTAAAGATTAACATGGCCGTGGAAGATGGTAGCCTCGAGCAGAATGAAACGCTGCGCGTTGCTTTTCAAAGGGCTGTTGACACTAATAAAAAAGTTCACCTCATAGGTTTAGTATCAGATGGTGGTGTGCATTCTCATATCAATCACCTTAAAGGTTTGCTTACAATGGCGAACACAATGGGTGCAGTAAACACATTCGTTCACGCTTTCACGGATGGTAGAGATACAGATCCAAATGGCGGTTTAGCATATTTGACTGAGATTGAAAACCATATGGCTAAGACTACAGGGCAAATTGCCAGTATTGTTGGTCGCTATTATGCTATGGATCGTGACAAAAGATGGGAACGTATAAAACTGGCTTACGATGCCATGGTGAATGGAATTGGGGAACATTTCAATTCTTCGTTAGAAGCCATTGAGGCCAACTACAACGCAAATGTCACTGATGAGTTTGTCAAGCCGTCAATCATTGGAGAAGGCGCTAAAATTGAAGAAGGTGACGTAGTCATTTCATTCAACTTTAGAACTGATCGTGGCCGTGAAATCACCATGGCTTTAACGCAAGAAGCATTTCACGAGCATAATATGCATCCGTTAAGTTTACATTATGTAACGATGACGATGTACGATGAAAAGTTCAAAAACGTTCATGTTGTGTACAGAAAAGAAAATCTTGTAAACACGATGGGCGAGATTATTTCCAAAGAAAGAAAGTCTCAAATACGCATAGCTGAAACAGAAAAGTATCCGCATGTCACCTTTTTCTTTTCAGGAGGTCAGGAAGAACCTTTTGAAGGTGAAAGTCGATTACTTTGCCCATCTCCAAAGGTGGCGACTTACGATCTGCAACCAGAAATGAGTGCAGGAGACATACATGATAAAATCACTCCTGAACTCGAAAAAGGAGATGTTGACTTTGTGTGCTTAAACTTTGCAAATCCAGACATGGTAGGCCATACAGGTGACTTTAACGCTGCAATTAAAGCCTGCGAAACAGTGGATGCATGTACAAAAGCTGTGGTTGAAGCTGGACTCAAACAAGACTATACCTTCATCATTTTAGCAGATCATGGCAATTGCGATAAAATGTTGAATGAAGATGGTTCGCCAAATACGGCACATACCACTCACCCTGTACCTTGCTTTTTAGTTGGGAACAATTTGAATGGCACACGAATTAAAGAAGGCAAATTAGGCGATATAGCACCTACGCTTTTAGAATACATGGATATAAAAATACCGGCAGAAATGACCGGAGAATCTTTATTAGTAAAATGAATTTTGATAGACCTCCATTAATCATAGCCGTAGATTTTGACGGCACAATTTGCGAAGACGGTTACCCAGGCATTGGTAAGCCTCATATTTTTGCGTTTGAGACTTTGAAACGAATGCAAGAAGATGGCCACCGTTTAATTCTTTGGACATACAGACACGGTAAAAAATTGCAAGATGCAGTTGAATTTTGTAGAGAAAATGGAATCGAATTTTACGCAGTTAACAAGAGTAATCCTGAGCAAGATGATGTAGAACCTGATGTAAGTAGAAAGATAAATGCCGATCTGTTCATTGACGATAGAAACTTTGGCGGTTTCCCAGGATGGGGTGAAATTTATCAAAACCTTTATCCGCAAGAAGTAGATTTTGATAAGCTGCAAGGCGGTGCCAAAAAAGGTATTTTAAGCAGCTTATTTAGAAGACAAGGTCCAAGACGATGATTAAATACAAAACAAGAGAAGAAATTGAAATAATGCGCGAAAGTGCATTGTTGGTTTCCAAAACATTGGGAATGTTGGCGCCAGAAATTAAGCCTGGCGTAAACCCTTTGCATCTTGACAAATTGGCGCATGATTTTATTAAAGACCATGGAGGTGTTCCTGGCTTTTTAGGTTTATATGATTTTCCAAATACGTTGTGTACGAGTATCAATGAGCAAGTTGTTCATGGTATACCAACGAAAAATGCATTGACCGATGGCGACATCATTTCTGTGGATTGTGGTGTTGTAATGAATGGTTATTATGGTGATCATGCTTACACTTTTGAAGTGGGTGAGGTTGCTCCAGAAGTTACTGCATTGCTTCAGGCGACTAAAGAAAGTTTGTATAAAGGCATTGAGCAAACACGCTCAGGAAGACGTATGGGAGATATTGGTCATGCCATTCAGAAATATACGGAAGACAGAGGGTATGGTGTGGTTCGCGAATTAGTTGGACATGGTCTTGGAAAAGTAATGCACGAAGACCCTCAAGTGCCAAATTACGGCAAACAAGGTAAAGGCAAGAAAATACAAGAAGGATTGGTAATTGCCATTGAGCCGATGATTAACATGGGTACGCATCATGTAAAGCAATTGCCTGACGGCTGGAACATCGTTACTGCAGATGGTAAGTATTCTGCGCATTTTGAGCATGACGTTGCAGTAGTAGATGGTAAACCAGAAATCCTTTCTACATTCGATTATATACACAAAGCTTTGGGTATGCCTAAAGATTCTGTTGTCGCTAAATTCTAATTGACATTGGTTACAAAAATTATAAAGTTCGCACTCAATACAATTCCACGCCCGTGGCTTATTCGCTTGAGTTACCCTGTACAATGGGCTGCACCTATTTTCCTTAAAGGAGATAAGTTCGTAGATCCGATTGATGGCCGTGGCTATCGTAAATTCTTTCCTTACGGCTATGGCGACACACAACGCGATAACGCTTTAAGTCCGGGTACGAACTCGTTAGAAAGACATCGCTTGTTGTGGCTTTATCTTAAAAATGAAACAGACTTTTTAACCGCTCCAAAAAAGGTAATGCACATTGCGCCAGAGCAATGTTTTTATGGCAGATTTAGAAAGCTAAAGAATCTTGATTACACCACTGCCGATTTGTTCTCACCTTTGGCAGATATGAAATTTGATGTAATGGATATTCCGTTGGAAGACGACATCTATGATGTTGTTTTCTGCAACCATGTTCTAGAACATGTAGACGATGAAGTAAAAGCTATAAAGGAGCTTTGCCGAATCTTAAAGCCAGGAGGGTTAGCCATCTTGCAAGTCCCACAAGATCCGGATTTGGAGAAGACAATTTCTGATCCAACTATCACAGATCCCGAAGAGAGACACCGCTTGTTTGGTCAGTACGATCACGTGCGTTTATTTGGTCAGGATTACCCTGAAATTTTAAAGTCAGCGGGTTTTAAAGTTGAAGAAGTAGATTATTCGAAAAAGCTTTCTAAAGAGGATTTTGAGAAATATGCTTTACCAAAAAGAGAGTTGCTTTACGTTTGTACGAAGTAATTACTTCTTCTCAACTCTTTTTGTTACTGCTTTTGCTTGTTGCTGAATTCCATCCTGAAAAGGATAATCTTTAAACGCTAAAGTCAGTTTTAAATAATAACGTGCAGAGGCATACATTTCCTTTTGCTCCAAGATTAGAGCTAGCTGCATTGCGCTGTTTGCAGAGAAGTAAGTGCTGCGTCCATCAGAAGTTTCAATGGCCTTTTTAAAAGAGCCTATAGCGTCTAAGTCATTACCTTGCGCTTCATGTATTCTGCCCAGGCGGTAATACATTTCTACTGAATCTGTATTTGTAACGCAATAGTCGTTCGATGTTGTGAGTGCCACTAATGCACTATCGTAAAGACCATTGTCAAAATGCGCTTGTCCTAATAGTAATGTGTAGTTAAAGTCTCTAGACGCCATGTTTTCGGCCATTTTATCAGCGCCAGTAAAAAGATTGCCGCTCGTTCCTATCTGACTTTTATGAAAATCTGACTTTTCTGTTTTGCCCTTTAAAAAGAAATAGGCGGCCAATCTAAAATGTGTAGACTTGATAAAATTATTGCCTTTATAATGCTCCAAATAATAATTGAATGGTACATCGGCACTATCCAATAAAGCCGATGCCCTGGCCTTCCCTTCTGCAAAATACAAGTAGTAAATAGGATATACAGCATTTGACTTGTCGCGTTGCTCTAAGAGCTCTATCAGGGCTGCATTGTCTCTTTTATTCTGCAGGAACTTAGACTCTAAATAGACCAACAAATTATTCTGTCGATAGTCTTCTTTAAGGTTCAAATCTTGCAATGATGTCATTCTGTTTTGATTCAACTGCAAACTTGTGTAACCGTAAATCAAAGTTGACTTTGGGCTCAAGAATTCATTCCCTTCAAGTTGAGAGTCTTTCCAACTATCCTCAATAAAATCCATCCCGACTTCAATATTTCCATCAAAGCCTAGAGCTGAAACAAGCCCCTTGTATGAATCGGGCACGCTGCCTACCGCCACATTTATTAAACCCCAATTCAACCAGCATGGTTTAAAGTCTGGATGATTTTCTTTGGTTTCTTCAGCAAAGTTATACGCCTTTATTCCATCAAATCCAGACTTCACACTACGCCCAAACTTCAGTTTTAAGGCCGAACGCAACATGTACATTTCCGAAAGGCAGGTTCCACGCCATGGGCTGTTTTCATTTGAAGACTTAATACGATTGATGTAACTGTTCATCGCTTTCTCCAACTCGAGATACACAGATTCATCTTCTGAAATAAAAACCTTTGTGAATCCTAAATTAAAGCGTAAGTAGGAAATGAAATCATTCTTGGGGTTTGCCTTCACTTCCTGCTGAATGAGAGAGTCAGCAGCATCGAGGTGGAGGCTATAAATATTAAGATACGCCTTTTTTACATTGTCATTTAAAACGTAACTCGCTTTTACCGATGACAAAGTAAGAAGGACTAAGCAGCCTATTTGAAGTAGTTTTTTCATAACAAAAAAGGGATTCCAAAATAGGAATCCCTTGCTTAGCTTTTATTACACCTAATTATTTTTTAAGATCTGCAATCAATTCAAGGATTCTCTCCTCTTCTTCTTTTGCTAAATCTGGATCTACTAAAATTCTTCCAGAATGCTCATCAGTAATAATCTTCTTGCGCTGAGCAATTTCTAATTGTCTCTGTGGAGGGATTACAAAAAATGAACCTGCACTTGCGCCTCTTTCTATAGAAACAACAGCTAAACCGTTACGAGAATTACTTCTAATTCTTTTATAAGCAGTTAATAATCTTTCTTCAATTTTCTCTCCAAACTCTTCTGACTTACCTAACAAGAAGTCTTCCTCTTTTTGAGTCTCTTTCAAAATGTTGTCCAATTCAGACTTTTTGAAGTCTAAGTGACTTTTTCTTTCCGCCAACTTTTCATCGCTCGTTGCGATTACTGTGTTTTTGTTTTCGATAGTCGCCTTGTGTTCTTTAATACGTTTGTTCGCCAATTCAATTTCTAAGCCTTGGTACTCTATCTCTTTTGAAATAGCATCGAACTCACGGTTATTACGCACATTTTTTTGCTGTGCTTCGTACTTAGCTATTTTCTCTTCTGCGTCTTTAATTAAGATTTTTTTATTCTTAATCTCTGCATCGATTCCTCCAATTTCTTCTTGAAATTTATCTGATCTAATTTGTAGACCAGCAATTTCATCTTCCAAGTCTTCTACCTCTAGAGGTAACTCACCGCGCATTGCACGAATTCTATCAATGTGCTTATCAATAATTTGAAGATCGTAAAGCGCTCTTAACTTATCTTCAATTGTAATTTCTTTGGTACTTGCCATTACTTATAGTATGAAATTGGATTCGTATCTTTTCCTGTTTTGAGGACGGCAAAAATAGGGAAATTTTCTTGAATTTTTTCAGCTATCAAATCAATGGTAAATTGTTCACTTTCAAAGTGTCCAACATCCAAAATCATGAGCTTACCGTCCGCATCAAAAAACTCATGGTATTTAAAATCTCCTGTTATGAAAGCATCTGCTTTTTGTCCGATTGCACGCCCTAGCAAGAAACTGCCTGAACCTCCACAAAAGGCCACTTTTTTGACTTTTCTGCCTGTCAACGCTGTATGTCTAATACAATCTGCTTTTAGTCCTGTCTTAACATGAGCTAAGAAGTCGTCTTCCGACAACGGAGTTTCTAACTCCCCTATCATTCCGGTGCCTATTGTCTGAATTGCATTATCTAGTGGATAAAGATCATATGCAATATCCTCATAGGGGTGAGATTCACGAAGAGCGCTAAGCACACAGCTTACTTTATCTGAAGTTAACACCACTTCCAGTCTATTTTCAATTGCAATGTTTCGTCTTCCTAATTCTCCTAAATATGGATTTGCATTAGCTGAAGGCTTAAAGTTACCCTCGCCTTTGACTTGAAAACTACTTTCTGAATAATTACCAATGTGCCCAGCACCCGCCATAAATAGAGCAGACTTCACTTCTTCAAGATTTTCAACAGGAACAAAAGTGACGAGTTTTTTCAGCAAACCTGCTTTAGGCGACAACACTTTTAAATCCTTTAGCAAAAGCATTTCTGCAATTTTAAAGTTAACCCCGGTATTTACGTTATCGAGATTTGTGTGAATTGCATAAATGGCAATGTTGTTTTGAATTGCCTTGATGATAACACGTTCCACGTAAGTTTCACCTGTGAGTGATTTTAAGCCGCTAAAAACAATTGGGTGATGAGAAACAATTAACTCCACTCCATTTTCTATTGCCTCGTCTACAACAGCTTCAATACAATCTAAAGAGACCAAACATTTTGAAACTTCTGATTGTGCATCGCCAACAATTAAGCCACTGTTATCATACGATTCTTGATAACTCTTGGGAGCCCAGTTTTCTAGAACGGCAATAACTTCTTGAATCTTCACGTCGTAAAATTTGAATGGCCAATATGCCAAAAAAAATGTTCTTAAACCAAAAAGCCTCCTGATAAATCAGGAGGCTTTAATATTTAAAACGGAATGAAAATTACTTTTCGCCTTTTTCCATTTCTTTTTTCAATGCAGCTAGTCCACCCAAGTCACCTAGAGTTGTTTTCTCTTGACTAGATTGAACTTTCTTCACAGCAGATGCTGTTTTCTTAACTGCAGCAGCTTTATTAGCATTATCTACTGCTTTTTCTTTCTTGGCTGCGTCTTTGTTCAATTGGCTATGAGAAACAACAATACGCTTAGCGTCTTTAGAGAATTCAATTACTTTGAATTCTGCAGTTTCGTCATTTACCAATCTAGAGCCGTCTTCTTTCTGCATGTGACGTGATGGACAGAATCCTTCAACACCAAATGTTTCAAAGAAAATATCACATCCTTTGTCACCAGCATTTCTTACAGTACCCGTGTGAATTGACCCTTCTTCGAATACAGCTTCGTAATTCTCCCAAGGGTTATCAGTAACCTGCTTGTGACCTAAGCTCAATCTTCTGTTATCCGTATCTATTTCTAAAACAACCACTTCGATTTCAGAACCAATAGATGTAAAATCTGATGGGTGCTTAATTTTCTTAGTCCAAGACAGGTCAGAGATGTGAATCAAACCGTCAATACCTTCTTCTAACTCGATGAATACACCGAAGTTTGTAAAGTTTCTAACGATTCCTTTGTGCTTAGATTCAGCTGGATATTTAGTAGTAATATCAGTCCATGGATCTGGAGTCAATTGCTTAATACCAAGACTCATCTTACGCTCTTCTCTGTCTAGAGTTAAGATTTGTGCTTCAACTTCTTCACCAACAGTTACGAAATCTTGTGCACTTCTCAAGTGTGTAGACCAGCTCATTTCACTTACATGAATTAAACCTTCAACACCTGGAATGATTTCCACAAAAGCACCGTAATCTGCAATTACAACAACTTTACCTTTAACTTTATCTCCAACGTTTAAGTCAGTGTCTAAGTTATCCCAAGGGTGAGCATCTAACTGCTTAAGTCCCAATTGGATTCTAGATCTGTCTTTGTCAAATTCTAAGATACAAACGTTGATTTTCTGATCTAATTCAACCACCTCAGATGGGTGGTTAATTCTGCTCCAACTCAAGTCTGTAATGTGCACGAGACCATCAACACCGCCTAAATCGATGAAGACACCGTATGATGTGATGTTCTTAACAATACCTTCCAATACTTGTCCTTTTTCAAGACCAGAGATAATATTTTTCTTTTGTTCTTCAAGATCAGCCTCGATAAGTGCTTTATGAGAAACAACAACATTTTTGAATTCGTGATTAATCTTAACGATTTTGAATTCCATTGTTTTTTCAACGTAAGCATCGTAATCACGAATAGGCTTAACATCAATCTGAGATCCTGGTAAGAATGCTTCAAGTCCGAAAACATCTACGATCATACCACCTTTCGTACGACATTTAATGAAACCAGAAACGATTTCCTCTGTTTCGAATGCAGAGTTAACGCGCTCCCAAGCTCTCATTGCACGAGCTTTTCTATGTGAAAGGACTAATTGTCCTGTCTTATCTTCTTGCTTGTCTACTAAAACTTCAACGCTATCACCTTCTTTTAACTCAGGATTGTATCTGAATTCGTTCAAAGAAATAACACCTTCACTTTTACCGCCTATGTCAATAATAACATCGCGGTCAGATTTTTGAACAACAACACCATCAACTACTTCGTGCTCTACAGAAGTACTTAAGGTTTCTTCGTACATTTTTTCAAGTGAAGTTCTCTCGTCATTAGACATAGACTTCATACCGTATTCAAAAGAATCCCAATCAAAGTTTTCAGGAGACATTTCCTCTTCTTCTTCGATGATTTCAGCAACTGTCAAAGGAGCTTCATCGTCTACGATAGTTTCTTCAGCAACTACAGCAGGAGTTTCTTCAACAGCCACAGGAGCTTCTTCAACAGCTACAGGAACTTCTTCAGCAACTGCAGGAGCCTCTTTTTTAACTTCAACTGTTTTCTTTGCTTTTTTAGCTGGAGAAGCTTTTTCTTTTGCCGGCTCTTCTGCTTTTGCTTCAACTACTTCTTTCTTAGCAGTTTTTGCTGCAGGAGCGTCAGCCTCCTTTTTTGCTTTTTTAGCTGGAGCAACTTTTTCCTTAGCTGGCTTTTCTGCTTTTGCTTCAACAACTTCTTTCTTAGTTGTTTTTTTCGCAGCAGTTTTAGCTACCTCTTTTGTTGCTTTTTCAGCTTTTTTTGCCTCTTCAGACATATTGTAAATCTTTGTATCTCAATCAATTGAGGACCGTTAACAGACTATTAAAAGAGAGAAATTATAAAAAACTCATTTTCAATCCTTTTTCCGAGTCCTAACTCTGTGAAAAAAGGGCTGCAAAAGTAATTATATTTACCACCTTTCAAAACATATTTAATCTATTTAATTTCAGCCTTTTAAGCTGATCTTAATTACAATTCAACACTTTCAATTTTTCAAATGGTGTCAACTCCAAAAATGAACATCAACTAAACCAACAAATAATAGTTATATTTGAGTCTGCAACCCTAGTACTTAAATCGTTCTGACAAGAACAAATCTGAATAATCGTAAATTTTTCTAAAATTGAAACTACCATATTTTTGGCGACATTGTTTGTTTCAAACATTGCGTTCAGCCAAATCTCTATGCCTCCTTCTGGCAATAACCAAAAAAGCTGCGTGACCCAATATATGGGCTTGACAAGCGTGTCTGTAACCTACAATAGTCCGGATGTAAAAGACGATAAAGGCAATGACAGAACCGGAGAAATTTGGGGAGAATTGGTGCCTTATGGCTTCACAAATCAATACTTTGGATTAAGCTCACAAGAAAACCCTTCACCCTGGAGGGCAGGTGCGAATGAAAACACAACCATAGAATTTAGTCATGATGTGGTTGTTCAAGGTGAGAAAATTGATGCAGGTAAATATGGTTTCTTCGTGGTCGTAGCTCCTGAAGGGGATTGAGAAGTAATACTTTCTGAAAATTCTACATCATGGGGAAGCTACTTTTATGTTCCTGAAGATGTAGCCTATACATTGAAAGCAAAGCCACAAGAGAATAAATTCAAGGAATTCTTAACGTATGAATTCACAGAGAAGAAGCTTGAATCTTGTGTTGTTGAATTGCAATGGGAAAATTTAGCTCTTCCCTTAAAAATTGAAGTTGAAGATATAAATGGCTTGTACGTTGCTCAGATAAGAAATGAGCTTAAAAATTATGCCGGCTTTGAATATACTTCTTGGGCTATGGCAGCTGGGTTTTGTGCGGACAAAAAAATAAATCTTGACGAAGCTCTAGAATGGGCAAACCATGCGATTGAAGGAAAATGGGTTGGACAGACAAACTACCTGACATATTTGACTAAGGCAAGAGTTCTAAAAGCTTCAGGTGAAGATGATGAGGCAAATGCATATTTCAAGAAGGCTGTTTTTCATCCAACAGCTGTGATATTTGATGTACATGGTTTGGGTAGAAAATACATCTCTACAGGAGAAGTAGACTTGGCATTTGATATCTTTCAGTGGAATGCAAAAGCACACCCAAATGAGTGGCCAGTTAACGTTGGCCTAATGCGTGGCTATTCTGCAAAAGGAGAATACAAGACAGCATTGAAGTATTGCAAGAAGGCTCAAAAGAATGTTGATCCCAAAGACGAGCTAAATGTGAAGAGCCTTATTAAGCTTCAAAGCCTTTTAGAGGAAGGGAAAGACGTTAATTAAACTCGGGATTCTTTTTAGTCATTCACTCATTTAATATTTAAATTCTGAAGAAAAAATAATTTTTTTGTCCCCTCTTTTAGTTTGAACTCGTAATCAAAGTATAAGGCCATCTTATAACAATCAAAAACTAAAAATTATGAAAAAATTATTATTCGCTTTGTTCTTAGGGTTTTGCACCCAGATCTCAGGACAACAGGTTGGCGCATTTCAAATCTACGTTGTCAATCAAAGTGGATCACCGCTTTCAAATGTGCCAGTTACGGTTACTGATTACAGCGGTGGAAGTTCTACCACCATCACAAGTCTCACAAATGCCAATGGCATGGCTTCCGATAGCCTCGGAATTGGGAGCACAGGTTTTATGTCAGCGTCTGCGGGAACAGCTTTATGTTTCGATACTACGAGTATAGCGTATACACTAAATAATGGGCCATGGGTATGGTTTGTAGACACCCTTGTAATATGTGGAACGCCAACTGTACAGAACAAAATTCAAATTTCAGCGATAGTCTACAATATGCAAGGTAATGGTGTTGCCTATCAACCAGTTGTTGTAACTGACTCAGCTTTAACCCCGCAATTACCAACTGTCACATATAGCTTTGTTACTGATGCTTCAGGTGCATTAGTTGATTCTATTACTACGGCAGGCTCAAACGGCTATATTATTTTTAGAACAACAGATAGTTGTAATGTTACTCAAAAAGTTACGCTATCTTATAACAGCAGCACAACCGGAGTGGGTCAAGCTGGATTTATTATTTGCAACAGCTCTGCCCAAGGAACGAAACAAATATCAGCATTGGTTTTAACCAATAACTATCAAAACAATGTTCCTAATCATCCAGTAACTGTTATTGATTCATCCACTTCAGGAAATTTTAATGTTGCCGTTTACAATTACTCTACAGATACGAATGGCACTTTTTCCGATGTCATTGTAACTCAGGGAACTACAGGCACCTTATACTTTATTGCTCCAGACAGCTGCGGGTTTGCAACAATGCAATTAAGCTATGGGCAAAATACACCATTCATTATGGCTACGGCTGGGATAGTACTTTGTAATAATATTGTTAGCTCGCCATGCTCCTATTCAATTAGCGCCCAACAAACGGGCTCAGGTTACATCTTTGGTTCTACCTTTCCAAGCAATCCATCTAACACCTATGTATGGAACTTTGGGGACGGCAATACTTCAACACTTCCCAATCCGAGCCACACTTATTCACAACCAGGGACATATGTTTATTGTTTACAAGTAAATAATTGCCCAACAGTTTGCGACACTCTTGTAATTACAAGTTTCCCAACAAGTTGTAGCGCTTCTTTTATTATTGATTCCGTGAACTCACAACCAGGGAATGTAATTGTATGGAATACAAGTGCACCAGCTTACACTCCTAATAACACAACGCAATACTTATGGGATTTTGGAGATGGTAGTACATCAACTCAGGCCTTTCCATCGCACACATACAATGGAGCTGGAACTTATATTATCTGTTTAGGTATAACCGTTCCTGCAACACCAACTATGCCAGCATGTTCGAGCATTTACTGCGACACACTTAAAGTGGATTCTTTGGGCAACATTATCCAAAAATCAACAGGTGCTAACTTTACACTCAACGTTCTTGACCCAAATACAATAAGCATTGATGAGCGTGATTTCTCAACTTCCAAAATATTCCCGAATCCAGCATCAGAATTTATTCAAATTGAAATTGATGCGAATTCAACTGGAAATCTAAATATTGAATTAATTAGCCTCAACGGCTCTCTAATAAATTCAATATCGAATGATGTTAATTCAGGATTGACTACTTTGGAAATGGATGTTCGCGATGTTGTAAGCGGTATATACTTCATCAAAATATCTAAAGACGGAACAAACCACTTTGAAAAAGTAATTATTAGATAGATGCAGAAAATGAGAAGAGGGTACAGGCATTCTGTACCTTCTTCTTTTTGCTATGATAGACATACTAACGACCATAATTAAGTGCAAGGAAAATGATAGGATTGCTCAGAAGAAATTCTATGAGCACTATTTCAATTTTCTAATGTCTATCTGCGTCCGCTATCAGAAAAATTATGATGATGCGGTTTTTCTATTGAACTCTGGATTTGTAAAAATAATGAGCAGCATTTCTAATTATGATTCTACAAAACCTATAGAACCGTGGATGAAAGTTATCATGATAAATGTAGCTATAGATGAATTTAGAAAGAATAAAAAATACGAGGATAACAATGTGCTTTTAGATGATTTAGATTGGAGCAAGCTCAGCGATACTTCAGAGTCTATCGATGTAAATGCAGTCATAGATACTGAAGCGTATTGGAATCTTGTGCGAAACATTCCAGACCCGGCAGGAACGGTTTTCAACCTTTTTGTGGTTGACGATTTTGGGCATAAAGAAATAGCTAATAGACTGGAAATTTCCGAGCGTTCATCTAAACGGTATTTAAGACAAGCCAGAGAATGGCTATTGAATAAAATTAAAATGAATCACGTAAGTGTAAAGCAATATGGCTAAGCGAGATTTAGATAACGAGTTTAAAGAGCAATTGAAAGGCCAGGGTCCTTTTCAGTTTTCTGAGGAAAATTGGAAAGCCGCGTCTGCTATGCTCGACAAAGAACTTCCGGTTACAAAACGTGGTTGGTTCTTTAATCGCACAACAATTGTTCTATCTATTGCTGTTCTCTTCCTTTCCTCTTTAACATTCATTTTAACTATTTCTAACAATCCTATTGAACCTTATAAAACTGAATATTCACCGTCAATTCTAAACAATTCCAACAATAGCGAAGGTTTAATATCAAACTCTACTTCTTCATCGCCCACCTCTATTCCATTCAATTCTGATGAAGTGGAAGCTAAAACCAAAAGCGATTCACAAACAAGTTCTACTTCAACTTCAGGCATAAATGAAACGACTTCAATAAAAGAAGACGTTGTGGCTGTAAGAGCAATTGAAAATAAGGCTGAAACTCAAATGGTTAAAAGTTCGAGTAAACCGAATACTGTAAAAATTCAGAATTCAAACTCTAACCGAACAACAAAAGAATTCACAAACCCAAAAGCAGCTTCAGCTATTGCTGCATCTAACAATTTAAAAACGAGTCAAACACCAGAACGTTCAAATACCTCATTTGAACAGTCTCCTTATTCTTTAGAAGACAATAGTAAATCAGCTGAAGATGAATTTCAAAATGAGTCAGAAGCTGAGATGAGTGCAACTGCAGTTGAAAGTACTGGCAAGACAGAAGACGAAACAGGAGGTTCTGACACTGCTCCTAAAGTGGAATTAGAAACTGCTTCAGATAACAGTCAAGAGCAAAGCTCTAATGATAATACCGTAGCTCAGGAAACAGCTGCTTTTGAGCATAACGATGGTCGTCAAAGTCAAATTGGAAAAAATAATTCAAATCAGAACCAAAGTTATTTTAAGGCAGGGTTTGAAACAGGAGTATTTTCAGCTACAAGGAATTTAAAAGCTCTAGATGCAGATTGCGAAGATTACGTATTGAAGCGAAACTCAGAAGAGTCTATGAAACCGTCTTATTATTTCGGTTTAAACTTTGGTCAGCAAATAAACAAATTCAACTGGCAAGTTGGATTGAACTATTCTGTTTATCAGGAAAACATAGCTTACAACAATGAGGTTTTAGGCTTAGATTTTCTTGACAATGGCTATTGGAATCAATTCAATAGTATTGACACGAGCGTAAGTTCTAAATGGGTAATTGACAGCATCTTTGTAGGCCACTGGGAGTTTGATACAACCTTTACAAATTCTATTGATTCAAATTATGTTGAGCAATGGGATACTACTGTTGCAGTTAAGTTAGATTCTACGATTGAACTAAACAATGGTGTACATAACCTAAGTTATTTCGAAGTTCCATTGTTTGTTGGCTACACTTTTGGTAAGGACAAATGGTTATTCGATGTTCAACCTGGTGTCTCTGTTGGATTCCTTTCTGGAAGTCGAGGATCGAGGTATATCGACAAATCTTTAGGTGGGTTAGTGGAACAATCAACTGCACTCGAACAATTCAATAAAGTAATTTGGAAAGCACATTTTAGAGTTGGGGTACGATATTCTTTAAATAACTGGGACATCGGTCTCTATCCACATTATTCATATACATTAAATAATGTTTTAAACTCTGATAAAGTAGACCAACGGTATGGAAATTTAGGTATCAGCCTAGGGGTATATTATAAGTTCTCGCTACCGCTTTTTTAACCTTAACGAATGTTTGTCCAAATGGTCTATATCATAAAGACCATTCCAATGACGGCTATTTGTGATTTGTAACATTTGCTTTTCTTTGACAAACTTCCAATCTGATATAAAAAAAGGATTTTCTGTTTCAGGTCCATGTCTTTCTATAAGAACCCCATTTTCCTTGAAAATCAAACTGCTTTTTAAATTTTCATTTTTTACATGTACGTGCTTATTTGTAAACTGATGATTATCGCTTTTTGACTTTGACTCAATGAGCATCCATTTTTCATCAAGCAATTGATTTTCAATATTCATATTTAACACACTACTGCTGGTCAGACCAATTACAATTACACTAATTAAAAGCCATTTCATTTTACGATTGTTTCTATGCTAACGGCATTTATCATGCCAGTAGTATTGAGTACATACAAATCTATAAATCAAAAAAGCCCCAACTCTTTCGAGTTAGGGCTTTTGATTCTTTATTATGTGCTAATTACTTAGCGAACTTTTCTTTCATTAAATCCGTAGTTGTAGAGCCTGGTCTCTCGAGTGCAGAACCAATTGCTCTATCCCAAATTAGATTAGCCATTGTACCTAAGGAACGTGCAACACCAAATAATACGGTGTAGAATTCATATTCAGTAAGATTGTAATGCATTAATAATTGACCACTGTGTGCATCAACATTTGGCCATGGGTTTTTCACTTTTCCTGTAGCTTCTAAAATTTCTGGCACTACTTCATAAACGCGACTTACGATTAAGAACAAGTCATCATGAGGCATGTGTTCAAGAGCAAACTCTCTTTGAGCTGTATATCTTGGATCTGTCTTACGAAGAACAGCATGACCAAAACCTGGAATCACTTTTCCTTCAGCCAAAGTCTTACGACAATAGTTTGCAATCTCTTCTTTAGAAGGTAATCCACCACCTAATTCTTGACGCATAGATTGTATCCATCGGATAACTTCTTGATTTGCCAAACCGTGCAACGGACCCGCAAGGCCGTTCATACCTGCAGAGAAAGATAAATAAGCATCGCTTAATGCTGAACCCACTAAGTGCACAGCATGCGCTGATACATTTCCACCTTCATGATCAGAGTGAATAGACATATACAAACGCATCAATTCTCTAAACTCTTCATTGTCGAAACCTAGCATGTGCGCGAAGTTTCCGGACCAATCTAGATTGTGATCTGGTTCTATGTGTTCACCGTTGTGGTATCTTCTTCTATATATGTAAGCTGCCAAGCGAGGTAACCTTGCAATTAAATTCATTGCATCCTCATATGTTGGATCCCAATAATCTTTCTTGTTGATTCCTTTTTTATACGCTTTAGAAAACTCACTTTCTGTTTGCAAAGCCATAATACCCACAGTAAACTGTGTCATTGGGTGAGCAGACATTGGTAAAGAATCTACTGCTTTAAACACGTGTGGAGGAACAGTACTTCTTCTTGTCCAGTTGTTACTCAATCTCCTTACATCGTCATCTGTAGGGATCTCGTTCATCAACATTAAATAGAAAATAGCTTCTGGTAATGGTTCATTCCCACCATCAGGATATTTTGGAAGTTTCTCTTGAAGTTCTGGAATGCTATATCCTCTAAAGCGAATTCCTTCGTCTGGATCTAACTTGGATGTTTCGCAAATTAATGCAAGCATACCACGCATTCCGCCATACACTTGAGAAACATTTATATCACCAACTTTTTCATCGCCATACACAGCCAGAAAATCTTTAATTTCTTTTATCTGGTCTGCTATTTTACCTTCAAAATGTGCTTTTATCTTGTCCATTGTCCTAGTGTTATTTTATAAACTTAAAGTTCTTGCCTTGAAAAACAGCTAAATCTCCAAGTTGCTCTTCAATACGTAATAATTGGTTGTACTTTGCCATTCTATCAGATCTGGAAGCAGAACCCGTTTTGATTTGTCCAGTATTTAAAGCAACGGCTAAATCAGCAATGGTGCTATCTTCAGTTTCTCCAGAACGGTGACTCATAACGCAAGTATAATTGTTGTTTTGAGCTTTGGTCACAGTTTCAATCGTTTCGGTTAACGTACCAATCTGGTTAACCTTAACTAAAACAGAATTAGCTACACCTTCGTCAATTCCGCGCGATACACGTTCAACATTTGTTACGAATAAATCATCACCCACAACTTGAACTCTGTCGCCAATAGCTTCGGTCATTTTCTTAAAACCAGTCCAGTCGTCTTCATCTAAACCATCCTCAATGGAAATGATAGGATATTTCTTAGTCCAATCGGTCCAATAATCTACTAATTCATCAGACGTCATCTTACGGTTATCTGATTTATGGAAAGAATACAAGCCTGTTTCTTTGTCGTAGAATTCAGAAGCCGCAGCATCCATTGCAATAAACATGTCTTCGCCTGGCTTATACCCAGCTTTTTCAATGGCCGTGAGTACAGTTTCAATAGCTTCTTCGTTGCTTTTAATGTTTGGCGCAAAACCACCTTCATCTCCAACATTAGTTGAATACCCTTTGCTTTTCAAAACATTTTTCAAGTGATGAAAAACTTCAGTACCCATCTTTAAGCCTTCGCTGAAACTTTCTGCGCCAAAGGGCATAACCATAAACTCTTGAAAGTCAATTGAGTTGTCAGCATGAGAACCTCCATTCAAGATGTTCATCATTGGTACAGGAAGTGTACGTGCGTTCACTCCACCGATGTATCTGTACAAATACTGACCAGTCTCTTGAGCAGCAGCTTTGGCAACAGCCAACGAAACAGCCAAGATTGCATTGGCACCTAAATTGGCTTTGTTGGGGGTACCGTCAATTTGAAGCATCATAGCATCAATTCCTGCCTGATCAGTCACGGGCATCCCAAGAAGCTCTTCAGCTAAAACATCGTTTACATTTTTAATAGCGCTTAACACACCTTTACCCATGTAAACATTCTTATCATTATCGCGTAATTCTACTGCTTCATGAATTCCAGTTGATGCGCCAGAAGGCACAGCCGCACGTCCAAATGCTCCAGTATCGGTAACCACATCTACTTCTACAGTAGGGTTTCCTCTAGAGTCAAGTATTTGACGTGCATGAATTCCTGATATTAGTGACATACTCTTTATTTTTTATGTTGTTTTATCAAATCTATGAACTGATCGAATAGGTATCTCGAATCATGTGGACCTGGAGATGCCTCTGGATGATACTGCACTGAAAATACAGGCTTATCTGTTCGCTTAATTCCTGCTACAGTGCCATCATTTAAATGCTGGTGTGTCAACTCTACCAATTGGTTCGCATCAACGTCTTCTTTCGTGACAGCAAACCCATGGTTTTGAGAAGTAATTTCTCCTAAACCAGAAACCAAGTTTTTAACCGGATGGTTAATTCCTCTGTGACCGTTGTGCATTTTAAAAGTTGTTAGGTCAGAAGCTAGAGACACCATCTGGTGACCTAAGCAAATACCAAAGACTGGCATATTAGAGTCAATAACTTTTCTAACTTCTTCTACAACTGTTTGCATTGCTGCGGGATCCCCTGGACCATTCGATAAGAAATATCCATCAGGATTCCATTCTTGCATTTCCTCGAAAGTGGCATTCCATGGAAATACTTTAATGTAACACCCTCTCTCTGTTAAGCAGTTTAAAATGCTCTTTTTAATACCAATATCTAAGGCTGCGACTTTTATAGGTGAGGATTCATCACCGTAAAGATAGCTCTCTGTTGTACTTACTTTAGAAGACAACTCTAAACCTTCCATACTTGGCACTTCATCCAATCTTTTTTGCAACTCAGCAACGTCTGTAATGTCAGTAGACACTATAGCATTCATTGCACCGTTGTCACGGATATGCTTAACTAGCGCACGTGTATCCACATCTTGAATAGCTACTTTATTCTGCTCTTCAAAATATTTGGCCAACGTTTTATTTGCTGACGGTCTTGTTTGGTATTCACTAAAATTCTTAGTGATTAAGCCTGCAATCTGAACATGGCCCGACTCTTCTTCATTGATGTTTACACCGTAGTTACCAATATGGGCTGTTGCAGTAACCATCAATTGACCGAAATACGAAGGATCAGTAAATATTTCCTGGTACCCTGTCATTCCTGTGTTAAAACATATTTCGCCCCATGCGGTACCATCGAGACCAGTAGATCTTCCGTGGAACACAGTACCGTCTTTTAACAGTACTATTGCTTTTTTTCTATTTGTATAAGACATATATATTGCTTTTTTTCAAAAAAAAAGGATAAGACTATAAAGCCTTATCCTTTTTCTTATATAAAAACATTCATTCTACTACTCAGACTTACCTTCATCATTTGCTTTCGCATCATTAGCCGGAGCATCTTCTACATTGTTTGTTTTATCTTCAGAAACAGGAGCTTCTTTAGTCGCTTCCTCTGCTTTTGCTTCTTCAACTATTGGAGTAGCTTCTGCTTTAGGGGCAGCTTTACGGCTTCTTCTTGTTGATTTAGCTTTCGCTTCTTTCTTCTCGTTGCTGTAGATCTCGTTAAAGTCCACAAGCTCAATCATACACATTTCAGCATTATCACCTAAACGGTTACCCGTTTTAATAATTCTTGTGTATCCACCTGGTCTGTCTCCAATCTTTACAGAAACTTCTCTAAAAAGTTCAGTAACAGCATACTTACTTCTTAAATATCTGAAAACTGTTCTTCTGTTATGAGTGCTGTCTTCTTTAGAGCGCGTAATTAAAGGTTCCACGAATTTTCTCAATTCTTTTGCCTTAGCTACAGTCGTATTAATACGCTTGTGCTCTATTAAAGAGCACGCCATGTTAGCTAACATAGCTTTTCTATGAGCAGTCTTACGACCTAGGTGATTAAATTTCTTCCCGTGTCTCATTATTCTTTGTCCAATTTAAATTTTGACAAATCCATACCGAATTGTAAGCTCTTGTTTTGAACCAATTCTTCTAATTCAGTAAGTGATTTTCTTCCGAAGTTTCTAAACTTCATTAAGTCAGCTTTCGTAAACGTTACTAAATCTCCTAAGGTATCAACCTCTGCCGCTTTCAAGCAGTTTAATGCTCTTACTGAAAGGTCCATATCAGTCAATTTCGTTTTCAATAACTGACGCATGTGAAGAATTTCTTCATCATAGTTATCTACTTCAGCTCTCTCTGTATCTTCTAACGTTATTCTTTCGTCAGAAAACAACATAAAGTGGTGAATTAAGATTTTAGCAGCTTCAGTTAAAGCGTCCTTAGGGTTAATAGAACCGTCTGTTTCGATTTCAACGATAAGTTTTTCGAAATCTGTTTTTTGTTCTACTCTATAGTTTTCGATGCTATACTTTACATTCTTAATAGGAGTGTAAATAGAATCTACATATATGGTTCCTATAGGAGTTTCTAAACCTTTATTTTCTTCTGCTGGCACATAACCTCTACCCTTACCAATGCTAAGTTCAAGATCAAGCTTAACAGAAGAGTCCATTTGGCAAATCACCAAATCAGGGTTTAATACTTGGAATCCAGATGTAAACTGACCGATATCGCCAGCAGTGAAATAATCTTTTCCAGAAACTGAAACTTTTACTACTTCGTTGTCTGAATCTTCAATCTGACGCTTGAAACGTACTTGCTTCAAGTTCAAAATCATCTCCGTAACGTCTTCTACAACGCCTTCGATAGAAGAAAACTCATGATCTACTCCTTGAATTTTAACCGAAGTAAATGCATGACCTTCTAAAGATGATAATAAAACTCTACGAAGTGCATTTCCTATGGTCAGTCCGTAACCAGGCTCTAATGGTCTGAATTCAAATTGTCCTTCAGTTTCAGAACCTGAATTCATTATTACCTTATCTGGTTTTTGGAAATCTAAAATTGCCATAGCTTTTTGTTAGTGTTAATGAATTACTTAGAATACAATTCTACGATTAACTGTTCTTTGATGTTCTCAGGAATTGCTTCTCTCTGTGGAACAGATAAAAATTTCCCGGAAAGCGTCTCTCTATTCCATTCTAACCATTCGTACTTTGAGTCGCTAGCAACGCTGTCGCTGATTACTTCTAAAGACTTAGATTTTTCACGAACAGCTACTACATCACCTGGTTTAACCTGGTAAGAGGCAATGTTCACGATACCACCATTAACGGTAATATGTCTGTGGCCAACCAATTGGCGAGCACCTCTACGCGTTGGAGCAATGCTCATACGGTAAACAACATTATCTAAACGAGCTTCACAATATTGTAGTAAAATCTCACCAGTAATACCTTTGTTTTTCTGTGCTCTTTCGAACATGTTTCTAAACTGACGCTCTAATACACCATACGTGTATTTTGCCTTTTGCTTTTCAGCTAATTGACTTGAGTATTCAGATTTTTTACCTCTTCTGCGGTTGTTACCGTGTTGTCCAGGAGGGTAATTTTTCTTTTCAAATGAACGGTCTGGGCCGAAAATTGGTTCACCAAATTTTCGGGCTATTCTCGTTACAGGACCTCTATATCTTGCCATCTCTTCCGATCAATTAAGATTAAACTCTTCTTCTTTTAGGAGGACGACATCCGTTATGAGGCATTGGAGTTACATCCACTATCTCAGTCACTTCGATACCGTTGTTATGTAAAGTTCTGATTGCAGACTCTCTACCAGCACCTGGTCCTTTTACGTATACTTTTACTTTCTTAAGGCCTGCTTCAGAAGCTACCTTAGAACAATCTTCTGCTGCCATCTGAGCAGCGTAAGGAGTGTTTTTCTTTGATCCTCTAAAGCCCATTTTACCTGCGCTAGACCAAGAAATAACTTGTCCTTGAGTGTTCGTAAGAGAAATAATAATGTTATTAAAGGTTGCGTTAATACGCGCAGCTCCAACAGCCTCAACTTTAACCTTTCTCTTTTTTGTTGTTTTTTGGGATTTTGCCATGCTACAACACTGTTATTTAGTTGCTTTCTTTTTGTTAGCAACAGTTTTTCTTTTTCCTTTTCTAGTACGAGAGTTATTCTTCGTACGTTGGCCTCTTAATGGTAAACCAACACGGTGACGAATTCCTCTGTAACAACCAATGTCCATTAATCGCTTAATGTTCAACTGTACCTCAGAGCGCAATTCACCTTCTACTTTCATAGAATCGCTAATTACTGCTCTAATCGCATTTAATTGCTCATCGTTCCAATCATCAACTTTTGTATTATAGTCAACTCCTGCTTGATCTAAGATCTCGCGAGAGCGGCTATGTCCAATGCCGTAGATGTAAGTAAGGCCGATTTCGCCTCTCTTGTTTTTAGGTAAATCTATACCAGCTATCCTTGCCATGTTTTACTACAATTATCGTTTACCCTTGTCTTTGTTTGAACTTAGGGTTCTTCTTGTTAATAACGTATAGACGACCTTTACGTCTAACTATTTTGCATTCAGCGCTACGCTTTTTTATCGATGCTCTAACTTTCATTTTTTCCTGAAATTAATAGCGATAGGTAATTCTTGCTTTTGTTAAATCATATGGGCTTAAAGCCAACTTCACTTTATCTCCTGGCAACAATTTGATATAATTCATTCTCATCTTTCCTGAGATATGAGCCGTCACGATATGTCCATTTTCTAATTCAACTCTGAACATAGCGTTACTTAACGCCTCTGTAATTACACCATCTTGCTCTATTGCTGCTTGCTTTGCCATTTAAAATGCTGTTGTTGCTGTTCTTCCCTTAAGTCTACCAGACCTCATTAAGCCATCGTAATGACGATTTAACAAGTAACTTTCAATTTGTTGTAGCGTATCTAGAGACACACCTACAATAATTAGTAAGCTGGTTCCTCCGTAAAAATAAGACCATTGCATACCCATGCTCATTGTCATAGCAACAGCTGGCAAGATTGCCAACACTGCAAGTAAAATTGAACCTGGAAGCGTAATCTTAGACAAAATATTGTCAATATATTCAGCAGTAGCTTTACCCGGTTTAATACCTGGTACGAAACCACCGTTTCTTTTTAAATCTTCAGCCATTTGGTTCGTGTTAACCTGGATAGCTGTATAGAAATATGTAAAAAGAATAATCATAATTGCAAAGGTAAAGTTGTACCAAAACCCTTGAATGTTGCTAAAGAAGGACACAAAGCCCGAGATACTCTCTCCCTCAGCTCCAGAATACTGAAGTACTGTAAGAGGAATAAACATAATTGCTTGTGCAAAAATAATAGGCATAACTCCCGCAGCATTCACCTTTAAAGGGATAAATGATCTTGCTACTTCTTGGCCATAACCTCCCTTTCCTGCGCTTCTACGTGCGTATTGTACAGGAACTTTTCTTACCGCTTGTGTAAGCGCAATTGCAAACATAAATACCAAGTAAAGTGCAGCAATTTCAATCACGAAGATTGCAATTCCGCCACCGTCTCCACCAGACACTTTAGCAAGTAATTCTTGTAATAAAGCTTGAGGGAAATTAGCGATAATACCCACCATAATTAAAAGTGAGATACCATTACCAATACCTTTATCTGTAATCTTTTCTCCCAACCACATAGCAAATACTGTACCTGTTACCAAGCATAACATTGCCATAGGATAGAAAGAACCTTCCATTGAAGGGAATACTAAAGCGTTCTGACCCATAAGGTTGGCTAAATAACCCGGAGCTTGTGCCAATGCAATTACTATCGTCAGCACTCTAGTAATTTGGTTAAGCTTACGTCTTCCACTTTCGCCTTCCTTTTGCATTTTTTGAATGCTTGGAACGGCCATACCCAACAATTGAATAACAATAGATGCAGAAATATATGGCATAATACCCAAGGCCAATATAGATGCATTTGCAAATGCTCCACCTGTAAAGGCATTAAGCAAACCAATCAAACCATCTGAAGCTTGATTTTGTAACTGCGCTAAACTGTCTGGGTTTATACCAGGTAATACAACGTTAGAACCTAACCTGTATACCAACAAAAGACCAAGAGTAAAAAGAATCTTTTCTCTTAATTCTTTTATTCTCCAGATGTTCTGTAATGTGTCAATAAATTTCTTCATCAATCCTAAATCTTACAAAGTGTTAACTGCACCGCCTTGAGCTTCGATAGCTGCTTTGGCAGAGGCGCTAAATTTATGCGCTGTAACGTTTAGTTTAACAGATAATTCACCACGACCTAATATTTTTATTAAGTCTTTCTTTACTGCTAAACCGTTGTTTATCAACACTTCAATATCAACAGTGTCAGTAACTTTTTTAGCGTCTACAAGTTTTTGTAAAACGTCAATGTTAATGCCTCTGTATTCTACTCTATTAGGATTCGTAAATCCGAATTTTGGAACACGTCTTTGTAACGGCATCTGACCACCTTCAAATCCAATTTTAGATTTGTAACCTGATCTAGATTTCGCTCCTTTGTGACCTCTTGTTGAAGTCCCACCATGTCCTGATCCCTGACCGCGGCCTATCCTTTTAGTGTTCTTGGTAGAGCCACTCGCTGGTTTTAAATTGCTAAGATCCATTCTGACTGATTATTTAATTTCTTCTATTTTGATCAAGTGAGAAATCTTTCTCACCATACCTTCTACAGCAGGATTCAATTCTCTTTCTGAAGTAGAATTGATTTTTCTAAGTCCCAAAGCTTGAAGCGTATCTCTTTGCTTCTGAGAACGGTGAATCATGCTTCGAACTTGAGTTAATTTAACTTTCTTCATCGCTATAATTATTAACCGTTAAACACTTGGTCCATAGTAATTCTTCTTGCTTTAGCCACATCCTGAGCACTTCTCATTTTAAGTAATGCTTGGAAAGTTGCCTTAACCACGTTATGTGGATTAGAAGATCCTTTTGATTTCGCAAGTACATCATGTACTCCAACACTTTCTAATACAGCACGCATCGCACCACCAGCAATAACACCGGTACCGTGAGAAGCTGGACGCAAGAATACTCTAGCACCACCATATTTTCCAGACTCTTCGTGAGGTACAGTTTGCTTCAATAAAGGAATTCGATACAAGTTTTTCTTAGCATCTTCAATACCTTTAACTATTGCTTCAGAAACTTCTTTCGATTTTCCTAAACCAAATCCAGCAACTCCCTTTTCGTCTCCTACAACAACAATTGCAGAAAATCCAAATGTTCTACCACCTTTAGTTACTTTAGTAACACGATTGATCGATACCAAACGATCTGTCAATTCTAGACCTCCTGGTTTAACCGTAATGGCGTTTTTAATTCCTTTTAACATCTCTTTTTAGAATTTTAGTCCACCTTTTCTGGCGCCTTCTGCCAATGATTTAACTCTTCCATGATAAAGAAAACCTCCTCTATCAAAAGCACATGACTCAATGCCTTTTTCGCTTGCTTTAGAAGCTATGGCTTTACCCACTTCAAAAGCCATCTCTGTCTTTGTTCCTTTCGCAACACCTTTATCTTTAGATGATGCAGCAGCGATAGTAACACCACTAATATCATCTACTAATTGAGCGTAGATCTCTTTATTACTTCTGTAAACAGCCAATCTTGGAGTAGAAGCATCACCCGCAACAATCTTGCGAATACGCATTCTAATTCTGTCTCTTCTTTCCGACTTTGATAATGCCATCCTAAATATTATTTAGCAGCAGATTTACCTGCTTTTCTTCTAATTTGTTCTCCAACAAAACGAACACCTTTTCCTTTGTACGGCTCAGGCTTGCGGAAAGAGCGAATCTTAGCCGCGATAGAACCAACCAATTGCTTATCATGAGACGTAAGCGTAATAAGTGGATTCTGACCTTTTTTCATTTCAGTCTCAACCTTAACTTCACTAGGAACCTCTAACATAATGTTATGAGAATAACCTAATGAGAGGTCTATAATTTGACCTTGGTTCGATGCTCTATAACCAACACCAACCAATTCTAATTCCTTTTTATATCCAGTCGCAACACCAACAATCATATTGTTGATTAATGAACGGTATAAACCGTGCATTGCTCTATGGCTAGGAGATTCAGATGGACGCTCAACAGTTATTATTCCGTCTTCCATTTTAACTGAAAGATCAGGATGCACTGTCTCACTTAACTCACCAAGTTTACCTTTAACAGAAACCTTGTTTCCGTCAATTTTGATTTCTATACCTTCCGGAATAGAGATGGGTGCTTTACCTACTCTTGACATCTTTCTTCCTTTTTAGTAAACAAAACAAAGCACCTCGCCACCAACATTCTGCTTGCGAGCTTCTTTATCTGTCATTACGCCTTTGTTTGTAGAAACAATTGCGATTCCTAATCCATTTTTAATACGTGGAGCATCACTACCCGCAACATATTTTCTCAAACCAGGCTTACTAATTCGCTGAATATCGCGAATAGCAGACTGTCTTGTACTTCTATCGTATTTCAAAGCAATTTTAATTGTGCCTTGAGCCGAATCCTCCACCTTCTTATAGTTTAGAATATAACCTTGCTCCATAAGGATCTTCGTCATTTCTACTTTTAAGTTAGAAGCAGGAATCTCTACGATTTTGTGATTTGCACTTACAGCATTACGAATGCGTGTAAGGAAATCTGCGATTACATCTGAGTACATCTCTGTTCTATTATTTATTTATTACCAACTAGACTTTTTAACTCCGGGTATAAGACCGTTCAAAGCCATTTCTCTAAATGTTACTCTAGACAAACCGAATTGACGCATATAACCTTTAGGCCTTCCCGTTAATTTACAACGGTTGTGCATACGAACTGGAGAAGCATTCTTAGGTAGCTTTTGCAAACCTTCGTAATCTCCAGCCTCTTTAAGTGCCGCACGCTTTTCAGCGAACTTTTCTACTAATCTTTCGCGCTTTACTTCGCGGGCTTTCATTGACTCTTTTGCCATCTCTCCTCTTATTTTTGGAACGGTAAACCGTACTGAGTTAACAATGCTTTCGCTTCTTTATCAGTGTCTGCACTGGTAACGAAAGTTATATCCATACCCGTAATCTTATTGATTTTGTCAATATCGATTTCTGGGAAAATGATTTGCTCTGTGATACCTAAAGTATAGTTACCTCTTCCATCAAAACCACTTTTCTTAATTCCTCTAAAATCACGGATTCTAGGCAATGAAGCTGAAATAAGTCTGTCTAAGAATTCGAACATCTTTTCTCCTCTTAGCGTTACCTTAACTCCAATAGGCATGCCTTTTCTTAATTTGAAGTTAGAGATATCCTTCTTAGATTTCGTATTAACTGCTTTTTGACCAGCAATTGTCGTCATCTCGTTAGTAGCATTCTCAACCAACTTCTTATCAGCTACAGCTGCACCTAAACCTTGACTTAGGTTAATTTTAACTAAACGAGGAACTTGCATTACATTCTTGTAACCAAACTCTTTCGTTAGTGCAGGAATAATTTCCTCTTTGTACTTTACTTTTAATCTTGGATCAGCCATCTTACTTAAGAATTTCTCCTGATTTTTTAGCGTAACGAACTAACTTGTCACCATCCATCTTACGGCCAATTCTTGTTGGCTTGCTATCCTTAGGATCAACAATCATCAAGTTGGACACATGAATAGGAGCTTCCATTTCCTGGATGCCACCTTGTGGACTTGAAGCGCTTGGCTTCTGGTGCTTTGATACCATGTTAAGACCCTCAACAACCGCTCTGTGTTGTTTAGGAATCATTCTGATTATACGGCCAGATTGTCCTTTAGACTCTCCTGCCATCACCATTACGGTATCTCCTTTTTTAATATGAAACTTTGCCATTGTAATATTCATCTTATCGATTAGAGCACTTCTGGTGCTAACGATACAATTTTCATATACTGCTTATCACGTAACTCTCTAGCAACAGGTCCGAATACACGAGTACCCTTCATTTCGCCAGTAGGATTTAACAATACACAAGCATTGTCATCGAATCTTATGTAAGACCCGTCCGCTCTACGTACTTCCTTTTTAACTCTAACCACTACTGCTGTAGAAACAGTACCACTCTTGGTGTTTCCTGCAGGTGTAGCTTCTTTTACAGTAACAACAATTTTATCACCCACAGAAGCATATCTTCTTTTCGTACCTCCCAATACCCTTATGCAAAGAACTTCTTTGGCACCAGTATTGTCAGCTACTCTTAATCTAGATTCCTGTTGTATCATCGTTACTTAGCTCTTTCTATGATTTCTACTACTCTCCACGTTTTGGTCTTACTCAAAGGACGAGTTTCCATAATCTTAACGGTATCGCCAGGATTACAAGAATTTTCTTCGTCATGTGCGTGAAACTTCTTCGTGAAAGTTATAAACTTACCATACTTTGGGTGCTTTACTCTTCTTGCAACAGAAACGACAACTGATTTGTCCATTTTGTTACTTGTAATAACACCGATTCTCTCTTTTCTCAAATTTCTTTTGATCTCCATGAGGCAAACTTTTTATTCAGGCCTAGCCTTCAATTTCGCGGTTGCGTAGTTCAAAATTTATACGCGCAACATTCTTACGCGTTTCTTTGATACTCAAAGGATTTTCCAAAGGAGAGATAGCGTGAGTCATTCTTGACTTAGCCAAGTTTGTCTTCTCTTCTACCAATCTTTCTTCCAACTCTTGAGTTGTCAATTCTTTAATTTCCGAATACTTCATCATACTTCAATTTAAGCCTCTACAAGGTCTCTACGAATGATAAACTTAGTCTTTACCGGCAACTTCTGAGCTGCAAGACGCAAAGCCTCTTTAGCAACATCAAAAGGAACTCCATCCATTTCAAACAACATGCGACCAGGAGTCACAACTGCAGCGTAATATTCAACAGAACCTTTACCCTTACCCATACGAACCTCTAGAGGTTTTTTGGTTATAGGCTTGTCTGGAAATATTCTAATCCACAATTGACCTTCCCTCTTCATGTAACGAGTAGCAGCAATACGTGCGGCCTCAATTTGTCTAGCAGTGATCCAATGACTTTCTAGCGTTTTGATACCGTAGCTTCCAAAGGCCAAGGTTGCTCCTCTTTGAGAATCCCCTTTCATACGTCCTTTAAATACTTTTCTGTGCTTGGTCCTTTTCGGTTGTAACATATCTAAACCGTTTTACCTTAGTTTCTTTTTCTTCTATTACCTGGTGCTCCTCCTCTTGGAGATCCACCTCTCTGCGATCCGCCTTTTTTAGGAGCTGCTCCCAAAATATTCGACAAATCACGCTTACCGTAAACTTCACCCTTCATGATCCACACTTTAATACCTATCTTTCCATAAGTAGTTTGTGCCTCAGAGATATGATAGTCAATATCAGCTCTAAATGTGTGTAAAGGAGTACGTCCGTCTTTATACATCTCAGAACGTGCCATTTCAGCACCATTCAAACGACCAGAAATCTGAACTTTAATTCCTTCAGCTCCCATGCGCATTGATGCAGCAATAGCCATCTTAATTGCCCGTCTAAAAGAAATACGACCTTCAATTTGGCGGGCAATTCCGTCACCAACTAAACGCGCATCTAATTCAGGACGCTTAATTTCGAATATGTTGATCTGAACTTCCTTAGAAGTTACTTTCTTCAACTCTTCTTTTAACTTGTCTACTTCAGAACCACCACGACCGATAATAATACCTGGACGAGCAGTTGTAATAGTAACAGTAACAAGTTTAAGTGTTCTTTCTATAATGATTCTAGAAACACTAGCTTTTGATAAACGTGCGTATAAGTATTTACGGATTTTCGCATCTTCTGCAATTTTGTCTCCGTAATTACGGCCACCAAACCAATTAGAGTCCCATCCTCTGATGAACCCTAATCTATTTCCAATCGGATTGGTTTTTTGTCCCATTCTCTTACTTTTTAGTCTTCTTTACTTGCTACTAGAATTGTCACGTGATTCGAACGCTTACGAATTCTGTGCGCACGTCCCTGAGGAGCTGGCTGAATTCTCTTAAGCATTTTAGCTGAATCAACAGACACTTCTTTTACTACTAGACCAGCATCTTCCATGCGGTCTCCTTCATTTTTCGTTTGCCAGTTGGCCAAAGCAGAAAGGAGTAATTTCTCCATTTTGTTTGAAGCATCCTTAGGACTGTGCTTAAGAATAAACAAAGCCTTCTCTACCTCAACTCCTCTGATCTGATCCGCAACTAAGCGCATCTTTCTGGGGGAAGTAGGGCAATTTCTAAGCTTAGCTAACGCCTGGCTTTTTCTTGCTTCCTTTATAGCTTCCGCTCTATTATGTTTTCTAGAACCCATGATTCAGATCGAATTATCTTTTTCCTTTATCTTTTTTGTTCCCACCGTGGCCTCTAAAGTTTCTTGTTGGAGAAAACTCTCCTAACTTGTGACCTACCATGTTTTCTGTTACAAAAACAGGAACAAAAGTTTTTCCATTATGTACCGCAATCGTTTGTCCAACAAAATCTGGAGAAATCATTGAAGAACGCGACCAAGTCTTGATAACAGTCTTCTTTCCAGAATCTACGTTGGCCATAACTTTGTTTTCCAACTTAAAGTGGATAAACGGGCCTTTTTTTAGTGAACGAGCCATCTTACTTACGTTTTTCTATGATATATCTGTTAGACGCTTTCTTTTTGTGACGGGTTTTGAAACCTTTAGCAGGTAAACCTGTTCTAGATCTTGGGTGACCACCTGATGAACGACCTTCACCACCACCCATTGGGTGATCGACAGGGTTCATAGCCACACCTCTAGTATGAGGTCTTCTACCCAACCAACGGCTCTTTCCAGCCTTACCAGCAACTTCCAAAGCGTGGTCAGAGTTAGAAACAACTCCAATTGTAGCTTTACAAGTAACCAATATCATTCTAACTTCACCAGAAGGCATTTTAAGAATAGCAAACTTGCCATCTCTTGCAACTAATTGTGCAAATGAACCAGCAGATCTTGCGATAACCGCACCCTGACCAGGTCTCATTTCGATACAACTAACTACAGTACCCATTGGAATATCAGAAAGCAACATAGTGTTACCAACGTTAGGTGTTGAAGTTTTTCCAGACATTAACTTCTGTCCAACTTCTAAACCGCTCTGCGCTATGATATATCTCTTTTCACCATCAGCATATTGCAACAAAGCAATAAAAGCTGTTCGGTTCGGATCATACTCAATAGACTTAACAGTTGCTGGAATCCCTTCCTTATCTCTCTTAAAGTCTATAATACGATACTGTTGTTTATGACCACCACCGATGTAGCGCATAGTCATCTTACCAGTATTATTTCTACCTCCAGATCTTTTCTTAGGAGCCAAAAGGCTTTTCTCAGGCTTTGATGTAGTAACGGCAGCATAGTCGTTATCTACTTTAAAGCGCTGACCCGGAGTCATTGGTTTTAATTTTCTTACACCCATGACTTAAATATTGCTATACAGATCAATTGTTTCTCCGCTACGTACTTCTACAATAGCTTTCTTGTAAGCTCCTTTTCCACCTTCAACCATTCCGGCTTTAGTGTACTTTACGCTAGTTTTATTAGGCATAATTAGAGTTCTTACTTTCTCAACATTAATACCGTAAAATTTCTCAACAGCTTTTTTAATCTCCAACTTGTTGGCGCGTCTGTCAACTACAAAAGAAAAGCGGTTGTTATCCTCGCTATCCATTGTGGCTTTCTCTGTAATAATCGGCCTGATTAAAATATCCATGCTTCTTAACTTAATACGGTTTCAATTTTCTCTATCGAACCCTCTGTCAACACTACTGAATTTGCATTCATGATTTTATAAGTGTTTAATTCAGAGGTAGTTACAACATTTGCCCCCTTTACGTTGCGGGATGCCAAATATAGACTTTTATTTGAGTCGCCAACAACTATCAAAGATTTTTTATCGGATGTCCCTAAAGAGTCCATCATTGCTACAAAATCTTTAGTTTTTGGAGCAGCCATTTCAATGTTTTCCAACACTAAAATTTCGTTGTTCTTAGCCTTCAAGCTCAACGCTGATTTTCTGGCTAATTGCTTAAGCTTTTTGTTGAGCTTAAAAGAGTAATCTCTTGGCTCAGGTCCGAAAGCTGTACCACCACCTCTATGCAATGGTCCTTTTAAAGAACCATAACGAGCGCCACCAGTACCTTTTTGCTTGTGGTGCTTTTTTGTAGTTCTGTTAATATCAGCTCTTTCCTTTGCCTTGTGCGTTCCTTGTCTAGAATTAGCAAGGTGCTGCTTTATGTCTAAGTAAATAGCGTGCTCATTTGGCTCAATACCAAAAATGCTCTTACTTAAAGAAACCTTCTTACCAGTTTCTTTTCCTTTTGCGTTTACTATTGCTAATTCCATTACTTCTCGATTATTACAGTTGAGTTCTTAGCTCCAGGAATGGAACCTTTAACAACAAGTATGTTCTTGTCAGTGTCAATTTTCAAAACTCTTAAGTTTTGAACCTTAACTCTAGAACCACCCATTCTTCCGGCCATTCTCATTCCCTTGAATACGCGAGATGGATCTGAACCTGCACCAATAGAACCTGGGGCTCTAAGACGGTTATGTTGACCGTGCGTTGCTTGTCCTACACCTCTAAAGTTGTGACGTTTTACAACACCTTGGAAACCTTTACCTTTCGATGTACCAGCGATATCTACGAATTCGCCTTCATTAAACATCTCTACAGATAGTGTATCTCCAAGATTAATTTCGCCATCGAAACGAAACTCTACAGTTGCGCTCTTAGCTCCAGTTCCTGCTTTTTTTGCGTGTCCTAATTCAGCTTTTGTTGCTCTGCTTTCTTTCACATCGCCAAAACCCATTTGAACTGCGCTGTAACCATCGACATCTTCAGTTTTTACCTGAGTAACCACACATGGTCCCGCTTGTATAACGGTACATGGAAAGTTTTTTCCCTCAGGACTGTAGATGCTGGTCATACCGATTTTTTTACCTATTAATCCAGGCATGTCTTCTTGTCCTTTTAATTATTGCTAATTACACTTTAATTTCAACCTCTACTCCAGAAGGCAATTCCAACTTCATCAAAGCATCAATAGTCTTTGAAGAAGAAGAGTATATATCTAACAATCTCTTGTAAGATGACAACTCAAATTGCTCTCTAGATTTCTTATTTACGTGAGGAGAACGTAGAACTGTAAAAATACGCTTGTTTGTAGGTAATGGAATTGGTCCATTAACCACAGCGCCTGTACTCTTAACTGTCTTCACGATCTTCTCAGTCGATTTGTCAACCAGGTTGTGGTCGTACGATTTTAATTTAATTCTAATTTTCTGGCTCATCTTTTTGAACTCTACTTAATTAATCTTATTTGCCTGTCGCTTCTGCAATTACAGCTTCCTGAATACTACTCGGAGTAGCAGCATAGTGTGAAAATTCCATAGAAGAAGTTGCTCTACCAGAACTAATAGTACGTAACGTAGTTACATAACCAAACATTTCTGATAAAGGCACAATTGCCTTAATTACTTGAGCTCCATTTCTAGAATCCATACCATCTACCTGACCTCTTCTTTTGTTCAAGTCACCTACAACATCTCCCATGTGGTCTTCAGGTGTTACCACCTCAATTTTCATCATAGGTTCAAGAATTTTTGGAGTAGCTTGTTTACCAGCTGTTCTCCAAGCCATCTTCGCTGCAGTTTCGAAAGACAAACCGTCAGAATCTACAGGGTGGAAAGAACCATCATACAATGTTACTTTTAAACTATCTACGCTGTAGTTAGCTAAAGGACCATTTTTCATAGCATCTTTAAACCCTTTTTCAACATTAGGAATGTATTCTCTAGGAACGTTACCACCTTTAATAGCATTCACAAATGTTAAACCTTCTTTACCTTCTTCAGCTGGCTCAATTACCACCTTGATATCGGCAAATTTTCCACGACCACCAGTCTGTTTCTTATAAGTTTCACGGTGTTCTACTTTAGAAAAGATCGCTTCTTTGTATTGTACTTGAGGAGCACCTTGGTTACATTCAACACCAAATTCTCTTCTCATACGGTCAATCAAAATCTCAAGGTGTAATTCACCCATACCAGAGATAATTGTTTGACCTGTATCTTCGTTTGTTTCTACGCGGAATGTTGGATCTTCTTCAGATAATTTACCTAAAGCAATACCCATTTTGTCCATATCCGCTTGCGTCTTAGGCTCTACCGCTACACCAATTACTGGCTCAGGGAAAGTCATAGATTCAAGTACGATAGGATGTTTTTCGTCATGTAAAGTATCTCCAGTACGGATATCTTTAAATCCAACACCTGCACCTATATCTCCAGCTTCCAAGAATGGAATAGAGTTTTGCTTGTTAGAGTGCATTTGGAAGATACGAGATATACGCTCTTTCTTACCTGTTCTAGAATTGTGAACATAAGATCCAGCATCTAGTTGACCAGAATAAGCACGGAAGAAACATAAACGGCCTACGAAAGGATCTGTTGCAATTTTAAAAGCTAAAGCTGCAAATGGCTCCTTATTACTTGGTCTTCTAATTTCTTCTTTCTCTGTTTCTGGATTGATACCAGTGATATGATCAGTATCCAATGGAGATGGCAAGAAAGTCATAACAGCATCCAACATTGTTTGAACACCTTTATTCTTAAATGCAGATCCACACATCATTGGAGTAATAGTCATACTCAATGTTGCTTCTCTAATTGCAGTAAGCATTTCTGCTTCAGTAATAGAATCCGGATCTTCGAAGAACTTCTCCATTAATTCGTCATTAGTTTCAGCCACCGACTCAACTAATTTCTCTCTCCACTCTGCAACTTCATCAAGCATATCAGCAGGAATTTCGATTTCCTCGAAAGTCATACCCATATCCTTTTCATTCCATGTGATAGCACGGTTGTTAATTAAATCAACCACACCTTTAAAATCCGCTTCGGCGCCAATTGGCAACTGCAACGGCACTGGGTTACCACCTAAACGCTCTTTTACCTGACGAACAACGTCAAGAAAATCAGCACCCATGCGGTCCATTTTGTTTACAAAACCAATTCTTGGAACACCGTACTTGTCTGCTTGTCTCCATACAGTTTCAGATTGCGGTTCAACACCTGAAGATGCACAAAACAATGCAACAGCACCATCTAAAACACGTAATGAACGCTCAACCTCTACTGTAAAGTCAACGTGACCTGGAGTATCGATAATATTCATTCTGTATTCTTGACCTCTGTATTTCCAAAAAGTTGTAGTCGCAGCAGAAGTAATTGTAATACCTCTTTCCTGCTCCTGCTCCATCCAGTCCATGGTTGCGGCACCATCATGTACCTCACCAATTTTGTGACTTAGACCAGTATAATATAAAATACGCTCAGTTGTAGTGGTTTTACCCGCATCAACGTGGGCCATAATCCCAATATTTCGCGTAAATGTTAAATCTCTTTTTGCCATTTTAATGGAACCTTATAGTTAAACTCTAAAGTGTGAAAATGCTTTATTCGCTTCAGCCATCTTATGAACGTCTACTTTCTTCTTATAAGCAGCACCTTCTTCTTTAGATGCAGCCATAACTTCTGCAGCTAAACGTTGTGCCATAGACTTTTCATTTCTTTTTCTAGCGTAAAGAATCATCCATTTCATCGCCATAGAAACCTTACGGTCTGGACGAATTTGATTAGGAATCTGAAAGGTTGACCCTCCGACTCTTCTACTTCTTACTTCTACGTGAGGCATTACATTCGTTAATGCTTCTTTCCAAACTTCTAAAGCGTTGCTCTCTTCGTTCTTCTCAGAAATAATATCTAAAGCATCGTAAAATATCTGATAAGCCACGTTTTTCTTTCCGTGTATCATCATGTTATTTACAAAGCGCGTAACCAATTGATCTCCAAATTTAGGATCTGGAAGTAATGGTCTTTTTTTTGCTCTTGCCTTTCTCATTTTTTCTAATACTCTTTTTTCAGTGTTTTACTATTACTTTTTCTTAGGACGCTTCGCTCCGTATTTTGATCTACGTTGAGTACGACCTTCCACACCTGCTGTATCTAAAGCACCACGAACAATGTGATAACGAACACCAGGAAGATCTTTTACTCTTCCACCTCTTACTAACACAATAGAGTGCTCTTGTAAGTTGTGTCCCTCACCCCCGATATACGCATTCACTTCGTTTCCGTTTGTTAAACGTACACGCGCTACTTTACGCATAGCCGAGTTCGGCTTCTTAGGTGTGGTAGTATATACTCTCGTACATACACCTCTGCGTTGTGGACAACTGTCCAAAGCGGCAGACTTACTTTTCTTGATGGCCGACTGGCGACCTTTTCTTACTAACTGATTAATAGTTGGCATTTGTTACCTGTATTATTTTGAACCTTTTATAACTATGCTACACCCCATTTTTTGGGGACGGCAAATGTAGTACAATAAATCAGTTTTACAATAGTGACTTTGAAATACTTAGAGATTGTTTTTGAACTGGCAAAGAGGCTGCAAATTCAGCTTTCAAAAATATGTCATTCTTTTACAAATTGTTAGTGCAAAAATCACCCATTCTGAAACCATCAGTATTTACTTTTTGCTTTTACTTTAATACCACCAATCATTGAAAAATTAGGCTTGAGTTTTAATTTTTAACTGACCTTATTATTTATGTGTAAAACTTCCGCTTAACTCCGTCATTATTCTGAAGCATCGAGCAGCATTTTTAAATCAAAATCTTTCCTTTGTAAATCATTAATTATTGGCATGCAGAACTACTTAGAACAGCTTAATGAAGCGCAGAGAAAACCTGTTTTAAAAACGGATGGCCCCAGCATGATTATCGCTGGTGCTGGATCTGGAAAAACCCGAGTACTTACCTTTAGAATAGCACACCTTATGCAAAAAGGTGTAGACTCTTTCAATATTTTGTCGCTTACGTTTACCAACAAAGCCGCCAAAGAAATGAAGGAGCGTATCGCTATGATTGTTGGAGAAGGCGAAGCACGCAACCTTTGGATGGGCACCTTCCACTCTGTATTTGCCAGAATCTTAAGAATTGAAGGTGAGCGTCTAGGCTACCCAAGCAACTTTACGATTTACGATGCAGAAGATGCACGTAAGACTTTAGCGAATATCATCAAAGAGAAATCACTCGACAAAGACATTTATAAAGTAAAGTCTGTTTTATCAAGAATTTCTAGCTTAAAGAATAATCTCGTTACACCTAAAGTGTATGCCAACCGCGCAGAGCTCATAGAAAATGATACCGCTGCGCGTATGCCTTTAATGGGAGAGATTTACCGTGACTATTGTGAACGCTGCTTCCGCTCTGGCGCAATGGACTTTGACGACCTTCTTTTAAAGACAAACGAGTTGTTGTATCGCTTTCCAGAAGTCTTAGCCAAATACCAAGATCGCTTTAAGTATATAATGGTCGACGAGTACCAGGATACAAACCATAGCCAATATCTAATTGTAAAGAGTCTTGCCGCAAAATTCGAAAACTTATGTGTTGTTGGAGATGATGCTCAAAGTATCTACGCGTTTCGAGGAGCAAATATTCGCAACATTTTGAATTTCCAGAAAGACTACGCAGATGCGGAATTATTTAAACTGGAACAGAACTACCGCAGCACAAAACACATTGTTCAGGCTGCCAATTCAATAATTAGAAAGAATAAAGACCAGCTTGAGAAAGACGTTTGGACCCACAATGACGAAGGTGAAAAAATAGTCGTTCACAAATCTATTTCAGATACAGACGAAGGGAATTACGTGGCGCAGCGCATTTGGGATTCACGCATGAACGAGCACTTGCCATACAGCTCTTACTGTATACTTTATAGGACGAATGCACAATCAAGGAGTTTTGAAGATGCTTTGAGAAAGAAGAATATTCCCTATAGAATAAATGGTAGCACTTCTTTTTATCAACGTAAAGAAATTAAAGACCTCATCTCCTACTTCCGCATTGTCATTAATCATAAGGACGAAGAAGCATTAAGGCGCGTTATAAATTACCCCGCACGTGGCATTGGTCAAACAACAATGAATAAGCTTACTGTAAAAGCAAGCGAACAAGGCACGAGCATGTGGGACGTTGCGGCCAACGTTCACCAAAACGGTATTGCGCTAAACAACCCTACCAAGCAAAAGATCTTAGATTTTGTAATGCAAATAAAAAGCTATGCCGCCATGATTGAGAAAGGCGATGCTTTCGATGTTGCTGCACATATTGCTAAATCATCTCGATTAATACACACGTTAGGCGAAGACAAAACACCTGAAGGTATTGGCCGTTACGAAAACATTCAAGAACTCTTAAACGGTGTTAAAGATTTCTCTGAAGAGCAAAAACAAATTGAAGGCGGAAACCCAAGCCTGGCCAACTACCTGCAAGACATTGCGCTCTTAACCGATTCTGATAAAAAAGACGACGGCGAACCTAAGGTGACCTTAATGACCATTCACTTGGCAAAGGGCCTTGAGTTTCCGTACGTGTATATTGTAGGTTTAGAAGAAAACCTTTTCCCGAGCATGATGAGTGTAAACAGCCGTAGCGATTTGGAAGAAGAACGAAGACTGTTTTATGTGGCATTGACACGCGCTGAAAAGCGAGCTTATCTTACCTATGCCCATACGCGTTACCGCTGGGGAAAACTCATCGATTGCGAACCAAGTCGCTTTATAAAAGACATAGACGAGCGTCACTTAGATATTCAAGTTCCGGAATTCTCACCTGCATATAACCCAAGTGCTGACGAGTTGAGCAACGCTTTTGGCGGAGGAGTAAGCTTTAGTAAGCCTAGACGATTTACCAGTAACGCCAATGGATTAAAAGCAAAACAGGAACAACCGATTCGTAAGCCTAACCCTGTTGGGATGAAAAAAGTAATGCACGCTAAAGGCGGAAATACAAGCATGCCGGCTGTTAGTCCTGGCGATCGTGTTCTACATGACCGCTTTGGATTGGGAGTTATACAAGAAATTGTAGGCGAAGGAGCTAGTAAAAAAGCGGTTGTCATGTTCGATAACGCGGGTAAGAAAAACCTTCTCTTGAAGTTCGCAAAACTTCAAAAAGTGTGACTAAAAAGGGCACCATTTTGGAGTCCTTTTTTATTTTTCTTATTCTAGGTTATAGAAAATCTACTTTACCATTATCTAAATTGTAGTACGCTGGTACGATTTTCAATCCGCCAGATTTTACAGCATCGCCAATAATTGAAGAGCGGTTTACTAAATCTGCACTCGTCATCTCTGCATTCTTTCTAACCACATCGTTTACTTCTGCGCCAGAATCTGAAGCCGCAATTGCTGGTGCAACATGTGCCAACAAATGATTCAAGTTGTATCCATTATCGCCTCCGGTCATAGCCGCAGTTACCGCACCACAACTTTGGTGACCTAATACAACTATTACCTGCGTGCCCAAATGCGCAACGGCATATTCTATACTTGCAGTGGTAGACGTATTGGCAACATTTCCCGCAACACGGCAAACGAATAATTCACCTAGCCCAGCATCGAAGGCCATTTCTGGAGCAACACGGCTATCCGCACAGCTCAATACAATAGCCCATGGTGCTTGTCCAGAAACCAACTCATCTCTTCGCGGTTGATCTTGCAGTTGACGTTCTAAATTATCGCCAACAAAACGGTCATTCCCTTCTTTTAATCTATTGATAACTTCGTTACTATTCATGGTTTTTACTTTTTGTTCTAGGGACCAAAATAAAAATCAATTTTGAAAATAAAACAGCATTTTTAATAATCGGAGTTGAGCGGTGCTAAATGCGTCCCTTCAAAATAAAAAAGTAAAATCTCTTGATAAGACTTCCCTTCCCTTGCCATTTCCATTGCCCCTTGCTGGGAGAGCCCAACGCCGTGGCCAAACCCTTTTCCTTTGAGCAAGACATACTCTCCAAAATTTGAAACTGAAAAATACGAGGAGCGCAGACGGAATTGAGTTCTCACATTTCTCATCTTCACTTTTTTACCACCATATTCAAACCAAGGTTCGCGCTGTTTCATGTTAATGTTGAGCACCGCTCTCTGAAGTTGATTATCAGAAGAAGAAACTCCAAGAATTTTAGCGAAATACCGCACAAACTCTTCTTTGTTCACCTTTTTCTCCCACTCCGCTTTAGATCCTTTTAAACTGTATGGATCTTCCACTGAACGGAGGTAATCAATCTTTTGCGACCAAATGTCTTCTGAGTTTGAAGTTTGCCCACCGCTATTGCTATGAAATGCACCAAAAACCAACTTGTCTTTGCTGTCCAATAAAACCAAGTCTTTGGTTTTTGCAACCGCATCGAGAATAGCTTCGCTGTTCTGCAAATACGCTTTGCTGTAATACGCCTGACTCGAAACATTGTCTTTTACATTGTAGCCATCAGCGCTATGCTTGTTCATGTTTTTTAGCACCCATGTGCGCGCCAATACCGCCTGCGCTTTAAAATATTCAACATCCGTAACATGGCCGCCCTCACTCTCAACCACTCCAGCAACATAAGGCTCAATTGCAATTTGATTGATGACTTGAAACTCGTCTTTATAAGATCGAAACAATAGCTGCCCATTGTAAATGCGCTCCGCGCCTTTTCCTTGAATGATAAAATGTGCATCCTTTTTAGAGGTAATAAGTCTTAGCCCATCGTAAGCACCAAAACTCTTGCCGCCTTTAAACACCTCAACTTGTTTTGAAACCTTTTTAATGAGTAATGTCCTCAACACATCTTCTTGAAACAAGTCGTCTATCGTGTCTATGACATTAAACTCGGAATCTGTTCCAACTAAAAAGTAATCTCCGCCATGCGTTGTTACCCAACTCTGACCTATTGAATAGGATGTAAATAACCTGACCATAACTTCCTGCTGCCCATAGGCAGAAATGAAAAAACCAAAAGATATAAGGAATAGTGTTTTTTTCATCAAGCCGCTTCTTCTACAATTATCGTTGCCGCCTTTTCAGAAGCTCCACCTCCGCCTAAACGTTCTTTCATGACTTTATATTCAGAAATAAGTTGTGCGCGATGCTCGCCCTCTAAGCACTTGTCTAATTCAGCTTTAAGCTGACGTGTATTAAATTCTTTTTGAATCAGTTCTTTCACCAATTCTTTATCTGCAATCAAATTTACCAACGAGATAAATTTAATATCGATGAGCCATCTCGCAATGAGTACAGACAATGCATTCCCTTTGTAACAAACCACCTCAGGCACTTCGAACAATGCAGTTTCTAAAGTGGCCGTTCCAGAAGTAACCAATGCGGCATGTGCATGACTCAGTAAAGCATACGTCTTCCCAAAAACAATAGGCACATCGTAGCCTTCCATTTTACTTTTGTAAAAACTCTCGTCTTGACTTGGAGCTCCTGCCACAACAAATTGATACTTAGGGTAAGCCGAAACCATTTTGAGCATCACCGAAAGCATTTTGGTAATCTCTTGTTTACGGCTTCCTGGCAACAGCGCTATAATTTTTTTATCTGTATTAAGAGATTTCGGCAAAGCCTTTTCATCATCACCCAATTTTTCTATTGCATCTAAAAGCGGATGACCAACATAATCAACCGGCATATCGTAATGACCATAAAACTCAGGCTCAAAAGGCAAAATAACCAACATGCGGTCTACGTCTCTTTTGAGTTTATGTACACGTCCTTTTTTCCATGCCCAGATTTGTGGTGAGATATAATAGACCACTTTTATCCCTTCTTTTTTTGCCCATTCGGCAATGCGCATGTTAAAGCCCGGGTAATCTATAAGTACAAGAACATCCGGCTTAAACACCTTTATGTCTTGCTTGCAAAATTTTATATTTCTTAATATAGTGAAGAGATTGAGCAGCACTTCTATGAAACCCATAAAAGCCAACTCTCGGTAATGCTTTACAATGGTGGCACCTGCAGATTCCATTTCATCTCCGCCCCAAGCACGTATACTAGCGCCCGTATCTTTTGCTACGATTTCTCGGATTAAATTAGAACCATGAAGGTCTCCAGAGGCTTCTCCGGCTATGACGTAATATTTCATTTTCGCATGATTCTAACGGAAGTTCTACAATATAAAGCGATAGACAATTGCACCTGCCAAAAATAAGAAGGTTGCCCAAAGCACGCCCCTCGCAACAACATCTTTATTAAACTGCAAGGCCAGGGCAAACAATCCCATGTCTAACAGCACGCCAATAAAGCTAATTTTAAAGATGAGTTCCTTGAAAGCTTCAGGGTCGAAGTTATCGTACATGGCGTATTCTGGCTTGATCTCAAAAAACATAACCATCCCAAAAACAGGACAGATTATACCCATTACAAAGCCAGCAATTAATTCAATGTTTCTCTTCATTTAGAATTCCCAATTGTTCAATGTGGAAATCGCATGATGGGCGGTAAAATCAACCTCAACAGGCACCACAGAGATGTAATTGTTCTTTAACGCCCATTCGTCCGTGTCATTGCCTTTGTCATAATTTACAAACTTTCCGGTTAGCCAAAAATAATCGCGACCACGTGGATCTTTTCGCGCATCAAATTCTTCTTCCCAATTTGCATTGGCTTGTCGACATACTTTAACCCCTTTAAAAGGTGCATTTGCTGCAGGTGGAATATTTACATTTAAACAGACACCTTCTGGTAGTCCATTTTTCAAAAGCAATTGAATTGTTTTCTTAATGTGCGGCAATGCCGGGTTAAAGTCAGCGTCCCAAGAATAATCTAACGAAGAGAATCCAACTGATGGAATGCGTTCTAATGCGCCTTCTACGGCCGCACTCATCGTTCCAGAATAAATAACATTTACCGAAGAGTTGCTTCCGTGATTAATACCTGACACAATAAGATCTGGCTTTCTATTCAAAATGACATTTACTGCCAGCTTGACGCAGTCTACCGGTGTCCCAGAAACGGAATATTCTTTTTGAGGGCCATCGTAAATGGTAATCTCATCTGCGCGCAAAGCGCTGTCTAAGGTTATTGCATGCCCCATTCCACTTTGCGGACTATCGGGCGCAACCACCACTACTTCACCGAGTTCGTTCGCAACGCTAATTAAATTTCGTATTCCTGGAGCCGTAATTCCATCGTCATTCACGACTAAGATTAAAGGCTTTTTAGCAGACATATTTCACAATTTAGTGGCAAATCTATCTTAATTTCAAAAGTCGATAGGCATTATATTTGATTTAATTTCGTAATCACTAAAAAAATAGAAAATGAATAATAACTGGAATAATCAAAATGACATTATAGACCATACTGGTCAGTCAGCAGCAGTGCCTAAAACTTTTGTCTCAAACGTTATGGTATTGATGTCTTTAGGGCTTTTAATCTCAGGCGTATTGGCTTATCTTTTTGGTAATTCTGCTGAATTGTTCGGCATGTTATACAACCTAGAAACTGGTGGAAGGACTGCTTTAGGTTGGATCGTTATGCTTGCTCCACTTGGACTTGTATTTGGATTAGGCGCAGCTTACCGCAAATTTTCTTCGAATGCTATGATATTAATGTTCGTTGTGTTCTCTGCATTAATGGGCATGAGCTTAAGTTCAATCTTTATGATTTATAGCGCTGGTTCAATTTCACTAACCTTCTTTATTGCAGCGGGAATGTTTGGAACAATGGCTGTTGCCGGATACACCACAAGTACAGACTTGACTAAAATGGGCTCATTACTTTACATGGGTCTAATTGGCATCATAATCGCAAGTATTGCGAATTGGTTTATTGGCAGTGCAAGTATGGATTACATCATTAGCTTTATTGGTGTATTGGTCTTTACAGGACTTACTGCTTATGACATGCAGAAGATTAAGCAAATTGGAATGCAGATTGATCACCAAAGTGAAGACGGTAGAAAAATGGCTGTTATGGGGGCTTTAAGTTTGTACTTAGATTTCATCAACTTGTTCTTGTTCTTGCTTCGCTTTTTCGGAAACAGAAACTAGGAGAAATAAAATTTCAATATAAAACCCTGATGCAGAGCATCGGGGTTTTTTGGTTTTACTCTTTGTATGCCAAATTGTATTCGTTTAAATCTAATCTAAAGTAACCTTAAGGCTCACAATGAAAAAAACAATTAAAACGTATAACCGAAAGTTTCAATATCTTCATGATAATGCTTAGCAACTTTTTGAATGACAGACGGATTGGAATAATACTCTTGATATTTTTTTCGCTCCGTTGTATTTCGCTTTTCATAACTAGAAGGCACTCGCTTTTTACCGATCATATCTAAAAGCCTGTTCATATCGTCATCAAAAGACTCCATTTTTCCAATGAAATCTAATTTCTCATGCGTAAATAAAACTTGTGGCTGCCAATGATGATTGGCATTGTCGATTGCAAAATCAACAAAATCTTCAAAGTTTGAAAGATCCATATTTGTCATCGCTTTTAACTGATCTATGCGAAAAGGCTGAGTGGTAAACATCTTCCAATTCGAAACCATTCTGTCCCAAGGGTTTCTAACAAAAGTGAATTTCAGATAGCTGTTTAATTCTTCTTTAGGGTTTCTTAATGACGATGATCTTTTATTTCCAAATAGTAAATTCCGAATAGTTGTGGAAGCCGCCTTTGGAACATCGTAATAAATCAATTTACTTGACTCATCTATAAAGACAAAGCTATATCGTTGAGATGAGCTTGCTGGACAAGCACATTTCGAACATTCGCATAAAATATTTTCTTGAGCATAACGATAGTAATGTGGTGTACTTTTATTTAACAAGTATTCATTATTAAATATTTTACCTACTTCCCAAATTGATTTTCGAAAAACCTCTTTCATTAAATTTTCGCTATTTCTTTTGAGAAACTGTGCATAAACACTATTGCTTCACAAGCTTACTTAAAGCGCCTTTGCTGTTTCTAATAATGTATACTCCAGCTTTAAGCTCTTCTATATTTACCGTTTCTGTTAGTCCCGTTTTCAACACTACCCTACCCGATAAATCAAAGATTTCGTAAACATCTTCTTCAGGCAAGTTCAAGAGCTTAGTAGTTGGGTTCGGGTAGAACGACAATGTGTTCAACCCGTTTTCCTCAATGCCTATACTTCCATTAAAATTAAAATGGATGTAGGGGAAAGAATCTGAAGTTTGAGACGGCAACACAACATTGCCATTGGCTTTAGATGCATTGGCTACGCTTATGTATCCGTTCTTAGAAACAACAGGCCAATTAGAAGCTTTGTACATGGCGGCATGCATGTCATCGCCAAAATAGAAGGTCATAAAATAAGAACCATTTTTTTGAAAAGTAAATGAGCCGTGCACTTCAATTAACCCCTCTTGAACTGAAACAACCGAGTCTGTAAAGAAAACTTGATTCGTATTCACATCGAAAATTCTAAATTTTACATCTAGAGGATTAGCATTTTTGTGGTCTATAAATAGTGTCAAATGATCAACCGTTAAATCGCCACTGTGCATGTTTAGAATATTTATCCCAAAACTCATGTCGCCATTTTGTACAGAGTTGTATACACCTGCAGCATTTGGGTTAAGTGAAAAATTACTATTGAACGCTGTGCTAATAGATGAGCTACTCGCCACACAAACCCCATTAAATGCTGTTAGCACATAGTTACCACTATAAATAGGCGTTATTTTTAAATGCGGAGAAGGCGTTGAAATAGGCGCGCCATTTAAAGACCAAGACAAACTATCATACGTATTGGCATTCAGCAATTCTAAATCATTGCCAACAGACCCGATCAACGGTGTCACGATATTATCTACTCGTACATAAACTTCTTCGGTATGGCCTGAAATAGAATCTGTAAATGTGTAAAATGTAGATGTTACCGGATGTAAGGTATAAACATTAGCAGACTTTTTTGTGACTCCCGTTAACGGAGACCAAACCAAGTGAGATACCGAACCCTGGGCCAATAGGTTTATGGAATCACCTTGGCACACTGCTGTAGAATCATGACTTAAACCAAACGGTCTACTTACAATAACACGCACAGCCATGTCTGATTTTCCAGGAATAGGACAGTTGTCGTCTTGAAATATAAAATTGAATTGATAATGTCCATTCACACCAATATCGGCATGACTATTCACCAACTTCCAATTTAATTGTACAGCATTGGAAACAGAATTTACAAAACCACCATTTGAATTAAGAGACGCTACCGTTGCTGCCGGACCGTTTACATTACTCATACTGGCATCGGCATACAGTGAGTCTAGGCTTAAAGCCGAACCACTCGTCGTGAATTGCACATTTTGAGGAACGCAATTTGAATTGATGTCAATATCTAACCCCGTTACATTCAAACTGATTGAATCCCCTGGAAAGGCGTGCACTTCATAGTGTGTGGTGTCTCCAACGCTATTTACTTTTGCAAGCACAGGGTTCGTATTACTTAAAATTGAAATGCTTGGTGCATCATTCATGTTTGTAGAACACGGGCCGGGTAAGCCTACATTACTCACTATAATTAAGGGCATCTCTCTCACCACCTTGGCTAAAAGTTGTCCGTTTCTATAGGATGACATTTCTATGGCGTAAACAAAACGACCATTGGTAAAGGAGTTAAATTGATAAAACCCTGAATTTTGATCTAAAATGCCATCTACATTAAGTGGGTTTACACTACTACTCGGTATTGGCTGGTTGTAAGTATAATTAGTATCGAAAGCAATGTTTGCGCCAAAAGAGCCCTTGGGATTGGCCCAATTTACAACCACAGAATCTCCGTCTTCATCTTGCATATCAGAAAACGAAATAGTTTGCATTGCGGCAGAAGTCACAAAAATATAAGGGACATCTAAAAACTGTGGTGAAGAATCATAACATGGGTCTGCCCAAGTTGTGCCAACCTGTGCATACATGGTTGCATTTAAATAAATACTCGTTTTGTCTAGCGTATTAGTAGAGTTTGCCCTGCAACAAATCGAAGCGCTAAAATCCCACCCTGCCGCTGGCGGCAAGCCTTGTAATTGAATAGGGGCACTTTCATATTCTACGCGGTTAACTGTTGTAACATTTCCATCGGTACATGAAATACTATTTACACCTCCGCATAACGGAGTAACATCTGTTTCAGAAACTTTTGGGCAAACAATAGAAGTAATCGTTCCATTAGAATTAATGGTTATGTTGGTTGGTGGAGGCAATGCACTAGAAGAGTCGCAAGAGTAAAACAAAGTCACTTTAAATTTATACTTCCCATCACCTTGACATTCCCATGTTATGTCTCCACCCATGTTTTGTCCGTGGGTTGCGAATGATGAAAAACCGACAAAAAGTAAAAAGGAAATTGCGAACAACTTAGTTTCCATAACAATGTTTTTTTGAGAATGCTACTAGCTTCTTGATAAAGTGTTTAGATGAGCCCGCAAATTAAGGCGTTTTAGACGCAGTATTATTTTTTATTGAGTGAATGTTATCCTCCTTTTAGTTTAAGAATTACAGGAGTTAAACATTCTTATACAATCGCAATGGATTTTGGTTATACATTTTACACATCAGTTCATATAAATCGGGAAGTACAGCATAGAATTCTCCAGGCGTTTCAAAAAAGGCTTCAGTGGCAACCGTAAAAAATTACATTTCGTTTGCACGAGCGTATTTTCTAAAATAAGGGTGCTCAGAAAGCACTTTAAAAGCACGAGGATTTTCGAGCATCCTACTCAACTTATCTACCCAACGCATAAAAATAGGATCTGTATAATGAGGAGATTTATTTCGTTGAATTATCATCTGGAATGGCATGACCTTTTTTGAAGCTGTCCCAACTTAAGACAACTACGCCTTGCGGACTGGTTTCACCTTTGTGGTAATTCTTTGTAAACCGATTGTAATAAGCGGGTGGAAATACAAATATCCGTTTGAACATGGACAGATAATATTTGCGCCAACCAAAAGTCAATTGAACCGCTGTCGCAGAAATCAACAGTTCCATATCTCGTGTCACCTCAAAATTTTGTCGTCCAGCTATCTCAATGGAGTCCATAAAATTCACTACGCGGTTCTCAAATATTCTTTTTGCTTTTGGAGTTAACGCGCGGTAGTAAAATATGTTTTCGTGCAAAAGCTGAAACTCAGGTTCTGACAATCGCCTTGAGTGATTATTGATTAAAGGCGCAACATTGTTCCGCGTTAAGTTGTAAAAAAATGTTCTATTATGGCTTCTACAAAATTCGAAAACTTGAAATCCGTAGCACTGGGTCTAAAAACACCAATTAAATAGACAATTGCCAAAACAACTGGAAGAAAGAAAATGAATAAGACAATTAAGGTTTCAATCATATATAACTCGGTGCATTTCACATAGGTGATTGGCATCAAATGAAATGAATTCTTCCAAATAATTCACCATTTTTTAATCCTACTCATCTTATCTTTATATTCGACCGCTTTTTGAACTTCACAACAACTTTTTAGATGAAGAAATTAATACTTGCTCTACTCGTATTCAGTAGCGTTTTTGGTGTTGCTCAACACAAAGAAATAGAGGTAAACGACATTTGGAAATATTATCGCTTTTACGCACAAGGCCTTACGGGACTTAAGTCTATGAATGACGGCTTGCACTACACTACTCTTAAGAACATGAAAAATGGCAATGGAGTTGTAAAGCACAAATACGAAACAGGAGAGGTTGTAGAAATGCTGGTTGGTTCAAGCGACTTAAGTGAACTTTCTGGCACGAATGTTCAAATTGGCAGCTACCAGTTTAGTGCCGATGAAAGCAAAATTCTACTTGCTACTGAAACCGAATCTATTTACAGACATTCTAGCAAGAGCATCTATTATGTTTATAACGCAGCGGATAAGAGGTTTACAAAACTTAGCGATGATAAAATTAGATATGCCACATTTTCTCCAAAAGGAAACAAAGTAGCATACGTTTCAGGAAACAATTTATTTATCTACGATTTAGACGATCACAATACAATTGCTGTAACCAACGATGGTAAATTCAACCATATTATTAATGGTGGTTTAGACTGGGTTTATGAAGAAGAATTCGGCTTTGCTAAAGGTTTTTTCTGGAGCCCGGAAGGCGACTTCATAGCCTACTACAAATTTGATGAAAGTAAAGTTGCTGAGTTCAGCATGGATGTGTACGGCACCAGATTATACCCAACTCAAGATGTTTTTAAATATCCGAAAGCGGGCGAAGACAATTCTGAAGTCGAAGTTTGGATTTATCAATTGACACGGAAAAAAAATATTCAAGTCTTGGCAAATGCCGAATACGAATACATTCCGCGTATTAAATGGACAAAGCAAAACGAAAGTATTTGTGTATATAGCATGAACCGTTTGCAAAACCACTTAATCTTGAATAAAGTGAATGCCGAATCCGGAGAGTCTACAGTGTGGTACGAAGAAAAAGATGCAGCTTATGTTGAAATTTCTGATGATATCCGCTTTTTAGACAATGGTGGTTTTATTTGGACGAGTGATATGAGCGGCTTTAATCACATTTACCAAATCGATGCAATAGGAAAAGTGAAACGCCAAATCACCAAAGGCGAATGGGACGTAACGTCATTTTACGGAATTGATGAAGACGCAGATAAATTGTATTACCAGTCTGCTGAGGCGCACCCCACAGAAAGAAACGTTTATAGTATCTCTACAAAAGGAAAGGGTAAGAAAAACTTGACGCCAAAAAAAGGCACAACTTCTGCTGCTTTCAGCAAAAGCTTCGACTATTTCTTCTCAACATACAGTTCTGTGGACATTCCAACGCAAGTTGATTTAAGAAATGCCTCTGGAACCGTTGTGCGCGAGATTGAAAAGAACCAACGCGTTGTTGATGCGTTATCAGAATACGGAGTACAAACCAAAGAATTCATAAGCTTCACAACACAAAGTGATGTTGAACTAAATGCTTGGATGATAAAGCCGGGTGATTTTGATGAGACCAAGAAATATCCGTTGTTCATGTTTGTATATGGTGGACCGGGTTCGCAAATGGTAAACAACTCTTATGATGGCTTCAACGGTATGTGGTTTCAAATGTTGGCACAAAAAGGATACATCGTAGTTGCAGTAGACAACCGTGGCACTGGTGCTAGAGGTCGTGACTTCAAAAAAGTAACCTATAATGATTTAGGGAAATACGAAGTTGTCGATCAAATTGAAAGTGCAAAATATTTAAGCGGTCTAGATTACATTGATGAAGACAGAATTGGCATTTGGGGCTGGAGCTACGGAGGCTATATGAGCAGCAACTGTATTTTTAGAGACGATGTTTTTAAAGCTGCTATCGCAGTTGCTCCTGTTACAAACTGGAAATTTTACGATTCAATCTACACAGAACGATACAACGGTTTGCCAAAAGACAACGACAAGGGCTACGAAGACAATTCACCTATCAATCATGTAAAAGGCTTAAAAGGAAACTATTTATTAGTACACGGTAGCGCAGACGATAACGTTCATGTACAAAACACTATGCGTTTGATAGAGGCTTTGGTTCAGGCAGATAAACAATTCGAATTGTTTATTTATCCTGACAAGAATCACAGCATTTTTGGTGGCAACACAAGAGGCCACTTGTACACGAAAATGACAAACTTCATTTTGAAAAATCTATAAGGTAGATTTTTCTATTTTGGCACACTCTTAAAAAGTATAATCCCAATCTAATCAATTACATATGTCTAACACAATAGATTCAGTAGAAACGAAAAAATCAGGTCACCCAAAGGGACTCTACGTTCTTTTCATCACAGAAATGTGGGAACGTTTTAGTTACTATGGCATGCGAGCCATCTTTATCCTTTTCATGACCAAAGCTCTTTTAATGGACAAGGCCTTCGCCTCTACCATTTATGGAAATTATACTGGTCTAGTGTATTTAACTCCGCTAATTGGTGGTTATGTTGCAGACAGATATTGGGGTAACAGAAAGTCAATTTTCTGGGGCGGAATCATGATGGCCTTAGGTCAGTTTATGCTTTTCGGTTCGGCAATGTTGTACCAACAATATTCTGCTGCCGATGGTATTTCAATTTCACACCTTTTATTTTACGGTGGTCTGGGCTTTTTAATATTTGGTAACGGATTCTTTAAACCAAACATTTCTACAATGGTTGGTCAATTGTATCCCGAAGGAGACAACCGTTTAGATTCGGCCATGACTATATTCTATATGGGTATTAACCTTGGTGCATTCATCGCTCCTTTAGTGACAGGTTTCTTCGGAGATACTGGTGATCCTGCTGATTTTAAATGGGGCTTCTTTGCGGCAGCAATCGGCATGATTGTATCAACGATAACGTTTGAGCTTCTTAAAAACAAGTATGTTGTAACCGCAGAAGGTGAAGCTGTTGGTATGCCTCCGGTAAAAGAAGAAGTAAAACCCGAAGACAAAAAACCTACAGATGTTAAGTCTGTGGTTGGTTACATTGCTTTGGCATTGGGTTTAGGGTTTGTTTTCTATCAATTTGCTGGTTTAGACGAAATTGCTGCAACGATGTTAAGTATAACCATTACCGCGATGTTGAGTATAATTCGTGATGAAACATTAACCAAAATTGAGAAACAGAGAATAGGTGTAATATATATATGTGCGCTGTTTGTGATTTTCTTCTGGTCTGCTTTTGAACAAGCAGGTGCATCATTGACTTTCTTTGCAGATGAACAAACCAACAGAAACATTGGTAGCTGGGAAATGCCGGCTTCTTTCTTCCAATCTTTCAACGCGCTATTTATTGTTGCACTTGCTCCAATTATGGCTTGGTTGTGGACAAAATTAGGTAGCCATAAAATGGAACCTGCTTCACCTTATAAGCAGTCTATCGGTCTTTTCTTCCTTGCTTTAGGTTATTTGGTTATTGCTTTTGGAGTAAAAGATGTTGACCCTGACGTTAAAGTAAGCATGATGTGGTTGGTTAGTTTATACTTCATTCACACCATTGGTGAATTGGCTCTTTCTCCTATTGGATTATCAATGGTTGTAAAATTATCTCCGGTTAAGTTTACATCGTTATTGATGGGTGTTTGGTTCTTAGCCATGGCGAATGCTAATAAATTTGCTGGTGTATTAAGTGGTTTTTACCCAGACCCTGCAAAGCCAACTCCAAGTCTTCTTGGATTTCAAATTGAAACATTGTACGACTTCTTCATGATCTTTGTTTTCATGGCTGGAGGTGCTTCAATTATATTATTCTTCTTGTCTAAATTGTTATTGAAAATGATGCACGGCATCAGATAAGGACTGAAGCAATCAAATTAAAAGCGGAACGTCTTTTACAGGCTTCCGCTTTTTTTATACAAAACAACATTGAAATGAGACTATTTTTAGCAATTCTACTCACTTTAACCTTTGCAGCACAGGCGCAAGAAGTGAAATGGATCAGCGTTGAAAAGGCTTATGAGCTCGCTAAAACAGATCCTAAACCAATTTTGATAGATGTTTACACTGATTGGTGTGGGTGGTGCAAACGAATGGACAAAGACACGTACGCTAAAGCGGATATCGCAAGTTTTATAAATGCAAATTTCTACCCGGTTAAATTTGATGCAGAACAAAAAGACTCGGTCCATATAATGGATCACACATTCAAGTTTATTGCTCAAGGTAAACGTGGTTACCATGAATTGGCTGCTGCATTGCTAAATGGCAAAATGTCTTATCCGGCAACGGTATTCTTAACCGGGAAATTTGAGATGATAACTGTTGTTCCGGGGTACCAAGCCGAAAAGGAATTTGATGTCATTTTAAATTTCATTGAAGGTGAACATTACACCTCCACCCCCTTTGAAAATTTCTCTGCTTCGTACGAGAAAAAATAAAAATTAAGAATATTTTATTATGCATGCATAATAGTTGAATAAATAGTCGAATATTGTTCTGCATTTGTAAACTGCATTTATAATGGTTAGAAATTCAGTCATTACCGGAACAGGATGTTATATTCCAAAAGAAGTTAGAACAAATCAGCACTTTATTAATAATTCGTTTTACAGCGAGGAAGGAGAACTGATTAATGAGCCTGGCCAGAAGATAATTGAGAAATTCAATAGCATTACGGATATCGAAGAGCGCAGATATGCTTCTGAGGACATGACCTGCAGTACTATTGGTACGTATGCAGCGGAGAAGGCAATTGCAGATTCTGGAATAGACCCTGAAGAACTAGATTACATAATAGTAGCACAAAACTTTGGAGATGTAGTAAAGCACACTATCCAATCCGATATGGTACCATCACTTGCTTCCAGAATAAAGCAAAATCTAAAAATTAAAAATCCAAGATGCGTAGCTTATGACATTATGTTTGGCTGCCCGGGCTGGATTGAAGCTACAATTCAAGCGCACACATTTATCAAAGCCGGGTTGGCTAAAAAGTGTTTGGTTATTGGAGCAGAAACTCTTTCGCGTGTTTTAGATCCGCATGACAGAGACTCTATGATATTCTCTGATGGTGCAGGTGCTGCAATTCTTGAGCAGAAAGAGGAGACTCAAAAAAGAGGCGTTCTTTCGCATGCATCATTGTCATTTACATTTGAAGAGGCCAGCTATTTGTACTTAGGTAAATCAAATTTCCCTGGTTCTGATGACCGTATCCGATACATTAAAATGAAAGGGCGTAAGATTTATGAATTTGCTTTGAACGAAGTTCCAAAAGCTATGAAAGCATGTTTGGATGAAGGCAATATTGAGATTGAAAACTTGCGAAAAATATTCATCCACCAGGCTAATCATAAAATGGACGAAGCCATATTAAAACGTTTCTACCGCTTATATGGCTTAAGAGATATCCCTAAAGATATCATGCCGATGACAATCGACAAACTAGGAAATAGCAGCGTAGCAACAATTCCCACATTATATGACTTGGTGAGCAAAGGGGATTTAAAACCCCACAGCGTGAAAGAAAACGATAGAATATTGTTTGCTTCCGTTGGGGCGGGTATGAATATCAATGCTATTAGCTATAAATTATAGCAGTGTAAGAAGCGAACGGTATAAGTCTCCCTTACTGAATTGAGCCCCTTTTTGCATTATTTCGAACATTTCTGATTCACGTTTTTCAACGTACTTTTTAGTGCCTTGGTACACTTCTAGTTTCTTGTCTTTTAAAAGAGTTATAAATATTTCACTCAACTTATCGTGAATAAAATCGGCTGTAACACCTTCTTTTATTTTAATAGTAATCATATGCGCTTGGGATTCCTGAAATAGATAAGTATGGATTTCTGTTTCAGAAATGCGTTCAAGATACTTGCAACTTGAAAGCGCTTTTTCAAAAACTAAATCAGAAAATACATCAAGAAGTCCATCCGCTTTTTTGATATCGTTCTTTTTAATGGCATCCCATTCTTTTTTATCAATGCTATTACTCGCTAAAAAAATAGCGAAGTCCTCTGGCATATTTTCAAATTCTTCCGTGGTTAATCTTCTGTACAGCATAATATGGTTTTTCACAAATGTAATATGTTCGGTGATTAACGTCACCGATAGTGTAACAATTGGCAATAGTTTTGTCGTAAAATTTAGAACTTATGAAAGCAAAAAATATTACCACAGAAGAATTCAAGTCCTTGGTTTTTGATTACACAAAACACAAGGAGTGGACTTTTAAAGGCGATTTACCAACAATAATTGACTTTTATGCAGATTGGTGCGGACCTTGTAAAATGGTCGCTCCTATTTTGGACGAATTATCAAAAGAATATAAAGGTAAAATCAACATCTTTAAAGTAGATACAGAGGCAGAACAAGAATTGTCCTCAGTATTTCAAATCAGAAGTATTCCATCAATGCTGTTCATTCCAAGAGGAAAGCAACCTATGATGAATCCTGGTGCATTGCCGAAGCACCAACTAAAAGATATAATTGAAAAAGAATTACTTGAAAAAGTTGTAGCCTAACCGAAAGTCCCCAAAAGGGACTTTTTTTTATTTGTGAATGGTTCACAGCTTAATAAGTTGAAATAAAAAAGCTCCGAATTTCTTCGAAGCTTTTTGGGTGGAAGACCGGGTTCGAACCGGCGACCTCCTGAACCACAATCAGGCACTCTAACCAGCTGAGCTACAACCACCATTTTAAGGACGGCAAATATATGCCAATAATCTTTTTCACAAAGCACATTTTACATTAAAAATTTCGCATCTTTTGCCATATGAATAAACCGTTCATTTTAGGTCTTTTTTACATCGCAGCCATCACCATTATCGCTTATTCCTTTGGTGACTTAATCATGGGGTTTAGCACTATTATTTGGGCTTTACTTTTAGGTTTAATCTTAGGAAATATCTTTAACCTAAATAAGCGCATACCAAAGGCACTCGTCTTTGGTGAAAAACAACTCTTAGCTGGAGCTATTATTCTTTTAGGTTTTCAACTCGATGTTATGGTAATCCAAAATTACCTTTGGATGCTTCCTATTCTAATTGTTATGATTATCATATCGATTGTTATGGGAATTAAGCTTGCCCCTCGTTTTGGAATAGACAAAGACTGTGGACTACTTCTTGGTGCTGGAAATGCGATTTGCGGTACTTCTGCGATTGCCACTCTTGCTCCTGTTATAAACGCTAAAAATTATCAAACTGCTGTTTCTATTAGTGTGATTCATGTTCTCGGTGCAGTAGCGCTGCTAGCTATCCCCATACTTATTCCAATTCTTCCAATAGAAGATGAGTCATGGGGTATTATTACTGGAGGCACATTTCAGGCTGTAGGCCAGGCTATTGGCGCTGGCTATTCAGTTAGTTTGTCTGCTGGTGAAGTCGCTACCATCATAAAACTAACGAGAGTATTAATGCTTGCCCCTGTCGTCTTGTTTTTCACACTACGAAGCAAAACGGACAGCCAATCGTCAAGCAAAGTAAAATTCCCATTATTCATTTATGGATTCATCATTGCTATTATTATTGGCAATTTCATGAATGAATTGCCATTCATGTCTTCAATTGCATATGCGCAAGAAGTTTTACTTGTGGCAGCCATGGTTGCAATAGGGTCTAAAATTTTCTATAAAGATCTTCTCATTAGTGGCCCTAAAGCTTTTAAACTCGGTTTATTTATTTTCATTTTTCAAATTGGTTTTATTTCAATGTTCATCTGGGCAAAGCAAATTCTATTTCAATCATAAAAAAGAAAGTCTTACATATCACTAAATGGTACCCGAATGAAACAGATGTTCAAAATGGCATATTCATTAAAAAGCATATTCTAAGCGTCTCAAGCAAAACGGAGTCTTCAGTTTTGTTTTTCAAACAACTAGATGTTTTAGATAAACCGTATCGGATTGAAAAAACGAAATCTGAAATAAATGAGTATCTCGTTTATCACCAAGAGTTCTCTTCACTTCAATCTTATTCATTTAAAAAGAAAATCCTAAAAGAAGTTCTTGCAGAGGTGGGCAAGCCAGACATCATTCATTTGCATATTCTAGCAGCAGATCAGTTGATTTTTACGAGATATGCGATCAGGAAAAAGATTCCATTCTTTATTTCTGAACATTGGTCAGGCTACGTTACAGATGGATTTAAAAAATTGCCAAAGTTCAAGCAACTCATATTCAAAAGAATCTCAAAACGAGCGAAAGCAATCCTTCCTGTTTCTAATTTTCTAAAAACAGGAATGCAAAATTCTGATTTAAATGGCATGTATCAGGTTATTCCAAATGTTGTTAGTCTTCCGACATCCTCGCTTGAAAAGTACAAGGATTTCACATTTATCGTAGTTGCTGATATGGTCGACTCGATTAAGAACATAAGCGGAATTATAACCGCCTTCCAAAAACTTAACCACCCGACTGCACAATTAATACTTGTTGGCAACGGTCCTGATATTGACAAAATCAAGACACTTTCGAATCAAAAAAAGAGACGCATTATTTTTAAAGGACGCCTTTCAAATGAAGAGACATTGTTAGAAATGTCAAAAGCTCACTGCTTAGTAGTCAATAGTTTTGTCGAAACTTTTTCGGTTGTGACGCTAGAAGCACGTGCCCAAGGCTTACAAGTGATCACTACAAACTGTGGTGGCCCAAGCGAAATCGCTGACTCCTTTACTCAAGTGATCCCTCTAGGGAAAACCACAATTCTTCAAGAAAAAATGAGTTTTGCTTTACATCAAAAAAATATTTCATCGAGAAATATTTCTGATTTTTCCATGGAATCTGTAGGCAGCTATATTCAACATATATACAACCACTAAATCATTTTTGAGTATTTTTAAACAGCACAATATTTGTCGTGATAGATATCGATTTTTTAATAAGTTTGAATGATTAATAAAAAATGCGTGATATGAGAAAATTTTTACTTTTTTCCGTTGTTTCTTGTTTAGGTATTACTGCATCTGCACAGATGTCATATAGTTCTGCCCCTAGCAATGAACAACATTCTAAAATTGACGAGACTATCGTTGATGTTACACCTAGAATACAGAACAGCAGTAAGGTTGCAGTTCAAGATATTTTAATTGGAAATGGACCGAATGCTTATGGGCCTCTAAGTGGACCATGGACAAACGTATGGGCTGATAAAGATTTAAATGCTATTTCATTTGTCCACCGCTCGGATTTTAGCGCCAATGGAGATAACCAATCTGGTTCTTTACGATATGACTTATCAACTGACGGAGGCTCAACTTTCAGCAGTAATATTGGTCCGGTATGGAATCCAACAGGTTCTCTACCAGGACCGGCAAGATACCCACAAGCAGCTATTTACAATCCAACCGGAAACACTGCTATATCTAATGCTTACTTAACTTTTCAGGCGCCATCATTAAACAGCACGAATGGAAACTGGGGCGGTTTGGTACAAGGATCTGTAGAATTGAATTCTGCAAGTTCAAGCTTAAGCGCTATTGAAGATTCTTCAACTGGAATGAACAATTATATCGTTCCAGAAAACTTTACCTTACATCGAAACGAATCCTTCGGATTGAGTTTTTCTAATCAAGATGGTGTGGGTTATTTGGACACTTTAATCGTGATGAAAGGTACTTTCAACGCAACAAATAGCAATTTCGATTACACATACCAATACATCGATCTTCCTATAGGAGTCAATGCAGACGGTAATGCTCAAACTACAGCAGCTAATTTAGAGTTCCAGCCAAATTCAGTAAATGGTTTTATCTCTGTTCTTGGATATGACAGCACATACTCTTATGGGTTGCTCCATCCAATAGTATTGAAAACTACTGATGGTGGTGCAACATGGGGTGCACCAACTGCTGTTAACTTAAATACTTTGGTAGAAGTGGATTCTAATAAGACACTTCTTCAAATTTTACAAGATGCTTATAACACTGGTACAAATGCATGGGGAATTACCGAGTTGACATCTGCTTTTGAGCAGGATATGACTGTTGATGCAAATGGCAATCCTCATATTTTGATAAATATTTGCCCAGGCGGAAGCTCTACAAATCCTAGTGGAGATCCAGCAACACCTTTCTCTGTTTACTCTGGTATTAACAACATAGTAGATGTTTACAGTACTGATGGAGGAACTTCTTGGGCATGTAGACTTGTCGGAATACCTCAATCCTTTAGAGGAGATTTTGGGACAGTTACATGCGACAACAGACCTCAAACCTCAAGATCTGCTGATGGAAATCAAGTATTTTTCCATTGGTTTGACACTGACTTAGATTTATGGACTGGTACGGCAAACGATTTCCCTGATCTGTGGATGATGGGTGTTGATGTATCTTCTGGCACAGCTACTGGAGTAGCAATTACCAATGGCCCTATTGATATCACAGGATCTGATGTGATTAATTCTGCGGGTCAGATCTCTTTTGGAAATATTGCTCCGCAAACATGGGATAACGGTGATGGGACTTACACTTCTCATCTTGTCACTCAAGAGTTAGATCCAAGCACATTAAGTGATCTTGATCCGACAACTTACCATTACTACCCAGCGTTGTATGATGGCAACTCAAACGTGTCTATCGGAGAAGAAAGTTTAAACGCTTTCAGTTTAGAGCAGAATATGCCTAATCCTGCAGACGATTTGACAATAGTAAGAATGAACGTTGCGAAGAGTGGTGTTTACACTGCTGAAATAATGAATATGATTGGTCAAGTGGTTTCGACTGTAGAGTTAGGAAATCTTGGTCAAGGACCAACTTCATTTGAATTGAATGTTTCTGATTTACAGTCTGGTGTATATTTCTACACTGTTAGATCGGAAGGTTTATCTCAATCTAAGAAAATGATTGTTGATTAATTCTTATTGAAAATAGTTTAGAGCCCTCCATAAACATGGGGGGCTTTTTTTTTAGTAAATTTCATCGTAATTAAAAACCACGGTAAAATGAAAAGAATTCTACTATTTGGATTAGGGCTTTGTTTGACATCGGCCTTTGCTCAGGATATAGATCTTGAGACTAAAAAAACCAATTACCAACCTAAATCATCTCCTTTAGATGTTTTTGAAAATCAACCAACCAAAAGCTCTAGCAGCAAAGTTTCAGCACAAGGAATACAGATTGGCAAAGGTCCTAATGGCTATGGCATTGGATTCAACTCATTGACTCCGTTGTCGACCATAGAATCAATTAATACAATCGCATTTTTACACCGCTCTGATTATTTAATAAATTCAGATAATTCAAGTGGGTCTTTACGTATCGACCTCTCTACCGATGGAGGAACTACTTGGAACAACAATTTAGGACCCGCTTGGAATCCTAACATTGCAACCAACACATATCCTGGGCCAGCTAGGTATCCTAGTGCTGTGCTCTTTAATCCTGAAAATGAGACCTCTGGATCTAAAGCAGAGATCGCCCTATGGGCAACAACTTCCTTGGGCACAAACAGTTGGTTTGGCGGTCAATTGCATGGATCTTACAAAATGGATAATTCAAGTACTAAACTAGCTGTTGATTCTAGTTCTGTTGAAACAGGCATGTTTGTTATTAGCAGAGCGGTCACTAAGGTAAATGAATCAACAATTTTTGGGGTGCAATTAGATCAAGACTACAACTTAAGCACTTTTAACGATACCGCAATTATGTTTAAAGGGGTTTGGAACACCGCCACCAAAGAATTGGATTTCACAAAATCACATCACAGTTTACCTCTAAAAATAGACTCCGCAACTGGAGAAGTTCGAAGAAGTGACTTTAAAGTAGCTTTTGATCAAACAGGTCAAATTGGATATATGACACTATTGGGCTATTCCCCTACCTATCCAAACTATGGCTCTTATCATCCTTTAGTAATGAAAACGACCGACGGTGGTACAACATGGTCTGCTCCGCAAGACATCAATTTAGATGCTATTATGGAGACTACTCAGAATCAAACACTTTTGAGTATAATAGCAGCAAGAGATAGCGCTACACAAGTAAATAATTTAACGACTGGCTTCGAAACTTCCATAGTTGTTGATAAGAATGGTGATCCGCACATCTTTTTAAACGTAAGTATTTGCGGACTAACAACGGTTTTCAGTGATGGATCAAGTGGAAATGCATTTTCATTTTACTTCTCATGGAATACTCTTGTAGACATTTATTCTGATGACGGTGGCGCAACATACAAATCTAGAATTATAGCCTACCCTAAATCATTTAGAGGAGCTTTTGGCGTTAATCTCGAAGGGTCTGAAGACAATAGACCTCAAGTCTCCACAAATTCAGATCGTTCAAGAATTTTCTATAGCTGGTTTGATACAGACACTCAATTATGGGGAACAACAGACAATGACTATCCAGATTTTTGGGTGAATATGTATGATTTAAATACAAATAGCTTTCCTCATCCTGCAGAAAACATGACTACTGATATTAGTCTTGTTGGTAGCAGCATTTCAGGTAATATAGCTCCAGAAGCATGGACAAATTCAGATGGAACGAACACCATCCATTGTGTTACACAACAGTTAGATGCGGTTACAATGGATTTCTTAGATCCAGTTCAGTATACTTATATACCAGGAGTATTCCCCTCTTCAACAAATATTTCTATTGGAGAAAATGAAATACCTTCACATTTTAATATTGGACAAAATCACCCTAACCCTGCTCTAGAAGAAACTAGCTTCGATCTAAATGCAACCAAAACTGCTGAATACCGAATGACGGTAACAAACATTCTTGGTCAAGTTGTTATAGATAGAGATTTAGGCAAACTAGAAAGTGGTAAAAACGAAATCACAATAAACACTTCAGAATTAAATTCTGGAGTTTATTTCTATAGCATTTTCTCAGAAGGTAAAGTTTACACGAAGAAAATGACAATTAACTAATTCAAGACAAATCAATAAAAAGCCCAATCTTACGATTGGGCTTTTTATTTTCTAATAGTTAAGCAAGGCTTGAACCTCACTTGGTATTTTATCTTTTGGTAAAAAGCCGTCTTCGAGTTCTTTTGCAAACGGCACAGCTGTATTTAAACTGCATAATCGTTTAACCGGTGCATCCAAATATTCGAAACACTTTTCGTGGATGAGAGAAGATATATCTGAAGCGATACTCCCAATTTCCACATCCTCTGTGATAATCAAGGCACGCCCCGTCTTCTTGACTGACTCTAATATAGCCTCTTCATCAAGTGGCACAAGCGATCTTAAATCAATGAGATCAACACTTAAGTTGCCATTTTCTTTTAAACAGTCTAGTGCCCAATGCACACCCTGACCGTATGCAATTATTGTCAAATCATTTCCAGCTTTCAAAAGAGAAGCCTTTCCGATTGGAAGTGTAAAGTAATCTGAAGGCACCTCTTGATACACTGAACGGTACAAACCTTTGTGTTCAAAGAAAAGTACTGGATTCGGCTCTGCCAAAGCAGCGTTTAATAACCCTTTCGCATCATATGGAAAAGCAGGATAAACAACTTTTAATCCAGGTGTATGTGTGAACCATGCCTCGTTACTTTGACTATGGTACGGTCCTGCTGCAACCCCTGCTCCCGTTGGCATGCGAATAACCACATCTGCTTTTTGGCCCCAACGCCAATGGATTTTTGCCAAATTATTTACAATTTGTGTAAACCCTTCTGTTGCAAAATCAGCAAATTGCATTTCCATCATGGCTTTCGCACCATTAATACTTAAGCCCAATGCTGTGCCAACAATAGCTGCTTCACACAATGGTGTATTTCGTACGCGATCGTGACCAAACTTTTTTACAAAGCCATCGGTAATTTTAAACACGCCGCCATAATCGCCAATATCTTGCCCCATTAACACTAACTCATTGAACTTCTCCATAGATTCATCTAGAGCTTGCGAAATGGCGTCAATCATTCTTATTTCAGCTTTATCTCCGCTAGCTGAAACCAATTCTTCTGTTGAAGGATGAAAAACATCTTTCAGCTCTTCCTTTTTGTTGAATTCAATATTTGGCTCGTTGTCTGCAACTTTTACAGCGTCACTGACCTCAGCTACATATGCCTCTTTTAAGGCGTCTATTTCTTTCTGCGTAATTATTTTTTCTTTTAACAAATAGGCTTCAAAATTGTCAATCGGGTCTTCCTTTTCCCATTCATCAATCAGGCCTTGCGGATAGTATTTAGTGCCACTTGCTTCTTCGTGGCCGCGAATTCTGAATGACTTACACTCTAATAAAATTGGTCTTGGATTTTGACGGATGCTTTCTGCCAACTCAGAAGTTTTCGAGTATACCTCAGCAATATTATTTCCATTAATACTGTGTGCTTCCATGCCATAAGCTGGACCCTTCACAGCGAAACTTTCAAAATTGAATTGCTCTCTAGATGGTGTCGACAGTCCCCATTGATTGTTTTCAACCACAAAAAGAACGGGTAAATTCCATACAGAAGCCACATTCAGAGCTTCGTGAAAATCGCCTTCACTTGCTCCGCCATCGCCTGTATAGACTAACGTACATTTCTTGTCACCTCGTAATTTATTCGCCAATGCAATTCCATCTGCAACACCCAATTGAGGACCGAGATGCGAAATCATTCCAACAATTTTATGCTCTTGACTCCCAAAATGAAATGAGCGGTCGCGACCTTTCGTGAAGCCCTTTGCCTTTCCTTGAAATTGACAAAACAAGCGCTCTAGAGGAATTTCTCGTGTAGTGAATACTCCTAAATTCCGATGCATCGTGCAGATGTATTCATCGTTATGCATAGCGCTTGAAGTTCCTACTGAAATAGCTTCTTGCCCCCAGCCACTGAACCATTTAGAGATTCGACCTTGGCGCAAGAGCACCATCATCTTCTCCTCTATCAAGCGAGGTTTTAGCAGTTTTTTATACAAACTTACAAGTTGATCTTGCTTTAGGTTATAAGTTGAATAATCCATAGTTTTTTTTTCGATACGGGTTTTGACATATCGTGTTTTGATGGCACCAAAATCCATAAAATATCTTCATGAAAATCATTGAATATTAAAAATCTTTGTCTTTAACTTTACCACTAAGTAAAACTTGATAAAAAGAGCATGAAAGAAAGTATGAGTATTCCAAGTTTAGACTTGTCAGATTTCTTGGCAGGCGACCCAAGTAGAAAAGGAAAGTTTGTACGCAGCTTAGGTAAAGCTTATGAAGAGGTAGGTTTTGTTGCAATTAAAAACCATGGTTTTGAAGACCATTTGAGAGATGAACTTTACGATCAAGTGAAAAACTTCTTTGAGCTAAGCTCACAAGAAAAAACAAGTTATGAGAGACCCGAATTGAACGGACAACGCGGATACAATTCTTTTGGAAAAGAGCATGCTAAAGGAAATGACTCCCCAGACTTAAAAGAATTTTGGCAATTTGGACAATGTATTGAAGGAGATCATGCTAGAAAAGTAAATTACCCTAAAAACGTATCTGTAAAAGAATTGCCTCAGTTTAACCCTATTGGGATGAAGACTTATAAGAAGCTTGAGGAAATTGGATCGAGTGTCTTAAAAGCTATAGCAATTTACTTAGGTCTTGATGCTAGCTTCTTTGATGGCAAGGTAAAAAATGGAAACTCTATTCTACGTGCTATTCATTACCCACCAATTACTTCAGAGCCGAAAGCTTCAGTTAGAGCAGCAGAGCACGAAGATATTAACTTGATTACCTTGTTAATGGGTGCCTCTGCCGAAGGTCTTGAAGTACTTTCCCGCAAAGGAGATTGGGTTGCCGTTACTGCATTACCTGAACATTTAGTTGTAAATGTTGGCGATATGCTTCAAAGACTAACGAATTCTAAATTGAGAAGTACAACGCACCGTGTGGTTAATCCGCCAAAAGAAAAATGGGGATCTTCGCGTTATTCTATTCCGTTTTTTCTGCACCCAGTAGCAGAAATGGACTTAACGAGTTTAGAGAGCTGCATAAACAATGAGCATCCAAAGGAATTTGAAGACATGACCGCGGGCGAATATTTAGATGAGCGCCTTGCAGAAATTGGTTTGAAATCCTAAATAATTTAAAACCCCGAAATTCTTCGGGGTTTATTTTTAGAAATACCTTTGTAATTCTTATATCACGGATATGCGAATAGATATCATTACCGTTTTACCAAAATTGATTGAAAGCCCATTTGAAGCTTCTATTATAAAGCGTGCGCGGCAAAAAGGCAAAGCCGAAGTTGTTTTGCATGACTTGCGAAAATTTGGTTTTGGCAAGCACAGTCAGGTAGATGACTATCAATTTGGCGGTGGCGCAGGCATGGTGTTGATGATTGAACCTATTCTAAAATGCATCGAATCGCTGCAAGCAGAAAGAGATTACGATGAGGTTATTTATATGACTCCCGATGGAAAGACTTTTGATCAAGGAGACGCGAATCAACTTTCACTTAAAAAAAACCTTATTATTCTTTGCGGGCATTACAAAGGCATAGATCAACGTCTACGCGACCATGTCATCACCAGTGAAATTTCTATTGGCGATTTTGTTCTTTCGGGCGGTGAGCTCGCAGCAGCAGTTGTTGCAGACGCTGTCATCCGATTGATTCCTGGTGTTTTGAATGATGAAACCTCTGCATTGACCGATTCATTTCAAGACAATTTACTTGCACCTCCAGTGTATACTCGGCCTGCAGATTTCAATGGATGGAAAGTTCCTGAAATATTATTGAGTGGAAATTTTCCTAAAATTGATGAATGGCGACATGATCAAGCCATAAAAAGAACAGAAGAAAAAAGACCAGACCTCTTAGAATAAGACTCAAAATAGAACGTTCGTTTCTTGAAGGCGATTCAATATATTTAGCCTACCTTAAAACAGTCTAAAACATATGTCATCTATTATTCAAATTTCTGATTTAAAGCGTGATTTCGCGCTTGGGAATCAGATAGTCAAAGTTCTGAAAGGAATAGACCTCAACGTTAATAAAAACGAATATGTCGCTTTGATGGGACCATCAGGTAGCGGTAAATCTACTTTGATGAATTTGATTGGTTGTTTAGATACACCTACTAGTGGGGAATACATCCTTAATAAGAAAGACGTGAGCAAACTTACTGATGATGAGCTTGCAGAAATTAGAAATCAAGAAATCGGTTTTGTATTTCAAACGTTTAATCTGCTGCCCCGCTCAAATGCTTTAGACAACGTTAGCCTTCCTTTGGTTTATGCTGGCATGGATAAATCTTCACGCGATAAGCGAGCAACCGAAGTGTTAGATCAGGTTGGTTTATCTGATAGAATGGACCACAGACCAAATCAACTTTCTGGTGGCCAGAGGCAGCGTGTTGCTGTGGCGAGAGCGCTGGTAAACAAACCGTCTATTATTCTTGCGGATGAACCAACAGGAAATCTAGATTCAAAAACTTCCGTTGAAATAATGAAGCTCTTTGATGAGATTCACAGAAATGGAAATACAATCATTGTAGTAACGCATGAAGAAGATATCGCAGAACACGCAGAGCGTATTATTCGTTTAACGGATGGTGTGATTACTTCTGATGAGAAGACGGAAAGAATGAAGGTTGAGCACCAGGCTGACTGAGTTCTATCACATCAACAAATTTTTAAATTCGCATTCCATTAATTTTATTTAAATGAAAAAGTTATTCTTAATAGCCACCCTTTCTGTATTTGCCATAAGCCTGAAAGCCCAAGACAAAAAAGAGCTCACTTTAGAAGATGCTATCCTTAAAGGCAGGTCTGTTTTAGCACCAGAAAACAGAGTGGATCTTAAGTTTATTCCAGGAACTTCAAATTACGTTTATGTAGCGAGTGACTACCAATCATTGATTATGGGCACTCTTAAATCAACGAAAGAAGACACTGTAGTTAAGCTATCTGATGTGAACGCTGCTCTACCAGATGGAATTAAGAGAAGTCATTTATATGGAATGGAATGGTCGAATTCAAATTCGTTTAGCTTTCTTTCGAAAGGGAAAATGTTCACTTACGATTACAGAACGAAAACGGCAAATACGGATTTAGACTACGGAATGGGTAACGGAAATACCAAAACTCATTTAAAAAGTAAAGCGGTAGCGTTTACAAAAGGTAACAATATTGGTGTGGCTATTTCGGGAGCAGAAGCCATAATGATTACTTCTAACGATGATCCAAACATTGTTTCAGGTCAAGCAATTGCAAGAAGTGAGTTTGGAATTACAGAAGGAATTTTCTGGAGTCCAGAAGGAAATCATATCGCGTTTTATCAAAAGGATGAAAGCAATGTTAACGACTACCCTCTGCTTGATGTGACAACAACACCAGGCTCTTTGAAAAACATAAAATACCCTATGGCGGGCCAAGGAAGCGAAATTTCAACAGTAGGAATTTATTCAGTGGCATCTAAAAACCTTGTTTATGTTCAATCTCCTGTTGAAGAAGCCGACCATTACTTTACAAATGTGTCTTGGTCTGCTGATGAGCAATATCTATTAATTGCTGAACTAAATCGCGATCAAAATCATGCTTGGCTTAATCAATACAACGCTGCAGACGGCGGTTTTATAAAAACACTGTGGGAAGAAACACACGATACATGGGTAGAGCCTGAGCATGCAGCACACTTTTTAAACAATTCTGAATTTGTTTGGATTAGCGAAAAAGACGGCTTCATGAACATGTATTTGGTAAATCTTGAAAACGGAAAGAGTAGTCAAATCACAAAAAATAAGTGGGAGACAACCTCAATAATTGGCCATAGCGGCAGCACTATTTACTTTACCGGAACAGGTGAAGCCCCCACTGAAAACCATACGTTTAAAGTGAGTAAAAAAGGGGGCACTGTCACCAATTTGACTAAAGAAAATGGCTACCACTCAACTACATTTAGCAGTGACTACAAATATTTAATCGACAGTTACTCTAGTACCTCTGTACCTCGTATATTGAAAATAAAGACTAGCAAGGGAAAAACAAATAAGACACTGTTAACTGCTGATAATCCTCTTGAAGATTATACAATCAGTGCGCCTGAACTTTCTACAATAAAATCAGCTGATGGGCAAACGGATTTGTATACACGCATGATCAAGCCCACAGACTTCGATCCGAATAAAAAGTATCCTGTGATCGTCTATGTGTATGGCGGGCCACATGCGCAAATGATTACCAACAGCTGGATGGCGAGTGCTGCCATGTGGATGTACTATCAGGCAGAAAAAGGCTACATCATCTACACGGTAGACAATCGTGGGTCAGCACATAGAGGTTTTGAATTTGAAAATATCATCCACAGAAATTTAGGGGATGCCGAAATGGATGATCAATTGAAAGGTGTGGAATATTTAAAATCCTTACCCTATGTTGATGCAGATAGAATGGCCGTACATGGATGGAGTTATGGCGGTTTTATGACAACATCTTTAATGCTACGCGAACCAGGCACGTTTAAGGTTGGTGTGGCCGGAGGACCAGTAACAGATTGGAGTTACTACGAAGTTATGTATGGAGAGCGTTACATGGATAGACCTGAACAAAACGAAGAGGGTTACAAGAAAGCTAAATTGGAAAACTATGTATCAAATCTAGAAGGTGATTTACTCTTAATACATGGGACGGTAGACGATGTTGTGGTTATGCAGCATAACCTTTCCTTGGTGAAAGCTTTTGTAGATGCTGGAGTGCAAATGGATTTCTTTCCTTACCCAATGCACAAGCATAATGTTCGAGGTAAAGACCGCATTCACCTAATGCGAAAAGTATTGGCCTATATTGAAGGTAGTTTAGACTAATACAATGAAAGCCCCAAATGGGGCTTTTTAATTAAACCACATTGTAAAATGAAAATTTACAAATCCAAGAAGACTATTCTGAATGAGTGCATCATTGCATTTGTTTTGGCCGTTGGGTCATTCTTCTTGTTTTTCTCGTTTGCAAATGGAGCCATTAATACAATTGGTACCACGCTTTCATTTTTACCATTAATCGTCATTGTCAGAAATCTAATTCGCTTGAAAAAGCCTTTGATAATTCTTGACAACAAAGATTTGTTTCACATTGGATTTGCCAAGGTTTCGAAAATTCAATCTTTCAAAATTATTAAGATTTACAAAAAGGAATTTTTTGAATTTCAAACAGCAAAGTCAGAAATTAGAACAGAGTTAAATTCATTTTCTGAGATTGATATCAAACGCCTTAAAACAACAAAACCGTTTAGAAAAAACTAAAACATTTATCTTGTTTTATTCAAAACCTACCTCCTATCTTTACTCAAATTTCTAATAAATGAATCTTGAAAAAATAACAAATCAGGTTGTTGATGTGTGTCGCACAGTTGGGCAATTCATCAAATCTGAACAAGCCAAGATTAAAGCCAAGGATATTGAAACCAAAGACCTAAACAGTTTTGTGAGTTATGTTGACAAAGAAGCTGAAAAGCAATTGGTTTCTAAATTGAAAACCATTTTGCCAGAAGCTGGTTTTATAGCAGAAGAAGGCACAGAAACAAGGCGTGGAGCCGTTTACAACTGGATTATTGACCCGTTAGATGGCACCACAAATTACCTTCATAACTTACCGATTTTCGCCATTAGCATAGCTCTTGCAAAGAATGAAGAAATGATTTCTGGAGTAATCTACGAGATCGGATTTGATGAAATGTTTTACGCGTGGAAAGATGGTGGAGCATTCATGAATAAAAAAAGTATTTCAGTAAAAGACACTTCAGATTTAAAAGACACTTTGTTAGCTACTGGCTTTCCTTACCATGATTTTGACCGCCTTCCGAAGTACCTCAATTTACTTTCAGATTGCTTCCTAAAAACACGTGGAGTGCGCAGAATAGGTACTGCCGCAACTGATTTGGCATATGTAGCTTGTGGTCGTTTTGATGGCTTTTTCGAATATGGCTTAAATGCTTGGGATGTAGCCGCTGGCTCACTCATTGTAAAAGAAGCCGGTGGAAAAGTTGATGATTTTAAAAATGGAAATGACTCCGTCTTTGGAAAGGAAATCTTAGCTGGATCAACAGCAATTTTTGAAGATTTAGAAGAACTGGTTCAATCCCATATGAATGACTAAGCATATTTATTTTATTCCGGGAATGGGCACGACAAAAGATGTGTTCAAACATATTGACTTAAAAGTCGAAAACATTCATTTTCTGGAGTATCCAGAACCTAAAAAAGAAGACTCTCTAAAAGCGTACTCAACGCGAATGGCTGAAGGTATTTCAGATGAAAATGAAAACATTTTAATCGGCATGTCGATGGGTGGTTTCATTGCTCAAGAAATATCACTTGTCAAAAAAGTTGATAAACTCATATTACTCTCTAGCTATACTGAAGGGCAAGATTGGCAGATGATGTTAGAGCTTGTAAAGAAATTCAACTTAACAGAGCTAATGATTGACAGAGCCTTTAAGGACATTGTTCTAGCCGCTCTAAATCTTATGCCAGGTTATTCCAAAAGTGAAAAACAATTTTTCCTTAAAATGGCAAAACTCTTTTCTGCCAAATACTATACGTTTGCAGCCAAGAAATTAGTGAATTGGAAACCCGTAAAATTAAAATGCCCGGTAGTCAAAATTCACGGCACTAAAGACGAACTCTTTCCAATTAACAAGGTAAATGCCGACTATAGTGTTGAAGGCGGTGGTCATTTAATGATTGTGAATTACTACAAGGAAATAAACGAATATTTAAAACTAGCAATAGCTTAAATTTTACTTTTGTCACCATGGAGGTGATTAAATCAGAAATATCAGGATTACTGGAAATTGTACCCAATGTTTTCAAAGATGACAGAGGTTATTTCTATGAGTCATTCAACAAAGATATTTACGAAGGTATTGGAGTTAATCTTGAGTTTGTTCAAGACAATCAATCACTTTCTCACACTGGTGTTTTAAGGGGTCTTCATTTTCAAAACCCACCATTTGCCCAAGGTAAGCTTGTGCGCGTTGTAACAGGCGCAGTGCTAGATGTCGTTCTTGACATTAGAAAAGGATCTCCAACATACGGTCAGCACCACTCCGTAATATTAACTGAAGAAAACAAAAAGTTGTTTTGGGTTCCACCAGGTTTTGCACACGGTTTTAAAGTTCTTCGAGACGACACAATTTTCTCTTATAAATGCACTGATGTTTACAACAAAGCATCAGAAGGATCGGTGAGGTGGAATGACTCTGAGCTTGCTATCGATTGGGGAGATTTGTCAAATCCGATAATGTCAGAAAAGGACATAAACGCCCCTTTGTTCTCTGAATTGAAGACTCAATTTTCCTTGTAAATAGACTTTCATTTTTAAACTTAATTCCGTTCAAAAAAAAATACTTTGAGCGTTCCCTTTTCGTTTAAACCTTGTACTTTTCTGATCTCTAAACTTTAGATAGGAAATTTAACAGTTCACATCGATGCAAGCAGGATATAAATGGGCCATTAGCGCCATTGCAATAGCCTTTTCTGGAGTATTACTCATTCACTCGAGAACGGATAAAGAAGAAGACATCCAATACAATTCTGAAATTCAGAATCATTACGCTGTTTACGCAATACCAATGCCAGACCAAATCAATTTTGCTGGCGAATCAGTACCCCTTTCAGATCCAGATATATATGAAAGAATAGATCGAGAGCTACATGTAAACACCTACTGGCAGAGCAATAGCCTACTAACTTTCAAAAGAGCAAACAAGTACTTTCCAATCATTGAACCAATCTTAGCAGAAAACGGTGTCCCTGATGATTTTAAATATTTAGCCGTAATAGAATCTGGCTTAAGAAATGTTGTCTCCCCGGCTGGGGCTGCAGGCTATTGGCAGTTTATGAAAACTTCTGGTAAAGAATTTGGCCTTGAAATAAACTCTGAAATTGATGAGCGTTATCACCTAGAAAAAGCAACTGAAGCAGCTTGTAAATATTTATTAGCGGCTAAAGAAAAATTCGGCACTTGGACCTTAGCCGCGGCCTCTTACAACATGGGTATGGGTGGATTGAACAAACAACTTACGCGTCAAAAAGAAGATGATTACTACGATTTACTATTGAACAGCGAAACCTCACGATACGTGATGCGAATCCTCGCATTAAAAGAGATCATGGAGAGTCCGAAAGAGTATGGTTTTAACTTTAGAGAAAAGGACCTTTACATTTTGGATAGCGTGAAAGTTGTGACAATAGATACGGCCATTTTAGATTTTGCAGATTTTGCTCAAGCACGTGATTTATCATACAAGACACTCAAATACCATAACCCATGGCTAAGACAGTCGTATTTGAAAAATGTTTCTAAAAAAACATACGAAATCAAACTTCCGATATAGCGAGACTTGATTGTCTACGGAGCATTTTTTTCTTTCTAAAGGCCATGAATATTAACCCTGGTGGGGCAACAAGGATGTTGATTATTATAGCATCCGTTGGATTTTCAGTTCCCTTTAACGTGTGTAAAATTGCACTTAAAAAAGAGGTACAGGTCCATGCAGCCATTACTCCATAAAATGCGCAATATTTATAATCTTGCATTCTAGTGACCACCGTTTCTACGATTAAAATCAGAAAGGCCGTCATAGTGAAAGAATAGGCAAACTGCTTTACAGAAGCCGTCATTGCTGGATACAACTCCCCAACAGTATAATATTGGGTCGTAAATATCACACCTCCCATCAGCACACCTGAGATCAAAGAAAATTTCCAGTTGAAATATCCAATTAGTTTTTTGAGCAAAACTTCACTTTTTGTTCTAGGAACGAAATTAAGATTTTGATTGCAAGTGAATAATCCCACAACCGAAAGATTCTAACATAGAACAAAACCAATCTATAATTATTTAAAGAGCTATAACGTTAGCTAATTGGTTACTAATATTTTAAAAACTCTAAATACATTTATCTGAAGAAAGACTTACTCAAACTCAAAACATACAGTTGTGCTCAAATTTCTTACAGTCATATTTCTATCACTTACGTGGATGTGCTTATCAGCACAAAATCAGCTTGGTTTATATTTAGGGAATTACAGCGGCACTAATGGACTTGGTTACAATCCTTCTTCATTTAATGCCAGCAAATTAAGATGGGACTTTACTCTTATTTCTGGCGGAACATTTGCTGAAACAGACTATATTTTTATTCAAAACACGAGTCTAGTAAAATTAATGACTACTGCAAAACCACTTGTAAATTTCAATACAGAAAATAAGGGTTCTGGCTCTAATGAAATTTACTACCAGTTTAACGATGCAAAGCGGAATATGCAAAACTCTAACAACGCCTTCGTTGGCAGCCCTGCTTACACAAAAAAGCTGAATCGAAATATCTCAGTAGGCTTTTATGCAAAAGTCAGGCAAGCGTTAAGTGCAAACCAGATTGACCAACAATTAAGTGAACCGAGTTTAACACGATGGCAAATAGCTGATGTGAAAAATTTAAAACCAACACGGACAACGGGAATGGTGTGGTCTGAATATGCTGCCAACTTTGCTTACGGGTTTAAAAATGGAAGCAAAATTTACAGTTATGGCATCAATGCAAAAGTGTTGGTTGGCAACCAAGCGATCTTTATTAATTCGCCTAATACCGCAACATTAACAAAGTTAGATTCGAGTTTGGGTGTAGATGCAAGTGCTCTTGAATACGGGTTTACATACGTGGATGAAAATTTCAATATTAAAAACAATGGAAATGGCTTTGGGGTTGACATTGGGCTTACTATTCAGGATAAAAACTACTTAGATGAAATCAACACTTGGAAACTATCTCTTGCTGTTTCAGATTTAGGTTTTGTTAATTTTAAATGGAACAGTGAATACCATAAAATTAACACTACACAATTCAACACCATCCCAGACAGTACTTTTGCGCAAACCACCAGCATCAGAGAATTTTCTAGAGAACTTAGCAATGTGTTAACCAGCAATCCAAATGCCACCAACAAGGGTCCACGCTTCACTATTTACACACCGACAGCCATTAATTTTTCATTGGATTATCATCTCGCAAAAAACCTATTTGCGAATCTGCATCTTTCAAGGAGATTCATCCACAACCCAAGGCAGATTGAAAAAGAGAACGTCATTGTAACGTCCATTCGCTATGAAACTCGCTTTTTAGAATTTGGATTACCCGCGACCCTCTACAACGACAAAGACCTGAGACTAGGTGCATGGGTTAGAATAGGCCCTGTGGTGATTGGATCAGATAATTTTGCACCAATTTTTATTGAACAAAACCAACTTTCTGGAGCAGATATATATTTTGCACTTCGCATTAATGATCTGTCATTGGACTTTAAATCCAAACAAAAGAACTCGACCAAGGAAAGATGCTACTGGTAAGATTTCATTTCAAATTAGCCGTGATTTGAAAGGTCTATTTTCTACTTTTGCCAACTTCGTTTTTCACTCAAACGAAGACATTAAAGATTGAATTTTCAGACGTTTATGACGAAACAAAAAGAAGACAACATTGAAGTTTTTGGGGCTAGAGTTCACAATCTCAAAAACATCGATGTCACCATACCAAGAAACAAATTGGTTGTTGTTACCGGCCTAAGCGGTAGTGGTAAATCTTCTTTAGCTTTTGATACGATTTATGCAGAAGGTCAACGCAGGTATGTAGAGACATTTTCTGCATATACCCGCCAATTTCTAGGAGGCTTAGAAAGACCCGATGTAGATAAAATCAATGGCCTGAGTCCTGTTATATCCATTGAACAAAAAACAACTAGTCGCAACCCAAGGTCAACGGTAGGAACAGTTACTGAGATTTACGATTTTCTCCGCCTACTTTTTGCACGTGCAGCTACCGCATACTCTTACGAGACAGGAGAAAAAATGGTGAGCTACACAGATGAACAAATCATGAACCTCATTACTGAGCAATACATGGGCAAACGCGTTGCGCTTTTGGCTCCTTTGGTAAAGAGTAGAAAAGGGCATTACCGTGAGTTGTTCGAACAAATTTCTAAACAAGGGTACATACGCGCAAGGGTAGATGGTGAACTTGTGGAGGTGACACCTGGCATGCGTTTAGACCGTTACAAAACACACGACATTGAAGTGGTGATAGATCGCCTTAAAGCTGGTGCGAGCAACGAAGACAGACTTAAAAAGTCCATTGGGGTAGCTATGAAGCAAGGTCAAGGAATTGTGATGGTAATGGATTTGGAAACCAACGAGGCACGCCATTATAGCCGAAAATTAATGTGCCCAACAACAGGTATCTCCTATCCCGATCCAGAGCCCAATACATTTTCTTTTAATTCCCCAAAAGGAGCCTGCCCACGCTGCAATGGCCTTGGCACAGTGAAAGAGATAGACATGAGTAAGGTGATTCCTGACGCTAGCCTCAGTATAAAAAAAGGAGGTCTCGCCCCATTAGGTGAATACAAGCGCACGTGGATATTCAATCAGATGGAAGCAATAGGTGAACGTCATGGGTTTAAATTGGATACGCCAATTAAAGATATTTCCAAGTCAGCAATGGACATTATCCTCAACGGTTCTAAGGAATCATTTAAGGTTGCTGACAAAGTAGTAGGCATAACGCGTACATATAAAATCGATTTTGATGGTTTGATCAACTTCATTAGCCAACAAAGTCAAGAAGTAAAAAGCAAGACACTGCAACGTTGGGCTGACGGCTTCATGGTGCAGAAAACATGCAACACTTGCGGTGGAAGCCGTTTGAGAAAAGAATCGCAATTCTTTAAGATTGGCACTAAAAATATTGGTGATGTCGTAAACATGGACATCTCTGATTTCTTTAAGTGGCTGAAAAGCGCAAACAAGAGTTTAGACGCCAAACAGAAAGTAATAGCCCAAGAGGTTTTAAAAGAGCTGACTACCAGAACAAATTTCTTGTTAGATGTTGGATTGACTTATCTTTCATTAAACCGTTCTGCTCGCTCTCTTTCCGGAGGAGAAGCGCAACGTATTCGTCTAGCTACACAAATTGGATCTCAACTGGTAAATGTGCTTTACATTTTAGACGAGCCAAGCATAGGGCTCCACCAAAGAGATAATTCTAGATTGATTAAATCTTTAGAGAACTTAAGAGATATTGGCAACTCTGTTCTTGTTGTAGAACATGACAAAGAAATGATGCAATATGCAGATGAGGTGGTTGACATGGGTCCCGAAGCCGGCATTCATGGAGGAGCAATTGTAGCGCAAGGAACTTATCAAGATATATTGAACAGCAATAGCTTGACGGCCGCTTACCTCAACGGGACTAAAGAGTTACCAATACAAACTACACCTAGAGAAGGCAACGGATTAGAAATACAATTAAAAGGTGCTAAAGGGAACAACCTTAAGAATGTTGACATCACCATTCCTTTGGGAAAGATGATTTTAGTGACGGGTGTTTCTGGCAGTGGAAAATCTACATTGATTAACGAAACCCTATATCCTATTCTAGGAGCGAATTTGTACAACTCGCTGAAAAAACCACACGAGTATAAGTCTATAGATGGTATTGAGAATATTGACAAGGTTATTGACATTGATCAATCGCCTATTGGAAGAACGCCACGCTCTAACCCTGCTACTTATACTGGAGTTTTCTCTGAGATTAGAAGCTTGTATTCTAATTTACCTGAATCTAAAATCCGTGGATACAAACCAGGACGATTTAGCTTTAACGTAAAAGGTGGCCGTTGCGAGACCTGTCAAGGCGCAGGCTTACGTGTCATTGAAATGAACTTCTTACCAGACGTATACGTGCATTGCGAAACTTGTCAAGGCAAGCGTTTTAACCGCGAAACTCTAGAGATCCGCTTCAAGGGAAAATCGATTTCAGATGTCTTAAACATGAGTGTTGAAGATGCTGTTGTATTCTTTGAAGCAATTCCGAAAATCAAGCAAAAGATAAAAACTCTAAACGAAGTTGGCCTGAACTATATCACTCTGGGGCAGCAGTCTACAACGCTTTCGGGTGGCGAGGCACAACGTGTGAAACTGGCGACCGAGCTCAGTAAAAAAGATACCGGCAAGACGTTATACATACTAGACGAACCTACAACGGGTTTGCATTTCGAAGATGTTAACGTCTTAATGGAAGTTTTAAATAAACTTGTAGACAAAGGCAATACTGTTCTGATTATTGAGCACAATTTAGATGTTGTAAAACAAGCGGATTATATTTTTGATGTAGGTCCGGAAGGTGGAAAAGGCGGTGGGAAAATTGTAGCTAAAGGCACCATTCATGACATTATAGACAATAAAAAAAGTATTACCGGCCAGTATTTAGCCAAAGAATTGAATAATGATTAAAACGTATTTCATCCCTTTATTTGGGCTCATTCTAATCTTAAACAGCTGTGGCGATGCCTCGGATAAAATCACTGGTAAACGACTAAAAGTTTTTTCAGACAAAAATAAAGTGCTGATGAATGAGTCTTTCACTATTAAAGTGAATGAGCCTGAAGGTAGCATTGACTCATTGCATTTCCCAAACTCCGCGCCTATTCGTAAAAAAGGATCTCAATCGGTAGAATTTAATTTTAGCAAACCTGGTTCAAAGCGTATTGAAGTTATTGGAATTAATACCACTGACAATTCTAAAAAGCGTGCTTTTGTCACGGTGAATGTCGTTTCTGGGATAACCCCAAAACAATTGAATTTCGAAATTCTCAAAGAAATAAACCACAATCCAGAAAACTACACTCAAGGACTGGAACTCGTTGGAAATGTCCTTTACGAGAGCACAGGATTGAATGCTAAATCTAAAGTTGTAAAATATACATACCCTTCGTTTAAAGTAATTAAAGAAATCCGTCTAGACCAAAAGTATTTTGGAGAAGGATTAACCGTTGTAGGTGATTCTATATACCAGTTGACCTGGCGTGAAAACGTTTGTTTTATTTACGATAAAAACTTGAACAAAATTGGCGAACTCGCCATTCCGACAGCTGAAGGCTGGGGGTTGACCCACGGAAACGGTCAGCTTTTCTTAACGGATGGAACCGGCAACTTGTATACAACTGACAACAAACTAGGCGTGAAAGAAATTTCAC
>ERZ1046740.53-NODE-53-length-103485-cov-28.822083_pt1 | contig 103485 bp, 91 predicted proteins | sample MGYA00383093_ERZ1046740 | MGnify/ENA primary metagenome ERZ1046740 (study PRJEB29581, sample SAMEA5548363) | metagenome | biome: marine; feature: coastal; material: water | depth 25 m | study: Short-term variability in the microbial, nano- and picoplankton... | reverse complement strand
CATGGCGCGTTCTCGTCGTCGAAACGGCAGGTGGGAATTCTCCGCTCCATTGTAGAGCCAGCGACCGGTTTCCTGCTTTGGCGCGTTGCCGATGACCTTCATCGCAGCGCTGTAAGATCGCAACTTATCCGTCACGTTGACTTTAGGTTGGCCGTAGCGCTTCATTGGTTTTCTGAGAAATTTCAATGCTGCTTTGCTGTCTCGACGCTTGGTCACATAGCTTTCGAGCACCTCGCCCTCATGATCGACAGCCCGCCACATGTAATGGGTTTCGCCGTTGATCTTCACGAAGACCTCGTCCAGATGCCACTGCCAGTTCGAATGGGATCGCATCGTGCTGATCCGATTCCTGCAGATCTCAGATGCGAACATCGGTCCAAATCTGTTCCACCAGAACCGGACCGCTTAGTGGCTGACATCGATCCCCCGCTCATGCAGCAGATCTTCAACATTGCGAAGTGACAGCGGGAATCGAACATACATCATCACGGCCAAGCGGATGATCTCCGGGCTGGTTTTGAAGTAGCGGAATGGGGAACGTTTTGTCATCCGACAAGGCTACGAAACCACCCTGCCCGTCTCAAGTTAGTTTTGTCTAACAAGACCAATCCTTAGGATAGTCACTACGATTTATCAAAAAATATGCGCCTTACCCACATCAAAACTAAAGCTGGCATGCTGACCAGCAATCAGATCGATCTGTTCAGAACTGGCATAGCGAAACAAAACCTTTTGGGGAGACATAAGTTCAATTATTGTTTCCGTCCCAAGCTGCTCTACCAATGTCACCTTGCCCTTGAGCGCCCCCTTTGGATCAAGAACCAAATGCTGTGGACGAATGCCCAAACGCACCGTTGTGCCGCTTGCTTTCTCAGTAGACACCAAGGGTACATCTCTCAACTCCATTCCTTGGCCGTGGAACTCTGCGAGATTAGCGTCATTCACAACGGGGCCCAAAACACCATCAAAAAAGTTCATCGTCGGAGAACCCAAGAAGCCAGCAACAAACTCATTTTCTGGTCTATTGAAGAGGTCCATTGGTTTCCCAGTTTGCATGACCTCGCCATCTTTTAGAACGACGATTTTATCGGCTAAGGTCATCGCCTCAACCTGATCATGGGTTACATATATGGTGGTTGCGTCAAGCTGCGAATGCAGCCGTGCAATTTCAACCCGTGTATCGTGGCGCAAAGCCGCATCTAAATTCGACAACGGCTCATCGAACAGGAAGACATCAGGATTTCGAACAATCGCCCGCCCAATTGCAACGCGTTGACGTTGCCCACCAGAAAGCGCAGCCGGTTTGCGATCCAAAAGGCTTTCCATTTGAAGAATCTGTGCTGCCTTCTCAACTCGCTCTTTTATTTCTTTTCGAGGAAGCCCCTGCAGATCTAGAGAAAACGCCATATTATGAAACACCGTCATATGCGGATAAAGGGCGTAGGATTGAAATACCATGGCAATGCCACGCTTAGATGGCGGTAGATCTGTCACAGTTTTATCAGCAATCGCAATATCACCGCCGGTCAGCGTTTCAAGGCCCGCAATAAGGCGTAAGAGTGTTGATTTTCCACATCCGGAGGGACCGACAAAAACGACAAACTCTCCCTTGCTAATTTCCAAATCGACATTGCGGATTACCTCCGTTTCACCGAAGAATTTGTTTACGCGCTTTAGTTCAACCTGAGCCATTTATACCTCTGTAACCGACGTAGTAAGAGTTTCAAAATCAAAACAAAAGCGAAGCTTCTGCTGATCTGATATACGGTCAAAAATGATCTGTTTAGGCCCACCTTTGATCTCTGTCATGCTGTTTGCTTGCACCATAGCTGGCTGCTGCGCCCGCCAAGCAAGAAACTTTGAAAATTGATCGTATACTGATCCTGGACGCGCAGCCTCATCGATACCTGACCGCTGGATATGCTTTTCAGCGATAGGCAGCCAGGTTTGCGAAGCTTCAGAAAACCCCGACCAGTTGTTTTTAGCTTTCTTCCATACCATCGGCGTACGGCAAGTATCTCGACCCAAAAATAGTGGTGCAAATTCTATGCCCCAAGGATCTTGCATCTGTGAAATGGGAATATCTTGTACATCGCTAAGAGCTAATTCTTCGCCCTGATATACACATGTTGAACCAATCAAGCTGGCCTCAAGCTTTAGAAGCAATAACTGCATCGCCTCCTGGTCATCTTCTGACAAGCCTAGCGGCGCTAGTTGACGGGTTGCAGAGCGCGGTACATCGTGGTTTGAAAAGGCAAAAGACAGCCGCCCAGACCCGTTAAATCGGCCAATAGCCGCAGAGATCGCGCTTTTTAAACCATCAACATCGAGCCCCCCCCATTCCAGTAGGCTGAAATTGTAAGTCGCGTGTAAACGGCCTGGCGCCGTAAATGTCTCACTGGCTAGGGTTGGATCATCCCCATGTAATTCACCCATTAAGAACCGGTCACCAGAATAACTATCAGCAACTTTACGAAACTTTTCGATGAAGGTCTGAATTGCAGGTTGATTTAACTGTCCGCTGTCATGCAGTTGACGAAAAAATGGCTGCTGTTCTTGTGGCAGGTCACCCAGTTCAAAATCTGGTTTTGCCAAATTATTCCGATAAGGTGCTCTATCCGCATTTATCGTATGCACTGCATCCATGCGAAAACCATCTACACCAAGATCAAACCAAAAGCGCGCCACATCGCAAATTGCCTCTCCTACAGCTGAATTGGCGTGGTTTAAGTTCGGTTGGCTGGGCAAAAAGTTATGAAGATAATATTGCTGACGCCGAGGCTCCCAAGTCCAAGCTTGGCCACCAAAGAAAGACAACCAATTTGTCGGTGCAGATCCATCGGGCTGTGGATCAACCCAGTGAAACCAGTCTGATTTGGGATTATCGCGTGACTGACGGCTTTCAACAAACCATGGGTGCATATCTGAGCAATGTGCAGGAACAATATCGATCATGACCTTAAGCCCCAACTCATGCGCCGTAGTGATCAGCGCATCAAAGTCGTTCATCGTACCATATTCTAAATGCACGCCGCAGTAATCACTTACGTCATATCCAAAATCTTTTTGCGGCGAGGGATAGAATGGGCTGATCCAGATCGCATCAACGCCCAAATTAGCAATATACTCTAACCGCGACGTGATGCCGGGTAGATCTCCGATACCATCCCCGTTGCTATCTTGAAAAGAACGTGGATAGATTTGGTATATAATGGCCGTTTCCCACCATTTAAGCACCGCCATCAATCACCCACCTTTTACAGATCCGGCCAAAAGGCCGCGAATGAAATATCTTTGCATGGATAAAAACACGATAACTGGAACGATCATCGAGATAACCGCTGAAGCATTCAGCAAGTGTAATTGATCTTTAAATGTTCCAAGCTGCTTTTGTAGACGTATTGGAAAGACTAAATCCGACGCATTGTTAGGACCGATATAAAGCGCAACAATCAAATCGTTCCACACCCACAGAAATTGAAAGATTGAGAAAGACGCCAATGCCGGTACCGAAAGAGGTATTATAATTCGTGTGAAGATCTGCAAATGGCTGGCGCCGTCGATGCGCGCACTCTGCAGCAACTCTTTGGGCAAACCAACAATATAATTGCGCAAGAGATAAATGGCGAGCGGCAATCCAAAGGCTGTATGCGTAATCCACAGGCTGGCAAAAGATTTTGAAGCAACTTGGCAGCTGTCATTAATCTCACAATCGGTCAACCAAACGTTCAACGCAGTGGCCCATGAGGCTATTCCGCTAAATCCCTGTAGGATGGGTAGAAACGCCAATTGCGTTGGAACCACCATCAAAGAAACGACCAGCACAAAAAGCCAATCACGCCCTGGAAACTGCATCCATGCAAACGCATAGGCCGCAAAAGCCGCAATTGTTATAGGAATAATTGTTGCCGGGATAGTAACTATAAAGGATGAGATAAGAGCATTCGGCACGTTCTTATTATCAAAGAGCACTTCAATATAAGCATCCGCCCCAAATATAGGGTCTTGATTAATAAAAACATCCAATTTTTTGGGCTTTGGCGCCGTTGCCTCGGGAAATGTCCAAGTGAAATCGCCGTTACTTTGGAACACTAATGACCCACCACGTGTTTCGAAAGGTTCTCCAGCTGGCACCAGCTTGCGGATTAACTTCGTCTTGCCTGGTTTATCGGGATTCGTAATTCGTGCTTTTATCAAAATTGATTGAACCTCACCGGATACTAGGAAGCCTGATTTCTCACCGTTTAACCGATCAAAAATATTGCCACTCATCTCGATAAATTCGACGGTTGATCCTTTATCGTGGGTGCTAAATCTATGTCCTAGCACCGTTGGCGTGAAAGCTGTCCAAAATCCCGAAGTCTTTGCCTCCGTCTCAGAACGCAATGACGTAGAAACCAAAGCCACGAAAGGCACAATCCAAATAAACACAATCAATGCTAAAACCAGATGGCTAAATGTACGAGTAATCATCGGTTCAGCCTCTTAATTACCAAGTTCTTTTTGTTCTTGGCGAATGCGCCAACCGTTGAATATCATGTTCGGAACAACTGTAAGCATTAGCATCACGGCAATGGCGGCAAATAGATTGTCCACATTATCGCCCCCAATAGACCAATTATTGCGCGCGTTTTCCATCATGGTTGCCAGTAACAGCTTGTCATCATCATTGGCAGAAAGCGCATAAGGAATGTCAAAAACTTTAAGCACTAGTATCACCAAAGTGGTCCAAACAACGAGCACCGTGGAATAGATCTGAGGTAGTTTGATACGGAAGAACATTTGAAATGGATTGGCACCATCAATACGCGCTGCTTCAATGGTATCCTCTGGAACTCCACGAAGCGCAGCAGAAAAGATCACCATAGCAAATCCAGTTTGCACCCAAACCAAGATCCACATCAAAAAGAAATTGCCCCAAAATTTTAAGTTGTAAAGAGGCTCATTATAGGCTGCCGTATGGCCAAGAAGAGCCTTCATCAAGCCAATTTGATAAGACGGTGTCGTTCCATTTATCGCTTCTACGGCCTCAATACCACCTCCGGCAAAAATATTTCGCCAGATCACCGCCGCACCAACGAATGAAATGGCAAGCGGCACAAAAACAAACGTCTTAGCAATGACACCCCATTTCACAGAATCAGCCAAGACCGCAATCAATAGTCCCAACATAATGCAAGTAGAGGGGACTAAAATTAGCCACATCAAACTGTTGCGCATGGCCAGGCGGAATTGCAAATATCCAAGCGAATCTGCATCCCATAGGAATGCATAATTTCGGATCGAAAATGCACCGTCGTATTCCTGAAAAGACAGCCTCAAGGTTGAAAGCGCGGGCACCAAAAGAAATAATAGAATCAAGACCAACGTGGGCCCTACAAAAATCCATGGCTGGATCGCTTCTGTAATCTTGGATTGTCGCCCTATCGACTCTCTTGCACGGGTTCGCGCAAGACCCATATTGAGCCAATTGGTTATCCCAAAATATAGGAAAGAGATGCTAACGGCGATGATCACCGAGCGGACTGCAAACCCTATTTTTACAAAACGCTCCAAAGTGTCAAATTCATTTGTACTCCAGCCCCAATAGGTGCGCATGGCCAAACCAAGCCGTCCAAGCGCATCATCTAAAGGCGAAGTTGCAACATAAGCAACAATCGCAACTATGGGCAGTAGAAATACGACTGTCAGGAATATTGCCAAACCATTGCCAGCAATGATCAGTTTCAAAGAGCGCATGAAGATATTCCAAACTTAAAATGGTAAATTCTGTCTTCTTACAACATAGGAGCGCAAATTTCTCTGCGCTCCTATAAGCTGCAAACAAAATAAGTTACTTAATCGCGTCCCATGCAGCTTGAATATTATCAGCCGTAGTTTGTGCATCTTGACCATTAGCAAATGCTGTCATTTCGGACCAAAAAGCCCCTGCACCAATCGCACCTGGCATCAAGTCAGAAGCATCAAAGCGGAATGTTGTCGCATTAGATAAGATTTCACCCTGTTTACGCAATGCGGGAGTAGCGTAAGCCGACAGATCCGCAGCCTTATGCGCAGTCAGGAACGTGCCTTGTGACATCCAAGCTTCATGTGCAGAGGCTTCAGACATAAAGTTAAAAAATGCCTGCGTTGCTGGGGAGTCTTTTGTCATTGTCCAAAGCGTACCCGCTCCCAAAACAGGATTGCCTAGCTCCTTTGATGCATAGGGAGGGAAATAGAAGAAATCAGCTTCGCCATTCGCCACCTCTTCTCCTTTTTTGGGAAAGAATGCTGGGATAAAAGACGCTTGCCGATGCATCAAGCAGCTGGCAGGTGAAGAGAATAACCCCTTTGGTGCATCACCAAAGAACGTCGTTGCAACCGAAGAAGCGCCCCCAGCTACGTAATCATCATTGCGTGAGAATTGGCCATAGACTTCCATTGCATTCAGAACTTCAGGGCTGTTGAATGGTAGATCGTTAGAAACCCAACGGTCATAATTCTCAGGTGAGGTTGTCCGCAGCATTAGATCTTCCATCCAATCCGTTGCAGTCCAACCGGTTGCATTTCCAGATTCCACGCCGATGCACCATGGGGTATTCCCGTCTTCCACCATCTGATCAGAAAGCGCAATGAGCTCTTCCATTGTTGAGGGAATTTCGTAGCCATTGTCTTCAAATTGTTCTGGAGAATACCAAACCAAAGACTTTAAATCCATTTTGAACGCAAAACCGTAGAAGTTTTCGTTGCCATTGGCATCGGCATAAGTACCGAGATCAACCCAAGATGATCCAGCGCCATAGTTGTTGGCCATCCAATTTGCCAGATCATCACCAAGTGGCGTTAGGTGACCTTCTTTCGCCATATCCGCCGCCAGACCGGGTTGCGGAAAAATTGCAATGTTCGGTGCGTTATTTGAGCGTAGATCAGCAACAATAAGTGCGGCAAAATCTCGAGAACCGGAGTACTTCACCACGGCACCTGTGGCTTTTTCAAAGCAGCTTACCGTGTTGAGCAGCATCTCCTCATCTTTACCTTCCATTGACCCTGCAATCGTGATCACTTCACCTGCAAAATCACCAAGATCGCCAAGTGCTGATGGTGTGTCGCATACATCTGCTTGCGCAGCTCCACATACTGATGACAAAGCAGCAAAAGCGGCTACTCCAAAAAGTTTTCTGTTTAAAGACATGAAATTCCTCCCAAGAACTAGTCTAGCTTCACGTTTAATTGGCGCCACTCCACCACGGAAAGCGCTTTTTAAGTTCAATCCTTAAGACCCGCATTTAAGGAAAAAGACGATACGTCTCTCACGTTAACTCTAAGTCTCAATTGCCTTCAAAGTACTTTCAAAGCGCTTTGGATATCTCTCAAACATACCAATTCGAAATCCCATGTCAACGCGATACCTTGAATAATAATCTATTTCTCTATTGTCTAATTTGACGTTATATTTATTATAATAAATTATAATATACAGCTAGATAGGCAAAATCAGTGCCTCTAAAATGTAAATATGACAGGAAATAAAAGCGCTTTGAAAAATGCAACAAACCTCAAGTTTCTAGCTGAGCATTTAGGTCTGTCCCAGACAACAGTTAGCCGCGCATTAAATGGCTTCCCTGAAGTCAACTATAAGACCCGTCAACTTGTGCAAGCCGCTGCGCAAAAGTTTAACTATCAGCCCAACGCACGTGCGAAGCGTTTGGCAACTGGGCGATCAATGGCAATAGGTCATTTGGTATCCGTTTCCAAAGGCCATGAAATCGTAAACCCAATTTTTGCTGATTTTATTGCAGGAGCAAGTGCGCGGTATATCGAAAGCGGGTACGATCTTCTTCTGTCTTTAGTTCCGGATGAAAAGGAACTTTCAGCCTACAATGATCTCGCCGCACGCGATGCTGTTGATGGCGTTATTATACATACGCCAAAAGAAGATGATAAGCGGTTGAAGCGATTGAATGAACTCAACTTGCCTTTTGTCGTGCACGGTAGATCTACAAAATCAAGCGAAGTTTATAATTGGGTTGATGTGAATAACGAAAGTGCTTTTTTTCGTGCCACAGAGTTTCTGATCGACCTCGGTCACCGATCGATAGCCTTAGTCAACGGCATGGCAGACTTAGATTTCGCAATTCGACGAACCAAAGGCTATGAACGTGCACTGTCAAAACACCAAATCGATGCTGTAAGCGACTACATTCTTTATGGTGAAATGACCGAGCCGTATGGATATCGCAGCACGATCGCTTTGTTGGATAGACCTATTCCACCGACTGCAATAATTGCTTCTTCTATACTCGTCGCCAATGGCGTTCGGCGTGGAATTGAAGAACGCGGCTTGAAGATGGGCCGCGATATTTCCATTTTGTCGCATGATGATGACCTTTCCTATTTTCGCGATGAAAGCGACGTGCCAGTCTATTCTGCCACCAGGTCTTCTGTGCGGGTGGCAGGGTATAAATCTGCCGATCTCCTCATAAAAACCATTGAAGATCCGACCCGGCAACGCGAGGGAATTTTAATTGAAGCTGATCTCATGATCGGAACCTCAACCAAACCTGCTAAAAGCTAAATCAGTCCTTAAAAACTATGCCGCAAATATTTTCTTTTATCCCTAAAGTTACGTCTCTTTGGACAACGAAAATTGACATAAAGCTCAGAACAAATTTAAAACTATAGGTGCGTTTAGAAAAAATATGGCTGGGATAGTATGCGCAGCTTATGTACCAGTCCAGCTTGATGAAAGTGCGCGCAATGTAACCATCGTCGAATTATTGGGCGAGATTTGTGATGTTGGTAAAAATTCTCTTGGCTCAATTTACCCATAACTCGCCTACCTCATATTTAACCATGTATCCAAAGACAAAGAGCAACAGACGATAAAATCACTCATATGCTGTGATGGCCTTGGTTTCAAAAAGAAAACTCCAAGCCTTGTGTTACAAACCATGTCTGCCCAAAACTTCACCAACACAGTGTTTGCGACACAGCAGTAGCCAGCACGGTGTTCAACACCGTGATTCAGCGCTCTAGAAAGTGAGTAACACGGCAAAAAATGTGTTTACGGTGTGATTTTTGATTTACACAACTTAAGCGTGTATCGCGCCGATCTAAATCATTGATATCTGCAAATGAATGGTGCCCGGGGGCGGAATCGAACCACCGACACGAGGATTTTCAGTCCACTGCTCTACCCCTGAGCTACCCGGGCATGGGGAACGTCTTGCGTTCGGATTGCGCGGTTTTATGTCAGGGCGGAGGGTGTGTCCAGAGGAATTCGCGAAATTTTTGGGGAAGTTACAGTCGATACGCGACAGCGCTCTAATTCCACATCGATCAAGCCTAAATAACCCAGTTGTCGCGAAGGCTAGGCCACGCAGGCAATTGCTCGCACCGGATAGGGTTTAGACGCTAAATTAGAGTGATGTCTGTTGCAGAATGAAGGGTAGGTCCGCTCAATTTTGCTTTCCTCACTGTTTTGCATACACTCGGAGACTGTACATCGCTGACTATTGAAAGACAGAAAGAAATGAGCACGCCAGGCCACACAACACACGACGCCGAAGAAGACCAACGGAACAAAGATATCAAGATCTATGTCAACGGTGATATAGTTCATCGTGATAAGGCTTTGGTGTCTGTATACGATAGCGGCTTCATGCTTGGCGATGGTATGTGGGAAGGCATGCGTCTTTACAACGGTGTCTGGGCGTTTTTTGACGAGCACATGGATCGGTTTTATGCCTCTTGTAAAAGCGTGTCGCTAAGCATCAACTTGTCTAGAAGTGCATTACTTGATGAGCTTAACCGGACCGCACGGGCGAATAAAATGACGCACAATGTACACTGCCGCCTGATGCTGACACGAGGTGTAAAGGATAAACCTTTTCAGCATCCTAAATTGAGCCGATCGGGTCCCACCTTGGTAATGATCCTTGAACATTCCAAGCCAGTAGACAGCCTGCACTCGACCGGTATTCGCCTCGCCACAGTGCCACAGGTCCGTGGCTTACCAATGAGCCAGGATGCAAAACTTAACAGCCATTCAAAACTTAACTGTATCATTGGGTGCCTCCAGGCTGAGCAGGCAGGTGCGGACGAAGGGCTAATGCTTGATCCGCACGGTTTCGTGAATACCACAAATGCTTGTAATTTCTTTATTGTCAGAAAGGGAGAGGTCTGGACGTCTACAGGCGACTATTGCATGAATGGAATTACACGAGACAAAGTAATCCAACTTTGCAAAAAAAACGACATTCCAATTTTTGAAAAAAACTTCTCATTATATGAAGCCTACGGCGCTGACGAAGCTTTTTTGACAGGCACTTTTGGCGCACAAACTCCAGTTGCGTCTATTGACGGAAAACAGATAGGTGATGGCGAGCGCCCGATCACAGAGCGGATACAGTCTCTGTATAAAAAACTTATCCTCAAACATACGGGTTCAAAGAAACCTGAGAACTAAATCAAGATGCCAACGGGCCGTTAATGCAGATGGAAAAACGCCACTATAAGTTCCTGTAAGCTATCCAGCCCGTCGCTCGCAGCATAAGCTCGCTTTGAGCTCAGGTAACTCGCGCAACCTTTTGGTATTTCGGATCACGCCAAAGGTCTTGTCCCAACACCTGCTCCAAGACTTTAGCAGCGCTAACGACGTCGTCCTCATCCAAATACAAAGGGGTAAAGCCAAACCGCATGATGTTGGGCGCACGAAAATCTCCAATTACGCCCCGATCAATGATTGCCTGCATCGCTGAGTAGCCATGCTCGAATGCAAATGACACTTGTGACCCTCGCAGTGCTGGATCACGCGGCGAGGCAAGCGACAACTGCGGGCAACGGGCCTCAACTTCAGAGATGAACCGTTCAGACAACCGCACCGAAGCCGCTCGGACCTCAGCTTGATCGACACCCTCCCATGCCTTCAATGCTTCCTGCAAAATTGCCATTTGAACTACTGAGGGTGTACCGACGCGCATGCGCTCGATTGACATTGCAGGGCGATAATCTTGCTCCATCGCAAACGGTGCATCATGCCCTTGCCAGCCCGCTAAAGCCGGCGAGATATTCATCACCAAATCTGGCCGCACGTAGATAAATGCTGGAGCGCCGGGTCCACCATTGAAATACTTATAAGTACACCCCACTGCAAATTCTGCGTTAGTGGCTGTAAGGTGGACCGGCACCGCACCTGCTGAATGGGCCAAATCCCAGATCATCACCGCACCAACACTGTGGGCGCGACGCGTGATAGACATCATATCATGCATTCGCCCAGTCCGGTAATCGACCTGCGTTAACATAACCACGGCGACGTCTGTTGTGATAGCATCCATAACGTCTTCGGGTGCAGGTGTAAGTAATTCATGACTCTTTGAAACCGTCCGTATTAGCCCCTGCGCCATATACAAATCGTTTGGAAAGTTACCACTATCTGACAGGATCACTCGCCGATCTGGCCGCATGTCCAAAGCAGCCGCCAAAGCCTGATATAATTTGATCGATAAGGTGTCACCTGTTGCCACAGAACCAACTGGCGCACCCATAAGTCCAGCAAGCGTGTCACCAACAACCTGAGGCAAAGCCATCCATCCGGCAGTGTTCCAAGCGCGTATCAGCTGCCGGCCCCATTCCTCGGCTATCACATTTTGGGCACGCTCCGCAGCCCCCTTCGGCAAAACTCCCAGAGAGTTTCCGTTCAGATAAATTACGTCCGCAGGAATATCAAACAGCTCTTTTCTTGGTAAGGAAATTTCCATTTCTCATCCTTCTTGTTCGCACGTAGCCTAGGCTGACTAATATATTAACTAGCGGTAGCACGGTTGATTTTATAGTTACCACCCAAAATGGCTTGGACGGGCTAACGGTGTGAAACTGCCACGTCAATATCCGAGATTTGCCCCATGCGCGATTCCCGTGTATCAGGACGCTCTGATCCCGAAAGTACAAACCATGACCCAACATAAATCTGAACTTCTGATGCCAGCCGGCAATTTGAGAAAACTGAAAATGGCCGTGCTTTATGGCGCAGACGCAGTCTATCTTGGGACACCAGATATGTCGCTCAGAACAAAGTCTGAGTTTTCGTTGGAGGATGTCATAAACGGCATAAACTTCTGTCACGAACACGGTAAAAGAGCTTATCTAACTCTAAATTTATTTAGCCATAACAAAGATATACCAAAACTTGATGAATATATCGACACAGTCAGAAAAGTGAAACCAGACGGACTGATTATTTCTGATCCCGGCGTGTTTCAATATGTTCAAAAGCGTGCGCCAGAGATCCCACTACACGTTTCAACTCAAGCCAACATTGCATCGTGGCTCACAACACAATTCTGGCAGTCGCAAGGCGCTGATCTAGTAGTTCTCGCACGAGAAGTCTCGTTTCCTGAGTTGCGAGAAATCCGCGAAAAATGTCCAGATATCAAGCTCGAGACCTTTGTTCACGGTGCCATGTGCATGACCTATTCAGGTCGCTGCTTGCTCTCGAATTTTATGGCTGAGCGTGGAGCCAATCAAGGTAACTGCGCCAATTCCTGCCGTTGGAATTACAAATTCCATATGCGGCTCAAGGACGGAACCGTACAGGAATTGATTATCGATGAAGATAATTTGCATATGTTTGAATTCCTTTTGGAAGAGGGCGTCCGACCCGGAGAATTTCTGCCAATCGAGGAGGATGAACGCGGTAGCTACATCCTCAATTCGAAAGACTTGTGCCTGATGCCAAAGCTTGACGACTATTTGCAGATTGGTGTCGACAGTTTGAAAGTAGAAGGACGTGGGAAGTCAGAGTATTATGCAGCCATTGTGGCTCGAGCCTACCGGATGGCCATCGATGATTATTTCGCTGATCCAGAAAATTGGGATGCCTCAGTGTACATGGAAGAACTGGAAACGGTAGGAAATCGCGGATACACGCTCGCGTTTCACAAGGGCCGTCTGACCAATCTAGCTCATGGATATGAACAGACCCAAGCGATAGCGCAATGGGAATACGCCGGATTTGTCACTGAGGTGAAAGAGGATGCATTTTACGTTGAGGTAAAGAATAAGCTGGAGCCAGGCGATGTGCTTGAAATTGTGTCGCCGATTGCACGTAACACCATTTTATTGCGTGGGTACGATTACCAAATCGCCACTACAGGAGATCGAAAAGAGGTCATTCACGGCTCAACAAAAACGATAATACGTCTACCTTTTTCTTTCTTCGATCAAGAAAAGCTTATAGACCTCCGCACCAACTTCCCAGCATTTTCAGTCCTACGTAAAGAGCGAGCCCTGACGGAAGAGCAATGGAAACGCCTGCGACTCGACAAAACGGCACTCACAATGGAAATCAAAGACTCAGCCAATGAAACCGCTTACCGGCGGCGGCGCGACGCTCTAGTCGATGCAATCGAATCTGATACGAACACACGCCGCTTCAAAACCAATCGGAAAGGCACCGAAGGGTGCTGTGGCAAAGGTTGCAACGGCTGCCTGATTTTCTGGCAAGACGACATGTACGCACATGCCCGTGAAGTGCTCCGGCAGCGTAAACAGGGTGCAATGCTGTCAAGAGCGGAGGCCAGCGATCTTAAACTTCCAGCGGCAGAATAACACAAGCGGCTCTAATAGTATTGCCGCTTTTCATGTCGGAGATTACCATACGCTTAAGTATGGTAAAAATAGTACCGCTCTGGAGCAACAGTTCTTGGGCCACGGACTTGATTGAATCCAACCAGCGGTTGACCAGATACGATCGCTCCACCGGGTGCCATGCACTGGCTAATCAACGGCGACAGACGCGCTGCCTCCGCAACATCTTTTTCCTTGTCACCAAATCCAAAATCGTAATGTGAGAGCACAATAGGTGCCCCGAGATCTACCAATTTGCAGAGCATTTCTTCAGCCTCGCCTTGAAGAAAATCCTTTTCAGGAGGAATACAGGAAGGGTGGCATTGCAGTATACGATCAATGACCCATATTTGCCGAGTTGGCGCTATTTCCCGCAGGTGGTCATAAGTACGGCCATTCCCAAGACCCATATCAACAAAGTCACCCTGTAGATCTCGCACGTTGTTGGCGCCCCATTCCAGCCCATCCCTTTGAGCAGCCAGTCGACGCATCATGCTGTCCAATCGGCTCATGCCATTTCCTTTCTATCGTGCCGGTAGAGCGCTACCGGCCCCTCACAAATCTCAGAGATAAACTGGTGCGAGAATTCCCAGATTTCTGAGTCATGCGCAAGGTGGTGGGTTAAGTAACCAAAAGGTTCCGTTTCGTCCGCGCGACCTTCACGCCGATCCCTAAGCAAAGAGACTGTTTGCGCAATTAACGCTTCTGGCTGCGCCAGTCCGCGCGTGCCACGCCAGTCAATCGGGTCAACATGAGTATTTATGTAGGCCAACCCCGGTTGTGCTTCAGATTTGTTGCGCGGCCGAAACGTTGAAACGGCTGTGTAACCCAATTCTCGCAAGAATGGGGTGAAAGCTTCATCAATCCTGTTCCAGGGAGGCACAAACATCATCGATAACCGATCACCAAACAAATGCCGCATCCGGTGTAATCCAACCCGCAATTCTGCATGACTAACTGAACGGTCACGTCTCTGCCCGAATTCAGCATTTTTATGACCTGTTGAAGCATGGCTATCATGGGCCCAGCCATGTACCACCGGAACAAATTGATAATTCAAAGTTTGCGCTAAATCCTCAGTCACCAACTTTGGAATGATCGCCAAATGCACGGCCACACCCAAAACATCACTCATAGACTCCAGTGATTGTAATGCTTGGGTAGGTTCTACCGCATCGTCGTCACGCCACCAAAATGGCAAGCACTTGTTTTCACCACGCCAAAGGCCAAGTTCACGTCGTAGATCAGACCAGTCAAACTTCATACGCGATGATCCATAATCATCTTTTCAACATATTCTACTGACTGCCTTGCTCCATCCATTTTCAATCCCAGCGGACTGCGCGGGCCTGCTGCAGTGACCTCATCAACTGCCGATGCCAACAAGTCTGCTTGGAGATTTTCAGTCTTAATTACCTTGATTGCTGACAGCCGGGAAAGAGCTCTCGAACGCAGCGTTTGCTCAACTTCGCCACCATCATCAAATGGAACAAGCACAGACGGACAGCCAGATTGTAGCAAGTCCATTGTAGTGTTGTATCCACACATACTCACAGAAGCCTTAGCGCCAGTCAGCATTTGTCTGAAATCTTGCCTCACTGGCCCAATGGTCTTGCCTAGGGGTCCAGCCCTGCGCTGTAATGCTTCGATACGCTCATTGCTATTCACTCCGCCGACCATGAAGCGCCAACTGAGGCAAGATAATTTTGCGGCGTCGACAGCACATTCGAATAGAGCGTCGCCAACCGAACCGCTTCCTGCACTCACCAATACCTCACCACGGCCAACTGCATCAGGCTGTTCGGCTGCTGGATCTGGCGCTACAAAACCAGTATAATAAAGCAATTTTATGATCTTATCGGACACAGGCCAACTTTCGTGCAGTCGTATGATGCTTGGGTCAGAGTGCACAAGAACACCGTCATAGTATTCTAATAATACTTCCTCAGCTTTGACCGCTTTGGCCCGTTTCGACGGCGGCGCAAGAATATCTCTGATTGACGCAAGGATCAGTGGCTTCACGGCAAGAGAACGCGAAGCATCAAGCAGACCCAGAAATTCCGTCGACAGCGATCTTCTTCCGAATGGAAATAACTCAGTTATTAGGACGTCAGGTTTGGACTCACGTACATTTTCAATAACTTGCGCCACGCGCTGTGCCAAGTAATCTGGCGTTGCTATCTCCCCGTCGCCATTTAAAAGGCGGGTAAAGTCCGTCCCATTCGACGCTAAAGGTGGGAGTTGAACCAGCGAAAGCCCAGAAAAATTTAGATGCGGTGCAGCATATCCACCAGAAAGTATCAAAGCCTGATGCCCCGCAGTTACAAACGCTCGGGCAAGCGTCGCCGCGCGAGATAAATGCCCCGCTCCGAGGAGATGAGTGACAACAATCATCACTTTCATCAGGCCACGGCCTCTAGGCGAACCACGTCAGGATCAGCAACAGACAACTCACCATCGCATATATTAATCACAAACAGACGGTTTCTCTTGATACGGAAAGGTGGCTTGCCAAGGAAATTCCAACCAAAAGCGCGCGCTAGCAAAATGCGCATCGTGCCAATATGGCACACCGCGATGCTGTCGCGCTTGAGTGACAAGATCCAAGGCTCCAGCCGCGCCCAGACGTCCGTTGGGCTTTCACCCTCAGGTGGTCGATAGCCCCACCCCCATTCTTCAATATTTTTAAATTCAGAATTTGGATCAGCTTTCAAATCAACGCCTTTAAGGCCTTCCCACTTCCCCCAATCCATCTCGACAAGCTCAGGTACAACAACCGGTTTGCGCCCAGCAACAATCGCTGCAGTTTCGCATGCACGATCAAGTGGACTTGCGTATAAATCAACCACTTGCCAACTCGTAGGTAGGCAAAATTCATGCAAGTCTGCACGCGCTTGATCGTCCAGCGAAATATCGGTGCGACCCTGAATTTTCCCAGCACGGTTCCAAGCCGTGTGACCGTGTCGGAGCATTGCAAATCGGATCATTTTCCCTCCGTTACTAGGGGCCTCAGAGCACCCCATAAGGTTTCACGCGCCACACCGATTAGATGGTTTGCCTCAATTTTCTTGCGAGCGAGGCGCGAGCGCCTCGCATGATGTTTTGGATCATTCAACAAAAGTGTAAGTTCATTAGCAAGAGCCTCCACATTTCCTTGCGAAAACATTCCGTCAGATGAGACCACATCACACAATCCCAAACGGTTCTCCGCAACTACCGGCACTCCTGCTGCCTGTGCCTCCAAAAATACCATGCCAAAAGCTTCATTAACACCGGGCCACAAGAACGCTCGTGCACGATCGTAAGCAGCCAAGACTGCTTCTCTGTCCAGCTGCCCCAAGAAACTAACCTTTGCACCCAACGGAGCCAAAAGTTGTTCAATTTCCTGACGTGCTGGTCCGTCCCCAACGATTTCAACACGCCATGAGCCTTCAGCAATATATTGAAGCGCCTCAGACGCGATCCGATATGAGGCTAACTTGTCACCGTTACGCATCATACCAACGATAAGGATGATCGGATCACGATGCGAAGGGGCTTTTTCAGGAAGATTTTTCCACGGCAAAAAGGGTGGCAAGTGTACCAGCCGTTGATCAGCACGCAAATGCTCACGCAAAGAAACCGCATCACGTTCTGTGACATAAAACAAAACATCAGCCTGATCACAAACCGCCTGTGCACGTCTTTCAAATGCAGCCCAAGGGCCTGAAAGCCGCTTAGATGCCCTTGTGGCCTCAATTACCGTGTAGGGAATTTCCAGCTCAGCACATACCGTGGGGCCAATTAAATCCGGCGCCTTGTAATAGCTGTGGTAAGTCACCCAGATGTCCCACCCTGCCCTTTGGACAAGCGCCCTTGCCTCTAAATTAGACTTTCTAATGAGCGCGTCCTGAACGTCTATTTGTCCAGTCTTTTCCAAGCTACGGAACTCTGAAACTAGATCAACCTGACATCCGGCGCTTTGCAATGCTGCAATCAGGTTTCGGGCCATTTCTCGCTCGCCCGAGGGCACGGCATGGGTCGGTGCCTTTAATGGGGCGTAAAATGCAACCCGGATCATAGCGTCAAGCCCGCATCAGCTTTTGTAATCTTATATCCAACTGGCGAATTCCTGGCTCCATTCGAAAGTTTTCGATAAGCTGCAGATATGCTGCTTCCGCCAACTTGTGGCGAAATTTAGGATTGCCCGCAAGATTAGTTATCGCCTTAGAAAGAGCACTTGGGTGATCCTGTGTCAGCACTCCGTTTACCCCATCAGTGATGAACTCAGGGATCGCCGAAACTGGCGTAGATAGCAGACATAACTTCTGAGAGGCGGCCTCCATTAAAACGTTCGGGAGTCCATCGCGATCGCCATCCTGCGCAACGCGACTTGGTAATACAAAAATATCGGAGTCACGCATCGCGGCAATGACTTCTGGTTGATCACACGCACCTCGCCAAGTGATATGTTGGCTTAACTTTAGGTCTTTAGCCTGCTGTTCGAGTTGGGGGCCTAGATCTCCACCTCCAATATGTACCCAGCTCCAATCTAAATCTTTGGGGAGCATCGCGAAACCATCAAGCAACCTGTCAAAACCTTTCTTTTCAACGAGCCTGCCCACCGAAAGCAATCGAAGTGTCTTAGTGTCGGACCTCGTATCTGGCGGCGACGGAAATCTGGAAAGGTCGAGTCCGTGATAAATCAGTTCAACTCGATCTGGTCGATCCGCCAACTCTTGCAGGTGTCGTGCACCAACTCCAGTGCATGTAGCCAAAAACTGTGCACCAAAAGTGTCGCCCTGAAGTTTTTCTCGTTTTTCCCATTCGGGTGAAGTCCAGATATCCTTCGCATGCGCTGATACGGCCCACGGTTTACCTAGTAATATCGAAGCGTATCGGGCAACAGACGCTGGAGTATGCATAAAATGAGCGTAAAGCGCAGAAGAATATGTTGGAAGTTCGGATGCCAAAACGCAAGCTTGCCCAAAACGGCGGATCCGGTTCCGTGTTTTATCCCTTCGAAAATCACGCCACCAAATGTGATACGCAGTGCGGAATTTGCGCTTAAAAACAAGAGACAGGATGGCTCTAAGTAGACGGACAGGCTCCTGATGCAGGTACTCAGGCAAATACCGTACTGGAGCTCGAAGCCGATCATGTAGCGGATGGCATTTCTTGTCCGTTGGAAACCTAAGCGACCAAAGTTCTAATTCATATCCGGCCTCTTCCAAAGCCACAATTTCCTGAGCGATGAAAGTTTCAGATAAACGCGGCCATCCTTTGACCACAACCGCCAACTTAGTTTTTCTTTTGATCATGCAGCGCCTTGGGATTTCTTCTGCTCAAGGATCTCCCGAGTACGCGCTGACACAAAGTCTAGTCCATCCAATAAACCGGGGATCACGATTGACGACGGCTTGGGCTGGGATGGAAGCTCGCGAATTGCATTGAACATTGCTTCAGGGGTCAATCCATCTCGCCACTCGTCTAACACCCGAACCAATCCCAGACCTTCGGCCCGGCTTGCGCGAATATATTGTTCGAGCCTTGGTCGCGTTCTAGGAATGATCACTGCCCGCTTATCAAACGAAAGAACTTCGCAAAACGTGTTGTAACCACCCATACAGACAATTCCACGCGCACCTGAAATCAAATTTTCCATTCGGCTGTCAAAACCAACAGCCCTCACGCGGCCATTTAATTTTGCAACCCGCGTTTCAAATTCAGCCCTTTGCCCACCTGACAGAAAGGGGCCATAGACCAACACTGCATTTGGTGCCAATAACTGGTCATTTTCATAAGCGGACAGAACCAAATCGACCATACTGGCACCATCTCCACCACCCCCCGGCGTAACCAAAATATAAGGTTCCAATGGGATTTCGCCCTCCGTCAATTCGTCACGACGCAGGTAGCCTGTGTATTTAATGCGCGACCTAAATCTTGGAGATAAATCAAGACCAGCAGTTGGATCACAAATTTTCTCAAGCCCGTAGATCCAACATTCGTCGTAAAAAATCTCAGCAGCCTCCAAGGCTTCCTTCCGATCCCACTCCTGAGCCAGCATGTCTGGGTGATCCAGAACATCGCGCAGTCCAAGTACGATCTGAGCTTTACGCTTGGCCTTGAGCCACCTGAGCGCCGGCAGTAATTCGCCGCGAAATCCAGTCGGTTCCTTATCCACAATCAGAATATCGGGATCAAAATGCTGAACTGTTGCCTTAATCAGCCCAGCGCGTAGCTCTGTTGTTTCATCAATATGCAGACCAAGTCGTTCTGAAAGGTAATCACCATCAGATGTCTTGGTTACGCCCGGCAACCGAATATGGTCAACTCGTTCCGGGAACGTGAACCTGCCCGCTACTGGCGAACCGGTGAGAATCAAGGCTGAAATGCGTTGGTCAGCTTTTGTAATGGCGCTTGCGAGTGCTCTGGATCGGCGCAAATGTCCAAGGCCAAACGTATCGTGGCTGTAAAACAGGACACGTGGTGACGAGCTGCGATTATTATCAACAGCCATGGAAATCGCTTCTGCCATGGTTACACCCTAAACTTCGCTCGTCTATAACCGTAAATCCGACTCGGACTTTGAGAGCACACCCTTGATATCGTAAAGCAAAACATCAGGTTTTCCGAGCGATCTTATTGCCTCTCCTCCAAGGCTTGTGAACTCCGAATGAGAAACAGCAATTACAATACCATCATAGGTGCCGGCATCTGGTTTCTTCACCACAGGTATACCGTATTCCTCTAAAACATCGGAGGCATTCACGTGAGGATCCCACACGTGAACCTCCACAGAATAACTTTGCAACTCTGCAACAATGTCAGCAACTTTGGTGTTACGCGTATCCGCGCAGTTTTCTTTAAAAGCGAATCCCATCAGCAAAACCCGTAAACTTTCTGAATTCTCTTTGCGAGCTAACATCGCCTTGATCAGTTCTTGCGCGACGTGACGCCCCATATCATCGTTTATGCGTCGACCTGCAAGAATTACCTCGGGATGGTATCCCAACTGCTGCGCCCGATAAGTAAGGTAGTATGGGTCAACTCCAATGCAGTGCCCCCCCACAAGGCCCGGACGAAAGGGTAAGAAATTCCACTTAGTTCCCGCAGCTTCCAAAACCTCCAGTGTGTCAAGTCCCATGCGAGAAAAGATCAGTGCAAATTCATTGACCAGTGCGATATTGAGATCACGCTGCGTATTTTCGATCACTTTGGCAGCTTCTGCCGTTTTAATTGAGCTTGCGCGATGCAACCCTGCTGATACCACTCGTGCGTATATCGCTTCAACGCGGTTAAGCGTTGCCGTGTCCTGAGCCGCGATTACTTTAACAACACTCTCGAGCGAATGCTCAGCGTCACCTGGGTTCACTCTCTCCGGCGAATACGCGAGCCTAAAGTCTTCATAAATTCGCAAGCCACTTAGAGACGCAAGAGTCGGGCCACAGACTTCTTCTGTGACACCCGGATAGACCGTAGACTCCAAAATCACTAGGTCGCCTTTACTCAGCACAGGGGCAATTGTTGTACAGGCTGAGCGGATCGGTTCAAGATCTGGAGCTTTAGCATTCGTAATCGGAGTTGGTACCGAAATGATATACGTGGACGCGCCGCGTAGACACTTCAAATCAGTCGTGAATGTTGCGCCACTTTCGTGCAGCGAACTGGCGGAAACTTCTCCATTACGGTCACAGCCTTCGCGCAACGCCAAGACATGGCGTTCGTCGTTGTCAAAACCAACCACATCAAACCCAGCACGAGCCAGCGAAACCGCTAATGGGAGGCCGACATAACCAAGTCCAAGAACTGCGATTTTTTCTGATATTGCTTGACTCACGACGCGTTTTTCCTGTTGGCTTTCTGCTTTAAACGGCAAGTTGTGCGCTACAGAAAAAGGCAACCGTTGTCACGCCCAAAGCAGAAAGTCACCTTCAATTTTTCGGCGCACGGTATTCCAATCACGATACCAACCAAAGATTTAACTGATTTTGCAATTTGCCCAAAACAATAAGTCGCGCTAAACATCCCACCTCAATTACAGAGAAGTCCACACATGTTTCGCCAAATTCTATTTCTAATTTTCACTGCCTCGTTATTGGCGTCGGCGCCACCTTCGCAAGCTCAAGACGGCGCCATAACACCAGCGAGCAACGCGGCGGTTGAGCATATTTTGCAAGAGGCCGCTAACAGTGGCATGAGCGTCATCATAATGGACTCAAGCGGGGGCTCAGTTTCCACTAAAGATGTAACTGCCCCAAAACCCGTCGACAGTGAAACATTGCTAATGGAGGCTCAATCGGAGGTTGACGACTTTCGGAAGGTCCTCTCAGATCGCTTGGATACGCTCCCAGTAGCAATCAATGAGGTCATGTTTATTCTGCGTGCCTCTAGTCCCGACGGCACAGTTTTTGCTTTTTTCCGCACATTACTTTGGATGCTGGCATTTTTCGCCATTGGCGCAGCTTTCGAGCGCTATGTCTACGGTCCAAGGATCGCTGCGCGTTTTATCATGCCGTTAATCCGAAAAAGACCACACGGTTATTCCGAAAAACTACCATTCCTGGTCGCACGCTTTGTCGCCGGTTTAATCGGTGTCGCAATCTCGATGGCAATCGCTTTTCTGCTAGGCTTGATCATTCATGGGCCCGCAGACGACACCGCGATAAGGTTTACCATCGTTTCGATCAACGCCACTTATGCCCTGTGCCGTATTGTATCGCTAGCATGGCGTATGATCTTGTCACCTTATCTGCCCCAATACCGAATCCCAGCCTTTTCCACAAAAGATGCCAAGCGACTGCATAATTGGGTTTTTCTTCTGGCAATCATGGATATCTGCACAACGATGTTTGGCGAATGGCTTAAAGAGCTGGGGCTAAACTATGACCTTTATGCACTGATGTCTCTTGCACTCGCAGGAGTTGTAGCCTCGACTAATATAGCGATGATTTTCGTTAACAGAGGATCAATTTCGGCTGCCTTCCGCAATGGTCGTCAACCAGAGAATGTCACTTTTGCGACCCGTTGGGTAAGCATTTTATGGGCCCCAATTTTTATTTGCTACATTCTTTACGGTTCTGCCACCCTCGGATTAGCTCTCGTGCTCAACAAGCCCACATCTTTCCCGCTGGTCGCAGGCGCATATTTCGTGATGATGTCGGCGATCATCGTTTATGCATCTATAAACTTTGGCATTGAGCGCTACTTTTCCCGCTCTCGCAACATTCAAGAAATGAACAAAACTGCCGAAGCCCTTCGGCAAGATACTGGAGAAATCAGTGGGTTAAACGCGGATCAGAAAAACGAACTGAAGGAAAGTCAACGATTTCTGGATAGTAGCCGCATTAATACTTTTGAAGACTTAGCACGCCGTGTCTCAGGAATTCTCGCAGTTGTTGCAGGGCTTTATGCAGCTCTGAGAATTTTAGGGGCTCAGGATGTTATGGCTGGAGGAAGCCAGGTCTCTGAACGGTTTCTTGATGTCGCAGCAATCATATTCATTGGGTACATCGTATTTCATGCCTTCCGCATCTGGATTGATACCAAAATCATTGAAGAGCAAGGCGACGAAATAGTTGAGGGGGAGCTTGGTGACGAAGGTGGTGCAAACGGCGCAAGCCGGCTAGCAACGCTTCTACCTTTGTTCAGATCCTTTATCCTTTTGGTAATTATTATTACGATTGTGCTGATCGTTATGCTGGAGCTGGGGGTAAACGTAAGCCCACTATTCGCTGGTGCTGGTGTTGTGGGCCTCGCGGTGGGGTTTGGCGCACAATCACTTGTTCGAGACATCTTTTCAGGAGCTTTCTTTCTATTTGATGATGCCTTTCGAAAAGGAGAATACATCGATATTGGGTCGGTCAAAGGCACTGTAGAAAAGATTTCAGTTCGCTCTTTTCAGCTTCGCCACCACCTTGGCCCATTACACACGATTCCATTTGGAGAAATCCAACATTTGACCAATTACTCAAGAGATTGGGTAATTATGAAGCTACCTTTGCGTGTGACCTATGACACTGATGTTGAGCAGGTGCGAAAACTAATCAAAAAACTTGGTATTAAATTGCTGGATGATCCAGTCATCGGACACAACTTCATCCAACCGCTTAAGTCTCAGGGCGTTGTGGAAATGCAAGACTCTGCAATGATCATTCGGGTCAAATTCATGACCAAACCGGGCGACCAGTGGCTGGTACGCAAAAAGGTTTTTCAGGAAATTCGGGATCTTTTTGAGCGCGAAGACATTCGATTTGCGCATCGTGAAGTGACCGTGAGATTGGCAGATGGCAACGCAGAGGACCTTACTCCACACCAAAAAGAAGCAGTCACCGGGGCAGTTCAGACTACCCTCGACGAAGAGGGCGTGGTCAGAAAAGGCAAAGGTGGTGACCGGTAGACTTACGATTAAGAAATGTTTCAACACTTAAATGGTTTGCGCACTGGCAAACGGTCAGCCTTAAAAAGGCAAGTGTCTTGCAATATCCTGTTTTTTGGGTGTCGCGCAATTCCGAGAAAAGACTTGATAGTCCAGTTGTCCTGTTAGCTCCTATTGGGATCAAGCGCGTCTCGCAATCCATCACCAAAAAAGTTGAACGCCAGCACGACTATCACAATTGGCAGCATCGGGATCGCTGTCCAAGGGTAAATCTCGATTGAGGCTAGGTTTTGCGCATCATTCAACATCACGCCCCAGCTTACCGCAGGAGCACGTAGGCCAAGCCCAAGGAAAGATAGAGCCGTTTCCCCAAGGATCATCGCTGGAATTGACAAGGTTGCCGATGCGATTAGGTGGCTCAAAAAGTTAGGCAGCAGATGACGGCGGATGACTCGCGCCGGCTTGGCCCCCATCATTTCAGCAGCGCGAACAAATTCCTCTTCCCGAAGTGACAGGAATTTTGATCGCACCGCACGCGCCAAACCGGGCCAATCGAGTATACCAAGAATAATTGATATAATGAAAAATACTGATACGGGTCCCCAGTGCGATGGAACCGCCGCGGAGAGCGCCAGCCAAAGCGGCAATTCTGGCAGACTTCTTAGGATTTCGATTACACGGTTGATAATCCAATCAAGAAAGCCGCCAAAGTAGCCTGCAATTGACCCAAGAACGATACCAATAACAAAGGACACAGTAATTCCTACAAGACCCACCGTCAGGGACAGCTGCGCTCCGTACAAAATACGCGAAAACACATCACGCCCTAATCTGTCAGATCCCCAAAGGAACACCGTACTTCCATCGGACGCACAGAACAGATGCGTGTTAGATCGAATTAGACCAGCAAGTTTGTATTCACCACCCTCGCAGAAAAAATTAAGCTTCACTGGTTTCGACGTCTCAGGTACATATTCCCATGCAAATTCTTCAAGGTTCATCTGAGCCTCGGTGCGATACACATACGGGCCAATGAATTCACCTTCATGAAACAGACGCACCATTTGAGGGGGATGATATAAAAAGTCTTCCAACCGCTCGTTCGGAGTGTACGGCGAAATAAAACCAGCTACTGGAAGCATCAAATACGACAAAAGCAAAAATAAAGCGGAAACCATGGCCAGTTTGTGCTTACGGAACCGCCGCAGCATAAGAACCGTGTTAGATGCATCCAAATCGGCATCACGCGCCTCAGCGCCCATCTCTGACACATATGGTCTTTCGTCTACAAAGCGGCCATCAGGAAAAATAGTCATTTTGCACGCCCTCCGAAACGAATACGTGGGTCGAGAAGTGCCAGCAAAACGTCTGAAACTAACGTACCTATCAGGGTCAACAAAGCCACGAACATGAGAACGAAGGCCGAGAGAAACAAATCCTGAGATTTTAGCGCTGTCAGCAAAACTGGACCAATCGTTTGCAGCCCTAAAACAACAGACACCAGAACCGACCCTGAAACTAAAGAGGGTATCAGAGTGCCAATGTCTGCAACAAATGGATTGAACGCAACTCGCAATGGATATTTGATCAGCATGGAGCTTTCGCGCATGCCTTTAGCTCGGGCAGTTTCAACGTAGGGTTTGCCTAATTCATCCAGCAGGTTGGCACGCAATCGCTGCATCATTCCCGCAGCGCCCGAGGTCCCAATTACAAACGTTGGAATTATAAGATGAACCAGCATCGATTTCATCTTCTCAAAACTCATTGGCTCGCCTTCAAATTTTGGATCCATCAAACCACCAATTGGCAAGTTTAAATATCGGTTACCATAATAGAATAGGATGAGCGCCAACAGGAAGTTGGGCGTTGCAAGACCAAGGTAACCCACGAGTGCCGACGTATAATCGATCCACGTTTTTGATCGCGCTGCTGCAATAACGCCCAGCGGCAATGCAATTGCGTAAATAAACAATACTGCAGCTAAGTTCACCAAAACCGTCATCCAGAGCGCACCGCCAACCAAGTCAGCCACTGGCTTGTCAAACTCAAACGACCAGCCAAATTCTCCCTGAACCAGACCCGCAAAACCGTGTGGTCCAGGCAAAAAGCCCATCCAGATCATGTACTGTTTTAAAAGTGGTTGATCTAAAGAATATTCAGTGCGCAGAAACTCTGCTTTAGCTATGCCGTTTGACTGCCCAGTCGCCCGGAGTTCGTTAATCTGGTTCGTCAGATAATCTCCCGGCGGCAGATTGATGATGAAAAAAATCAACACTGAGACAACCACAAGTGTCGCCATCATGGTCATTAAGCGAAAGACTGCAAAGCGTAGAAGGGCCATTTACTCGCTCCTAGTCCGCAAAGAAGAATTCATCGGGGCGGTGCATGCCGAAATGCGCTCCGGGCGACCACGCCCAAATTGCTTCACTAGGCACATTTTTTAGTCGATTTGAGGCCACAACAGGTTGTGGGGCTTCGTTCAGAATGCCGATTGCAAACACCTGATCAGCGTGAATATCAACCATTTCCTGCCAGATAATGCCACGATCAGCCGCCGCATATGCGTCGTTCCACGCCTCCGCCAGCTTGCTTAACCTTATCGCAGCAGGAAGATCTGGCGCCTCTCCAGCCTGTCCACTTGTCTGATGAAATTGTCCCCATTTTGGCCAAGCAAAGAACGCTTGGTCCCATGGGGCCAAATATGAAGGTGACGTAAACGACTGCGGAATTCCATTGTCCCAGCCAAACCACGTGGCTGCCATTGTATCACCAGAGTATATCCGATTGCGCAGAATGTCGCGCTCCAATGGTCGCATAATCAGTTTAACCCCAACATCTTTCCAGTTGTCCACAATAATCTGCAATGCATTTTCAACTTCCTGACGTTCGCCAGCGGTTTCAATCACAATCCACATAGGCCGACCATCAGACAATAATCGAAAACCATCTTTGTCGCGCTCTATTAAACCCATATCATCAAGAAGATCGTTGGCCTGCTGCGGATCATAGTCGGCCCACATTCTACGGTTTTCTTCGCGGTAAAAAGGGCTGATTGGCAGTACCGTCATGCCACCTTCCTTGGCGAGTCCAAAGTATAAACTTTTATTGATTATCTTACGATTGATGGCCAATGACAGTGCCCTACGCAAGCGCACGTCACGCATCGTGTTGCGCCACCCATCGTCGTTATAATTTAGGTTAAAATAGATTGCGATTTGCGAAGCTGTTCCATTGCCCCAAAGATGCGTTGTGTAATCGCTATTCGCCTCACCCTTCTTCAAGATGGCGGTATCTTTAAAATCCAACCCGCGCGCCTGTAGATCAACTTGACCTGCGTTAGCTTTGGCGGCCACTAGCCCAGGTGCAACAACTTGCATCTCTACTACATCTACATACGGAAGCTGAACGCCATTAGTGTCCACACGATGATAAAAGGGGTTGCGCACAAAGAGGAAGCGGCTCTTTCCATCTTTGGTTGCGAGCATCCACGGCTGTAAAGTAGGCAGATCAGGATTATCAAACTTGTACATGTTATCGCTGCGATTGTGCAGCGCGGGCCAACTGCGCACACGTGCCTCATAGAGCATCTCGATGAGTTCTTCTTCCTCTGCATACTTTGCGTGCAGCTTCTTTAAGAAATGGGCTGGACGATAGATGAACGGGGGACGAGCCTCAGCCATTGACTGCAGAAACTGGGGATTGGGTTTTTTCCACTCATAAACCACGGTAGTCTCGTCAGGAAAACTAACGGTAGGAAGCTTTCCATCAACTCTTAGAAAGTCTACCGGACCCGATGGCGAAAGAAGCTCGTTGTTTGCTACGTCCTCCCACCAGTAGCGAAAATCCTCAGAGGTAAAGGGATGCCCATCTGACCACCGATGCCCAAAACGCAGGTTCAAAGTAAACTTCCGATCATCTACGTTTACAATCGACTCCAGAATGTCAGGCACCAGTTCGTAACGAGCATTGTAACCAACGAGGCGAGCATACCCATAGACTACCATCTGACGAACATCTTTCACCCGCGTAACCATCGTGCGCAGTGTACCGCCCTGCCGTCCAAACTCACGGTTGCGACGCTCTAAATCGATAACCAGTGGGGTGCTTGGCATTCGCTCAGAGACGCGCGGCAAATCTCCTGCGTCGACTTCTGCCCGCCAAAACGCACTTTCCTGCAAATCTGCGGCAGATGCGATTGTTGCAAAGGCAGTCATGACAGCTGCAAAAAAATATTTTTTAAACATAGCAGCGCACCTTGTGTCCGGGGGCCGTTTCCGTCAACGGCGGGGCTTCCAGACCTGAAAAGCGAAATGCCTCAGGCCAATTTGACGGTTCGCCAGCCCCTTGAGCCACAATTTTGAGGTTGATCGGACGATTAATGTCCGGCTCGGGCTGAGCCGCAATTAATGCTTTGGTGTAAGGATGCTGTGGATTGTAGAAAAGTTGGTCAGGCGGGCCTTGCTCCACCACTAATCCCGAGCGCATCACCGCAACTTCATCAGCGATTCGGGCCACAACTGCCAAGTCATGACTGATGAACAAATAGCTTAGGTTCAGACGATCTCGGATTTCCTCAAGCAACTGCAAAATCTGCTCCTGAACCGAAACATCCAGTGCAGATGTAGGTTCATCACAAACCAGGAAGGTCGGTCCCAACATCAAGGCGCGAGCAATTGAGAGGCGTTGCCTCTGACCCCCAGAAAAAGCATGCGGATAACGCGTGAGCATGTTTTCACTCAGTCCAACCCAGCCCAGCATTTTTGCAGCACGGTCCAAACGGTCCGAAACAGAGCCAATGCCATGTATTTCCATCGGTTCAGTCAACGCGTCCTTAACCCGCATTCGAGGGTTTAACGTAGAGTAGGGATCTTGGAACACCATTTGTGCCTTGCGTTGAAAAGCTAGGCGGTCTGAATTATTCAATTTTTGTAGGTCAACGACAACACCATCCGTTTCGGCCCGGAAAAGGATGGAAGCTCCTGAGTCTGCGCGCTCCGCGCCCAACGCCATTCGCGCACAAGTAGTCTTTCCCGAGCCGGACTCTCCCACGACGGCAAGGGTTTTTCCGCGTTCAACACCGAATTCAATACCCCTGACGGCACGAACGACGGTTTTAGGTTTCCACGCTGATGCACCTTTGAGGATGAAGGTCTTCGAAACGTTTCGCATTTCTAAGATATAGTCTCGGTCACTTTCCTTATTTTTGCTCAGAGGAGAAGTTGGGATCTCCGGAGCTGCAGCCATCAGGTCTCGCGTGTAACCGTGTTTGGGATCACTCAATATCAATGGTGCGGGGCCAGACTCCACCACTCGGCCACGGTTCATAACGACAACGCTGTCTGCCATATTCGCAACGACACCCAAATCGTGTGTCACAAGAACAACCGCCATGCCGTATTCCTGCTGCAAATCCTTAATTAAGCCCAAAACCTGCGCCTGCGTGGTAACATCGAGCGCTGTAGTCGGCTCATCCGCAATCAAAATTTCAGGCCGACCAACCATTGCCATTGCAATCATAGCTCTTTGCCGCATGCCACCGGATAGTTCGAAAGGATATGATTCATAAATCCTTTGAGGATCTTTGAACCCAACACGCTCAAATATACCAAGTACCCGCTTGAGTTGCTCTGAAGTGCTTATGCGGTGATGCAACCGCAACACCTCAGTGACCTGATTACCAATGCGATGCAACGGCGAGAGAGACCGCATAGGTTCCTGAAAAATCATCGCGATCTGTGCACCGCGAATTCCGCACATTTTCTTTTCAGTTAGGGTCATAAGATCTGTGGGCTTATCACCGCTACGATCTGCAAGGAAAACGTGCCCAGACCTGACTTGCGCCATGCTTGGTAAAATGCGGAGAGCCGCACGACAACTCAGCGTTTTGCCTGAACCACTTTCACCGACCAGTGCTAGGGTCTCACCGGGTAATAGTGAAAAACTGACGTCATCTACCACAGGCGCAGCATCATCAAAGCCGATAGTTAGGTTCTCAACAGTCAGCAATGCCGTCACGCCAGTGTCCCTCTTCAATCTCGGATTCTGCCCTGCACAATCGAGGGCTCATATCGGAGTGAACATGATTATGCACTGTGTCGCAAGCACGTAGAATATCCTGCTGGATTGCTCAGATAACAGATTGGTGATTTAGGTGGTGGTGAGGGCGTATTTTTGCCTGACCCGAACAATTTTACAGAGGGGTGACTTATCCTGCCTATCTGGTCTAGGTGAGCATGAGCACAAAACAGGAGGACCACATGAGCCGTTTGGACATTTTCATCAACCGTATGGTTTCTCAGCGCGCTTGCTTGGATTTTGCTGTAGCCGAAACAGGCGGCATGATGGGACCCGTGTTTGAATTGGGGCTGGGCAATGGGCGCACCTTCGACCACATGCGGGAAAAAATGCCAGATCGGCAAATTTACGTGTTTGAGCGCAAAGTTGAATCTAACCCCGCGTCGACGCCAGAATCTGACATGGTAATACTTGGTGATGTGAGAGAAACACTTCCAAAGTCGTTATTACGATTTGGCGCAACGGCAAGCCTTATACACACAGACCTTGGGGGGCATAACTTGGAAAAAAATGACATTTTTGCCCGAGAAATTTCACCCCTGATTGAGCCATTAGTTGCTGTTCATGGCCTAATAATCTCGTCTGATCGAATGTATTTCAACTCCTTAACTTTACTGCGCAATCCCCCCGGCGCGATTGACGGACGCTGTTTTATCTATCGGCGTGAGGCTTAATAGCTGGCAAAAATTCACACAAGAGCGTCAAACTTCCTCGAAAACACACCAAATTCTGTTTTTGGGGCTTCATATCGAAGCGACTGGTCGCTAAACGTTAACTAGGCAAAGCTGCTTTTTTGCACAGAACGCTTAAAGAGCTACCCTGCCAATTGGAGCATTGTTTTGGAAGAAAATAAGTCTAGTTTCTTAAAATTTACCGAACGATTTTTTCGGTTGGGTGGCGGGTTTTTGGTAAGTGAAGACAACCCGTATTTTGTCCCAACTGATATGCTTGAAGCTCAAAGCGACCAGTGGGCTGACGGGTTCCTTTCACTGGCCCATTACGACTATTTGGGCTTGATGCATCACCCTGACACAAAAGAAGCCGCAAAAGCCGCGATTGATGCTAACGGAACCGGAGTGGGTGCCTCGCGCCTTGTTGGAGGTGAGCGCTTAGGGCACCAAGCCTTTGAGAAAGATCTGGCAGACTTTTTACGCGTTGGCGGTGTCCTAACCATGATCTCCGGATACCTGACAAATGTCAGCGTTATAGGTCTAATAATGCACCACAAAGACTTGGTGATCGTTGACGAACTCGCGCACAACTCGATCATGGTTGGCGCTCAAGGTGTGAAGTCAGATGTTGTATCGTACAAGCACAACGACCTTGATGACCTCGACCGCATTCTCGCAGAGCGTCGTGCCGACTACAGCCGCGTGCTAATCTGCACCGAAGGTCTGTTTTCAATGGACGGGGACATCACCGACCTACCAAAGTTGCTAGAAATCAAGGAACGTCACGACGCTTGGCTTTTACTTGATGAAGCGCACTCATATGGCGTTTTAGGCGCGACTGGTCGGGGCCTTTGCGAGCACTTTGACGTTGATCCGGAGCGGATCGACATGTGTATTGGTACGCTATCCAAGAGTTTTGCTTCAGCGGGCGGATTTCTCGCGGGCAACAAGAAAATCGTTGAATGGCTTCGTTATGGCCTCGCTGGATTTATTTACTCTGTCGGGCTGCAACCGGCCACCGTTGCAAGTTCACACGAAGCCCTGCGGATCATGCGTCGTGAACCGGAACGAGTGGTGCGACTGCGCCGAAACTCTAAAATGTTCCTTCGCAAAGCAAAAGATGCCGGACTGAACACTGGAACAGCGATTGGTGAAGCTGTAGTTCCCGTAATGTTCGATTCACCTATGGAGTGTGTCCGTGTAGCCAAAGAGTTGATGGATCAGGGAATATATGCGCCACCTGTGATCCAAATTGGTATCCCGAAGGATTTACCTCGCATCCGGTTTTTCCTGTCGGCCTCTCACTCAGAAGCCGATATTGATCGCGTAATCAACGCGCTAGTCCAAGCTTCAGGTGGTTCGCTTGGAGTGCGGGATCGCCTCAGCGCGGAATAATGCTAATGTCGTTGTCTCGCCTGCCTACATTTATAATGTTTGGGATGTTGCTGTTGATGCTGGCTTTCCTTGTCAGCCTTCCAGCCAAGGCCTTCGCCAAGCCAAGCATAAAGTTGATCTCGACGAGCGCCTCCACAACGTTACCAAAGGCAAAAACCGGATTTCCACACCCAAATGATCCAAATCAGCTTTTCTTTGTTCAGCGCACATCAAACGCAAACACAATTGTGTACGCAGCCCAGTTTGACGCCAATGGAGAACTTAACAAACGTCGCCCAGTGATCGCATATTGGAGGCGCTATGCCGAACAAGGTCAGACAATGCCATTACGCTGGTACGAACGCGTTTTTGGATTCGGAGTTCGGGCACGACGAAATCCAAAGGGTGACGGTTACTTTGTTTCCTTTAATGCCATGCGCAACCACACAGTCGAGTTGCGGCAATCCGGACCTTTTGAAGCCAGCCTCTGGACACGGTACAACAATCGTGATTTTGAGCTTGTTTATGGATATTTGGACCTTGATGAGAAAAGCTTACTTCCCAAGGTCGATCGCCTGCGCTTGTACACTACGACAAAAGGTACCAGGGGCTACTTTACACATTTAATTGCCGTTTCAGGCGGAGAATACCAAGAATGACATCTGAAGCTGAAGCCTCTCATATTCGTACTGTAATCGTAGGCGTGGGAAACTGTGCCAGTTCGCTGATTCAAGGCGTCGCCTACTGTCGAGAGATGGGAGAGGATGCGGTTGGCGTGAGCTTCCCAAATCTTGCAGGCTTTAAACCGGAGGACATCGAACTGGTTGCTGGTTTTGATGTCGACTCGCGAAAGGTCGGTAAGTCTCTCGGTGAGGCAGCCTTCGCGGAACCCAACTGCACGGAGAAATTTTATACAAAACTAAGTGGACAGACGGCTAAGATTCACCGAGGCCCAGATCTCGACGGTGTCTCATGGCACATGCTGCAAAACCCCGCTGATCGCAGTTTCCGGTTATCGCAGGAGCCGGCACTTTCTAAAGTTGAAATCGTCGCTAAACTCAAAGAGCTTGACGCTGAAGTAATGATCATCTTTTTGCCAGTGGGATCTCAAAAAGCAGTTGAGTTTTACGTGGAATGTGCACTGGAAGCCGGTGTGGCCGTAGTTAACGGAATCCCTGTATTTATTGCATCGCACCCAGTCTGGGCCGAAAAATTTCGCAATGCAGGCGTTCCAATATTGGGCGATGATTTCAAAGCTCAGTTTGGCGCAACGATTGTTCATCGCACCATAGCTAACTTGGCCGAGATGCGTGGGGTCGAGATAGATCGCACATATCAACTGAATGTTGGTGGCAACACCGACTTTCTAAATATGACTGAGCAGGATCGGTTGGCCAAAAAACGTGAAAGCAAAACCGAGGCAGTGCAGGCTGTTTTGCATGATCGACTGAAAGACACTGACATTCGCATCGGCCCATCAGACTACGTGCCTTGGCTGAACGACAGGAAAGTCGCATATGTACGACTGGAAGGTCGTCTTTTCGGCGGTGCCCGTACCAATATCGAAATTCGCCTTGACGTTGAAGACAGCCCAAATGCTGCCGCAGAAGCTATTGTAGCCATTCGACTAGCGCGCATCGCAAAAGATCGTGGCATGTCAGGTCCCATTCAAGAAGCCAGCGCCTTCTTATTCAAGCACCCACCTGAGCAGATAGAAGACACAGACGCCCATGACGTGATTTTGAATTTCGTCAAAGGGGGCGAGGCCCCAGTTTAATGCGTCCGGCATTTGTAACAGGTGGCTCCAGTGGCATCGGATTAGCCGCAGCCCTTCTGTTGGCAAAAAAGGGTCATGACATCGCATTATTCGCGCGCGACACAGTAAAGCTAGCCAACGCGCGCCGATCGATCCTAGCGGCTGCGCCACAAATTACTGTCTGTGAGTTTCCAGTTGACGTCAGTGATCGTAACGCAATCACGAGCGCTGTTGAGGAAGCAGCCTCAAAGCTTGGTTGCCCAATGATAGCAATTGCCAGTGCTGGAGTTGCATATCCCGGCCTGTTCACCGAACAGCCATTAGAGCATCACGAACGGCAGATGGCGGTGAACTACTTCGGCACCCTTTATTTTACTCATGCCGTGACAAAATTGATGTCGAAGGCAGACGGTGGACAAATTGGTTTGATCTCATCCGGAGCAGCATTCGTTGGAATTTACGGGTACGCAGCCTACGCACCATCAAAATTTGCCCTGCGCGGCTTGGCCGAAGTTCTGCGACTAGAACTCGAAGCACAAAATATTTCGATCACCGTCTGTTATCCGCCAGATACCAAAACACCACAGCTTGAGGTTGAAAACGCAACCAAACCCGCAGCAACCGCTGAATTTACCCAAGGCGGTGGTTTATGGAATGCCGAGGCAGTCGCCCTAAAACTTATTGAAGGCATGGCAAAGGGCCGACTTGTGGTCACACCCGGCCCTCAAATGCTCGGATTAAGTTGGTTTGGGAGTTTAATCGCACCTGTTTTACGATCGTATCAGCGACGATTGATCCGAAAGCACAGTTCATGAACATCGGTTTAACGATCGAGCAACTTGCCCTTTTTGGTATAACTCTTCTGATCGTTGGATATGTCGTCTTAGGGGTCATGGCGCTCATTCCAGCCACACGAGTGATTTCTCGCGAATTGATACAAATCTTTTTCAGCGCAACCCTCATCGCACTTGTTCTTATCTCAGCAGGATTATTGGGAACTCCGGGTGTTGTGTTGCTCGTGACGACTATTGCATTCAGGGTTGGTTATGAGGCTACCGAGGTAAGGATTGGACCGGGAAAGCCAGCATGGACAGGCGGCCTGATCACTACGTCCATATGTCTTGCTGCGATGCTTGATCATCGCATCGCATTTGCTTTCGTTGTAGTTTGGCCGATCCTATTGTTCCGTCTCGCTCAAAAATCATCACAGGGAAAGAATGCAGACATATTGGACCTCCTTGTCTTTCCCATTCTCCCAATGGCACTAATGACCTACGGGGCAGTTTCTGAGGATTTGCGCGTTGCCATCATTGGAAGTTATGTTTTGGTGGAAATTTTCGACAGCTGCGCCTTACTCTTCGGTAAACTTTTTGGGAAGCGCAAGGCGTTTCCGATCTTATCACCACAAAAAACTATTGAAGGTTTGGTTGGCGCGTTGGCTGGGATGTGCACGCTTACAGTGATTGGTGCAGCTTGGTTCAACCTTTGGTTACCCGGTCTCCTTGCAGCGGCTATCGCGGTTGCAATACTCGCAGTAGCGGGTGATTTGGCCGCATCTAGATTGAAACGTATGGCCGGCATTAAGGATTACCCAATTTTGTTAAAACATCAGGGTGGACTGTTGGATTCTCTTGATAGCTGGCTTGCCGCCAGCGCAGGCTTGTCAATAATTTCATTTTTCATCAGATTACTGTGATCATCTTGTCCTTGAAAAGCGCAAAGGCAACACTCGTGCCATGAGCCTTTTAAACCCAACAATCCGAATCCTTGCGCTTCCAATTTTGCGCCGGTTACTGCTCATATTGGCAGTCATCGAAGCCATTTTCTTGGCCGAAAGCTTTACCACCTTGTTGGAAGAAACTTTAAGGCACAACGGTGTTGCCGCAGATGTTTTCATTTTGTTACTATTCAAGACCCCTGAGATCCTCGACCTGGCACTCGCAATCGGTATGCTCGTCGCCGTTTTTTTCGTTGTTACAGATGCACGAAATCGTGGTGAGATGCTTATTCTTGCATCTAGTGGTGTTCGTTGGAGCCGCATCATAAGGCTCGTCCTATTTGTTGGGTGCATCGGGGGATTGATGAGTTTTGTGACGGCTGGCGTGCTTTGGCCAATGACAAAATATGCGGGACGCTTGAAGATGGCAGATATCCGCGCAGACTATATTGTTAGCCTCATCGAGCATCCAGGTCCGCAAAGCTCTGGCCAAACAATTCGAAATGTCACATTTGTCGCGACACCTCCGGCTGATAATGAACAACGTCGCGGTCAACTGTTTGTTTTCCAGCCTGATATCAACAATGAATGGCGTGCGCTGCAGTCGCGAAACTGGAACGTGTCAAAACCTGACCAAACAGGTCAACGGCTGATCAAACTTGAGGGACTCTCTGCGTATCAAGCGCCCTATCCCGACACAAACCAGCTGTATCACCATGTTAGCACGTTTAATGTCGAGGATGCAGATTTTGCTTTCAGGATGTCAGACGTGACTACACCCCCACACCGATCACGATCAAAAACAGAGCGTATACTGGGAATTTCATCCGACGAAACGCCGCGGATTACGAGGCTGACAACCCGCGCCTTGATGGTGCCTATGGCAGCATTGCTAGCTTTGGCGGCCATAATCGCCGGTGGTGCTGGACTTGGACGCTTTATGGCATTGCCACTCGCGGCACTCACTCTATTGACTAGTGATGTTTTGGCGCGATCACTTTTAGCAAGTGCCATTGAAACAGTTTCAGCACCATTTTTATTAGCACTAGCAACGTTGATTTATCTTGGCCCACCACTCACGTACCTGATCCTCAAAGGCGAAGCTTTGATGTTCCCGTCAGGACGTCGCACATGAACTGGCGTGCGCATACTGGCGTGGCGGTCCGTGAATTGGTCTGGCACTACCTGCAAGCAATTGGATTTTTCATGTTTGTTCTCTTGGTTATTGCATTAACCATTGACCTTACAGACAATTTAGACGGAGTTTTGAAACGTGCCGATGAATTGAGAGATCCCACTTGGTTGGTACTGTTGAAGTATCTCTTTTTCAGATCTGTAGACATCATAACACGACTTTTATCCATGGCTGCGCTTATTGGCGGGGGTGTAGCCACAGCATTAAGACATCATCGCATGGAGGACATCGTTTTAGATGCGGCAGGAGCTTCCCCCTCTATTGTGCTGAGCGCTTTATGCATGGTTGGCGTAATGATGGGAGTGGTTCAGGGTTCCTTTCAAAACTGGTTACGTCCCATTGTTGTTCAACAGCAGGTAGAAATGAACCTGGGCAAACTTGGGGGCTGGTTTGGTGAAACTGAGTTGCCGAAACATGTATGGGTTACATCCAACAGCCAGACACTGCGTGCAAAAATCACTCGTGGCAGTCAACCAAAAATATCAGATGTGACCATTTTTAACGGTGTCGACCAACCCTCACTTGGGAGTATCACTTTTGCACAACACGCTGTTCCTTTCGGAAAGGATGGCCAATGGAGGCTTGAGAACGCCGTAGTTTGGACGAAGGAAGGCAACATCGAAAATAAGACATCAAAGTTTGAATTTCTTGAAGTCGAATTGCCGATTAATATAGAGCGTGTGCAGTGGTATGACGTTCACACTTATTACATTCCGAACCATGCGTTGCGACAGATTGCGCAACTTCCACAACTTGAATTTTCTTACGGCGCAATGACAACTCTGGCTGTTCGCAAAGCAGCGTTTTTTCTTCCAGCAGTTTTTGCACTTTTTGGTACTAGCCTGGCTATGGCGGGGCGCAGAGGACGTAGGCTGGCACCTTTCCGGTTACTTGTTCTTGCCACAATTGGGTATGTCACCGTGGTGTCGGTAAAGGTACTCTGGGCATTGGGAATGCACGGTCGAATGGAGCCGTTCCTTGCCGCGACGACTTCAATCTGGCTCGCCTTTGGGCTGTCTGTTCTTTTGCAACTTCAACAGGCTGGATACTTATCACGTACCAAATAAATTATCTGGGATGAAATTCTCAGATTTTTGGATCAAAGGCCATATTCTGCTAACCGCACGAGCATACATTTTCTCATCATCGATCTCAGTCCAAGCCAGGTCTTTTATCAAAATGGCTTCAATATCCGTCTTTTTGGCCAATTCTATAATCGAAGACTCGTAATCAGACTTCGGATCACGCGCTAGTACCACTTCCGCAGCGTTCTTCAGGTTTTCGACCTGAATTTTAGAAAAACACGTGATACCAACCAGTTCGCCGAAGTGATCGCCAGCATGGGCGTGGATATCCTTGGACATCGTGTTGAATACTGCTGTGCCCTTTTCCCCGTTTCTCACCCAAATATAGACCTCGTCAGATGCACTTGTCTGCCCAGATAAAATAATTCGGGTCCGATCGAATGCGACAGGTGCTAACGCACGAGCCTCATAAACGATATCACTCTCAAGCAAAACAACTGGGCCATCCAGTCGCTGTAACCCCGTCATCAGTGAAAGAAGACTGCCCGTGGTTTCGTACACCGGATTGTGTATTAGCTCCACATCGTCTTGGCCCCCAAACAGTGCCTCATATTGGTCGCACAGATGACCGGTCACAATTCGGATATCTTTGATGCCCCGTTGACGCAGTAATTTAACCGAGCGCACGACTAGGGGTTCATCACCAATTTTTAGCAAACCCTTTGGCATCAGGCGGCCTGCCGATCCCATACGAACACCACGCCCAGCGGCAAGAATTAAAGCGCTCATTTCAACCATTAAAAATTCTTTCAGAAGCACCCAAAAAACACCGGAAACTTAAGTGAGAGTACGGTTTTCCGCAAGATGAATAGGTCAACCTTACACTCGATTTCCAGTTTGCCCACCTGCCAACCCGTACTCTGTCGAAAAAGCTAAATTTATGATTGGAATGATACTGTTTCGGGCACAAGCATATGGAAGTTTTTTTCGTTCTGGATTAGGTCGATAGTCAGTTTCGTTTATTCTTGCCAGAGTGATTGAATGAAAATCGTTCAGATCGTGCCATATTCCATGAACCGTCCGGGCGGCGTTCAGAGCAATGTCCGTGATCTTAGTGCTTGGCTACGTTCTCAAGGTCACGAAGTGCGCATCGTCGCACCAAACGACGGCAGTATGACCCAGCCTGAGATAAAAACACTGGGCAATGTCCGCAATGTTTCTATTCATGGAACACGGTTTGAGTTGTCTCTCGCACGACGCAGCGAACTAACTGCCTGTGTGTCTGAACTACGCGAGTGGGGGGCACAGGTCGCGCATCTGCATACGCCCTGGACTCCAATGCTAGTTTGGCAAGTTTGGCGGGCACTGGGTGTACCAGCTATTGCGACATTTCATGCCACAGTGCCCACAAGCACCAGATTTGATCCAGTGTCTTGGGCGCTTCGCAAAAGTACTGGGTATTTCAACAAGCGATTAAAGAAGATTATCGTGCCATCCGAAGCCCCTCAAGACCAGTGGAAAAACTTTGGCGCGAACCCAGTTCCACTCATTTTACCGCCAACTATAGACCTATCAACTTGGCGTCAGGCTGCGCGGTCACAAAAAAAATCTCAATCATTTTCAGCTATTTACATAGGTCGTCTGGAGGAAAGAAAAGGCATTCGCGTTTTATTGGAAGCCTGGAAGTTAGTGCAACAAAAACGTCCTGACATTCAACTAACGATCGCTGGAAGTGGTCCTGAGGATCAAATGCTTCACAATATGGTTCGTAATAATCATATTCGTGGGGTGGCGTTCCATTCACCACCTGACAATGCCTGCGCCCGAGAGATGGTCGCCAAAGCTAATCTTCTTATCGCTCCGGCCCTCCACGGGGAAAGTTTTGGTCTGGTGCTTGTCGAAGCCATGGCTGCAGGTACCTTGCCAGTAGCAGCCGCCAACAGTGGGTTTTCCACAGTTCTGTCCGGAATGGGTCAAAATCTGCTTGTCCCACCCGGCGAAGCCGAACCTCTTGCGAACAAAATACTTGAATTAGCCGAAAGCAAGTCAATGAGGGCGCAAATGTGTAAGTGGGCACAAACCGAGTCGCATCGATTTGACGTGAGAACAGTTGGGCCAAAGTATGAGGCGCTCCTCCAAGCAGCCTTAAATTAAATTTCAAACTGCGACTTTTGCGGGTAATGTCGGTTAAGCCAGCGGCAAACCATTTGCTCTACCAACTTATTGGGACGTGGTCCAAAATCATCATTTAGCGTAAAGCAAACGGGATCACCCCGTTCCATTTTCCACAACTGAAACCATGTCCAAGGTAAAAAGTTCCGCAAGCCAGCAAATCCCTGCACTCGCGCCGTTTCTGCTTTTGTCGATCTATGCGCGAGACCTTCTTCGACCATTGCATGTGGATAGAAATACTCGATTGGTATATTTGTCCCGTCGCGGAATCGCGTCGCACGAGTGACAGCAATTTCTCTTGCAAAACGAGAAACCAAATTCTCAACATTTCTCTTGTTGAATAAAAGTGGTCCATGCATAAAATAATTTCGTGGCTTTACACCATAGGTTTCGTTTAGCAGCCGATTGGTATTGGCCATAGCTTGGTTCCATGGGCTTTCTTTACCTAGGTCAATCTGGTCAAAGTTTTTGCTAATAACCTCAGTAAAAAGCGACAGGGGTGTTTCCCCTCGATGCAAAGCGTCCATTAAACCCATTCGGTTCAACATCATATCATCCTCTAGATATACGTAGTTGCCGCCGAGTTCTGGAAGCATATGCACATGCGACAGAATAGAGAATGAGTTAAAAGTCGGTAGAACTGCGGGATCGGCGATTTCATCATGATGCACGATACGAATATCAGGATGATCTGTGTTCAACCACGCGGGGACCTGAGGTCTTTGCGTTAACAAATATAGACGACGCATTTCTGGAAGATACATGTCGAGTGAGCGCAAACAGAACCGTAGAAGTTCCAAATTATCGCGTGTGCGGCTGGGATCAGTATCAAATTTATCTTTTGCATACTTACGCAACGTGTCTTGGTAGCCGTCAAAACTGTCGTCAACCCACATGATTACTACATCAATTTCTTTCAAATACTTGTCACTTTGTGCCAAATTGTAACCCAAACTATCGGTCATATCGGTATCGTTGCTTTCCAAATTGCGCAAGGCAAGAAGATATGCACGGTTGCAATGGCAGGGATAACCATGTCAGACCCAACAAATCTTGGGCAGGCCGACGGATCTGCGATAATCTATTGGGAATGAGGTTTTTGTGAACGGCGATCTGGTCATTGCAGCAGATTTCGGCACCTCCGGTGTGAAGGTCGGTGTGGTGGATGCAGAATTAAGACTTATTTCTCAGGTCGTTGAGACATATCCACTTTACCTAGCACCCGGTGGCCACGCAGAACAGGTGCCCAGCGAAATGTGGTCAGCCCTTGTGCTTGCCATCGCTGCATTACATCGAAATTTACCAAAATTGCGTGAGAGGGCTGGTGCCATTGTGTTTTGTGGACAGGCCTGCGGCGTTATCTGCGTTGACAAAGAAGGTAATCCGCTGCGGCCTTGTTTGACGTGGATGGACAAAAGAGGTGCAAAGATTAGCAACCGGCTGGTTGGTGGGTTTCCAAACGTGCGAGGGTATCGTATCGACAAAGGATTGTTATGGCTAGCGTTAGCAAACGGAGCGCCAGCGCAGAACGGTATGGATCCAACTGCCAAAATCCTCTGGATAAAGGAAAATGAGCCCGAAGTATTCAACAAAACACGCTGGTTTTTGGATGTGCGTGACTGGCTAGTTCACAGAGCAACGGGCGTTTTCACAACGACACCAGAGTCGGCAAATCTCACATGGATCATGAATACCCGTAAAGGTCACGAAGGCTGGTCTGAGATACTATCAAGGATCGCGGGTATTCCAACTGAGAAGCTGCCACCCATCGTACAGGGAGAGGACGTGATTGACTGCCTTACTGTCAGTGCTGCAGCAGAGCTTGGCCTGAACAAAAACGTCAAGCTTGTGGGTGGTGCTTCAGATGTGACAGCCGCAACGCTTGGCACCGGCGAAGTCGAAGACGGTGCATTGCATATCAGCTTGGCCACAAGCGCCTGGATTGCTGGATTTTTTCCAAGTCGTAGAGTCAGCATTTCCCACGCATTTGCGACCATCACATCCAGTCTAAATTATCGTCCACTTTTGATCGCATCTCAGGAAAACGCTGGATCGGCACTCGAATGGGTCGCAAAAATAACCGACGCCAACGTTGAGTCGGGATTCTCAAAGAATGGAATACCACAGATAGACGATCCCTACTTCATGCCATGGCTAGCCGGTGAGCGGGTGCCAGTTGATGACCGCAACTTGCGGGGAAGCTTTCACGGGCTGGCTCTTCATCACGACAAGAACGCATTACGACGAGCTGCGATGGAAGGCGTCGCCTTGAATCTTAGGTGGGGTCTTGAAAAAGTTCGGCAAGTTCGTGGAGTACAGTCCAAACGACCTTTGACACTGGTTGGGGGTGTTGCCGCCAACACAGAATTTACACAACTTTTATCGGATACTCTTAACCAAGAACTGCATGTTGGCGCCGCTCGACATACAGGTGTCTTAGGCGCAGCAGTTCTTGCAGCTAAAACTATGGGTTGGGCAAGCGACGCCTGCAATTGTGCTGTGCGCCTCAAAGGACGCACTCAAGCTGTCTATTATCCTGATCCGAGCCGGGCCACTTTCAGGGAGGACCGAGCCAGACGGTTAAACAAGATGCGCGGCGATATCATGCGTAGCTACAAGCACAAATAGGAGATAGCGATGATTGATGGTCTGTTAAAATCCAAAATCGACCCAATCTGGGAGGCAATTTCTACTCCGCTGATTAAAGCGGGCATGACACCCAACCAAGTCACATTCGCAGGTCTCGTCCTTATTCTGTTGGCGTCGGGGGCCTACATGCTACACGGCACGCCCCTTATCTTCGGGCTGACACTCGCAGTGGCTTTCGCGTTTGATGCGCTAGATGGGGCTGTTGCACGGCGTCGTGACTTGCGAAGTAAAGCTGGTGGCTACTTCGACGCCATGGTCGATCGGTATCAGGAATTAGCGGTACTCACAGCAATCGCTTATGTGCACGACCTATGGCCGCTCGCACTGGCTTGCTTTTCTGGCAGTGTGATTACGTCATACGCTAAGGCTCGAACAGCCATCGAAGTTTCGATCAACAACGAAGACTGGCCTGACTTTTTTGAGCGCTTAGAGCGTGTGATTTACTTATGTGGGATGCTAGTCCTTGCTGGGCTTCTAGGAAATTGGATTATCACTTTTGGCCTCACAGGTTTTGCCCTTTTATCACATCTAACCGCTTTCCAGCGAGCAAGGCGCGCAACGCAGTTACTGCGGAAAGAAGATCAAAATCGCAAATAAGTGCGGGCGGCGAGCAGCGAGTCGGGAACCCAAGCTAACAAATACACGAGAAAAGACGAACACAACAAAAGCTCAACCGTCACATAGGTTTGGTAGACCAAATCACGCCAAGGGTCGCTAATTGATTCCTTAATAAGGAATAAGCCAAGATAAAACACCGATAATAGGAGCGGCACCGCAATCAAAGAAAGCCGAATTCGTCCCATGACTGGGAGTGGAGTACCGGGTAAGGGTGCCAGGCGATCATAGCATCGTGACAAAAAAGCCATTGTGAAAATTGCAAAGGCCTGAGAAAAAAAGAATAAATAACTGCCGAACATATGCATGTCATTATACTCCGGAAACCTGAATTGGCTCAGAAGTATCATGCCAGTGGAAGCGAGCCCCTGCAGAGTAATGACAATCGCAGTGACTCTGCCTATTTTTTGAACTCGTGCACTTGGTATCACTCCTGCTCGTTTAAGCTCCCGAATAAAGCTACCGAACATAATTAATTCACTGACAAAAAGCATCGGGGCACAAATAAGCATCCACATAGCAAAGGGGTTTCCGATCAGGGGGTCTGAAATTGCCCGACTGATCGTTGCAGGCTGTATTATGACATACTCCGGATGTAGTTCTGCGAACTGCCAACGGACAGTGTAGATCATATAATTGACCACAACCACGGCCAGCACCGTGCATACAACAGATATCAAATGGGCTAACGCAGCAAAGCGCTGATGAGCGTGAAGTCCGGTTAAGCTCATTCCTTACGTACCTGAATTTCGTTAGAGATTACCTGTCCACCTTCCATTTTGATCAATCGGTCACACTTGTGGAACTGATGGTCATCATGCGTAACGGCAACCACCAAGCTGCCAGAAGCAGATAGCTCTGGGACCAGCACATCGTAAAAAAAGGCTCTGTTGGCTGGATCCTGATCAGCAGCAAATTCATCCAAAATGATAATTTGGCGTTGTTCAGCCAGCGCTACAGCCAGCGCGAGGCGACGACTTTGTCCCGCAGACAGGGATGTCGATGAAAAACTGTCATCGTGCATGGAAACCCGATCCGAGAGACCCAACTGAGAAATTCGTCGTTCAAGTTCCTTAATCTCCGACGCGTCCATCCCGTAGGCACGATTGAATAAATGAAAGCCGCTAAACACGCCTGTAAATAGTTCCCGATAACCAGAAGTGCTAGCTTCAGTCAGCGATTTACCATCCAACAAGATTTCTCCCTTGTCCGGATGACGAAGGCCAGTAATTAGCGAAAGTAGCGTAGTTTTTCCAGAACCATTACCACCACAAATGAAAACCGTCTCACCGGCCTTGAAAGATAAATTGATTGGCCCGAGGTGAAATACCTCGCTGTCGGGATTTTCCAACTCACGAATAAAGGTCTCAACGCCTTTGAGTTCAATTGTCTCGAATTTTGCTATCTCTGGATGCTTAATTTCAAGGGATTTAGACTGCGAATTAATCAGAGATTTCTCAACGGTCTGTATCTTATAATATGCAGTCTCTGCCCTAGATAATAGCGGCATCAAATTGAATAGTTGCTCAATAGGTCCATTAGTCAAAAAAACTATCGTGAGTACTTGGAACATTGTGGTGGTATCACCGCCCTGAATTACGGGAATAGCGATGACCGTAAAACACAACAGAAGAATGATTGCCGACTGTCCAACAATAGAACTCGCCGAGTAAAGCCTCTCTGACAAAAAGCTATTGGACAGGTTATCGTCAATCACCTGTACTGTTTCCTGTTCCAAAGCCGCGCGACGAGTTCCTCTCTGACGTAATTCTCGCCAACCAGATAGCATGTCGCCAACTCTATCGCAGTATTCACTGAAAAGTTTAGACGCGATAAGATCATAACGTCGCGCTGGTAAATCGAGCAAGATGTATCCAACTACTCCAATTAATACCGCGACCATAGCTGCAATTCCGGCGCTCCAGGATACGTAGAAAAGATAGGGTAAAATAATCGATAGCAAAACAACTGCTTCGATCGCCTCTATGACAGTTATAACACCGTTTGAGAGCGTACCTGTTTCATCAGTCATCGCAGCGTATACTTGGCCATGGGGACTGGAATGCAGGAAATCAACATTTGCACGCAGTAAATGGCGTGCCATGCGCTTACGCAGTTTTGCCATGGTGCCAGCGATTAAGCCGAATGTACGCAATCGCTGGTAGTAGGTCGACACGACCATTACGGAAGCAGAAAACAGCAATACCAGTACGGACCAACCAAGTCCCTGACCCGCATTTTTTGCAGTTTCATTAATTCCAAGAATCATCCCGGACCTACTAAAGCTGGCAATAAAAGTTAGGATGACAATAGGGTCACGAATGACACCAGAGGTAATAGTCAAAAACCGCAATACTGCCAGTCGACGCTCCACCATGGCTCGCATCCCGCGCACATGCGGTGCAGGTATTTCCCTGAATTCAGTTGCCACGCCTGCCTCTCGCTGCTCCGTAGATACATTAATTGCTTTGGACATCGCGCACCCACTACTTCTTCTTGGGCTCACCAGCCAGCCGAAAATTGGCATAGCAGTGGATCGCCTCGGTGTTGTTTATTTCAACTAGTGTACCATCACCGCGATTGAGATTACTCAGACACACCACGTCATAAACGCCAGAAGCGACCTTGAAAAGGTGGGACAGACTTTAACGATAAGCATTCCGGTTAGGAATAACCTTTCCAAAAATGGCTTTAACGTTACACTAGCTATTAAAAGTAAAAAAATCAGCTCCACGTTGACGGGTATTTTGGCGCTAAACCGGTGTTTTGTTCGGAAATGAATTCACTCAATCAGGCAAGCGCAAGGCTGATGCGCAGACCAGTGAAAACGCCGTTTTCGGAAAAGTTGTCAAGCTCAGGAACTCAACTTTGGTATGAAACGAGAGCAAACTCAATGCAAGGTGCATCTTCCAAAATTACAATCAGCCGACCCGAAACCATGTCTTCATACCCGCCGATTGATGCGACAGCATATGGCAATGAATCAGCCATTTTCCAGGATTGTCGGCAACAAACGCAAAGTTGCGTGCCTCGCCCGGTTGGATCAGAACCGTATCCTTATGTGGGCCAAACGTATCATTAGGCAGGACTTCTTGAAAATGCGTACCGTGCAAATGCATCGCGTGGGCAAAGGCGGTGTCATTGCGCATTTCAAAAACAATTGTCGCATGCAACGGTGTTTCAAACAGTGGTTCGACCGGCAGTCCAGCCTCCCCATTCAAAGTCCAAATCTGACCTTGACCAACCAAATCTCTCATCGACAGCATTTTGCCTTTGTAGAGGCCCTCTTGCAAATCGCCCATAGCGCCACCCTGCATCCGCAGCGGTATCGTTCGCGCTCCTGCGACAGATACCAGAGTTTCAATCGGATTGGGTGATAGCGGTGTAGGTTTAGGACGCCGAACGGTTGCAGCCGCACCCGACACGCGGAAATCATTGAGCACGTAGCCTTGATTACGATCATGAAAGATTAATAAAACCTCACCATCGTGTTCGGCCGTTACATCGATAATCACATCAGCTCGCTCAGCTGGCCCTAGTGTTAAGATGCCAAGTGGTTCCAATTTTTTCAGAGGCATTCCGTCCCGAGCAACCACCCATCCCGAAACACCACGTAAAGAGATTGGCATGATGCGATCAGTCGCTGTATTCACAAAGCGTAGACGTAGGCGCTCATTGGTGGCCATTTGCGCCGGTAGGCTATCGAACATGGCATGAATGAAATTACCAAGTCGTCCTGCATGACTGTGATCATGCAGATTTCCAAATGGTTCAGAAATCTGCGCAACTTCGTCCAGACGCCAATCATCCAGCACCACTACGATATCGCGATCTACATCGGGAGCATCAGGCTCCACGATTACCATGACCCCATACAATCCGCGCGCCACCTGTTCAGCAGATCTGTTATGCGAGTGATACCAGAAGGTTCCAGCATCACGCAGATTTAACTGGTAGAGAAATTCTTCACCAGTTAGGACTGCTTTTTGGGTTATACCCGGAACACCGTCCATAGAGTTTTTTACGCGCAACCCATGCCAATGCACCGACGTTGGCTGAACTAAGTCGTTGCTCAAACGCAACGCAATTTGATCGCCTTGAACGGCACGAATTTGAGGGCCAGGTACACCACCATTGTAGCCCCAGATTTGGGTTTGAGGATGATCCGCGTCAACCAATTGAACTGAGGCGGGCTTCGCGCGCAACAGTATTTCTGACGTACTGGCACGGGTAAAAGCTGGCATAATTACGGTGGCGACAGCTCCCTTTAGTAAGGTGCGACGATGGATATTACGCATGACAGCCTCTTATTTCTTTCTTGTTTCAGCAACGTCCTCATCGACCCCGATGATCGGAAACCACACTTCAAACCGCGTACCCTGTCCAGGTGTGCTATCAGCAATGATTTCACCTGAAAAAAGCTCAACAAGTTTCCGAGTTATCGAAAGACCCAGACCGGTTCCTTCACCTTGCTTGGTTGTATAAAAAGGGTCAAATATTCGCGCCAGCACGTTCGGCATCATGCCGGTGCCACTGTCGCTTACAGCAATAATCATGCCACCATTCCCATTACGCGGCCCATCCTGAACTGACAGGGTCAACCTCCCGCCGTCAGGCATGGCGTGGATCGCATTTACAATCAAATTAATCAGGATTTGCTGCAACTCCGTCCGATTTATCGCAATTTGATTGGTGCTCAACAAATCCAGTTTCAGATCAATTTTGGCGTTGTTGAGAAGATGTTGTACCAACGGTATTGTATCGGTCATGACGTTGGCAGGCCGGTGATTCTCCAAGCTATCGGCATATTCGTCTGGACGGGTAAACTGCAGTAATTTGTTCACTATCAAGAAAATGGAATGTACTTGCTCATCAATCAGGCGCAACTCAGTTCGAACCTGGTTGATGTCCTCTCCTAATTCAGCACGGATAACATCAAGGTTGCCTTGAATTACCTGAATAGGATTGTTGATTTCATGCGCGATACCAGCCGCAATTTCACCGACGGCGGCCAGCTTTTCAGAGACAACAAGCTGCTTCGTAGTTGCTTCCAGCCGTTGGTTAGCCTTTTTTAGGTCTTGAGTGCGTTCAGCCACTCGACTGTTTAATTCCCGATCACGTTCCTGAATTTGTTCAAGAAGTTCATCCATTTGCGCCGCAACCCGCCCAATCTCATCCTGCGAATAGTGAACTCCTGTACGCGCGCCCAGATCTCCTTCCTCCACTCGCGAAATGGTGCGCAACATCCGCTCCAGTGGGTTGAAAATTTGACGCGCCCAACGCAAGAAAATTGGTACCGAAATCAGGACAATTACCGCAAAAGCGATTGCAAAGGTGAACAATGTAGAGGATTTAGCGTCTTGAAAGGGTTGATCAAGAAAACCAACATAGAGCATGCCGACCCGGTTGCCGAAGCTGTCAACAATGGGCTCGTAGGCCGATATATACCAGTCGTTGACCACAAAGGCCCGATCAAGCCACACGTCACCCTGTTCCAACACCGCCTGCCGAACCACAGCGGACACACGCGTGCCCAACGCGCGTTCGTCCTGGAATAAGCGTACGTTGGTCGATACCCGTACATCATCTAGAAAAAGAGTTGCGGTACCTTGGCTGCCTTCTGTCAAACTAGCGATGGGATAGACCAGATCGTTGATTGTATCTATGAACTCTAAATTGCGATTAAGCAGCAAGCCGCCAACGAGAATTCCCTTGCCGCCGGGTATCGGTGTGGCAGTGTGAATCACCATACCGCGGGTTTCTTCGGTGCGGTCAGTTAGAACTGCTGCCTCCGTGGGCACTAGCTTAATGCGCGCACGCTCAGCAAGCGTCATCGAAACGGAGAATAGATCTTTCTGTTCAAAAATATCGATCTGAGTGGAGCCCTGTCCAGCGAGCGCTTGCTGCACTACCGGCCATTTTTCTAAATCGTCAGAATCGACTAGTGGAGGAGAGGACGTAGCACTGCCATCTGAAGGCAAGTAGTACAGAAAATCCAGCCCCAAAACTGCCCGACGATTTTGCAAAAGTTTCAACATCGCGGCAGTATCCTGAGAAGCAACATGTTCGAGGAAAGCCGCTGAATCTGCAAACGCGCGCACTTGCAGATCGCTACTTTTTAACAGGCTAGACAGGTATTGATGGGCTATGGTCAGTTCGCCGTTTACTTTGGCAATCAGCAAGTTATCAAACCGAGAAGACCAGTTAACTGCGGTAACCATGAAGAACAGTGGCATGACCACCAGCGTTGGCAGCAAGGCAATCATCAGCAGACGAATGCGAACCGATGTAGCCCGTTTCATTCGGGTGGCCTTTTCGTCAGACATTCCACATCGCACATTTGCGATCAACAGTCTTCCTAGACACGCCAAGGCGTCGCGCGGCTTCAGCGTGGTTACCGTCGCAGGTGTCCAGAACCGACAGAATATGACGGCGCTCAACGACCGCTAAGCTATCGACCGCCTCAACCTCTTCGACCTCGCCGGATGCGGCAAACTCTGCAGGCCATTCTCCTACAATCAACGACCGTTCGATCAGATTACGCAATTCACGGACATTGCCTGGCCAGTCATAGCGCGACATGTTCAACAGCACGCCCTCGGACAAACTCAGTGGAGACACCCCAAGGGAACGGGATATCTGCTGAATAAACATCACTGCCAACTCCTTGATGTCGCCATTGCGTTCTCGCAAAACAGGCATCCTTATATTCAGCACATTAATGCGATGATACAAATCCTCGCGAAAGAAGCCATCCTGAACCGCTTTTTCAAGATTGACGTTGGTGGCGAAGATAAAGCGTAGGTCGAGCGGAACTTCGCGAGATGAGCCCTCCGGCCTGACCTTACGGTGTTCAATCACACGCAGCAGTGCCGCCTGCGCCGAGAGAGGTAATTCGACTATTTCGTCAAGAAAAAGCGTCCCACCATTGGCATTCATAAACACTCCGTCATGGCGCAAAGTGCGTCCACTTGAGTCCTGCTGAATTTTCCCAAAAAGTTCATGCTCAACCAAATCTCCTGAAATCGTGGCACAATTGATTGGAACAAAAGGTTTTTCTGAACGGTCCGACATGACATGCACGGCGCGCGCCGCAACTTCCTTGCCCGTGCCAGTGTCACCCGTAAATAGGAGCGGGGTTGGCAACGGAGCCACCCGTTGCAACGTAACCCTGATATTTTCGATTACGGGAGAGGATCCAAGCAAACGCCCACGAGTTCCGGCATTGCCGGAAGCAAGTTCATATTTCAGAAGGTAGTTCTCGCGACGGAGGTTAACTCGATCCACACAACGCGCAACCGCATTCAGGATTTGGTTTGACCGAAACGGCTTTAGTACAAAATCCACAGCACCAGCACGCATTGCCTCTATGGCAGTGTCCATATCGGCAAATGCCGTGATGAGAATTGTGTCTGCAAAAAAGCCAAGCCTGCGCTGCTCGCTCAACCATTCGATTCCGGTGGTGCCCGGCATGACATTGTCGAGGATTACGATGTCAAAATGATTCTTATCCAACAAAAGCGAGGCAACCTCAGTATTAGCGGCCTGTTCGATACATCCAACTAGGGGCTGCAAAATTTTGACAATAAAATTTCGAATCCCCGGCTCATCGTCGACAACAAGCACCGAAGCTGTCGCCAAACCGATTCCAAACTCAGATTGCCCCTTGGGCTGGGACAGTGTGCGTTGCGCCGGGTTCATCGGTTTAGTCCAGACGAACTGAAGCGCCGCTGGCGACGTCCTTGGTAGAAAAACCTGCATAGTTTAGGCCATAAAACGCGGCGACAGAGATCACCACGATCGCAGCACAGGACAAAAGAAAGGCTTTCATATTAGTTTTCCTTAACATTGCTGAAGTGACGGAGATATTCGATCAGGTCAGCACGGTCTTTGGGGCTTGAGATCAATTGAACTGGCATCTTCGTACCTTCAATATACACGTCTGGTCCAAGATCAAAAAGAGCGTCGATGGTTGTAGCATTCCAGACAATTCCAGAATCTAGGAGTGTTTGAGAATACAAGTACTTATCCACGGTACCGGCCGGACGTCCGAACAGGCCTTTTAGCGTCGGCCCGGCACGGCGGGCGCTGTCATTTGACAGCGTGTGGCAAATTGAACATTTTCGCTGAAACTGACGTTCGCCATTACTGGCACTATCGTTGCCATTCAAAAACGGGCGGTCTTTTGCGACCATCTTAGGCGCATTTCGCGGATCAGCCAATGGCCAAGAAAACATCGCGTCATCCAGTCCCCCAGCATGGATATTTTGGCCGTCAGCCGAGAATGCCAATGCCCAGATTGGTCCGCGATGAGTGGCGCGAAAATCTGCGCGTATTGACCAATCAGACGTATCCAGTAGCGTGATGTAGCCTTCGCCGTCACCAATCGCAATAGTGCCGCCATCGCGGCTGGCAGCCATTGCAAGAATTGGGCGCCGGTCGAGCGTAACATCTTTCAGCGTTTCAGCCGTCGTCAAATCAACGATGCGGGTCACGCCATCGACGGCACCATAAGCGACCCAGCCCCTTGTTTCATCTACGACTAATGTATTGACGCCAAACCCGTTGGACAGAAACAGCTGTTGAAATGCACCGGAGGCTGTATCCCAAATACGTACTTTACCATCGGTTGATGCTGTCATCAGAGACCGGCCACCATTAATGAAGGCAATGTCGTTAACGTTGGAATCCACCCGGATCGAGCGATTTTGGGTGCCATTTAAAGACCAGAGTACGACTGTACCGTCCCAACTAGCGCTCGCGGCGCGGGATCCATCAGGCGCGACACGCAAAGATGTGACTTTACCCTTATGATTTCCAAGATGCTTTGGAATAAACGTTTTAAGATCCCAAAGATAGACAGCAAAGTCGTCTCCGGCGGAGACGGCCGTTTGATCATCAATAAATGCGGCTGTGTTGGCGGCAGCAGCATGCTCCTCTAGCCAAACTGGCACGCCACCCTGCCAAAGTCCGAGAGAGTTATCAAAACTCGCAGTCAATATACGCTGACCATCAGATGAAACAGCTATCCCCTTGATTGGCCCGCCATGACCCTCCAGCTTGAAAAACGAGTTAGCCGTCGCCGCTAGAGGCAGAAAGCAAAGGCTCAAAGCTAGAAGACCTGTGCGCATCTATTTTACAGGCGTGGCCTGTTTAGGCGAAACAGATTTGCGAGCTATCTCCTCATCGTACCAAATTGAGTGATGCTCCTTTGCCCATTGCTCTTCGACTTCTCCGGAACTCATCGCGTCGAGTGCGCCTTCCATACCTACACTTCCTAGATAAATATGTGCAATCGCGATGGCAATGAATACGAATGCAATAATCCCGTGCCAAAGTTGCGCCAGTTGTATTTCTTCATAAGCCGTCAACACCTCAGCCAACGGCACACCAGCAATCAGGCTTGGTAAACCCGTCATGTTGATCACTGCAAATGTCTTGGCAAAGACTGGCAACGAAAAGGGAAACAGAAGTGACAAACCGGAAAGTGAGATTGAAAAACCCAATAAGATAACAGACCAAAAGATGATTTTTTGACCCGCATTAAATTTTTTTGCAGGCGGGTGAACGCCCTTAGAAAATAGGCCACCTCCCTTAGCGATCCACCGCGCATCCGTCATATTTGGTATGTTGTGCGTAACCCAAAGCGTAAACGCCATTACAAGCGCCAACATGAATGCCCATGAAACGTTGTTATGCACCCATTTCCCGGCCAAAGCGACGGGAGCATACGCTTCTTTTCCCATCCAAGGGATGATAAATGCACGTCCGGCGAACAAGAATAACCCGGTTAGCGCCAAAAGGATGAACGAAACTCCAAGTGTCCAATGGGCGAATCGTTCAATTCCCTTAAAGCGTATGATTTTACGACCAGTTTTTTCGCCATCAATGCGTATTTTTCCTCTTATCAGCCAGAATAGTGCAATCACTGCGATCATCACACCCAAAGTATAAAAACCGTAAAGGGTAAGAGGGCCATCGCGAAATGCCAGCCATGTCATACCACTATCCTGAATAAGCACTCCAGCCGTAGGACCAGTTGCAGTGGTTGTCGTGGAGGCGCTACCGTAACGTAGGGCGCGGTAGACTTCTGAGTCCGAAGCTGTGCCGCGGGTACCTAATTGCTCGATCAAGGCTTCAACATTTCCCGAACCAGTAGCATTGCGCCGGAATTCATCATTAAGCTTTTCGCCACGTTGACGCGCCAAAATATCCTCAAGTGTCTGAGCACCGCCAGTGGCCAAACGCGAGTCTACTGCCTTCGAAGTTTCTGGAGCAGTTTGAGCCACTCCCAAAGTAGCCATGAACATAATTATCAGGGCTGAAATGAGTTTTCGCATCAGAGCCATGCCAGTTGTCCTCCCAGCTGTACAAGCGCCGGTCCTTTTTTGAAATTTCTAGGCAGCTTTGTTCCAGAAGACAGCTTTTTGTGCAGGTATCTTCCATCAACATATCGCGCCGCAATGACGTCACCGGGCAATTCTTCGCCCGGTGACTTTTTCAAACAAGCAGGTTAGCCGCCTTTTTGATCGTAGGCGGTACCCCAACCCCAAGCACCCGTACCAAAGCCGCGGGCCACCACACGTTCGCGGTAAATGGCCGAGACCACATCACCATCGCCTGCTAGCAATGCCTTGGTAGCACACATCTCAGCACAGAGCGGCAGTTTGCCCTCAGCGATCCGATTGCGGCCATATTTGGCAAATTCCGCAGTTGAGTGCGTCTCTTCGGGACCACCCGCGCAAAAGGTACACTTGTCCATTTTACCACGAGAGCCAAAATTGCCAGCCTGTGGGTATTGCGGCGCGCCAAACGGGCACGCGTAAAAGCAATAGCCACAGCCAATGCAAAGATCCTTGGAGTGCAGCACCACACCTTCGTCGGTTTGGTAGAAACAATCCACCGGACAGACCGCCATACAAGGCGCGTCAGAGCAATGCATGCAAGCCACCGAGATTGAACGCTCACCCGGGTTGCCGTCATTGATTGTAACGACGCGACGTCGGTTGATGCCCCAGGGTACCTCATGTTCGTTCTTACAGGCGGTAACGCAGGCGTTGCATTCAATACAGCGTTCGCTGTCACAGAGAAACTTACTTCGAGCCATTCCTATTCCTCCTTATGCTGACCAGATTTTGCATAGAGTACACTTAGTCTCTTGCATCTGAGTCACGCTGTCATAGCCGTAGGTCTGTGCCGTGTTAGAGCTTTCACCCAACACATACGGATCAGCACCAGAGGGGTATTTTTCCCTCAAGTCTTTACCTTCGAAATGGCCTCCAAAATGGAACGGCATGAAGACAACGCCTTCGCCGACCCGGTTTGTCACCATAGCCATTACTTTGACTTTGGCACCTTCGGCCCCCTCAACCCAGACCTGCGCTCGATCACGCACGCCAAGATCATTCGCGTCACGCGGATTGATCTCGATGAACATGTCTTGCTGTAGTTCAGCCAACCATGGGTTAGACCGAGACTCATCACCACCACCTTCGTATTCAACCAAACGACCCGAAGTCAGGATAAGCGGATAGTCTTTGCTAAAATCCTGCTTCTGTATCGAAGCATACATGGTGGGTAGACGATAAAACTTGCGGTCTTCATAGGTCGGATAATCAACAACCAGGTCACGCCTTGGCGTGTACAGCGGCTCTCGATGCAGCGGGATTGGGTCCGGAAACGTCCACACGACAGCTCGAGCCTTTGCGTTGCCAAAAGGCGCGCACTCGTGCTTTATGGCGACGCGTTGGATACCACCAGACAAGTCAGTTTTCCAGTTAGTCTTAGGACCAGCCACAGCGTCAATCGCTGCTCGTTCCTCGTCTGTCAGATCAGCATCCCATCCCAAATCCATCAGCATTTGCATGGTAAATTCAGGATAGCCATCCTGAATCTCAGAGCCAGCACTGGCAACGCCCTCTGCCAAGAGATTGTCACCATCGCGCTCAACACCAAAACGAGCGCGGAAGGTTAGCCCCCCCTCAGAGACACGTTTTGACATATCATAGAGGTTTGGTGTGCCAGGATGGCCCATTTCTGCAGTTCCCCAGCATGGCCAGGGAAGGCCGTAGTAGTCGCCGTCCACAGGTCCGCCGTTGGCCCGCAAAGTAGTGCGATCAAACGTATGCTGATTCGCCATGTGCGCTTTAATTCGCTCAGGACTTTGTCCAGTATACCCAATCGTCCATAGACCGTTATTGAATTCACGAGTTACACTCTCAACGTTCGGAGTGTTTTCGTCCTCCATTTCAATATTTCGGAAAAAACGATCAGCCCAGCCAAATTTGTTCGCGAACATGCCCATGATTTCATGGTCAGGCTTGGACTCGAACAGCGGTGCGACCACTTCGTCGCGCCATTGGAATGAACGGTTTGAAGCCGTAACAGAGCCACGAGTTTCAAACTGCGTCGCCGCTGGTAAGAGGTAAACACCATCAGTCCTATCGTGAAGAACGGCAGAAACAGTGGGATACGGGTCGACTACGACCAGCATGTCCAGCTTTTCCATTGCGGTCTTCATTTCCTTCATACGCGTCTGCGAGTTTGGCGCATGACCCCACAACACCATAGCCCTCAGATTGTTGGGTTGATCGATATTGTCAGAATCCTCGAGGATGCCGTCAATCCAACGGGACACAGGTATGCCGGTGAGGTTCTGGAGCGATTTCTCTTTCCCATCGGCTGCAGTGATCTTATCAAATTGACCCGAAAGCCAATCAGGATCTTCTCCCCAAACCCGCGCCCAGTGACCCCAGGAACCTTTGGACAAGCCATAGTAACCCGGAAGTGTATGACTTAGAACGCCGAGATCGGTCGCGCCCTGCACATTATCATGGCCTCGGAAGATGTTTGTTCCACCACCCGATGTTCCCATGTTGCCAAGCGCTAGCTGCAGTACACAATACGCACGCGTGTTGTTGTTACCGTTAGTATGTTGAGTACCACCCATACACCAAATAACTGTGCCAGGACGATTATTGGCCATTGTGCGCGCGACGCGGCGTAGCTGCGTGCCGGGCGTTCCAGTAACACGCTCAACCTCTTCGGGATCCCACTTGCGAACCTCGTCACGAATCTGATCCATTCCCCAAACACGGGTACGAATGAATTCTTTGTCTTCCCAGCCATTTTCAAAAATATGCCACAGAATTCCCCAAACAAGGGCCACGTCCGTTCCGGGCCGGAAGCGCACGTATTCATCTGCATGCGCTGCAGTCCGAGTGAAGCGTGGATCGCATACTATCAGCGGCGCATTGTTTTGCTCTTTTGCCCGCAAAACATGCAATAGCGAAACAGGATGCGCCTCTGCCGGGTTTCCACCAATAATGAAGATGGCTTTTGAATTATGAATATCATTGTACGAGTTTGTCATCGCACCATAGCCCCAAGTGTTTGCAACACCTGCAACCGTAGTTGAGTGACAAATCCGAGCTTGGTGGTCTACGTTGTTTGTTCCCCAGTACGCAGCAAATTTTCGGAACAAATAGGCTTGTTCGTTGTTGTGCTTTGCTGAACCAAGCCAGTAGACACTGTCAGGTCCGCTTTCTTCGCGGATCTGCATCATGCCGTCGCCGATCTCATTAATCGCCTGATCCCAACTGATACGCTTCCACTCTCCACCTTCTTTTTTCATCGGGTATTTGAGACGGCGCTCGCCATGGGCATGTTCACGTACTGAAGCGCCCTTGGCGCAATGAGCACCGAGGTTAAACGGGCTGTCCCAGCCAGGCTCTTGCCCAACCCAGACACCGTTGCGTACTTCGGCAATCACCGTACAACCTACCGAACAGTGCGTACAAACTGATTTAACAGTATCCACCGCCGCGACAGCCGCATCTTGCGCCTGCGCCTGTGTCACCATTCCACCAGTGGCACCCATCGCAGCCAATCCGCCAATGGCGAGACCAGACCCACGTAAAAACGTACGGCGGTCGACAGCTTTCTCAGCCGTCGCAGACAGGATACTTGTCCGCTGGGGGCGTCTCGCAACCCCGTTGGTCTTTTTCCTAAGCATTTTTTTCTCCCTTGCTGCCCCTTTTTGTCTCGGGGTGGCTAGGTTACATTTTAAAATCCCAACCGGCGGGCGTCACGCAACCAGTGGTTGGGGGCGGGAATCACGTCCGGTCAGAACCGGGCGGAATTGTAGTATGCACGGGTGTGTGCGGTGTCCTGCATAGTAGTGCTGGATAGATCAACCGCCTGTGCTTCGCTCATTTGCGGTGCCATTACGACAACGGCTGCGGCAGCAGGCGCTGCAGCCGAGGCGATTTTCAGAAAATCACGCCGCGAATGCTCAATGTTTTCGTCTGTTTTACTCATCGCTTCCTCCTTTTTTGGCCGATCGGGGTCCGGCAGTTTCGTAGTTTGGCGTTTAACCCGCCCCCATGCGAAACGCTTGGATTTCAATCTCTAAGAATGCCTTGCCAACAGTACCGACAGGTGCATAAAAAACAGAATTCTGCGCGCCTTCAAGATCTGAGAAAAAATGCTCAGCCCATGGCGCGAGATGTTTGAAGAAAAAATCTTTTTGTTTGGGTAGCTCTACGGGTTCACCGAACCGGCCTCGGATCATGCCTGCCATCATTTCAAGCAGTGAAGCAATATTATCTTCCGGTTCGTAAACGTTTGGAGCGCGCGTGATGCGCAGCGCCGCCATATCGCCACGCAGGATAGCCAAGGGTTTTTCATTCAAAAACCCGGTCAAGTAATAGCTGGCGTAGGGCATCAACTCACCTCGCGCAAGGCCAATGAACAAGGCATTAAACTCACGTTCAGCTGTCTTTGTATTGATCGCTCTACCAACACGCGAAAGCGTTGAAACGGCTCGCCCTAGGTCACTGTCATCTCCAGTAAGGTTCGACGCACGAGAAAGCAGGTTTTCATCAGGTGGACCAGACAGCAGAGCCGAAAGGAAATCGTAAAGATCTGCACGCAATGCGTCTTCTTCCGCGATCTGCATATCCACAACTGCATCATTCATGTTTTTTCTTTCAGGTTTGTTCTTTGACCTTCATCGAACGAAAAACGCATTCGGCGACTTGGCACTGAGGCCGGTTCGGGTTCAACAGCCATGCAAACAGAAGACGAGGTCGGGATTGGCTGAGCAGAGGTGACACTTTCTTCCGCCTGCGGTTCTTCCGACATGCAATCGACAACCTCAGCGAGAGACGGAGTGTTTTCCACAAGAGCCTGATCGTCATCATCAGAAACTTTGTTCTCGGCTTCTTCAGCCTGCCGGGCCATCTCCTCTAAATGTTTAAGCATGCCTTTTCCGACCTGATAAGTGGTCTGCATACCTTCGATTACCACAGCGCTATCCGTGTAGTCCTCTCCGTAATCGACCAAATTATCGACATTTGCTAAAATCGGGTTTGACAGCCAGAGTTTACGCAGGGCTCGGCGACGAATGCGTTCAGGCACGGCCTTTGCTAGGAAAACCGAAAAATCGTCGCCCTGCTCCAACGTGTCTGGGTCAGGCAAATCGAGTTCAGCAAGAATGGCAGAGTCATCTTTATCTTCAAGCGCTGCGTGTGTCTCCGCTAACTCCGACTGTTCAGCTTCTCGTAATTCATGTTCCATCTCCGCCGCCACAGCGGCTTTTCGACGGCCCCAAAAATCGTCAGCACCTTGCGTGTTAGACCGAGTCAATTGAGCCTCCCACGACGAGGCGCGCGATAAACGTCAGTGAGTTGCGAAATACGCGGATCTCCCCGCCCTTCTTCGACAAGATCAATCCGCTTTTTATCACGGCGCCTTTTCACGAAAACCTCATCCTCATGGTACTCTTCAACGAAATCGCGTATCAGAGCGACTAGACCCTCGGGCATTGGAACAAGCTCCACGATCTCTTCGCCACTATCTGCATAATCTTGAAATTCGTAAGGTGATGCTGTTGCCAGCAGAACCTCATAGGGCGCTGTTTCATCAGAGCCGATACGCTCCCTGAGGATGACCCCAACTGAGGGAATGCGGGCCGAAAGCCCGTTAAGATACGCTTCAGTGTCAGTGCGCCACAAATTTAACGGAACCGTTGCTGCATGGTATTCGATTGCGTCACCCTCTGACCTCAATACTTGCCAGTCCGCTTGCGCAGCACCGGGAAGGACGCCAACGGCCTGCCAGCACCAATCCACCCACCTACTCACCGAAGGTGTTCGACGGATGACGATTCCCAAAGGCAAAGTGACCGACGCTTGACGCATGGACTTTGCTTCTCCTCCCGTTTTTCCCGTTTCAGTTGAGACTGAAATCATTCGTTTCTTCATGATCGGCCGAATTTCTCATTTTGCCAAAGGAATTCGTACAGCATTTGCAAATAGCACCAAAAACTGGACAATTTGATCCAATCTTAACGGCAGATTCATGACTATTGGTCAGAATGTCCACATAAAGGGTATCTGTTGCAAATGGTTGCGGAACGACGGTTGCCAATTTAACGAATCGCTGTATCTCGCAGGGGTTTACGTACGCTGAGTTTTCTGCCTTTCTGAAGCGTGTAAGTAACTGGTGTAATTCGCCAGTAGCGGGGAAAAATATGTCTAAGTCTCTGATATTATGCGATTGTTCTAAAAGCTCAAAGCTTAACACTGAAGCGTTAGAAGCTTCGGGGAAAGTCGCATGTTCCAAAGTGCATTCGAGCCTCTGTACCTTTGAGAGCGATGCTGCAAAAAATGCAATTGCGACCGGAAACTCGGTGATTGGCTGCCAACAGGAACGTGCCTTTTTTACCGAGTTAGCTGCCGATTTGGAGGTACCCGAACCATGTTTTGTGGATCTGCGAGATCGAGCCGGGTGGTCAGAACAAGCATCAACAGCAGGGCCAAAAATGGCAGCATTGCTAGCAGATGCCTTGAGAGAATCACCCCCCACAAAAACTTTTGACATCGTTTCAGAAGGGATTTGCCTTGTGCTGGGAGAGAACTCCCTTGCACTGACAGCGGCAGCGCAATTAGCCTCATTTCTAAGCATAACCGTATTACTCGAGTCCGCTACAGATTTACCTCTCGATCGCAGTTTTGACGCGATTGTCGGGCAACTTAAATCCGCCACAGGCGCATTAGGGAACTTCGACGTAAGAATAGATCAATTGCAGCAGATTAAGCCAGGTGGCCGTAGCGCTTTGGGGTTGGCTGAACCGCGAAACGGCGCCAAGACCAACTGTGACATTATTTTAGATCTGCGCCGCACGGCGCCTTTATTCCCTGCACACAAGAAACGGGAGGGATATTTGCGCGCTGACCCAAAGGACCCGGCGGCAGTTCATGAGGCAATTTTGCAGGCTTCTCACCTCGTGGGCACTTTTGAAAAGCCACTTTATCTATCCCTAGACCCAACCATGTGCGCTCACTCCCGTGCAGAGCAAATTGGTTGCAGCAAGTGCCTGAATATTTGTCCAACATCTGCAATTAAACCTGCGGGAGATCATGTAGATATTGATCCAAATATTTGTGCCGGTTGTGGTTCATGCGCGACTTTGTGCCCATCAGGTGCAATCAGCTATGATGACCCAGCAGTCGATTTCCTGTTTAAAAGAATTGCCGGAATGGCCGAGGCCTATCTTGAGGCAGGTGGAGACCAACCACGACTTTTGGTGCATGACCGAGACTACGGCGCAGAAATCATCGCCCTGTCAGCGCGATTTGACCGAGGTTTGCCTGCCGATGTAATCCCAATGGATCTGGAACAAGTATCGGGCTTTGGCCATGCCGAGATGCTGACAGCTCTAGCCACAGGCTTTGCGGCGGTCGATATTTTAGTTTCACCAAAAACAGAAAAAGACGCCCTTGATCCGGAATTGAAGTTGGCGCAAGCACTCACTGGCAAACCGCAACGCCTTCGCTTGATTGAACCAATAGATCCGTCCGACCTTTGCACCACACTGTACGAAACAAAGAGCGAAGACCTAGAACATGTTACGCCGATACTGCCACTGGGCACCCGCCGTCAAGTTACCAGGCTGGCCGTTAAGGCACTCCAGCCTCAATTAAAGGAACCTATTCCTTTGCCTGGGGATGCACCTTACGGCGCGATACTGATTGACACAGAGGCTTGTACATTATGTTTATCTTGCGCCTCCCTTTGTCCTGCCGGGGCATTGGGTGACAACCCAGACATGCCTCAATTGCGGTTTCAGGAAGACGCCTGTTTACAATGTGGCTTATGTGCCAATGTTTGCCCAGAAAAAGCAATCAGATTGCAACCACAGTTTGACACATCTGAGGCGGTTTTTTCGCAGCGGGTGATCCACGAGGAAGACCCGTTTGAATGCGTCGAGTGTGGACAGCCTTTCGGTGTGAAGTCCACTGTCGAGCATATAATCGAAAAACTAGCGGGCAAGCATGCTATGTTTGATACAAGTGATGCTACACGCATGATTAAAATGTGTGACAATTGCAGGGTTAACGCCCAGTTTCATTCAGAAAAAAATCCTTTTGCAAGTAATGAAAAGCCTCGAGTGCGGACAACCGAAGATTATTTATCAAAACGACGGGATCACTGATGCTGGATAGGGGCTCCCAGATTGGCCGGCGCCATTGCTGCAACAAAAGCAACGATATCTTCCAGTTCATTAAGTGTAACCTTAATCGGAACAATTGGTGGTGGACGCGCGGCGTCAAACGGCAGAGTGACATCCAGAACGATGGTGAAAGATGGGTGTGGGTTCAAAATATAAAAAGTCTCGAACTTTTCCTGCCAACCGGTAAGAGCCCGAAGCACGGCGAAAGATGGCGTCGAACCAATTCCGTTCATCCGATTAACTTCACCCACGACATGGCAGCGACCACAGGCCCGCAAAGACGCTTCCCGTCCTCGCGCAACATTACCCGCCAACGAAACCTGTGGCGTTGCGACCAGCACTTCGGTGGCTTTAGAGTAAGGTGGCTTCCCGTCGATTTTGAAGCTCAGCACTGTTCTCAGACCGATGTCAGAGCGCAGCCAATCAGCAAATTTCCTAGCCTGCGGGTTGCTGTCTTGCCAAGCCAGACGGTAAGTAACCGCGTCTTTGGAAAAAATGTCTACTGCGCCTTCTTGAGCCAGCACAACGTCGGCTTTGGTGTTCGGCGCAGTTACGTTAACGCGCACTCCATGTTTCAGTTTAAACCTTGGAAGCAAAAAAGTCAGAAACCCATTTTCCTGCATTTCCTGAGGAGCAGAAATAGTTATCGTTCTTTCCTGTGCATGCCCCTCAATGGCAATCATCGAGATGGAGGCTATAAGGTAAATTACCGGCCACATACAGCTGTGGAATTTGCACGAGAAATACATCCTCTTACCCTAGGCAAGAGAATCAAGAGCCGTCAAGGCGAGGCTTTTGGGAATAAAACAGAGATTGATATCAAGTGAGGACAGCCAAATGAGCGAAGAATTTAACATGACAATGCGCAAATTCCTCAAGCAGGTAGGAGTAACATCACAACAAGCCATTGAAGACGCAATGCGTGCAGCCGGAGCAGAGACAACCGTCGGGAAGACTTTTGAGGCCAAGGTCGTGCTGACCATTGACGGACTAGATGTCGAGCACGTGTTAACAGGCAAAATCGCGGGGCGTTCATGAATGGCATCTCGTAAAGAAGTTCTCGAAATTCTGAAAGGACTGGTTGATCCGGCGTCTGGCAACGATCTTGTTGCAAGCGGTATGGTTCGAGCACTAAATATCGACGACGGTGCGGTACGCTTTGTGCTTGAAATTGACCCCACTCGCGCTGCTGCATTTGAACCCTTGAAGGTCGAAGCCGAAAAGCGGATCGGCGCATTGGAAGGTATCGCAAATGTCTCTGTTGTGATGACAGCGCACTCGTCACCTTCGGCACCACCCGACTTAAAACCTTCCCGTTCAGCGGAGCAACAAGGACCAGAGAAGATACCGGGCATTGATCGAATTATTGCAGTGGCGTCAGGAAAGGGCGGCGTCGGAAAGTCGACCGTTTCGGCCAATTTGGCCGCAGCACTAGCTGCTGAAGGGCGCCGAGTGGGACTGCTAGACGCTGATGTTTACGGGCCTTCTCAACCACGAATGTTGGGCGTTAGCGGGCGCCCTTCAAGCCCTGATGGAAAAACTATATTGCCGATGCGGAACCACGGTGTGACGATGATGTCAATCGGCCTGATGACCCGTGAAGAGGAAGCGGTGGTTTGGCGTGGCCCGATGCTAATGGGGGCCCTGCAACAAATGTTAAACCAAGTTCAATGGGGCGCGCTCGATGTGCTTCTTGTGGACTTACCGCCGGGAACAGGCGATGTGCAAATGACGTTAGCCCAAAAGGCCGAGCTTAACGGAGCAATTATTGTTTCAACCCCGCAAGATATCGCTTTGCTGGATGCTCGTAAGGGTATCGACATGTTCAAAAAACTCGGCACACCAATTATCGGAATGATCGAAAACATGAGTACGCATGTTTGTTCAAGTTGTGGACATGAAGAAAATATCTTTGGGCATGGTGGCGTCATCGCTGAAGCGAACAAGCTCTCCGTGCCACTATTAGCTGAAATTCCACTTTCGATAAACATCCGGGTCGCAGCGGACGGTGGTGCCCCAGTAGTTGTATCCGACCCTTCCTCAGCACAGGCGCAGGCGTTTCGGACACTCGCGAAAGAGCTGATCGAGCGAGGGGCTGCATGACCGAAAAACCACATTTTCCACCATTATTTGAAGGGTTGGCACTGACCGGTTTGGTGGACCCGTTTGAGCGTGCGCAGGCGCAGGCAATTATTGGCTGCAACGCAGGTTTAGTAGCCTACAACATAGCTGCGGATCGATTGCGCGCAGCAATTGTTTTCGCTCCCGAGGTGCCGCTGCACGAAGCCATGCCAATATTGATTGCCTGCGGTATTGGGTTCCAAAACGCACTCGGAGCGCTGGCCCCACCGGAGGTGGCTGTCCATTTGGGTTGGCCGGGCGAGATTTACCTGAATGGAGCGGAATGTGGTAAGCTGCGCATCGCAGCAGCCAGCAACGATGATAACACCACACCAGATTGGATAATCGTCGGCCTTGATGTACCGTTAATCCCGGCGAACCCAGACATGCCGGGTTTTAACCCAAACCAAACATGCCTTTACGAAGAGGGTTGCATCGAAGTGGCTCCTGAAGATCTGCTCAGCGCCTGGATGCGACACACGTTGGTGTGGATTAACAGAATGGAAGACGACGGAATGAAACCTTTAAACGCAGAATGGCGTGGTTTGGCAAAAAACCTCGGTGAAAATGTGGTTTGGTCGCTGCAAAATGTGGAAGAGAAAGGACTTTTTGTCGGAACTGACGAAGTGTTTGGAGCGTTACTACGGCAAGGAGAAGATACTAAATTGGTTCCAATGAGCCGTCTGTTGGAGCAGGGAGAGTAACGATGTTGTTGGCGAGGGCAATCCACTTTGATGAAAGCGACCAACGTGTCTTTTTCAATGCAGCACGAACCGGAGAATGGGCTATAAGTGGCGGATTTGAGTTTTCAAATTGGTCAGATGCGGATCTAGTTGGAAAAGCACGTCAAGCTTTTTCCAATGGTTGGCTGGGAGCGGAAACATTCGGACGCGTTACCTTCGTTGCTGTCACCCCCATTGAAACTTCAGAAATGGATACCTTGGTGCAGGTCATCGCGCAACATTTTGTCGAAGTTTACGGTGCACCATCAATCGAAGCGGCGTTACCAGTAGCGAAGGAAGAACTGAGGCATATGTCAGATCTGTGTCAAGAACACGACCCAAACACGGTGCTGACTGTAACGCGCGAATTAAGCGATTCTGGAGTGAGAGAACAGTTCAGATCAATTCAACCCGCAGATGCCGAATTGGAACAATTCGCAGTTCACGCTACACCTGACTGATAGGCGTTATTGACTGCCATTGAATTGGAAAAGTTGTTCACCAAGCAATTTATATCCATTGATTAGATTTTTGGCCCGGTCGCTGACTAGCCAATTGCCAAGAACCTCGGCTTGCTCCGAATTGACGTGATCGTGCTTAGCTTGGTTCACCGGCAAATAAGCATACTGGTTGAACAGCAAAGTGTCCCCTGCGTAGAGCAGCTTCAGATCACCCTTGTTGCCAAATTTCAACCAACTCGCCCTGTCAGAAATTATGTATGCGTTTAACCCGGACGCCGTGTTCAATGCAGCCCCCATTCCCGCACCCACTTCTTTGTACCATGCGATATCGCGATCTGAAGCGCCAATATTCGCCAATGACCACAAGGCGAGCTCCTTCTTATGTGTTCCGCTATCATCTCCCCGGCTAACAAAAAGGGCCTTATTCTTCGCAATTTTCGCGACAGCGCCAACTACTGTCTCCGCCTTACTGATCCCCACTGGATCCGACGAGGGACCAATCAAAACAAAATCATTAAACATGATTTCTGTGCGCTGCGTAGCATTCCCTTCAGCAACAAAAGTCTCCTCAGAATTTTTCGAATGCACAAGAATTGCATCCACGTCCCCAGCCGCGCCAAGACGAATTGCCTGTCCAGTGCCCACGACCAATAGCTGAACCTCCAAGTCCAGATCTTTTTTGATTTCCGGAATTAGGACATCAGCTAGACCTGAATTATGAAACGAGGTCGTTACTGCCAATTTCATCTGATCTGCTGTCGCTGCGACGGCAAGACAAATCACGGCACAAGCTGTAAAAAATATTCTGGACATCATTCAACAATATCACCCCGAACAAATGCGCGGGCTTCCCGAGTTTGAGGATCAGAAAAAAATAAAGGTGCCAGCGCGGCCTCATGAACTTTACCGCGATAGATGAACAAGACGTCACGAGCAAGACGCCGCGCTTGTCCGATGTCATGAGTAGCCATGACAATGCGTGTGCCATTTTCATAAGCAGCAAGTACAAGATCTTCAAGTTCACGCGTCGCACGACCATCAAGATTGGCACAAGGTTCATCGAGAAAGAGAATGTCCGGGTCTCGGATCAGGGCGCGAGCCAAGGCTAGCTTTTGTCGCTCACCGCCAGACAAAACTGGAGCTTGCTTATCTGCGCTATCCGACAGTCCAACCCGATCAAGCCAATCAATCGCCTTTTGGCGGGCTAACCTACGATCAACACCGTGCACGAGCAAAGGGTAAGCAACATTGTCGATCGCTTTACGGCGCATCATAATTGGAGTTTGAAAAACAAAAGACTGGCGTTTGCGTGCTTCTGGCTCGCTGACTTGCCAATGAATTGAGCCCCCAGAAACACGTTCCATCCCATGCAGCAAACGCAATAGGGTACTTTTCCCTGCACCGTTTGGCCCCATGATAACGGTAAGCCCTGTCGGAGCCAAAGTCAGCGTCACCGGGCCAATTAATACTTTTCGACCACGTCTGACGGAAGCGTTTTTTACAATTAGTGGGAGAATTGGGGGCTCTACCATCTTCCGCTCACCTCAGTTTTAGACAAACTGTGAATGATTAAGTTTACTAATACGGCCAATCCAATCAGTATAAAGCCCAGCGCCAGCGCAAGTGAAAAATTCCCCTTACCCGTCTCTAGCGCAATTGCGGTCGTAAGAACACGAGTGGCGTGGTCAATATTTCCACCCACAATCATAATTGCACCAACCTCTCCAATGCCTCGTCCGAAACCTGCCAGCGACGCAGTCAACAAAGCACGCCGTCCGTCCCACAACAGTGTTGCTATCCGCTGGTTGCGTGAAGTGTTCACAGAAATTAATAAATCATGGTATTCTGCCCATAATTCGCGGATGGCCTGATGCGCGATTGATGCAACAAGCGGTGTTAAAATAATGACCTGTGCGATGATCATTGAAGTAGGTGTGAATAGAAGACCAAAAACGCCAAACGGCCCGGATCGGGACAGCATCAAGTAAACGATGAGACCAACCACAACTGGCGGCAAACCCATTAGTGCATTAAGCGTGGCAATAACAAAACGTCTATAACGAAATCTACGCACGGCCATCCAACAGCCTAATGGCAGGCCAATAAGAGAAGCGGCAGCGACGGCGGTCAATGTCACACGCAAAGACATCAACGAAATCTCCATGAGATCCCGGTCCAATGAAAAAATGAGGTAGGCGGCTTGTCGTAAACCTTCCAAAATTTCGTTCATGCTTTTGGTAGACCATCCTCTTCGCGCGTACAAAACTTATCGCGCTCACACCAATTCGGAGGAGGTGGAGGAACGCAAAATTTTCTCTTTTGTTATTGATCGTTACATTTTTCGGGTTTGACAAGGCTGTATGAGTGAAACGGAGTGGGCAGATACTTTCGCAGGATGCGGCGAAGCCATTTGCCTTTCGTCTGACATCAAGGCTCATACAACTAAAAAGCGCATGATCAGCAATCAGTGTAGGTTAGAGTCTTAAAACACCCCCGCACCAAAATGTTATCTAGTACCTTATCACTTGGACAAGATCGACAGTAGTCGACGCGAATAGGAAAATAGTGCTTGGCGATATTATGCACATCATGCAATGAATTAGCATTATATTGCCAATGGCTATTTAGGAGGTAGACATGACCAGTCGCAGAACAGTTCTGAACCTACTTGGCGGCGCTGCCGCCGTTGTGATGACCACTGGAGCCGCTATGGCCCAAGAAGTCACTTTGCGCATGCACCAGTTCCTGCCACCACAAGCCAACGTCCCCAAATTGATTTTGGACGTGTGGGCTGACGCCGTTGAAAAAGATTCAGGCGGCACAATAAAAATCGAACGGTACCCATCGATGCAACTTGGCGGTAAGCCACCAGAGTTGATGGATCAAGCGATTGATGGCGTGGCGGATATTACCTGGACAGTAGTAGGTTATACTCCAGGCCGTTATCCATCAACAGAGGTCTTTGAACTTCCATTCATGGTAGACGATGCTCGTGCAGCCTCTTACGCATATTGGAAAATGTTCGATGCGAACATGAAGGATACAGAGTTCAAAAACGTTCATATTCTTGGCACTTGGGTGCATGGACCCGGCATGTTTCACACTAACAAGCCAATCGCGCAACCGTCAGACCTTCAAGGCATGAAAATCCGTGGTGGTTCGCGGCTTGTAAACGAACTTCTGACTCTGACGGGCGCAACACCGGTTGGAATGCCAGTTCCAGCAGTACCAGAGGGGCTGTCCAAGGGTGTAATCGACGGTACCACCATCCCATGGGAAGTTACCGCAGCGCTTAAAGTACCTGAGCTGGTAGAAAACCACACCGAGTTTGAAGGACCCGCACTTTACACGTTAACCTTTGTGCTGGCGATGAACAAAGCTCGATACGAGTCGCTTTCGGATGATATGAAAGCAGCCATAGACAAGAACTCTGGCCTCGATTTCTCCGTTTTCGCCGGTGGCACGCAGGCAGATGCCGACGGACCTGCGCGTGAACTGGCCGTGAAACGTGGTAACAATATCATCACAGTTTCGGAAGAAGAAGCCAAGGAATGGGGCGCTGTTGTGCAGCCAATCTTTGACACTTGGATCGCCGACATGGCGAAGCGTGGCTTAGACGGCCAAGCAATGATCAATGAGGCCAAAATGCTTATGGACGAGTACAAGAAAAATAACATGTAAGACTGCTTCTCCTTATCCAATTTAGGGCCGGAGCGGTTGCTACGGCCCTTTTTTGTTGCCCACCAAGTAGAACAAAACCTGCGCTCCTGTCCTAGGTGATTAGCTCATTGGGACTTTCCAGTCTTACGTAGAAATATTGCACTATTATGCTTGTTGCTAAAATTTAGGTACCATCAAGGCTTATCTCATGCATTATTAAGCATAACTAAACCTGCATTTCGTTGCCAAAAACTGCCAGGTTCACCGAAAGGAAGGACAGTTCATGTTAGTGAATGAGAACGCAGCGCTCTATTTTGTCGACCGACACATCAGTGAAGGACGCAGTAGCAAGGTTGCCTTCCGTGAGGCTGATGGCGCTCAACGTGCGCTCACCTATGGGCAACTGGCGGAAGATTCGGGAAGATTTGCGGGTGCACTCCATGCCCACGGAGTTCGCCGCGAGGAACGCATCGCCATGATTGTGCGCGATCAAATCGAATTCCCCGTCATCTTTTGGGGGGCAATTAAGGCAGGTATGATCCCGGTACCGATCAACACGATGCTTTCGGCCAACCTCTATGGGGCAATCCTGTCGGACAGCCGTGCTTCGGTTCTGGTGATCTCAGAGCAGATGTGGGCAACGGTCCAACCCGCATTAAAGGAAAATACCTTTCTGCGCGCAGTTTTAGTCATTGGCGACGCACCGGAGGGAACCGTAAACTATAAAACTTTCTCAAAGGACGCGGACGTCATCGAAACCGTTCAGGCTAACGGCGATGAATTGGCTTTCTGGCTTTACAGTTCTGGATCGACCGGAGCGCCCAAAGGTGTGCGACACGTTCATTCCAGCCTGAAAGCAACCGCCGAGACGTTTGGCGCAAAAGTGCTGGGCATCCGGGAAAGCGATATAATGTTTTCTGTCGCAAAGATGTTCTTCGCTTACGGTTTGGGCAACGCCATGTCCTTTCCCATGGCAGTTGGCGCGACCACAATCATTCTTGGAGGGCGGCCAACCCCAAACGGTGTTTTTGAGGTCATTTCACGGGAAAAACCAAGCCTTTTTTGTGGCGTGCCCACACTGTTTGCCGCTTTGGTCGCAGAGCAGGAACTGAAGGGAACGACGCCAGTTCACACAATCCGCCTATGTACCAGTGCCGGGGAAGCATTACCGCGCGACATTGGCGAGCGTTGGCAAAGCCTATGGGGCTGTGAAATTGTTGATGGCGTTGGGTCAACCGAAATGCTTCACATATTTCTGTCAAATCGCCCCGGCGATATCCAATATGGTACGTCTGGATTGCCAGTACCCGGGTACGACGTGCGCCTCGTGGACGAACACGACAATGATGTAGTTACAGGTGAGGTGGGCGAACTACTCGTGCGTGGACCATCAAGCGCGGAGGGGTATTGGAATCGTCGCGATAAAAGCATGTCGACATTTGAAGGGCGTTGGACTCGAACCGGTGATAAGTACGAATTCGATGCAAACGGACGTTTTGTGTATTGCGGGCGTACAGACGACATGTTCAAGGTATCTGGTATATGGGTTAGCCCTTTCGAAGTTGAACAAGCTTTGATTGAACACCCCACCGTTCTTGAGGCTGCCGTGGTTGCTAGGCTGGATGCTAAAAACCTCACAAAGCCAGCTGCTTTCATCGTCCTAAAAGAAGGAGCGGCCAGGCCACAGGACCAGGAACTTAAAGAATTTGTCAAAGACAAAATTGGCATGTGGAAATACCCACGTTGGATCGACATTTTGGAAGACCTTCCAAAGACTGCGACGGGTAAGATTCAACGGTTCCAGCTGAGGGATTAGGCATGACAGAAATTGACTGGGCTAAGGGCCAAGGACGGATTTCTGCCGGTCGAGAGTCGCTAGAATGGGCGTGTTGGGGCCCGGTGCCAGATACAGATCCTGTAATCGTCATGCTTCATGAAGGATTGGGCTGCGTTGCCATGTGGCGAGATTTTCCTGAGCAATTGGCGTTGGCGACGGGGTGTTCAGTATTCGCGTATTCGCGGGCCGGATACGGACAATCTGACCCCACCACTTTGCCTCGGCCGCTGGATTATATGACCCGAGAGGCAATCGACGTGCTACCGGATGTTCTCAATAACATCGGCGCAGGCGCGTTCGTCCTGCTAGGGCATTCCGACGGTGCAACAATTTCGACTGAATATGCTGGGCGCGTGGCTGATTATCGTGTGCGCGGCCTAATCCTTATAGCCCCCCATTTCTTTGCAGAAACAATCGGTTTGGCGGCTATTCGAAGGGTAAAACACGATTTTGAAACAACAAACTTGCGTGACAGATTGGCAAATTATCACATCAATCCTGATAATGCATTTCAGGGCTGGACAAACGCATGGCTTGATCCACACTTTCAAAATTGGCACGTCGGTGAAGTGATCGATTATGTTCGCATTCCAGCACTGATTATTCAGGGTGAGCAGGATCAATACGGCACTTATGCGCAGGTCTCTGAAATTGAAAAACGATCTTATGCGCCAGTCGATGTGGTAATGATTCCAGACTGCAAGCATGCCCCACACCTTGAGCGCCCCGAATTTACACTCAAAGCAATAAGTGAGTTTTGTGCCCGACTATTGCGTATCGATGCGGCAGGACCGCAAGATTGACTTGGCGCCCGCCACATGCGTACGTGCCTGGACACAATGCAAGACACACCGAGGGTCTGTTCGATCAGTTTGGTTTTGATGCGCGCAACATTGCCTCCTCAGAGCGCTGGAAGCTGGCTATTGCATGCCTTCAGGAAGGATATTTCTGGGAGGCACATGAGCTTTTTGAGCCTATTTGGTTAGCTTGCCCAGCGGGCAGCTTAGAAAAGCGGCTTACGCAGGGCCTGATCCAATTGGCTAATGCCGCTCTCAAGCGGCGCATGCAGCGGCCCAATGCGGTGCAACGTTTGCAACAATTAGCGCGGGAATTGCTGACGTTTGATTATCATGAGTCGATGATTCTTGGATTAAACGAAGAGGCGGTCGCCCAACTGTGGCTCGATGCTTTTGATGAGAAAATGGTATAGATATTATGTATATTTGCATTATATTGCACATCAGCGAGCGAATTTCTGCATATTGAGGACGAAATCAACCGATACTGGATCAAATTCGAAGCATTATTATGCATAAGTTAGTTTACCGATCCAAGCCAGCGCACTATTCTGCATCTCAATCACATATTCCGGGAAACGCATGATGCCCAAGCTAATCGACTTTCAGACAGATCCTTCCAAATACCGGCACTGGCGCGTGGAATTCGTCGGGCCAGTGGCAAACTTGATTATGGATGTGGATGAGGATGGCGGTTTGTTTGATGGCTATCAGTTGAAACTAAATTCTTACGATCTGGGCGTGGATATCGAGCTGGCAGACATTGTTCAGCGAATGCGGTTTGAACACCCCGAGGTTAAGGTTGTTGTGATGAAATCTGCTAAGGATCGGGTTTTCTGTGCAGGTGCCAATATTCGGATGCTCGGCATCGCAGCGCATTCTCACAAAGTAAATTTTTGTAAGTTCACGAACGAAACCCGCAACACGTTTGAAGCGGCAGAGGCTGAGTCCGGTCAAAAATACATTGCCGCAATCAAAGGTGCCTGCGCGGGTGGTGGCTACGAACTCGCCCTCGCCTGCAATCACATCATGCTTACCGATGACAGCTCGTCCTCTGTGGCATTGCCTGAAGTTCCATTGCTAGCTGTTTTGCCCGGCACCGGTGGGCTGACCCGTGTCACCGACAAGCGCAAAGTACGCCGGGATCGTGCCGATATCTTCTGCACAATTGAAGAAGGTGTACGCGGGAAACGAGCCAAAGAGTGGCGGCTAGTCGACGAAGTTATTTCGAATGCAACTTTTGATGATATTGTTACAGCACGGGCGCAAGAATTTGCCGCCACCTCTGCAAAACCAGCAGAGGCGCAAGGTATCCTATTGTCTCCATTAACCCGCGAGATTGGAGAAAATGGGTCGCTAACATATTCGCTGGTCGAAGTAGTATTTGACAGGGTGGGTCGTACAGCAACGATCACCCTCCATGGACCTGATGGAGATGCACCAGCCGATATGGTGGCATTCTCCGCCGAAGGGGCACAAACTTATATGCTGCGACTGGCTCGAGAATTGGATGATGCCATCCTGCACCTGCGCCTGAACGAGATGGAAATTGGGCTTTTAATGTTCCGCACGCAGGGCGACAGCAACATGCTTTTGGAGCATGAACGCTTGCTGCTTGAGAATGCTGATCACTGGTTAGCAAACGAAGTGCTACATTATTGGAAACGGACTCTAAAACGGGTAGATGTAACTTCCCGGTCAATGGCCGCGCTGGTCGAACACGGATCTTGCTTTGCAGGCATCCTCGCCGAACTTCTATTTGCCGTGGATCGCTCGTACATGATGGAAGACGAATTCGAAGGCGACAACCGCCCCATGGCTACTGTCATATTGAGCCCAGCTAACTTCGGTCCGATGACCATGGGCAATGGTCTGACACGGCTGACAACCCGTTTTCTAGGCGAACCAGAAAACGTGGATGCCGCTCACGACGCTTTAGGCGATGAGCTGAATGCCGTCGACGCGGACGATCTCGGCCTGGTTACCGAAATCCTAGATGACATCGATTGGGAAGATGAGATACGCATCTTCGCTGAAGAGCGCGCATCCTTTAGCCCGGACGCAATGACCGGCCTCGAGGCCAACCTGCGCTTTGCAGGTCCCGAGACAATGGAAACCCGGATCTTTGGTCGCCTGACGGCTTGGCAAAATTGGATTTTCAACCGCCCTAACGCCGTTGGTGAAGAAGGCGCATTGCAGCGATACGGCAGTGGCGTGCGCGGCAAGTACAACATGGAACGTGTGTAAATTTATTAAATTGCCGGGCCACGACCCGGTCTTCGGACACCGACCCGTTTCGGTACCGACGTCAAGACGCAGGCCCGGCTCTCAGCCCGGCACATCGGAGGAAAACCAATGCTCGACCTGATTAACGTCAGTTACGACTCTCAAATCCCAAACAATGTGGGGCTATCCACAGACAAGAAAGTCTTAAAAGCTCTGGAAAAATGGCATCCAGGCTATATCAATTGGTGGAATGATCTGATTCCACAGCAGTTCCAGCAATCAATGGTTTATCTGCGAACCGCGGTCAGCGTTGATCCAAAAGGCTGGGCCAAGTTCGACTACGTAAAAATGCCCGAGTATCGGTGGGGCGTTTTGCTCGCGCCACAAGTCGAAGACCGTACCATTCCTTGTGGTGAGAATAGGGGCCAACTAGCTTGGCAGGAAGTTCCTGGTGAATATCGCAACCTAATGAAACGCCTGATCGTTATCCAAGGGGATACCGAACCTGGTTCAGTCGAACAGCAGCGCTTTCTGGGTTTAACAGCACCCTCGCTCTACGACATGCGCAATTTGTTTCAAGTAAACGTGGAAGAGGGAAGGCATTTATGGGCCATGGTCTATCTTCTGCAGAAATACTTTGGCCGCGATGGTCGCGAAGAGGCAGATGATATGTTGCGCCGGTCCTCCGGTTCTGAAGAAGCGCCGCGCATGCTTGGTGCATTTAACGAGGAAACGCCAGATTGGCTGTCGTTCTTCATGTTCACCTATTTCACGGATCGTGACGGCAAGATGCAACTGGAGTCATTGGCCCAATCAGGGTTTGATCCACTTAGCCGTACCTGCCGATTTATGTTGACGGAGGAAGCACACCACATGTTTGTCGGTGAAACTGGCGTCGGGCGTACGATTGAACGTACTTGTCAGGTCATGAATGAAAACGGCATCGTAGACCCATATGATACTAATAAGATTCGTGATTTGGGGGTAATCGATCTCCCCACCATTCAGAAAAAGCTAAACCTGCATTATACACTCAGCCTCGATCTGTTCGGACAGGAAGTGTCAACGAATGCGGCGAACGCATTCAATGCAGGTATCAAAGGGCGATATCAGGAAAATCGGATTGATGATGACCACCTTCTGACAAATGACAGCTACCTCGTCTGGGTTATGGAAGGGGGAAAGGCCGTGCAAAGAGAGGTACCCGCACTAACAGCAATCAACATGCGCCTTCGCGATGACTATACCCGCGATGCAGCGGGAGGCGTTGGACGCTGGAATAAGATCATCGCTAAATCGGGAATCGAATTCGAACTCAAGCTCCCACACGAAAGTTTCAACAGAAAAATTGGTGTTTTTGCCGGTCACAACTTCAATCCGGAAGGCACAATTGTCAGCGATATTGAGTATAATACCGAGCAATCCAATTGGCTACCAACGCGTGCGGACGGAGATTTCATCCAATCCCTCATGACATCCGTCACCGAGCCGGGCAAATATGCAGGCTGGATAAATCCTCCCAAAGTTGGGATCGACAATAAGCCCGGCGATTTTGAATACGTCAAATTACACATGGCCTGATCCAATACTGTGACGCAATTGTGCCAGACTCAATTTTGTCCGGTGCCCACACAACCAGCAACAGTTACCAATATGATTTGCAGAGGACTGATGTTCATCACGCGCTCACCACCCCGGGACACTTTAAAAGCACTATCTCGCGTGAGATTACTAGCGTAACAAGTCGCTGCATGAGATGTAGTGATACCAAGGCCGGTGTGCTGTACTCTTAAAAGCCATCACCCTGCCTATCACCAAATTGGCGAAGACACGCAAACAATGACCCAAGCCCTCAAACAACACCTAATTGACCCTGAGATTTGCATCAGGTGTCACACCTGCGAAATGACCTGTCCAATCGGAGCCATCCAGCATAACGACGACAATGTCGTCGTGGATCCCGACGCCTGTAACTTTTGCATGGACTGCATTCCTGTTTGCCCAACCGGATCGATTGACGAGTGGCGGGTCGTGGCGCAGCATTACAGTCTGGATGACCAGTTCGGGTGGGAAGAACTGCCAGAACAAGAGGCAATTAATACTCTATCGTCAGATGCTGGCGCCGAGGCTATGGATCCAGTAGTGGTCGCGCTCCTAAATGAGGCTCACAAAGGTGCTGGCGGCAAAAGCCGCGCACCAAAGAGCGCTGCAAAGCCTGCGATCAACATGTATACGATTAAAGCGCCTGCAACCGCGACGGTTCAGGGCAATTTTCGATTGACCGCCGAAGGTAGCGATACGGATACTCGCCACATCATTCTAAATTTTGAGGGTCAGACTTTTCCGGTTCTCGAGGGTCAGACCATTGGCATTATTCCTCCCGGAAGCGATACAGCAGGCAACGCTAACTTACCGCGCCTCTATTCCGTTTCAAGCCCAAGGGATGGTGAACGACCTAATTTTGGAAACGTCTCTCTGACGGTGAAACGAGAAACCCATGGACTTGCATCTAATTTCATCTGTGATCTGCGAGCGGGCGACACGGTTCAGGTTACCGGACCGTTTGGTTCAACTTTCTTGTTGCCTGAAGATCCTGATGCCCGACTTTTGATGATCTGCACCGGCACAGGCTCCGCGCCAATGCGTGCCTTTACCATGCGTCGCGAGCGTATCGTTGGCAAAAAACCTGGCGGCATGACTATGATTTTTGGTGCGCGCTCTCCAGAGGCGTTGCCATATTTTGGACCACTTAAGAAACTTCCCGTCGACCTTCTTCAAACTCACATGGTGTTTTCACGTCTCCCTGGTACTCCCAAAGAGTACGTGCAGGATCGAATGATGGTAGAGCGCAAATCGATAGCCGAACTTCTTACAGATAACAAAACCTACATCTATGTCTGTGGGTTGCGTGGTATGGAAGAAGGTGTAGAAAAAACTTTCAACAGTATCGCTGAGAGCGTTGGAACTTCTTGGGCTGAACTGCGCGATACCATGCTCGAAGAAGGCCGGTACCACGTGGAGACATATTGATCATGGGGGCGAACCAAACCCTTTTTCAACAAGCCGATTAAAACGTGAAAACAGAGTGAATTCAAGCGTCCACGATCCAGCGCCATCAATTGCTGTGCCGAATTCATCTGGTCAGACTGGGCTAGAATTCACCCAGGTTTCAGTTCTGGAACATCGAGTTAGCGTGTTTCGCTTCAACTCACCGCTTGTGTGCGTCCTTACAACTGTCAGAACATTTGAAAAGCAAGGCGTAATCGATAAAATCCAATCCGTTATTGAGCCGTTGATTATATAAAATAGAGCATAATATTGCAGAAACCTACCACGCGTACGCGCAAAAACAATTGAAAACCCAACAGTTTCAAGCTATTTTATGCATTATTATACATAATAGGCGTAGTGCCATGGCGGGAACAACCAATTTTAGAGGCAAAAGTCACCCGACAGGGCAATCAGGCTCCATGGATCGGGCCGTACAACAACTGATCATCCGGGTAGGTGGCCGGATTAGAGAAGCGCGTGAGCAAAAAGGAATTCCTCGCCGAGTACTATCCGAACGCTCGGGCGTGTCGCCAAGGTATCTGGCACAATTGGAGTCCGGTGCCGGGAATATCTCCATTGGATTGCTCGAAAGGGTCGCCCTCTCCCTAGACTACCAGATCGAGTGGTTCGTTGGAGAAGAAAATCCATCGAACTCAGACTCAGCAAAAGTGGCCAACCTCTTCAAAAACGCTGAAAAGGGTACACAGCAGGCTATTATGAATATGCTGAACCCATCTGAGCCAGGTTTACAAAAAGCCAATCGCCTTTGCCTTTTGGGATTGCGCGGAGCCGGTAAGTCTACGTTGGGAAAATTGGCCAGCGAACAGCTTGAAATGACATTTCTGGAACTCAATCGAGAGATTGAGGATCACAGCGGTATGCCGGTTTCTGAGGTGATGGCACTTTACGGGCAGGAAGGGTACCGCAAGCTTGAAAGCCAGGCACTGCAGCGAGTTGTAGCCACTCATGAATCGGTAATTTTGGCTGTGGCAGGCGGTATTGTAGCCGAACCAATGACCTACAATTTTTTGTTGGGCAATTTCCATACGATCTGGATCAAGGCCAGCCCAGAAGAACATATGCGCAGGGTAAAAGCTCAGGGAGATGATAGACCAATGGCCGGTAATCCTGAGGCGATGGACCAACTGCGCGCACTGCTTTCCAGCCGCGAGCCAATCTATGACCGCGCCCAAGCAAAGCTCGAGACCACCGGCCACAGATTGGATCAATCAATTAAAAACTTGGTACAACTGATCAAAGAACAAGGATTTCTGACTTAAACGCGGCTCGCAATAAATATTTGTCATAAACTTCAATTTAAATTTTTTGAGAAATGACAACACACTTTTGGCAAAATCTGATGGCGCTCTTACGATTTCATAGTTCGCGGTTGCCAGTGTCAGATTATCTTGAAAACCTTCAAAAGATGCACTGACTGACAGTTCAGATTTCCCGTATTTCATTGACTAATTAAAGACCCAAACATGCTGAAAGATTTAACAGTATTAGTTTTCGACAAGTCTGAGCCATTCTACCCCACTCAACATATCATTTTTGAACCTAGCTGGAAGGGGTATTCCGATAGATCAGGCTGTTACGCTGCACTTCTGCCGTCGTTCCGGTGCGGGAAGGATAGAGATGCGCGTGTTGATAGTTTTTTGCTGGGAAAGAAGCAGGGGATGGTGCGCCTTAATGAATTGATGGGACTCACTGTTAAGATTAGTTAAGAGGAAAAATGATTTATGCCCATAGATTTCTAGACGACTACTATGACTTTGAGTGGAGCAAGATATGTCGAACGTGCTGCAATTAGGATGGGCATTGATCGATGCACGATGACCACTTGCTGAAATATGAACTGGCTCGTGCGGCTACGGCTGTTGTGATAAATCCTGATACAAAACTTGTCCTGATTAGACCCACTGGACGACGAATATGCGATGACTTTGTCTTATATGGAAACGGTGGCCAGTCCCGTTTAGGTGCTTTTAAATCAAGCGGCAGTAGAGCCTGAGACGTTGGCGCGTGTGTCATCTCTGTTCTCTACAACCGAGTCAATTTTGGAGATGCTGGACAATATGGCTGCGCGTGAGTCGGTAAACTTAGCTGGCTCACTGGTTGACGCAGAAGTGCCGGTGATGTCATGGCCGATATTTACGCAAATGATCTGGAGCTACACCGCACAAAGTGTTCACGCAATGACATGGCAGAAGTGAATGATCAGAGTAAGGCCATCTGTTATGTAGGCCCGCAGAATGTAGGGCAGCGAGTTTATTCGCTGCCACTATTTTATTTGAGGCCGCAGCAGCGAAAAATGACCCACGAGAAACGGCTGACCCGACGAACAACTGACCAACTAACTGGTCGGCTTGGCGAAACAAAGAAACAGATATTCTGTTCCCTCAATAAATTAAATAAGTCATGTTGTTTATGTTATACAGAAATTCCAGAATATACGTTCACCAAAAATTTCAACATGTGCGTAACCAACGCGTTTCCGTTTGATCAATTTTCAAACAGTCACAAATTGCTTTTCTATCCCAGATAGTCTCGTAATAGTGCCGGTGGAGCGTCTAGTAAGCTATCTGTCTCCTGTGGGGCATGGGCCACACCATCGACAACTATAATAGTCTCATGCGCAATACGGCGAGCATCCTCTGGATCATGACTGACCATCAAAAGGGTAGCACCGGTCTCATAAAGCAACTCTGAAACCAATTTTAGCATTCCAGTTTTTAAAGCAGGTCCAAGTGCGGAGAAAGGCTCATCCAGCAAAACCAAAGGACGATTTTGAACCAGCACACGGGCCAAAGCGACCCGGCTTTGCTGACCACCTGAAAGCGATGCTGGTTTGCGGTTCCCGAAACCATCCAAGCCCACGCGCTCCATGGCCTGCATCACCCTGTTTTCCTCGGCTGTGCTGAGCCGAAGATCTGGCCGTAACCCCAAACCAATATTTTGAGCAGTACTCAGATGCGGGAAGAGGTTATTGTCTTGGAATAACATCGCCACAGGACGACTGCCTGGCGCGACATGTGTGATATCCTGATCTTGCCAGATCACGCTACCTTCGGCAGGCGTTATGAAACCTGCAATCGCTGCTAGTAGTGTAGATTTCCCCGCACCGGACGGTCCAATCACCGCAACGCGTGTGCCTTGTGACACTGAAAGTGTTGCGCTCAAAACAAATTGGCTCTGCTGAATTCTAAGGTCTTCGAGTCTGAGCACGTTCACGCCCTCCCGAGTCCATCAAGAAAAAGAGTCCAAAGCTCATCATCAACAAAAGAACTGCAGCGCTAGCTGCTGCTTGCATCTGATAGGCCCCCATAAGACGGAACATCTGCAAGGGTAATGTCGCATTCTGGGAATCGGCAAACAGCACAACAACACCCAGATCACCCATCGACATCGCTGCTGTCAAACCGCATGCAAACCCAAGACTGGAACGCAGGCGGGGCAATAACACTAGCCACATCCAGGTTAATCCCGAGATATTCAAAGACGCGCTCAACTGCCAATATCCCTGAACGACATCGCGCACAGCCGGCACCAAAACGCGTAGGGCAAAAGGTAGAGCCATAATTGCGTTCACGACAGCGGTAACCGGAAAAGCGAGTAAAAATGGGTCAGCTATCCGATAAATAATGATGAAAAGACCTGTTCCAATTACAAGCGGTGATGCTGCCATTCCAAGCAGACCCACAGCTTCAAGGTTACCGCGTCCAATAGACGATGTCACTGCTATTGGAATAGCCAAGCACACCATGAGCACTGTGGACCCAAGCGAAACAATTAGTGAAACACCCGCCGCACACCAAACAGAACTGGGCAGATGCGCAAATCCGGGAATACCTTCAACGAAAACAAGTGTAATCGGAAGAACTAAAAACAGAGTAGCGACTGAAAGCCAAACGACGTCCACCAATTGCAACCCAAGGCCTCGCGCGTCCCAACGCTGCACCAGGCGATCCATCCCTGTTCCGAAACTGTCATGACCTGACAGCCGTAGGGCTAAAACCGCTGCAGTACCAACCAGAACAATCTGCACACAAGATAACAGCGCGGCACGACCCAGATCAAAATCGAACCGAAACGCCTGATAGATAGCAAGTTCAACAGTGGTCGCCTTTGGTCCCCCCCCAAGAGTCAGTGCCACCGCGAAGCTCGAAAGGCAGATGGCAAATATCACCGAAGCTGCACCCGGCGCGACTCGTGCGAGCATCGGACGCTCAAGAACACGGTAAATATCTCGCGGCCGGAGACTTAATTGCGCTGCCAAACGAAAACGCTCAGCAGGAATATCTTGCCAACCCTGTAGGATTAAACGCGTAGCAAGCGGCAGATTGAAAAACACATGCGCCAGCACTACGCCGTGAAGTCCGTAAATCTGCACTTCAGGTAGGCCTAACCAGCGCAGCGAAGTGTTAACCAACCCAGCATGACCAAACACGGCCAATAATCCAAAAACTGCGACAATAACAGGAAGAATAAACGGTGCCCCTAGAAGAATGATCAAAAGCCGCCGCCCAAGAAAACGCCGCCGTGCTAATGCACGCGCTACAGGGATAGCCAGAACCACGCTCAGCATCGCAGACAAAAGTGCCTGCCATAGTGTGAACCAGATGGCTGCCCAATCAGCAGGTCCGAGGCCCCGCCCAGCCTCCGATTTGAGCACAACTACCATCAAAGTGCCCAGCACTATGCTTGCTACAATAGTCGCAGCAAGCGCACCGGGCCAGCGCTTTACTGTGACAGAATTGTCAGCCATTCCGCTAAAGCCTCATCTCGCACCGAAGGAACATCAGCAGGTGCGATAAGACGGGCCTGCTCCGGCCCAATTGGCTTTGCAAACCCATCCGGCAAACCACCGGACGGAACCACTGCTGGGTACATCCAGTTAGTTGTTGGAATTATTGACTGAAACGCATCAGAAACCATGAAGTCTAAAAATCTGTCCGCCAAGTCTGGTTGATCTGTTTTCGCGAGCTTGCCCGCGACTTCAATCTGCATGTAGTGACTTGGAAACATCGCAGCGGATTTGCTTTGATCCTCTTCCGCCACAATATGGTAACTAGGTGAGGTCGTATAGCTTAGCACCATGTCTGCCTCGCCGTCCAAGAAAAGGCCGTAGGCTTCAGACCAACCTTTGGTGACAGTCACTATGTTGTCGGACAGACCTGCCCATATGGCGGGAGATCCCTCGCCATATTGCTCTTTCACCCAAAGCAGCAAGCCCAAGCCCGGAGTTGAACTGCGCGGGTCCTGTATCACAATCCTGAGATCGGAAGTGGCGAGGGCTTCAAAACTGTCAGGTGCGGAATTTAATTTGGTGTTGTCGTAAATGAAAGCAAAGTAGCCCCAGTCAAAAGGAAGAAAATTTTCATCTTCCCAGGCTCCAGCTTCGCCAAATGGATTTGGGATATCTACACCTATGGATCGACCATGGGGCTCAAAAAGGCCAGTTCCAGCGGCAGCCGCGATTAGGTTAGTGTCTAACCCCAAAACGATGTCCGCGTCCGAACGAGCACCCTCTAGTTTGATTCGAGCAAGCAGCGCTGCTCCATCGCCCACGCCAACAAACTTCAAATCGCACTGGCATGTTTCTTCAAAGACTTTTTCAACCACTGGGCCAGGGCCCCAGTCGGAAACAAAACTGTCGTACGTGTAAACAGTAAGCACCGGCGTTTCGGCGATTGCGGCGGTTGCGGTAAACAGCCCCGCAAAAAGTTTAAAGAATTTCATTGCATCCTCCTTGTTTCACATTTCTCGGGGCAAGGTGGAGCCAGTCCATACCTTTCCTCCGCCGGTATTAACCGGGTCAGGTTCTACGGGTTCGCATACGGCATCTCAGCTGTGTCTCACAGCACCCCGAGGTAGGACGTGGTCTAGAGAAATAAAAGCAGACAGGCAAGAGGCTTTAGGAGGGGCAAGAACTGACTTTGGTTCGAACCGCCTTAGAGATTTTGATAAAGTTAGCAGAACTCAGGTTTAGCCTTTATTCCAGCGACCCGGCATTCTGCTATCTGGGGACGGCGCACGTATCTGGCTTAGATGCTTGAGTGGGCCAGACATGGCCCTACCGAACGGACTTTGTCGAAACTGTGCCTTAACTTTTTCGAACTGCATCACGTCTTCGATGCGGCGATCTAAAAAAGCCCAAGTTGCTTGACCATCGTCGCTATCATCACCAAGCCAGTAAAGAACTGTGGCGCCGTAAACGCCACTGAGAGTGAACCTCTTAGTGTACCAATTGAAGTCATCTGAGGTGTCTCCAATTGCAGTCCAGATCGCATCTGCCGTGCCCCAGATCAGTTCGGCACCCGTTGAAGCATATTGAGGCAATGCAAAAAGGGTCGTGCCACGACGTACTACGTCTCGATCGCCACAGGTTGACAGCCGGAGTCTGACGGCATGTGTGATTTTTTCCCGTATTTTTAACGTGCTAAGATCTGTGCTTGCCAGCTGCCTCAACATTTCAGCGTCACCACGTCGATGAGACTCCACTGCCAAATCAAATGCTCCACGTGGGAAAAGAGCCTGCGCCATAAATGGGTCCGCATCGCAATCCGATACGGCCGCGCTGAATGTGGCGTCTGACCAGCCATCAAACGGTACGTGCATTTCCGCAGCGTTCAATAGCTGGGTTTTAAGATCATCGCTTGAGGCATCATTCATGGTACGCTCCTTTGCAGCATCCATACTAGACTCAACTTAAAGGCTTTGCTATAGGACGGGTTCCTGCAAATCCTTGCAACTCAACTTAGAAAGGTGGTGAAAACCACATGCAGGTTAGTGTTCGAGATAATAACGTCGATCAGGCACTTCGTGCCCTGAAGAAAAAGCTACAGCGTGAAGGTGTCTTTCGTGAAATGAAGCTCAAGCAACATTTCGAGAAGCCCTCTGAGAAAAAAGCGCGCGAGAAAGCTGAAGCAATCCGCCGTGCCCGTAAACTGGCGCGTAAGAAAGCACAGCGCGAGGGTATGATGTAAGCAAACTTTTGCTTTGAACACCAAAATAGACTACCCCCGTGGCTCAGCCTCGGGGGTTTGTCGTTTTCAGTGGACGCAAAATTTACCCCACCAAATCTCGAGCGAATTCTCTTTATTAGTCAAAATTGAGCCCTACGCCAAAGACACGGCCCACCATTGATTAAGTGTCACATACAATAAATGGTACCGGCCCTAATCCGTGGAGTTATTGATTTAATAAATTCGCATAAACTTTCTATCACATTTTTCACACATGCCTTCGAGTAAACTAAGGCCCAAAGACAGTCGCCACAATAGTCGCGTCGGGCGCCTTAATCTGTTACAGAACTCGCAATATTCCAATTTTAGTTATTTTCAGCTGCGAGCGGCACTTTATGTCCCACAACAGTTCATATTTAAATAATATTTAGAAAAATAGAAATGCTGGGCATGGACTACCAACAAAAAATATCAGCAGGATGGTCTATTGGGTACCGGCTTGTCATGAAAAGAGGACATTGCAAGCAAGCGTCCAGCACGACTTAAGCAAATCTTTGGACCAGGCAACGCAATTGGTATGCTGATCATTGAGTTTCAAAAGATCACATCCTTAAGCACTTTCCAATTCAGGACGTATGATAATTCGTATCCAAAATGGTAGCTCAACGGCACAGCTCGTCAGAACTAGTCTAGCTAGCATCTGATACTAAAATTACAAGCGTACTACGCAACCACTATCATTAACTAGTAGGATAACTTGAAATCACCAGCTCTTAGCAATAGCTTTCAAAAGTTAGAAAATGTTTAATGCATCCTCCGCGAACGCTGTATCGTATGAGCTTGTGTATCCAATAATGGCGTGCAACCTCAAATCTCAATTCTTGATATTTTACCCTCTGAAGTTTAGCAAAAAATCAAATAGGTAAGTACTCTTAATGTTCAGCAAGGCACACAGATGACCAACTCTTATAAACCCCCAAAAATCTGGAAATGGGAAAGCAAAAGCGGCGGACGGTTCGCCAATATCAATAGGCCGGTCGCGGGCTCAACGCATGACAAGGCCCTTCCAGTCGGTGAGCACCCTTACCAGCTTCACTCATTGGCCACACCTAACGGCGTAAAAGTAACCATTCTTTTCGAAGAACTTTTAGAGGCTGGTTATACCAAAGCGGAATACGATGCTTGGCTGATCAATATTGGTAACGGTGATCAGTTCAGTTCAGGCTTTGTTGAAATAAACCCAAACTCAAAAATACCAGCACTTATTGATCGCAGCGGCGACGCACCTGTGCGGATATTTGAGTCAGCGGCGATCATGATGCATCTGGCTGAAACATTCGATGCGTTCCTTGGCTCGCAGGAGAAGCGTCCGGAGTTGCTCAGCTGGCTATTTTGGCAAATGGGCAGTGCTCCATTCCTTGGAGGAGGCTTTGGCCATTTCTACGCCTACGCACCTGAGAAATGGCAGTATCCAATTGACCGTTACTCAATGGAGACGAAACGCCTACTCGACGTTTTAAATCAGCATCTATCTAACAACCAATTCATAATTGGCGATGACTACACCATTGCTGACATGGCAATTTGGGCTTGGTTTGGTCAGCTTGTCCTGGGTCGGCTGTATGACGCCGCAGAATTTCTAGACGTTGAAAGCTACCAGCACGCTTTACGTTGGGCAAAAGAGATTGACGCTCGTCCTGCAGTCAAACGTGGGCGAATGGTCAACCGAGCTTCAGGCGATCTAAAAACACAATTACATGAACGTCATAGCAGTCTCGATTTTGAAACTCAGACTCAGGACAAAATAGCATTGAAGTCCAAAACGGGAGATTAATCTTCCTTGCGTTGTGAATGCAGCGCAAAGGCACCTGCAGCGTCACACAGGCAACGCAGTTGTTTTGAAGACTGTGCGCAAAGCGAACGAAGATTGCATTTGCGCCACACCGGGCAAGCGTGCAAGGTGCTGGCGATGAATGCGGGCAAAATCCTCCGTATCTTCGGCCACGACTTTCAGGATATAATCAGCAGTACCCGCCATGAGGTGACATTCCAGAACATGAGGCACCCTTGAAACCGCTTTCTCAAAAGCATCCAACACCTCGTCAGCTTGCCCCGAGAGGGTGATCTCAACAAAAACAGTGGTGGGTAGGTTCATTTTACGAGGCTCAAGAAGCGCTACGTAGTCACGAATGTACCCCTCTACTTCCAACCGATGCACCCGCCTGTGACATGCCGACGGTGATAGGTTTACTTTGTCCGATAGCTCAGAATTGGAAATTCGCCCCTGCTTTTGGAGCATTCGGAGAATCCGATGATCTATTTGATCAAGAGACATATTGTAGAATACCTTTTCATTTTTGGTGACTATATTCGAAGATTCTTCGAATATAAAGATTTAAAGTTATATAATAAACAAGCACATTTTGATGAAGATACACCAAGTTGGCGTCAAACGATTCCGCAGGAGATCATTATGAAAATCGGTTGCCCTACAGAGATCAAACCTCAAGAATATCGCGTCGGCATGACCCCAAACGCAGCACAAGAGGCCGTGGCTCACGGTCATGACGTCATTATTCAGGCAGGAGCGGGCATGGGCTCTGGCTTTGTCGACGGGGACTATGTAGCTGCCGGAGCTCTTATCATTGATACGGCCGAAGAAATTTTCGACCGAGCGGATATGATCGTTAAAGTCAAAGAACCTCAAGCAAACGAACGCAAGATGCTGCGTGAAGGGCAAATATTGTTCACCTACCTGCATCTCGCTCCAGATCCAGACCAAACGCACGACCTGCTCGGATCTGGTTGTACAGCGATTGCCTATGAAACGGTAACGGACGCTTCCGGAGGGTTACCACTTCTCGCCCCAATGTCGGAGGTTGCCGGTCGTCTTGCGCCGCAGGTTGGCGCATGGACGCTACAAAAGGCCAATGGCGGACGCGGCGTGCTGATGGGTGGCGTCCCAGGCGTGGGACCTGCAAAGGTGCTTGTCATTGGCGGAGGTGTCGTCGGCACCCATGCTGCACGCATCGCCGCGGGTATGGGTGCGGACGTAACAGTTCTCGATCGGTCACTGCCACGAATGCGGTATTTGGACGATGTCTTTGGCAGCGTGTTTAAAACTGGTTTCTCGTCATCCGGGAACACTGCAGATCTGCTGCAATCCGCTGATATGGTCGTCGGAGCTGTTCTTATTCCTGGGGCTGCAGCGCCGAAATTGGTCAGCCGTGCTCAGCTTTCAACAATGAAGGCAGGTTCAGCACTGGTTGATGTCGCAATAGATCAGGGCGGTTGCTTCGAAACCTCAAGGGCTACCACACACGCAGACCCAGTTTATGATGTCAACGGCATCATGCACTACTGCGTAGCCAACATGCCAGGCGCAGTAGCACGCACGTCGACTATTGCCTTGGGCAACGCGACCATGCCTTTCCTATTAGCTTTAGCCGATAAAGGCTGGCGTAAGGCCTGTGAAGATGACCCACACCTACTGAACGGTTTGAATGTACACGCGGGACGGTTGACCTATTATGCAGTTGGTAAGGCATTGGGGCTGGACGTTCTGTCACCAAATCTTGCTTTGAAAGCCTAAAACTAGACTTTGCTGCAACTAAGGTAAAAAAATTACTGGCAAAAGAAGGCCTCCTCAGCTTTTAAAGAAAGACCTTGAACGCCAAAATTATCTGTAAAAGGTCATTTTGAGAGAAAACTATCCTAAAATCTATGCTAAGGTTGAACGGCCTCTAAACCTAGCAATACAAAGGAATGATTTGATTTTTTGGTTAAGGCTTTTTTTGCTTGGCCTAATCGCAATCGTGTTCTTACTCGGATACGTTCTCTCCGCGATTGCACTTTGGTTTCATATGCCAGAGATTTCCCGCACGTACATTGTGCTGGGGATAGTTGCGATAGGGCTATTTCTGACTGGAACTGCAACAGTCTCGAAATCTCATTGCGTCCGTCTTTTTGGATTGGCGGTAATTCCTTTGATTAGCACACTTTACTGGTGGACAGGAATTTCCCCAAGCAATGATCGCAACTGGGTTCCTGAGCTCGCCGAAACCCTCAAGGCGAAACAAAGTGGCTCCATTGTTGTTCTAAAAAACGTGCGTAATTTCACCTGGCGGTCTGAAACCGATTTTGACGCCGCTTGGGAAGATTGGACAGTCGACCTTGAAGAACTAGAAAGTATTGACGCAGCATTGTCACACTGGGGACTCCACAAGATTGCCCACGTTCTGGTGAGCTTTGGATTTACCGATGGTCAACACGTTGTATTTTCTGTCGAAATTCGCAGAGAAGAGTTTGAAGCCTTCTCCGAGTTAGGCGGGTTATTCAAACAATACGAACTCTCCCTAATCGCCGCGTCAGAAGAAGATATCCTATATTTGCGGACCAACGCTCGCACGCCCAAGGAGGACGTGTACCTATACCCAATCAAGGTTGATGCGAAAGCACGGCAAGAATTATTTTTGTCTTATCTTAGGCTGGCCAATAAACTGTCAGAAAAACCACTTTGGTACAATACCATCACCGCGAACTGTACAACTATGATCTATCGACTGGTACGCGGTTTCAGCCCAGACCAGCATTTTGACATCCGTTTCCTACTACCAGGAGGGTTGCCAGAATACTTTGCCGAGAATGATCTGCTGCTGTGGGAGCCAACGGTAGAAGATTACCGCCAAAAGGCTGCGATTAGCGCAAAAGCCCAGGCTATCCAGCCCGGGCAAAGTTATAGCCAGATCATTCGCAAAGAATGAGGTCAAACATGACACATTTAAAATTTTCAGGACTTGACGATAACCGTATGAGGATAGGGTATTGAAATACCCTCTTCGTCGAATGCTTCTTTAACGGTCTGTGTCAGTCCAAATTTCAGTTCCCAATAATCTGGGGCATCACACCACAAACGCGCCGTTATATCGACCGAACTATCGCCAAGATTCGTAACTCGTACCCAAGGTTCAGGATCTTTGAGAACACGCTGGTCAGAAACAGCAGATCTCAAAATAATTTCCTTAGCCTTATTCGCATCATCTCCATAATCAATTCCAAAGGTTAAATCGACGCGCCTAGTATCGTGGGCTGAATAGTTAGTGATTATTGAACCCCAGGCTTGGCCATTTGGAACCATAATCTGTACATTGTCTGGTGTCACCAATTCTGTAATGAACAAGTTGAGATCCTTGACAGTTCCCGCGGTGCCTCCAATGTCGACATATTGACCCAATTTATACGGGCGAAACAGGATTAACATGAAACCTGCAGCAAGATCGGATAGTGTCCCCTGCAACGCGAGGCCAATCGCCAGAGTTACCGCCCCCATCATAGCGACTAATGAGGTCGCTTGAATACCGAACAAACCCAAAACTGCAACTAAGACTACCAGTAATATAGCCCATCGTACAATTGATGCCGCAAAATTACCCAGCGTATTATCTATGTCAGCACTAGCGTTTACGCGCTTGCGTACAGTACGCCCAACCATACCGGCAATAGTCCAACCAACAACAATAACCACCAAAGCCTTAATGGTAGCTAAGGCCATCGGTCCAAACTCACTGACTTGTTCAATCATTTGATCCATGTTTCATATCCATTTTAATGTTTTCTAAATGTATTAACTTGATAACTAAAAATTTATAAATTCATCCAGAGAGTTATGACAAGGGAAGAATTAATCGCTGGGCCGCAATAAACGGACCTACGACTTCATGATTACCTTGAGCGCACCCTCAGAAATCCCGTTAACCCCGCAGACTACCTTTGAGAACGTAGCTAAGGATTTCAACAACTTGCTCCGGCTCCTCCGCTACTGCCAAGGCAGCAGCGTGAATCTCCTTTAGGGCATGCTGATGCTGGGGTGGATTCAAAACAATAATCGACTTTCCTAGCGCAGCGGCATATCCCGCATCGAAAGCAGCATTCCACTGTTTATACTCATCACCAAATCTTACTACGATAACATCTGCGTCCCCTAGGCCTTTACGGGTCCGAATAGCATTGATCATGGCACCCTTGCGGTCATGCCAAAATTTGCTTTCCTCAGCCCCAAGTAATGTAACACCACAATCATCGCTAGCGTCGTGATCTGTGACAGGGCTAAAAAAGCTGACATCTAGCCCTTTTGTTCCCGCAATGATCTGTTCGCGCCAGTCAGTATGAATTTCCCCTGACAGGTAGACTTTTAATCCCATTAAACTCTCTCCACGTTGAATATTTCATACCTACTCTGATGGATTGCTCCAATAGTGCGTGCCCAAAAAATAATATTTCAGGGCGAACAGGAACAAAAACTATATTTTTCGAGCTACCAAGTAGCGACTCGGGGGATCAACCGGAAAGTTTCCACATTCGATGATTTCAAAGCCCGCATTGATGACCGCCTGTTCCAACTCAGCAATAGTAAAAAACTGAACAAACGGCGCTTTACCCAAACGTTGCATCAGCGGAAGAGCCCATAACATCATACGGTACTTTAATGATTTCAGACCCTCGCTTAAACACGGTGTCTTGGTTATGAATAGTCCACCAGGCTTTAGCCGCTCTGCAGCGGCACTGATCGCATCACCAGTCTTGGGCAAAAGATGAAGCAGATTGAGCGCCATGACTACATCAAACGGACCCACCGGAGCAGTAGTCGGGGTCGCCTGAACAAGCGAAATATTGGCAACTTTCGCTTTCTTAACCCTAAGCTGCCCCTGTTCGAGCATACTGGCAGATAAGTCTGTAGCCACAATTTTCTCAACCGACGGCGCGAGCTGAAGTGATGTAGCTGCTGTTCCACATCCAATCTCTAAAACTTGATCAGTTTCTCTCAGATAAGACTGCGTGCGCGCCAGCGTATATTCATAAGCTTTGATGTCACGAATTGGAGATTTTGCATATTTTTCAGCTACGCCGTCCCAGAATTTAGCATCCACCTTCATAACAAATCTCCTTTTAATCATCTGTTTATCCATGCGCGTATCGTAAATAAATTGCTAAATAATGAACTTCACATATACATATATGCATGAATTGTGGTGGGACCCCCTTTGATTGGAACCATGTCCGCGCTTTTCTGAGGACCGCAGAGTAAGGATCTATCTCAGCGGCAGCTCGCAAGTTAAACCGAACCCAGCCAACGGTTGGGCGCAAAATGCGGCTCTGGAAGAGGTACACCAAAAAAGTGGTGCCACCGCATCGGAAGTTCAACTCCCAAATCAAATCTAACAGGCTATAACATGAAACCCTTTTGTGGCACTGCTCTATGAAGGATCCTTCAATAGTCGAGACTGACCTTTGGGTCCGCTCATGGACGCACACGAAACATAATCTTGGCTAGTTTAATTCAGGCATGAAAGCGCTAAATTACCCTCGTAAGATACCACCTGTCGCCTTGCCAACCTTTTCAATAATCTTAATTGCAACAGCCTCAATATCGGCTTCCTGCAGCGTTTTTTCAGTGGGCTGTAAACGCACAGTCACAGCGATGGATTTTTTGGCCTCTCCGATGCTACCATCAATAAACTCATCAAAGACACGCACGTTTTCAATCAGATTTTTTTCGGCACTTGCAGCCGCGTTCACAAGGGTAATTGCCTCGACATCAGCATCAACGACGAATGCAAAGTCTCGTTCGACAGCTTGCAAATCGCGCAGCTTCAACGCACCACGACTTGCCAACCTCTTGCGCGGTAAAGGGATTTCACCAATATGCACCGCAAAAGCTACAACGGGACCTTTCACGTCCAGCGCATCAAGCACACGGGGGTGCAGTTCACCGAAGGTGCCAAGAACCTTTTTGGGACCAAGGCCAACCTTGGTGCTGCGGCCGGGGTGCCACCAGCCATTCGTTTTACGATTATACGTCAGCTTGGTCGGGGCTCCCACTGCGTTCAAAATCACTTCCATGTCGGCCTTAACGTCAAATAGGTCTACTGGCCGGCTCTCAGCATGAACATCCTTAGCTAACGTACGCCCAACGAGTATCCCAGTGACAAGGTTTTCTTGTTCTCCGGGTTCGCCTCCCCCAAATACAGCACCACATTCAAACAGGGCCATATCTGGGTAACCCCGCGCCTGATTTCGAGCTGCCGCTTGCAATAGCCCCGGCAAAAGGGATGGGCGCAGGTGGCTCATCTCAGACGAGATTGGATTTTCTAGCATGGTGGAGTCACCGCCACCGCCAAACAACTCTGCCGCCGCTTTATCGATGAATGAATATGTGACGCACTCATTGTATCCAAGCGACGCCGTAGTGCGCCTTGCTATCTGTTCGCGTTTCTGGAGTGTGGATAGAATTGGCACGGGGACTCCGACCGTGGGTCGCATCAAAGGCTTACCTTGCAGCTTGGTTAGCGATGCAACGCGTGCAACTTCTTCGACAAGGTCAGCCTCACCAAGCACATCTGGGCGCCAGCTTGGTACATGTACCAAGTCGCCGTCCACCACGAAGCCAAGCTCTGTTAAAGTCTTTACCTGCTCAGCGGCGGGAATTTCCATTCCAACCAAAGACTGCACACGGTCGGTATCGAGCTTATAAGCGCGTCGGACATCCGGAGCCGCTCCAGCCACTATGACATCTGTCGCATTACCTCCACATATGTCCATGATCATCCGCGTTGCATCGTCCACGGCCTGCGTGTTGTAGGCAGGATCGATACCCCGTTCGTTTCGATACCGGGCATCAGAATTTATCTTTAGTACACGCCCAGTATAGGAAATTTGGATATGATCCCAGACTGCCGCCTCGACAAATACATTGGTCGTTTCCTCAGTACAGCCTGTTTGAAGACCTCCCATTATGCCACCGATCGATTCAATGCCATTGTCATCCGAAATCACCACCATGCCCTCGGAAAACGTATACTCTTTCTCATCCAGCCCAACCAAGGTTTCGCCACCTCTAGCACGATGGACGCGAAGATTTCCTTTAACCTTGTCCGCGTCAAAAACGTGCAATGGTCGATTTCGATCGTAAGTAAAATAATTTGTTACATCGACAAGTGCCGAAATAGGTCGCAGACCAATAGCCTTGAGCCTGTCTTGCATCCAAAGCGGACTGGCCCTGTTCTGGACGCCACGGATCAAACGTCCCGCAAATATTTCGCATCCGCGTGCGCGGGTGTCGTCATCGATAGTCACAGAAATTGGGCACGGTCCATTTCCAAGGATCTCAGCAGTCTTGGCAGGCTTCATGACCCCAAGCCCGCGCGCGGCTAAATCTAAAGCGACACCACGCACGCCTAAAGCATCCGGGCGGTTTGGGGTGATTGCGATCTCAATCACAGTATCTACTTTGGACGGATCATTTTCCTCTAACCAGTCAACAAAACGATCACCCACCTCCCCCGATGACAATTCTATAATACCATCGTGTTCTTCACTGAGTTCCATCTCACGTTCAGAACACATCATGCCATGGCTTTCGACACCCCGAATTTTGCCCACACCAATCTCAGCGTCGATACCTGGAACATAAACGCCAGGCTTGGCGATCACCGCGATAATGCCTTCGCGCGCATTCGGCGCACCACAGACGATCTGCAATTCGCCTTCATCGGTCAAAACTTGGCAAACACGCAACTTATCCGCATTGGGATGTTTTTCGGCTTGGATCACCTTACACAGGCTAAACTCACCCAGACGTTCCGCCGGATTGGAGACCTCTTCCACCTCAAGACCCAAGTCCGTCAAGGCATAAACAATTTCGTCTAAGCCAGCGTCAGTCTCAAGGTGGTCTTTCAGCCAAGATAAGGTGAACTTCATCACTACGGTCCGGTTCAATATTTTCGGTTAATAGGGGCTTTAACGGATAAGTCATAGCGGGGGAAGAGCACCGGCCAATCTGACAGTGGTTTTGTTGAAATTCGGTGACCTTTTGCGGTCCTGTCACAGTCTAAAAAGTGGAATTAAGAGCGACCTAAAAAACCTAAAATTCGCAGATGACTTTCAAAAGCTCACTCATTTTTTTGCAAATAGCAAAGGTTCGGCATGATCTGATGCTGTTTGCCCGGTTTTCTAAAGCCCAGTTTAGGTTGATCCAATTTGTTTGGTCTGAGCGTCAGCGGCTCAAGCCCCCATGCAAATTGGGTTGATCCAGTGAGGCGAACCCATAATGGCGAAGCCAGCGCAAATCACTGTCAAAGAACGCACGCAAATCCGGAATGCCATATTTAAGCATAGCGATCCTATCAATCCCCATTCCGAAAGCGAAGCCTTGCCATTCGTTCGGGTTAACTCCAGCTGCTTCTAGAACCTTTGGATGCACCATTCCAGATCCTAGGACTTCGAGCCAATCATCACCTTCACCCACTTTCAGTGTTCCGTCTTCCCACGAGCACTGAATATCAACTTCTGCCGAAGGCTCCGTAAATGGGAAATGCGATGCCCGGAAACGCGTCACCACATGGGTTCCAAAAAATGCGGAAAAAAATTGCTCCAGCACCCATTTGAGGTTCGCCATCGAAACATCTCTGCCAATGGCGAGGCCCTCAATCTGGTGGAACATTGGCGTATGGGTTTGATCATAGTCAGCGCGATATACACGACCTGGGCAAATGATCCGAATTGGTGCACCGGCAGCCTGCATCGACCTAATTTGCACTGGAGAAGTGTGGGTGCGGAGTACATGCGGCGGGCGATCATCACCCTTAGACCGGTGAGTATAAAACGTATCCATTTCAGCCCGTGCTGGATGGTGAGCAGGGATGTTCAATGCATCAAAATTGTACCAGTCAGTTTCGACCTGAGGACCTTCAGCGACTGAAAATCCCATATCAGCAAAGATCGCTGTAACTTCCTCTGTAACCTGACTTATAGGGTGTATAGAGCCTTGATGTCGCGCCCTTGATGGCAGAGTGACATCTAGCCACTCAGTTTTAAGACGCGCTTCCAATGCTGAGTTAGCCAGTGAGGCCTTGCGCGCAGACAGGGCAGAGTTAATCTCATTTTTGAGTGCGTTTAAAGCTGGGCCCGCCACTTGGCGTTGCTCTGGCGTCATCCTGCCAAGTTCACGCATCTTCAGCGCGACCTCACCCTTTTTACCAACCGCGGCAACACGAATCTCTTCCAGCGCACCTTCGTCGGCAGCCCGCCCGATCTGATCCAGATATTTTTCCTTCAGATCGTCCATAATGGCCTCTCATTTTCTGGTTGCGTTCTGCTATCACATGGGGCGGTGAAAGCAAGGGGATGCCAAATCACAGGATATCCTGTGTAATATTCAGCGAATGCACGGAAAAAATCGCCCTCACTATGGGGGGATTTCAAACGGTAGGCTCACGATATATTTGAGCGCTCGCTAAACACAAAAAAAGCCCGTGTCTGATGACCCGGGCTTTTCACATTAAATTGTGACCCTTTTACGCCGGCAATGCAGCCTTGGCTTGGTCCACGATTGCGCTGAACGCATCAGGCTCGTGTACAGCTAAATCAGCCAACACTTTGCGGTCAACTTCAATACCCGCCAATGTGAGGCCATTGATAAAACGGCTATACGTTAGGGCATCATCATTCGCACGCACAGCAGCATTGATCCGTTGAATCCACAACGCACGGAAATTGCGCTTACGATTCTTTCGGTCTCGGGTTGCATACTGATTGGCTTTATCGACAGCCTGGCGGGCCACCTTAAAAGTGTTCTTGCGACGGCCGTAATATCCTTTTGCGGCCTTAACGACTTTCTTGTGACGGGCGTGGGTAACAGTACCACCTTTTACGCGGGACATATTTCAATCTCCTCTTAGCGGTCGTAAGGCATAAAGCCCTTGACGATTTTAGCGTCAGGGGCAGACAGGGTCGTGGTACCACGGGCGTCACGAATGAATTTACGGGTGCGTTTGATCATGCCGTGGCGCTTACCGGCCTGACCGGCCATAACTTTGCCGGTGGCAGTGACCTTGAAGCGCTTTTTCGCACTCGACTTGGTCTTCATCTTAGGCATTTCCGTCTCCTTTTTCGGTCGGTAACTGACACGACTCGGCATGCCTATCAGGCCGGTCGCGCGAATAAAAACCGCGTATAGTCCTCTGAATGAAGTCATGCAAGCGGTTAATGGAGGATATCTGCGATAACTCGAACAACCACATTGGGTAGGTCAGTAAGGCTATAGACTGCCGGATTTTTTCCCCAAGCGATGGCAACTATTATGACTGAGAGGATTAAGGTCACCATTGGCTTACTCGGGAACCGACCCTCCGCGTAGATTGCCAGCATGGCGGGAACTGAAAAGAGCCCAATCAAGATGCCAGCAGTCACAAAATAATCAGTTAGCATTGCAAATTCCCAGGCACCCTGGAAAGAAAACTATCCGTTTTCCATGTTAAAAATCAAACGCTCATCACATGGAGCAACTCTCAAGATGTTCGTTGTTCCCGGAACGTTAAAGGGGAGTCCTGCCGTAACGACAATTTGGTCATTTTGATCCGCATAACCAAGATCACGCGCAGCGCGCGAAGAAGCAACCACGGCCATTTTGAATCGGTTGACTTCATGTGTAACAACACAGTTGGTGCCCCAGCTTAAAGATAATCTGCGGGCCGTGCCTCTTAGCGACGTCATTGCAATGATCGGAACCCGTGGGCGTTCTCGGGCAATCAAAAGAGCGGTCGTACCTGATTGTGAAAAGCAGCAGATAGCAGCCACTTCCGTAGTTTCCGCAACCTCACGTGCAGCAGCTACAATCGCGTCGTTTACACTGGAGCGCGGCGCATTTCTCGAGGCTTCAATGACCTGACGGTAATTCGGGTCCTTCTCAACTTCAACGGCTACATCATTCATTGTGGAAACAGCTTCAAGAGGATAATTCCCAGCAGCAGACTCCGCAGAGAGCATAACAGCATCGGCACCCTCATAAATTGCCCCCGATACGTCGCTGACCTCTGCGCGAGTTGGCATTGGGCTTTCAATCATGCTTTCCAGCATTTGTGTTGCAACGATTACAGGCTTTGCCGCGAACCGGCACTTTCGTACAAGGCGTTTTTGAATTGGCGGTACAGCGGAAACTGGCATTTCCACGCCAAGATCTCCTCGCGCCACCATAATACCGTCTGATACTGCCAAAATTTCATCGAATGCTTCCACAGCCGCTGGTTTTTCGATCTTGGACAGTATCGCTGCACGGCCCTGTGCAAGTTCACGCGCCTCGTCTACGTCTTCAGGGCGTTGCACAAAGCTTAACGCTAACCAATCAACCCCCAGCCCACAGGAAAATTCAAGATCGTCACGGTCCTTTTCGCTAAGTGCAGCAAGCGGCAACACAACGTCCGGGACGTTGACACCTTTGCGGTTTGAAATAATGCCACCGGTCACTACAACGCAGTTCGCAAAATCTTTCCCACAACTTTCAACTTTCAGGCGAATTTTTCCATCATTGACCAACAAGCCAGCACCAACTTTGAGCGCCTGAAATATCTCTGGGTGCGGCAAGCAGACACGGGTTGCATCCCCATGGGTTTCGTCAAGATCAAGTCGAAACTTCGCCCCTTCTTTTAAGTCTTCTGCTTCTTTCTCAAAAACCCCAACGCGCAACTTTGGGCCTTGCAGATCCGCTAGAATCGCAATTGGGCTTTGCAAATCCTTTTCCACTTGCCGGATAATACTATGCTTTTCACGAATTTCTTCGTGTGTTCCGTGACTCATATTTAGTCGAAATACGTCCGCGCCAGTTTCGTGCAAGGCCCGGATCATATCGTAAGTTTCCGAAGACGGTCCCAGCGTGGCAACTATTTTCACATTTCTCAAGCGTCTCATTTATTCATAATCCGTCATTGCGCTAGTTCAGTCATAACCCACTAAATAATTGGCCCCTTGCTATGTGTTAACGCTAACACAGTCAAGTTGCGCTTTTGGGTAAACATTATTCGCGTTTATCTGTAATAATCCATTAACTGAGGTTACGACGGCTAATGACGCACCAATCTTTCTCCATATTTGGCAGTATTCGACGATCACGCTGGCTCATCACCTGTGACCATGCCTCGAACTTTGTTCCTCCTGAAATCAACGGTGGCGATCTTGGTATAGGTACAGCGAATATGAACCGACACATCGCATATGATATTGGTGCTCAGAGTACGGCCCTAATCTTGGGTGAATTGCTCAATGCCCCAGTCATTTGTTCTAATTTCTCTCGTCTCGTGATTGATCCCAATCGAGGTATCGACGACCCAACTTTAGTAATGCATCTATATGATGGAACCATCATTCCAGCCAATCGGGCTGTCGACGACAAAGAAAAAAAACGGCGGATTGAACATTATTATCAACCCTACCACAATGCACTTGCAGAACTCGCCAGCGTCCGTGACGACCCTATTATTATAGCCATGCATTCTTTTTCACCTCAGCTAATTGGACGCGCACCTCGACCGTGGGAAATTGGAGTTTTACATGCGGCTGGCGGAGGTCAGCTTGGCATTTCACTGATTAAAAGGCTTCGGCAGGAACATGGTTTGACAATTGGAGACAATGAACCCTACGCAGGTTACTTGCCCGGTGACAGCATTGATCAGCATGCTTTGCAACAAAACCGTCTTAATGCTTTGATTGAACTACGTCAGGATTTGATAGAAACGGCAGAGGGTCAGACGCAGTGGGCTCAGCTGTTGGCAACGGCACTGACCGACACTTTGAAGTGTACCAAACTTTAAGTTCGAAACTGAAAAGACCCAACACGTCAAAGGGGTACATTATCATGAAGAGAAGCATTAACCTTCAAACAAAACGAATTGTATTGGACTGAGACCAAAATGAGTTCTTCGATTATTTTTGTCATCGATCCGCCTCAACTGATTGCCGAAGCGGTCCCACTTGTTATCTCACTAAGACAATACATGCCTGATGCACATGTGATCGCCTATTGCCCAGATAAAAAGGAACAACTTATCCCACCAATGGTGCGGGAGATTTTCACAAAATACCGAATTGAATTGCGTTATTTTGACGCTACCAGCCGTTTTGAACCAAATTATCGCCAAGGCAACAAAATCCTCGCCGCCGCAGAACCACGTGAAACCAAATACACCCTATTTCTCGATACAGACATTGTAGCTTGGAAACGCTTTCCCCTAAGAGAAGTTGGGATCGCGGACACTGTTTTGGCCGCACCCGAAGGTATGCGTTCCTGGCCTACTGGGCATGGTGATAGTTGGGAGAAAGCGTATGGGCATTTTGCTATGGATGTCCCAACCAGCCGAGTGCGCCTTGTAAAAACTGGGGGTCAATCTGAACCCTATTTCAACGGTGGCGTTTTGGCATTTCCAAACGTACTTCCCAATAGATCCGAAAGCTTCGGTGAGCTCTGGTTACAGACCGCGCAGGATCTTGATAGTAGCAGCGCCATCTTGAAGACACGTCCTTGGCTAGATCAAGTATCGTTTCCAATATGTATTGCGCGAGCCAAATTAAGGTGGACTGCCTTACCAATAGAATGGAACCTATCCCTTTCACGCCCTTACAACCGTGACCCCTTACCGTCGGATTTGGCCGAACGCGCTGAACGCGCCGTTGCACGCATCGACAGCATTGACGCGTACTTCTTACACTACCACAAACCGAAATTTTTCTGGCATACAAAGTATGAGGGATATTTAGATCGGCTTATTTCAGACAATACAGCGTTCGAAAATTATCGCACTTTCGCGCGATTACTTAAACCTTGATGCTCAAACTACCAGTTACATCTCCAAAGCTAAATCTGTTTGAAGGCGACTCTTGGCACGTATTCTGAATACAAAATCGCTAAACTCAATAATTCCGGAATCATTTAAGCCAAAAGGCGTTTAATTTTCAAAGCATCGTGTAGATGTATCATCCAAAACGTTTTTTATTGTTTGGCTAACTGCTGACATAATTCCTCTCGCAGAAAACACCTTACGATAGATTTCTCCACGCCTGCACCTCGATACATGGCATGCAAAAACCGATGCGCAGTCACCGGATCACTCATGAAGGGGGACTGCCTCGAGTCGGCATCCTGATCCCCTGTCGCCGCTTTGTAGATAACTTTGTCCTCTTTGATGGTTACCATCACGCGTAGCTGGTCCAAAGTATCTGGATCAACGGCTGTTGGGTCGTCTGAAAGAAGTACAAAATCAGCCAACTTTCCAACCTCGATTGATCCTTTGTCTTCCTCTTCAAAGTGTTGCCAAGCAGGCCAGATGGTCATCGCTTTTAGTGCAGTATTAACATCAACGCGTTGGTTTGGCCCAAGTATATCTCCCGATCGGGTCCGCCGAGTTACGGTTGCGTCCAAGATTCGCATACTGTCGGGGAAAGCAACAGGCGCGTCATGATGCGACCCAAACATCATCCCACGCTTTCGAACCCAGCCCGTAGGAGATATATTATCTGCATTTATCGGTCCAACAGTGTGTTCCCGGTGCCAGTCACCCCAGTAGAATGTATGCATCGGGAACAGAGACGGGAATACGCCTAGTTCTTGCATACGGTCGACCTGGTCTTCGCGTAGAAACTGGCCGTGAATCAGAACTGGCCGATTTCCGGGGTCACCGAATTCACTTTGTGCCGCCCCCAATGCGGCGATCAACATATCTGATGCCCCTTCTCCATTTGCGTGTGTAATAACTTGGAAGCCATTTTCGTAACACCAGTTTACAGCGTCTTGAACCTGAGCCATCGTTACGGCAGCGTATCCTGCGTAACCAGCCGGATATTCTCCGACAGGGTTGAAATATGGCCGGTCACGCAACGCAGTAAAACCCTGCGGTGATCCATCGATTGTAAGCTTACACCCTCCCACACGAATACCGTCCTCGTAGTTTAACGATACATTTTCACCAATGTAATCTCGTGACTCGAGGACATCTGGATACGCTACGACATCAATTGGGATTTTGCCCTCTTTTGCCATTTTTTTCAGTGTTTCAACACTTGCGCCTGATGATCTTCCATCCTGTCCGGTGGTGTAGCCAAAACGTGCCCAAAGCTCCGATCCGGCAACTGCAAATGCCGCAAATGCTTCAGGCCCAAGGTCGGCTAAAACTGGAACGAGTGCTGCAAAAAAAGCGTATTCTTCTAACACACCATTTGGTGCACCGTCTGCGTCCCGCCTAATTACCCCACCGGCAGGATCAGGGGTTTCCCGATTATAATCCACCATTTCCAGCAATTTCGAGTTTGCGACTGCAAGATGTCCTGACTGATGAACGATAATGATTGGAAATACAGTGGAAATTTCGTCGAGTTCATCTCGCGTTGGATGGCGTAATTCTGCGAGTTGCGCGTTGTCGTATCCAAAACCAATAATTACTCCAGCCTGCTCGACCGCTTCCTGATTAGCGTTAACCCACTCGCGGAGTACCTCTTTGAGGCTAGCAATATCCGTGACGTCACCGTCGGGTGGAGAAAGCAGATTAGCAGACAATGCCTGAAGACCTCCAAACACCACATGCCCATGGCTGTCCACAAAGCCCGGCAGCATTGTTCGACCATCAAGATCGAATAACTCAGTCCCGTCACCTTTGAGCGAGAGGATATCTGAAAGGTCACCAACCGCTAGAATTCGACCATTCCCGACGGCAACAGCTTCGGCGACCTTTTGTGTATCATTAATTGTTAGAATGGGTCCACCTGAATAGATCGTATCGGCAAACTCCTGAGCAGTTGCCGAGCAATTCATCAAAAAAAAGTAGAACGCGACCCTTCTCAATTGAGACAAATAAAACATTACAAATACCAATTCAAAAAATTCTAAAAATATATCTACTTGATACCACAGATCATCATCCCAGCAAATGCCAAGATGAACAGATTGATGTAATACAAACGAAAATCTAATCTTTCTGTGGTACCTGACATCTCTCTCGTCACACATTACGTCAAATTTAACACTTCTTTTTGAGTATATCTAAAGTGTCACCTGCTATCTTGAACTCCGCAACAGCCAAGCTCCAGCAAATGCCGCCTCACAGTAGTGTAAAACTCAGTCTAAAAACATTAAAAATACTTGCGATTAGTGATCGCCAAAGGCATCCCTAAACAACGGACACCAATCAGTTTCTGCTCATGTGTTTGTTACGTTATGAAGGTTTTACCAAAATTTTCGCAAATTAAAGGATTTGGTCAAACCAATTGAAAAGCGTGTATCATTTTGGGCAATCATGGTCCCAAGTCCGTAACGGCCAATAGAGTTTGTCGCTGAAAAATCAACGCTCATACCAGCGCCATCCAAATAGTACCGCGCACCAACCGCCCAAACAAGCGGACGGCCGTCAGATATTGGCGTGACTTCTCCCATCAGTTGCAGCCCATCTAAAAATTCGAAATTTGCTCCAAGCCCTAGACCCCCAATCCTATTACTTCCGAAGGCTAAAAATTTAGGTTCTGCCTGAAAAGTGAGCTGATTATCAATATCATAGCTAGCCGGAGCCGCAACATAGAGCACACCATAATCTCGCTCTACAGTATCGCGGCCACCGAGAACTCTGAGTGATAGAGAGAATGGGTTACCATTATTTTGATCCATGACACGGATCCTTCCACCACCCATCCACCGAGCAGAATTCGGTGTTGGATCGTCTGAAGTTGTTATTGAACCATCGTTAGAATAATCCTCAATTATACCTTCAACCTGAAAGTCACGGTCCAAAGCAATTGCACCTCCAATCGCAAAATTTCCAGACGTGCCCACAGAGCTCAAAAGCCTAAGTGTTCCAGGTTCAAGAATACCAGCAGTACCAACCGTGAAGCCGTCTTGCTGGAGTTGCATCATACGTGGCGTAGTAACCGCAAGTGGTGTTGGGCGATAAGTACTGTTCAAGTTTTTTCCCGGAGTGTACAGCACTCGAAGACCCCAAAGTGGTTCATCTCCATTCGGATAGAATGTCAGGATACTGCTTGCGGGCGTGACCCCAACACCGTTTGTCACGTAAGCTTCCAGAGCAACCTTCGGAGTAAACGCGTATCGTGCACCAGCCGTGTAGACAAGCTCTTTGGTAATCTCTCTGTTCGAGTTGATCGTGTTGCCACCACTTAGGGGCGCGTTTAATTGGGTAAAAACCTGAAAACGCTCTGAAGCCGCCCAAGTGACGCCAGTGCCGAGGCTCGCGACTGTTCCATAATAGGCAATACCGTTTAGCTGATCAGGAAAAATGGATACACCGGGGGTCAAGTGAAGCTGCAATCTTGGCGCAATTCTGTAGGTCAGCGGCGTGTGAAAAGAACCAATTAAATTATCTGCATTAGACCCATCTGTACCAAAGGTTGCAGTCCGAAATTGTAGCATCTCCAAAGAGACCTGCGCTGCAACCTGCAAGCGTGGCGTGTTTACAAATCGATACTTTGCGTTGACCCCAAAATCATAAAATCGTGTCGGGGGGCGTAGGTTTAAGATTGGTTTTTCGAGAGTATCCTCAATAACTTGTGACGAGAAACCCAATTGAAAATCATCGGTTACCGCATAATCAAGCCCCCAGTAGTAAAGCTGGCTTCCAGTGCCAGAACCACTTCCAATGGTCTGATGGGTGCCCGCTTTTAGCATTAATGTTCGGGCTGGCAGAGTTTGTCCAGTTTCAAAATTGACTTGCCGGGGACCCAGGCTTTCTAGGGGTGTTTGGGCAAATAACAGTGACGACGACAGCGTCAGAGCAGCTACAGCTAGATATGTTCCAAGAAAAAAGGAAGGAAGTCGATTTGAAAGAGGGCATTTAACCATTTTTATCTTTCAAATTCAAAAAAAAATCCACGTAGTGCTGGCGGATAACAATTACTTGTGTCCTCAGCCACACTTGATATTTCACATCTTCTATTTTTCATGTTGAAAATTAGAAGATGGTTGCGAGAAAGCATCAATCAGAGCGGTCTGGGATAGCGAAAAGTTTAATTTTAAAGCACTCCTAAACGAAACCTCTAGTTCGATTACATTCTCGATAATGCGTGACGGGTTGAGCAGTTGCGAAG
>ERZ1046740.51-NODE-51-length-107938-cov-29.389329_pt1 | contig 107938 bp, 95 predicted proteins | sample MGYA00383093_ERZ1046740 | MGnify/ENA primary metagenome ERZ1046740 (study PRJEB29581, sample SAMEA5548363) | metagenome | biome: marine; feature: coastal; material: water | depth 25 m | study: Short-term variability in the microbial, nano- and picoplankton... | reverse complement strand
TTGCATTCTATTAATCTTTGCAACCGTTTTTCTCTGAGCTGAGGAAGTATGCAAATCTGCTTTGAAGTTTTCGACGCGAAGTAGGCAAAATGTATTTATTCAGTTTGAGGCACTCCGTGCATTTGTAACGTCAACGCGACTTTTTCAGCGAAGACGCTCAGATTATATCCCAACCCCGCACGGCGTTCTTTGGTAAACCGCCGCACTGGCCCAGTGGCACCCACACTGAACTTTGCCCCTATATTTCCTATCCTGATAGGAGCGGCCACAGAGGACACACCGATTTCGATCTCTTCCACACATTCTGCAAATCCGACTTTACGAATATTAGAAAGTTCTTCTCGTAGAGCTTTTGGCTCGTGTTTGGTGTTGGTAGTGTAACAGCGCATTGGTCCTGCAAGAATTTCTTCTTGGAGCCAATCCTCTGCAAAAGCAGCGATTACTTTTGAGCAAGAGCAGGCGTGCATCGGGCGAAAGCCAAGGCCAGGATGTACAAATGACTGCGCAATATCTTTAGGTGTTTCAACGTGAATAATCTCGACTCCTTTGTTGCGATACCGCGATAAGAATACCGCCTCGCCGAATTGATTGGCAGCCTCTCTCAATGTTGGCGCTGCGGCCTGGCAGACGTCAAAATCTGATTGTCCTAGCAGAGCCAGCCGAACCAGTCTCTCTCCCACCAGATAACGTCCTGGTTCGGGCTCATTCAAAAGTCGGTGTTCCGCCATGGTTTGCAGTAGTCGGTAACAGGTTGGGCGTGGGAGCCCAGTTGTCTGCTGCACTTCTGGCGCCGTAACCGCGCGACCCGCAACAGCCACACTTTCCAAAACAGTCATAAGGCGATCAAGATGCATAATGTTCTCACTTTACAGACGAATGTCTCATGAAATAGTACTTAATAAATATATGTCAATGAAACCGAGTCGCGCGAACGGGGAGAGCAAAAATGGACTGTTGTGGACCTGGCTATGCATCGCCCGCCGACGCGATCAAAGCTCCGCTCGAAAAGCTGCTGTATACGATTGCAATCTATACTGGGACGGGCATCCAGAAGCCTGATTATCTGGCGACGGTCGATGTCGATCCGCAGAGCCCGACGTATAGTCAGGTCATTCATCGGTTGGAAATGCCAGACATCGGGGACGAGCTGCACCATATGGGGTGGAATGCCTGTTCGTCCTGTTTTGATGATGGCTCGATGTCGCGCAAATATCTGATCCTGCCCGGTGTCCGCTCCAACAATCTGTACATCGTTGACACCGCCACCAATCCGTATGAGCCAAGCCTACACAAGGTGATCGACGGGGCCGAGATCAAGGCCAAGGCGGATCTCAGCGGTCCACACACGGTGCATTGTTTAGGCAGTGAGATCATTATTTCCTTCCTCGGCGACGCCAAGGGTGAGGCGCCGGGTGGCTATCTGCATCTCAACAAGGAGTTCGAGATTGTTGGGCGCTGGGAAAGCTCGATGGGAAAAATCAAGTTTGGCTATGATTTCTGGTACCAGCCACGCCACAATATCATGGTAAGTTCGGAATGGGCCGCGCCGAATACCTTTATGCCAGGGTTTGACCTCGAGGAGGTTGGGCATCTCAAGTATGGTCGTGAGCTCCACTTCTGGGATTTTGAGAAGCGCGAACCAATCGAAAGTATGTACTTAGGCGAAGATGGGCTCATCCCACTGGAGGTGAAGTTTCATCATGACCCCGACAGCACCCATGGATTCTGTGGTGCGGCGTTGAGTTCCAATGTGATCCATTGGTGGAAAGATGATGCTGAAAAATGGCAGTGGGAAAAAATCATCGACGTCGACAATGAACCGCATCCAGATTGGCCGATCCCGGTGCCGGGCGTGATGTCGGCCATTCTGGTGTCGATGGATGACAAATACCTTTATCTCAACAACTGGCTGCACGGCGATATGCGCCAGTATGACATCACTGACCCACACAAACCGGTGCTGACCGGACAGGTCTGGTTAGGCGGTCTGTTGGGTAAGGCGCCGGTGGTGAACGGTGTGGAGATGGCCGGGGGGCCACAGATGTTCCAGCTAAGCCTTGATGGCAAAAGACTCTATGTTACGACGTCGCTGTTTTCTACCTGGGATAACCAGTTTTATCCTGAGATCCGTGAACGTGGCGGGGTCATGTTGATGATCGACTGCGATCCCAAAAACGGCGGTATGAAGATTAATGAGCAGTTTGTCGTCAATTTTGGTAGGGAACCTTACGGTCCCTCACGCTGCCACGAAATGCGCTACCCAGGCGGTGACTGTACAAGTGACATATGGCTATGACCACGTTTACCGTGACTATCGCCAACCGTGACAATGCGGTATACGAAGTTGACGCTCGCCGTTCGCTTTTGGATTCCTTGCGCGATCAGGGTGTTGATCTGCCTTATGGCTGTAAATACGGGGGCTGCATCACCTGCGCGGCCAGACTGACTGGTGGCAAGGTGGACCAGCGCCGTCAGGTCGCGCTCAACAACCGTCAGATCAATGATGGCTATGTTATCCTCTGCGTGGCCCGCGCTACCAGTGACATCACGCTGGAGATCGGCGTCGAAAGCCACGGATCACTTTACCGCAACCCGTTTCTGGACCCACTTAAACCTCACGAACTGAAGGCGGACATCGCCACACTAAAGGATCACTGATCATGCCTGCCACCGCATTTGACGACCTCTATGATTATGACCCGACCTACCTTGCGGACATCCTAAAATCGGTCAAATCCATTGCTATGGTGGGAGCAAGCGCCGACAAGACGAAGTTCAGTTATGGCGTGCTGCGCGTGTTGCATGAAACGGGCTACGATATAATTCCGGTAAACCCGAACCCTAACGTTTGCGAAATTCGTGGCATCAAAGTCTATCATTCTTTGAAAGATATCGATCGACCTGTTGATATGGTCGATGTATTTCGTCCTAAGGAAGATCTCTATGGCTTTGCAGAGCAGGCCATTGCCATTGATGCCAAAGTGTTATGGGGGCAGATAGGTGTCTACGACGACCGAGCCGCTCGTCTCGCTGAAGAGGCGGGGCTTAAGGTGGTCATGAACCGCTGTCCCAAGATCGAACTATTCCGCCCTTTTTGGAAACCACGTCTTGATTTGAAGCTATGACTAGGGGATCGCCGCCTGATAAATGACTACTGGTTTGAAAAATGGAATCGGGACATCAGCCGAAATACAATCAAATGGCAAACCACCCAGTCTAGGGGCTAATTGAGTGAGAGGTTAAACACTTATCAAGCGAGGCTAGCAACAAACCCCTTCACACCGGTCAGCGTCCAGCCGTGTACATCCTTGCGATCAGCGCACTAGTGCGGTCATGTTGTTTGATGCCCTCTGTAAGGGACTGAACTCGGACTTTTGCTTTCTCGGGGATATACCAAATTTTCTTGAATACTCGCGACTGAATTGAGTTGGGCTTTCGTAGCCCACCTCAAACGCCGCAGACGCAACAGAAAGGTTTTCAGCAACCAAAAGACGTCGCGCTTCAAGTAGGCGAAGTTCTTTTTGATATTGCAGTGGCGTGGTCGAGGTAACCGCACGAAAATGTTCGTGGAAAGCCGAAAGACTCATTCCACATTCCGAGGCCAAATCAGCAATAGGAATAGTAGTCCTGAAATTATCGCGCATCGTCGATATGACCCTAGAGATACGGTTCTCCAAGCTGCCGTGGCGGAGCAGTTGGCGTAACATGCCTCCATGTTTGGCACGCAAAAGTCGGAAATGAATTTCCCTGAGTACAAGTGGGGCCAGTGCTTTGGCTTCAAGAGTATCCTTGGATAACTGAAAGAGTCGATGCACTGCATCGATAAGGGCGCCTTCCGACGAAGCTGCACTCAGGGAATAGTTGGTTCCGCAGTCTTCAAAGTCGCCAATTTCATCAAAAATACTCCGAGCCATTGCCATGTCTAGACGAAGTGCCAGCGCTGTGTAGGGCTCGTTCGGGCTTGCTTCGATAATTGCGGATTCAACTGGCATAGCATGGCTTACAATCAAGGTGTCACCGGCGCTGTAACGTACAATTCGTCCGTCTAAATATGCCTCTTTGGCCCCGCGGAGTACTAAACACATAATCGGTTCGTAAAACGATGCAAAACATTCGGTAGTTTGAGTGTTTGCGAAGGCGTAAAGGTTCTCTACGCCAGTTGCGCAACCAATGCCAAAACTGTTGTTTTCTTTCACATGAAAAAAAACATCATCAACTAGTTTCTTAGGCACCATAAGCTAGCCTCCAATTCGGAGCAAACATAGCTCAATCGAACTATGAAAAAATACACAATCTCGTGCCTTTGGAGAATTGGGCAGATCATTTGGAGGATCAGGCAAGGAAGTTACTGATCGTGAGGTTATCCTTGCCCCACGCAAGTTGACTGAAAGTTTAGTAATCGGATTGACTATCCGTATTTCCGGCTGGTTGATTAGCATTAAAAAACAGATATTTGAGGCGTCTCTAGATACATTTTGGGTTTCGGAATTTGAAGCTGCTAGGGGCCCCAAGATAGATTGACGAAACTGAGGTCCAGAAGCGAACAGGGAGACCTATTAACTATGACAATTCCAATAAATTTAAATGGCCAGATACATACGGTCAAAGCCGAACCTGGCACGCCACTCCTTTGGGTTATTCGTGATGAATTGAAACTCACCGGCACAAAATTTGGATGTGGTGTAGCTTCCTGTGGGGCTTGCACCGTGCACATTAATGGCGAACCGGTAAGATCTTGCCAAACGCTTATAGAGGACGTGGATGGGGCAGAGATTACTACCATTGAAAAGATGTCGGAGAATGAAGTTGGCGCCGCTGTCCAACAGGCGTGGCGTGAGCTGGACGTTGTGCAGTGCGGTTACTGTCAGTCTGGCCAGATCATGAGTGCCGTCGGCTTGTTGCGCGAAAATGACAAGCCAACAGCAGAGGAGGTTGATGAATACATGTACGGCAACGCCTGTCGGTGTGCCACCTATCAACGCATTCGCGCCGGTGTATTGCGCGCGGCTGAGATTTTGGAGGCGTAAGACTGATGAGTAAAAATCTTTCCCGCCGCGGATTTCTTAAATCTGCTGCCGCCACCACTGCTGTGCTATATGTAGGCGTAAATCCAGATGGCGCTGCTGCTGCCGGATCTAACGACGCAATGCTGAACCCATTTGTGAAAATCGACAGTGACGGCAACGTCATTGCAATCATCAAGCATTTCGAAAAAGGGCAGGGTCCTGCCACTGGTCTGTCCACTCTAATCGCCGAAGAACTCGGTGTTACTATGGACCAAATAGGGTTTGAGTTCGCGCCCTCTAATCCAAAACTTTACAACAATCTTTTTTTTGGGCCGTTCCAAGGTACGGGGGGTTCTACTGCGATGGCTAACTCTTGGACGCAGTATCGAACTGCTGGTGCAAATGCGCGTGAGATGTTGATCAAAGCGGCTGCTTCATCGTGGGGTGTCGACGATGCCACGTTGGATATCCAAGAAGGTATTATCACCGACGGCGTGAAAACCGCACCCTTGGGAGACTTCGTTGTGGCGGCAACGCAGATCGCACCATCAGAGGCACCGCGCCTACGCGACGCGTCTGAATGGAAGATTATTGGTAAAGAGGCCACGCGCCGTCTCGACAGCCTTATCAAAGTCAACGGTGAAGCGAAGTTTGGTATGGATGTGCATCTGCCAAACCAGATGGTGGTCATGATCAAACGCACGCCGCAACGAGGCGGTCTTGTGGTGAGCTTTGATGACAGCGGTGCCAAGGAAGTCAAGGGCTTCATCATGGCGAAGTCTTTACCGACCCAGCATGGTGTGGTGGTTTATGCTGAAAACACCTGGGCGGCGATGCAAGCGCGCGCTGCACTTAAGGTGGAGTGGGATATGTCTGAAGCTGAGGCGCGGTCATCCTCTGAAATTCGTGAAGAGCTTATGGATGCGCTGGGCGCAAATCCGGTCTATAACGTGAATAAAGTGGATCAAAAGACAGTTGCTTCCAAAATTGATACTGCGGCGACAGTTGTCGAGAGGACTTTTTACTTTCCATTGTTGGCGCATGCGCCGATGGAGCCGCTAAACTGTACAATTGAGCAGACTTCAGGGGGAGATATTGTGCTTCATGATGGCGCGCAGATGCCGACCGGCCCGCACATGGCCTATCAGCAAATCTTCCAGCTTCCTCAAGAGAAAATTCACATCAAAACCATGCTGACAGGCGGTTCCTTTGGTCGGCGTGCTACGCCTGACGCAGATTATCAGGTCGAGGCAGGTCTGGCTTTTGTCATGACTGATCGATCTAGACCCGTTAAGTTGGTGTGGGATCGCGAAGACGATATCCGCGGTGGATATTATCGCCCAGCTACGGGGCACAAAGTGCGAGTTGGACTAGATGCTGACGGTAATATAGCAGCTTGGGAACATCAGGTGGCGGGTCAGTCTATCATGAAGGGCACCGCCTTTGAATCGTTCTCGGTGCACGATGGTGTGGATCATTCTACCGTAGAGGGGCTGGCTGATAATCCATATGTTATTCCTAACATGGCAATTGGCCTAACCGACACGGAAAAAGCAACGTCGGTATTATGGTGGCGGTCTGTAGGGCATACACACACCGCCTATGTGATGGAAGTGATGATGGACATGGCTGCAAAGGCCGTGGGCCGTGATCCAGTTGCATTTCGCTTGGCCTACCTTGAAGGTGGTGACAAGGACGCGCGGCGTAAGGCGGATGTTCTAAAGCTAGCGGCGGAAAAAGGTAATTGGGGCAGTCCGGCCGACGGCAATGTACAGGGCATCGCAGTTCACAAATCATTTGGATCCTTTGTGGCTGAAGTCGTCGAAATCTCTGGAACGCCAGCGGATGGCATCCAAATCGAGAAAGTCACTGCTGCGGTTGATTGCGGCATCGCAGTTAACCCGGATGTTGTTAGGGCTCAGATTGAGGGTGCCATCGGATATGGTATCGGTCACGCGATGCGTGATCAGATCACTTTGGATGGTGGTGCGGTTGAGCAATCCAACTTCCCGGATTACGAACCGCTGCGCATTTCTGATATCAAGGCTATTGAAACGCATATAGTTGCGTCTGCTGAACCGCCTACGGGAATAGGAGAGCCGGGTACACCGCCTTCTGCACCGGCGTTGGCCAATGCGATAGCACAATTGGATATATGGGTTGCTGAGTTACCGATGAGTGACAGAGGTATTTCCTTCGTTTAAAATTAAAATGTAACACCGCGAGAATATCTCGCGGTGTTACCTTGTGCCTTTCAGAGACGTGCCGGAACCCAAACGTATAGCTTATGTCTGAGGCTTACAGCTTGCCATGGACAACCGGGAATGCGCATCCATGCCTACATTCAATGACGTGGTGAGGATTGAGAAGACCTTTCAGTTACCGCCCTTTGTGACACCGTTTTGATCGACGGGCCTGTCAATCAAACATAGTATTCGGCGCTATCCTATTTGAGGCAACAGGTTGCCGCATTTGAGTGTTGCGTGCATTGTCGTTTGAGAACACTGACCTCGCTCTCCTGTTAAATGGCGATTCTGCAAAAGGATATTGACCTATGACAATTACCCCAGTGAAAACTCTTGTCGCCAGCGCGAAAGAACAGATTGAAACACTTTCGCAAGAAGACGCAGAAGCACAGGTTGCTGCGGGCGTGTCGCAATTTGTCGATATTCGTGACATCCGTGAACTGAAAAGAGAGGGCGGTATACCTGGGGCAATCCATGCCCCACGCGGTATGCTGGAATTCTGGGTTGATCCTGCGAGTCCCTACCACAAACCTGAATTCAACACTGATAAAAAGCTAGTTTTGTTTTGCGCTAGTGCTTGGCGATCTGCCCTTGCGGTTAAGACGTTACAGGACATGGGCTTTGAGAACATTGCTGAAATGGAAGGTGGGTTTGGTGCGTGGAAAAAACGTGGTGCGATGATTGAGGAACAGAAAAAGGAGGCGAAGTAGTATGATTGATCTCTATACCTCGCCTACACCAAATGGTTGGAAAGCAGCCATGGCGCTTGAAGAGTTAAAACTTCCATACAACGTCAAATACATTGACCTTGCTTTGGGGGAGCAACGGACGCCAGAATTTCTGGCGATGAACTTAAATGGGCGTATTCCTGTGATTGTTGATCATGAGGTAGATGACCTGGTTGTCTTCGACTCAAATGCAATTCTGTTCTATCTGGCTGAAAAGACTGGCAAGCTGTTACCAAAAGATGGTTCAACGCGGCACGACGTGATGCAGTGGTTGATGTTTCAGGCTAGTGGGATTGGGCCGATGCAAGGCCAAGCAGTTGCTTTTGAACGCTATTTTCCCGAGGATGTTCCTGCTGCACGAAAACGCTACCACAATGAAACACGCCGACTCTACATGGTCCTAGATAAGCGCCTGGCAGACCGCGAATGGCTTGCTGGTCAATTCTCGATTGCTGATATCTCAAACTGGTCATGGATCCGTAGTCACCGTTGGGCACGAGTATCTACTGAGGGCTTGCCACACCTTGAACGCTGGATGGAGCAACTTCGTGCCCGACCAGCCTGTGAACGTGGACTGAATATTCCGCCGACACCAGGTCGTGCGGATGCCGTGAAATCCCTTGGCAGCGCGATGACAACAACGTGAGTGTGGATTTGAGTGACGAGGATCTTGAAATTGGTATCAATGGAATGGCGCATGTAATCCTGACGGTCAGTCAGTTTGAGAAGGCGCGTGCGTTCTATTCAGCTCTGTTGCCGCAATTTGGTATGACATGCGTCAATGATGGGCCAGACTTTTGCTATCATGTTGGTGCGCGGACCGCGATAGGAGTGCGTAGATGTGACCCTGAGTTTGAGGGTGAGCGCTTTCGGCAATATCGCGTTGGCCTGCATCATCTATGCTTGCGTGGGCGGTCCCGTGAAGACGTTGATAAATCAGCGGTTCTTGCGACCAAGCTCGGAGCGATAATAATTCGTGGACCGGAGGAACGCGACTGGGCACCAGAGTACTATTATGTCCTGTTCGAAGACCCAGATGGTATTCGCCTTGAGGTAAACTTCATACCCGGAGCAGGCCTACTTAAAGAGGGTGAGAGTTTTGGTTCCGGAAGTGATTATGTTCGTGTGGACGGACATGACCTTCCCGACAACAGTCAGTAGAAAATAGCAGTCAGCTAAATGGAAGTGTAGAAAGGAGAGAAGATGCTGAAGGATACTCTTGGTTATGGAATGTCTCACGTCATTGGTGATATCTCTGAACCGCTAAACGAAGACACCATTCCTGAACTGCTTGCTAAAACAGTAAAGGCTTTCCCAGAACGAGAAGCTGTTGTTTCTCATGCACAGGATATTCGTTGGACATGGGCAGAATTTGCGCGGCAGGTTGATCGCTTAGCGGGAGGCTTGCTTCGTCTTGATGTGGGTAAAGGCGACCGCGTAGGTATCTGGTCTCCAAACCGGACTGAATGGCTTTTAACCCAGTTTGCAACGGCGCGCATCGGTGCGATTCTGGTGTGCATTAACCCGGCATATCGCCCCTATGAGCTTGAATTTGCGCTTAAAAAAGTTGGCTGCAAGGTTCTTATCACGGCGTGCAGCTTCAAGTCCTCAAATTACATCAATATGCTTGAAACGCTTGCACCTGAGTTATCTTTGGCAACCGATGGCAATCTTCACGCAGCCAAGGTGCCTGCCCTGCGCAAAATCATTGCCATTGGCAATGAGGTGCCACCGCCTGGTATGCTATTGTTCAGAAACATCTTAACCCTTGGAGATGACGTTCCGACCGCAGAGCTTGATGCGACCACTGCAACGTTGGATCGAAACGATCCGATTAATGTTCAATACACTTCAGGCACCACAGGCAGTCCCAAAGGAGCCTGCCTGACTCACCGCAACATCGTCAACAATGCACATTTCGTTACCGCGCGCATGAATGTTACCGAAGAAGATCGGCTTTGCATTCCAGTGCCGTTCTATCACACGTTTGGCATGGTCATGGGGGTTCTTGGCTGTGTCACCAAAGGTGCTGCGATTATCATTCCCGGAGAAGGTTTTGACCCGAGTGAAACCTTAAAAGTGGTTTCAAGTGAAAAGTGCACGGCGCTTTATGGGGTGCCAACTATGTTTGTTGCGGAACTTGGCCACCCAGATTTCGATAGTTACGACTTTTCTGCGCTGCGCACCGGGATAATGGCCGGGGCTCCTTGCCCTGTGAGTGTCATGAGTGCAGTTATTGAAAAAATGAACATGACTGAGGTGACGATTTGTTATGGAATGACGGAGACGTCCCCAGTTTCGTTTCAAACTGAGGTAGATGCGCCGATTGAGAGACGAGTTTCAACGGTTGGTACAATCCACCCTCATGTTGAGTGCAAAGTCGTGGATGAAGTTGGAAATACTGTCAAATTTGGAGAGCGAGGGGAACTGCTAACTCGAGGCTATTCTGTCATGAGCGGATACTGGGGTGATGCCAAAAAAACTACTGCTACAATCATAGACGGCTGGATGCACACCGGCGATCTGGCTGTGATCGACAAAGAGGGATTTTGCGACATCACAGGTCGGGTAAAAGATATGATCATTCGGGGTGGTGAGAATATCTATCCAAGGGAGATTGAAGAGTTTCTTTATACTCACCCCAGCGTCACCCAGGCACAAGTCTTCGGCATCCCTGACGAAACACTTGGTGAAGTGGTTTGTGCGTGGATTGTGCCCACCAGCGATGTAGATATAGGCCCCGATGAGCTTCGTGATTTTTGCAAGGGCCAGATTGCGCACTTCAAGGTGCCTCTTCACATCCGATTTAAAGATGAATTACCGATGACGGTTTCCGGAAAGCCCCAGAAATTCACCATGTGTGCTGAAATGATCAAGGAATTGAAATGATCTGTGGTTCTCAACCAAGTAGGATTTCGTCAGTGATGGGGCATTTATTTATCGAATGAGACCCTCAGCCTGTGGAGGACCACTGATATGACAACAGCCAAATGGTTTTTCGACTTCATCTCGCCATTCGCTTACCTACAACTGGCCCGTTTTTCAAAGTTGCCTTCTGATCTGGATGTAATGCCAGTCCCAGTGGTTTTTGGTGCTATTTTGAAGAATTGGGGGCAGTTGGGTCCTGCGGAAATTCCACCTAAACGACGCTTTATCTATCGGCTTTTCCAATGGAATGCGGACCAACTGGGCATTCCATTTATGATGCCGCCGCTGCATCCGTTTAATCCCTTACCCGCGCTACGGCTCTGCGTCGCGGCAGGCGGGAAGATCGAGCACACGAGGGCGATTTTTGAAGTGATTTATGGCCAGGGGATTCAACCTGATACGCCTGAAGGTATTTTCGCGATTGGCGAAGTTCTGGGTATTTCCAACCCGGACGCTGTGATGTCAGATACATTGGTCAAGGATGTCCTTCGGACTAATACCGATGCAGCCATAGCTGCTGGCGTATTTGGAGTGCCGACGTTCATTGTGGATGGTGAGGTTTTTTGGGGAGATGACTCAACCGATATGATGCTGGACTATCTAGGAAATCCAGAATTGTTTGGAACCGCTGAGATGAAACGCCTATCCGACATGCCGATGGGCTTGATCCGCGCAACATAACTTCTGAGGATTTCTTGGTGTGCATTTCATCAAAATTAACAATAAAAAAGTTCGTTCAAACTTTAAGTTTTATCCGCCTATGAATTGAAACGCTTGGCTCAAAAAATCATTAGCCAATCTGCCCAGCAGTTTCGCATCTTTCCGACTTTTCGCTTCCTTTTTTGGAAAATCCGAAGATGTCTTCCAGACGTTGGCATGCCAACAACAATTTTACTCCGCCGAAGAACGGCGCAGCAATTGCTCTGTTAAAGTTTCTATTTTGTGGTTTTACATGCTCTGATTATCGTTGCTGTCAAAACAGACTTTTTGTGTTGTCCCCCCATTACCTCGCACAAAAGAAACAAAAAACTGGAGTTTGGTAAACATTTTCTACAGCCTTAAAGAAACAAATTTCTTGAGGTTCGTAAAAAATTTGTAGCCTCTCTTATATTTTTGGGTTGATTAGAAGTTGCCGTTTTTCGCAGTGTTGTCGCCTCGAATTCTGTGGCTCGCGACGCTATCGTACAGGCTGCAAAGTTACGAGGAACCAAAAAGATTACCAACCAAGATAGCATGTACGCGGACGTGCTTTTGGTTGCTGCTCGGATCGCGCACGAGATCATGGATGGTCCAGGGGGTTTGTACATTTGTGGTGGGGAGCCGACGGTGGTTCTTCCAAAGAATCCTGGCCAAGGCGGTCGTAACCAGGCGCTCGCATTGGAGCTCGCACGGCATATCATAGACCGAAATGATATAGTTGGACTGGTTTCAGGCACTGATGGAACGGACGGTGCTACACGCGCCGCAGGGGCATTTCTGGATAATAACACTTACAATAAATTACCTGGGGCTAAGGAAGCCCAGAGATGTGCCAATTCAAGCGACTACCTTTCCCGATCAGGAGATGTGCTCACTACGGGACCAACTGGCACAAACGTGATGGACTTGGCAATTTTCCAAAAGTTCTCTTGAAGGTTTAATCAGAAACACTGCAACTCACTCATTTACACTATTACACGGTCAAAAAGCCGGGGTGAGCGCATTTGGTCGAATTTATCTTGAGGGCTCTGACTAATGGCTAACAATTAGCATTTATATTCTATATTCCAGATACATTAAATTAACTTTAGTGATTGGGCTCAACGATGGCTGGTGCGAGCAAAGACTGGCGTGCAATAATCGGTTCATCGTCAATTATGTCTTTGGCATTGCTTGGAGATGCTTTTCTTTATGCCGTCTTACCAGCCTACGCCGCTGAGTTTGGTCTCACACTTCCTTGGGTGGGCGTCATGCTTTCAGCAAACCGCTTTATTCGCGTTTTTGCTTATGGGGCCATAGCGCGGCTGACGCGTGCCGTAGGTGTTCGAAATATGTGCATTGTTGCAGCGGTCGGCGCAACTTCGTCGACCGCGCTTTATGGGTTTGGCCAAGGGCCTGCGATAATTCTAACTGCGCGAATTCTTTGGGGTTTAACCTATGGCATTCTTGTTTTGGCAACACTTTCATATGCAGTTGAATACCGAACTGGCGTGGGGGCACGCGTCGGTGTTGGCCAAGCCATTCAGAGAATCGGTCCTATTTTAGCATTATTGGGAGGGGCATGGCTGACAGGTGTCATTGGGCCCAATTCGGTTTTTTTTATTCTTGCCATCCCAACGTCTTTGACGATTTTGATTGCACTATCCCTCCCAAAAGAGAAAACCAGGGCCGTTAAACGCAGTCGGTCAACGTCATTGATGCGTCCGAAACCGATTGATATTCTATTCTTTTTGCAAGGTTATGGTGTCGATGGGGTCTTTGCGATTTCTATCACATTGATCCTTGCGCGAGAGATCTCCCTGCAAGACGCTGTGATGGGGGGAAGTGCACTGCTCGCAATGCGACACTTCGGTGAGGCGATTGCTGCGCCCCTGTTTGGGTGGATCGCGGACCGTTTTGGAGCGCGAAGAGTGTTTATTGTAGCCGAAACTCTGACCATCATCGGGTTTGCGGCCATGGCGGTCGGTTTTACCATTTTTGGCGCGATCGTGCTGCTAATTTTCCGAGGCGCCCTCGCTTCGCTGGGTCCCGCCGTCATTACGCAATCGCTTTCACTGGCAGAAGACGCCATCGGTCCGCTCGCTAGGATGCAAGCTTGGCGCGATTTTGGTGCCGCCTGTGGACCCTTAATAACAGGTTTTTTGCTTGCATTCATTTCAGCTGAAGTCCAGCTAGGTGCAGTTGCATTGGCTGTTGCGGGCGGCGTTGGTTATTGGATCTTCACTTTAAAAGCATGAAACAGGATATATGCTTTAGGACGCATAGTATGAGGCTCTGTATATAACCTTTTTAACTTTCAAAGTTAATGTTTTGTCGCTATTACATTGGCCAAACCCTAAACATTTTAAATACAAAATAGGTTAAGATTTAATATACAAACTCTAAAAGATACGGTTATGAGAAAGATCTATTCTTGTAACTGGTTATTAAAATTAAAATGAATATAAACGCTTTAAAATATTATCAATTTAAAAGCTACTTTGATTGAAAAGTATGTAGGCAAATTCAAATTTTTTTATATAAAGTAAATCATATATGATAATTCTATTATTAGGTAATATGTATACCTAAGAATATGTTCTTGTATGTGTTTGAGATTTAAATATGCCGTAGTGTTGTCTAAGCCACTCTTTTAATGTGAATTTTTGCCTTTCATTTTTGTCACTAGCATATCAACCTGAGACTGCGAAAATTTTTTAGGTCAAGGGAATCTTAGAATGGCAACTGATGTAAATGATAATAATACTGAATTTGGATTAAATAACGATATATTATCCGAAAATAGAGTTAATACTGATAATGATCGGCTATCAAATAATGAAGTCTTATCGGGTAACGTGGCTGGTTCGAATAACGAAGCTGGCAACGATAACACTCTTTCCTCCGGCAATTCAGAAGACACTGGCAATACTGTCGGGTCTGATAACTCTGTCGCATGGGGAAATGCTGAGCTAAGTGGTAATGAACTGGGGTCAAATAACACTATTGATGATGCCAGAGACGTTCGCTCAGGAAATATGAATCGCTCAGACAACACCAATAGCGACGTCGATATTTCAGGATCTAACAACGAAGACTCTCTGAACGTGAATATCGATACGTCTGATGTTTCATCGGACGTTTCAGCTACAGTATCTGGCGTGGACGAACTGCTCAATGCAGTAGATAGCGAAGTAGATATTAGCGACATCGAACTGGACGTAAACACTCTTTCGGGAGCTGGAAACGACGTTCAGATGGTGGGTGGAAACGCTAATTCTGCAACTGACAACGACGACGTGAAAGAAGTCTATGCCGAAGTCGATGGATATGATCAGTCAGTTTCTTCAGCAAGCAGCGATGCAGTCGCAAATGATGGATTGACTGGCACCATTGGTGGCGACATGGCCGGTGCTGCAGATGCAGACGGCTCAACCGGTGTTTTCTCCGACATCACTGGTGATGCGAGTATTGTGGTCGAGAATGGTGCTATCTCGAGTAGTGGCGCAGCAGCAGATGGAGTTCGTCAGCAAGTTTCATCGGGCAGTGCAACCATGATTAATGAAGCTTCAACTGAAGCAACAGGTGGTGATGACAGCATTGACGTTGCCGGTGACACAATCAATGACGGGGATAAGTCTCAGAGCGTTGCAGGCTTGGACGATATTGACACAACCAACACAGAAGCGTTGAATGGCAATGATTACGGTTCTGAAAACTCTTTCGGAGTTGCCAACGAAGTTGCTTCTGGCAACCAAGTTGCTTCGGAAAATGTAAGCAGCAGTGGTAACGAAGTTCTTAGCGACAACACTGTTGACTCTGACAACATCGAAAATGCTGACAATACCGAATGGTCTGGAAATACCTATGATGCAGCCAATTTAGACGTCTCAGACAACGAAACCTTAAGTGGAAATTCGGCGTCGTCAGATACGAACATAGGGTCAGATAATTCGGTTCGTTCTGGCAACGAAACAAGCTCAGAAGATATCAATGGATCGTTCAACTCGGCGGAAGCAAACATCCAGTGGGATGGTTCATCGTCAGACAGCACGGACATGTCTCTTGATGCGGATATTTCGAACCTGATTAGCGCAAACGACGCTGATGTTGATATCGGTGATTTGTCAATCGATTACGGTCGCCTCTCTGGCAGCGGTAATGACATGGCGTTCGACATCGACCAAGTGAATGAGCTTACCGATAATGACAACATTAACGACATAGGCTTGGACGTAGGTCACTTTGATCAGTCAGTGTCCTCGTCATCCGACGATGCAACGGTCGATGATGGTATGAATGGTGGCTTTGGTCAGGAAATGTATGCCGGGGAAGGCCAGTCAGGACTAATGACGGATATTCTTGGTGACGCGTCCTTCGGTGTAAGCAATGAGGCGATCACATCGTCCACCGCTTCCGCACAAGGCATTACCCAGACAGTCAACGCCGGTGGCAATACCTTGGCGAACTCTTTGTCACAATCCACCGTCGGTGGCGACAGTTCGATCTCACAGGTTGGCGACGAAATTTTTGCTTGATCAGCAAATTACAAACTATTCCAAAGGCCGGCTCTCGGCCTTTGGATGCTTGATGTCACCTTCAACGGGTTGTGTGTGAAGATGGATTTAGACTCAGTTGATACTGACGTTCGCAGATCTCTAGGTCTGATGCACCTTTTTGAACTTGTGGCACAGCTGAGACTTAAAGTGTTCCCAGGGCGGGCGGAAACCCCGCAATTAACATCTGAAGGCGACGCTTTTTTTGAGACTGAGAATTTTGTGGAGCAAATATCGCCCCCAACGCTGAGTGCGCCGCCTCCGACGGAACCGATAGTGAAATTGATGGACGTCGCGTCCCAGACTCGCTCCACTGACCTGCCTAGCCGGATGCAGGAAACTACGCCTGTATTCAAACAGTCTTCCGCCCAATTGCAATCACAGACAGTGGTTGAAAAGTCTGGAGCGACCATCCAATCAAACTCTCAATTTACAAATGAAGAATTACAGCCTCTGGCTGACATTGAGGCAGAACTTGAGTTCACCTCCTCCGGACAGCGGTTTTTCGATGTCACTCAAATTAATCTGCTGAATGACAGAGATGGTGTGGATGCTGATGATGTTGACCCTGAAGGCTTGGAAGATTTGTTTGCATTAGCTGGGGTCGCGGAAATGTATTTGGATGGGTCACTCGAACCAAATTCACAAGTGATTGAGGTCAGTTCAGGTTATGCGCCTTTGGGGGATGCCGTCGATCAGGACGCATCAAATTTGATGTTAAATCAGACTTTAACCTATAGTGATGACGTTGGGATTGGGACACTAGTTGTTATGGGTGATGCTCATTTGGCAACGAGTATTGCTCAGATTAATCTGGCAACCAGCGAGACTGCATCCGGAGGTACGTTTCTAACTGAAACTGCACTATCGAATTCCATCGTAGAATTTTCAGGTTACGAAAATGATGTGCGCGCCCAAGACTCGAGTGATCGCAATCCGGTGGAACTCAAACTTGAGATTATCGATGGGGATTTCCTTCACGTTGACATAATCAGGCAACTGCAGGCCGTTGATGACCGTGACACATATGCGTCAGTAATGGGCAGGAACACTCAGGTCGAAGGTAATCGCACGGTCAATGAAACATACCTCGACTCTGATGTCGAGACAGCGGAACTCCTGATTGTTGCAGGTGATTATATTTCCGTCCGCTCCGTTACGCAGGTCAATCTTATGGATGCCTCATCGCCCGAAGCGGGAAGTTTGCACAGTCTGGGTAACGAAGTACAAATATGGGGCGATGCGCAGGTAGATTTCGCTCCAGTAACCAAGGAACTTCAAGAAGTTGCAGACAGCGCTTTCAGCGCGTCTGGCTGGACTTCGCCTGACCTGTGCAGGTTTGATCATGACCAAGATGGTGTTGTGGAAGCTCTGTACGTTACTGGCAATTACTACAATGTTAAATCTATTGAACAAAAAAATGCTCTAGCGGATCGTGACGTACGCCTTGCTGATATTGCAAGTGCCGTCTCAATCGATACTACGGCAAATGTAAATACGGACCTGTCAAACGCTGAAGCCAGTGGTAACCGGCTCGGAAATTTGGCGGTAATCGACTCAGTCACCCCAAATGCTTTGGAAAGCTTCATCGGTGGGGATGTTTACAACACAGAGCATCTTCTCAACATTGATTTATTAGTCCGACGCGATAGTGCGCGACCCGAGAGCGGCAGTAAAACTGATTTACCGATCGGCAGAGAAATCGAGGATTTCTCTGAGCTCTTTGTAAGTGGTGGGGCAATGGAAAGTCCCTTCGACAGTTCTGGCGCAATTTTTTAGCAGTTTTTTAGAGAGTGGCTGTGACAAAAAGTACAAAAATTACTGAAGCTAAGCGCCGAAGCGCTGAAGCCGCCTTGGACCTGAGAGCGGCTTTAAGCCGTGCTATTCGTGGCTTGAGAGCAGGCTTGGCGCAGCTACTGTTATTTTCTGTGACGCTGAACGTCCTCGCTCTGGCAACTCCACTTTACCTATTTCAGATATCTGACCGGGTCCTGACAAGTCGTAGCAAGGATACTTTGGTCATGTTAACGATGATCGTAGTGCTTGCTTTGGTTGCGTATGCCATGCTTGATACACTTCGCCGACGAATGATGCTGCGAATGGCAATGCGGTTAGAAACAGACCTTGCTGCACCTGTCCTCGCATCGGCGACGCAATCGGCCACTACGGGTTCGCCACAAGACCTACAAATTGTGAATGATTTGGCCCAACTTCGCGGCTTTTTAACCTCTGCCACATTGACAACTATGCTAGATGCTCCTCTTACACCGCTGTTCTTTGTCGCCGTATTTTGTGTTCATCCTGACCTCGGTTGGATCATTGCTGTTGCCGCAGCGCTTACACTTCTCCTCGCTCTGTGGAACCAACGTGCGACACGCGTTGATTTTGCAGAGGCTGGTTTTGCTGGAGGTCGTGCGGCAGGGTATCTCGATGCAATTGGCCGAACGGCGCCGGCAATCGGTGCGATGGGTATGTCGCCCGAAACGATACGTCTTTGGGGTAATGAAACCGCCATTGGTCTGGCAAGATTAGTTCGCGCACAAGATAAAAATAATATCATCAGTGGCATCTCAAAATTTCTGCGGATGCTAGTTCAGGTTGGGATTTTGGGGTGGGGTGCGCACCTTGCACTTTCTGGCGAATTGACTGGTGGGATGATTATAGCAGCCTCAATGATTTCGGGGAGGGCATTGGCACCTTTGGAAGGAGCAATTGACGGTTGGCGCTCGTTTGTTTTGGCTCAATCTGCCTACGGGCGGATCGTTCGACTCCTTACGACCTCACCGTTAAATGTTGCGCGACTGCGGCAGCCATCTCCTGAAGGTTGGATTGAACTGAGTCGTGTGCTTTACGCGCCGCCCCCAACCAAACGAGTTCTTTTAAACGGTGTCAGCTTTGTTCTGCAGCCTGGTGAATCTCTTGCCGTACTTGGCAACTCAGGTGCTGGGAAAACAACACTGGCAAAAATGCTAATTGGCGCGATACAGCCGACCGCGGGTGAGGTTCGTATTTCTGGTGTAGAACTGCGACACTGGGATCCGGCGCAATTTGGCGAGGCCATCGGTTACCTACCTCAGGAAACGCAATTATTTCCTGCCTCCGTTAAGGCAAATATTTCGCGTTTGAGATCTGATGCGCTTGATAAGGATATCGTTGCTGCGGCCAAATTTGCAGGGGTACACGAAATGATCACTCGTCTGCCTCAAGGCTATGAAACCATCCTCGGACCCGACGGCGCACCGTTATCTGGCGGTCAAAGGCAGAGATTAGGACTTGCACGCGCTTTCTATGGTAACCCTGTCTTTGTGGTTCTTGATGAGCCCAATGCCAATCTTGATGGCGTAGGCGAGGAAGCTCTTGCTCAAACTTTGGAGAAGGCGCGTGTAGCAGGTGTGACAGTTATAACTATAACTCAGCGCCATACTCTTTTGAGGCAAGTGGACAAAGTACTGGCAATGGATGAAGGGCGTGCAGTTGCATTCGGCGCACGCGACGAGATTTTGACCAAACTTTTTGGTGCCGAAAAAGCACGGGCTTTACTTCAAAACGCGCCAGCCCGAGGACCGCACACTGGAACAGGGAAATCTGATGTCAAACCTACCCCATGACAATTTGTGGACGGGTAAAGTCCCTCGAGAAACTGGGCGAAGCGCGAAATCTGCTGTGATCGTAGTTGTCGTAACACTTATAGGATTTGGTTACTGGGCAACTCATGCGATGATTGACAGCGCTTCTGTTGCTCAGGGCAATTTCATTGCCACGGGTAAGAATCGAGTCATTCAGCATTTGAGTGGTGGCACGATTTCACAGTTAAATGTGAGCGTGGGGAAAAAAATTGAAGTGGGTGACGTCTTACTCCGCCTCGACACAAGTGATGCCGCAGCTGAATTGGATGCAATTTCTCTGCGTGCGCACTCACTCCTAGTGAAGCGAGAACGGCTTAAAGCAGAAATTAGCGAAGTTGAAATATTTAAGCCTTCAGCTGAAATGCCGCTTGGAATTTGGCAAGAAAAGGAGAAAAATTCCGCAACTCAAGTTCAGGTTGCTTTGTTTAATGTGAGAAAAAGGGCCGTTGAAACAGAGTTGGGAATTCTCTCCAGAGGTGTGAGTGCTTTCCAAGAGCACCTTGAGGGATTACGCCATCAACAGGCGTCGAGTGAGGAGCAACTGCGGTTGTTACGTGTCGATATCTCAGCTCAAAAAAAGCTGGTGGATAAAGGTTACGCTCGGCGGCCCGAGTTGCTGGCAATGCGTCGTTCAGAGTTTGGACTTGAGGGTGAGATTGCCCGCATTCGATCGCAAATCGCTGATGGTCTAGAGCGCATATCTAGAGGCGAACTTTTGGTCAGCAAAGCAAGTAATCAGTACTTGCAAAGGTCTATCTCTGAATTGGAAAACGTTGAAAGGGACCTGCAAGATACACTGCATGATATGCACTATGCTGAACGGCAACTGGAGCGAATGACAGTTCGAGCGACCGAACCTGGAGAGGTAGTTAGCATTGAAGTGAACACGATGGGTGGCGTGGTCAAACCTGGAGCCAAAATTATGGAAATTTTGCCGGACAACGGAGACCTTGTAATTGAGGCCTATATTCGTCCGCAGGACATCGATGGAGTTAAACTTGGCCAAACTGCTCAAGTTAGGCTGACAGCGTTTAATCAGAGGACTACGCCGCTTGCAGATGGAGAGGTTATTTATGTTTCAGCAGACACTGTAGCCGACAAAAATCAATTTACAGGTGAGGACATCTATATTGCACACTTGGCGATTGAGCGCGAGTCGCTGCCTGATTTTGTAGCAGCCGCATTGTCGGCAGGAATGCCTGCAGAGGTTTACATAAAAACAGGACGGAGAACCTTCGCAGAATACATTATGCGTCCGCTGACCGACAGTATGACAAGAGCATTTAAAGAACAGTGAGTAACTTGATGTTGGACCCGTTCTTGAGGAATTTTCGGGCTAGTTTTAGCTCGTCATCAATCTGCGTCAACACCGCTTTGGACTGTGGGTTAGGACCTAATAAAAACCTTCAACTTTGAAAGCTTCCCCCAAAGACTTTGAGTAGGTCTCCAGCGCTTTTGTCCGGAACGCCGTATTGTTTTAAAGTAGCAGAGTTCTTTCTAATGATTATAGCTGAACTTAAATTCCAATTCTGTTGATTTTGCTTAGAAAGTTCGAAATCCCAAAATCTTTTCTAAGAAATGTGGGAGTTCTCACAAAAAAATATTGCATTTTACCACTAAAAACCACACCCTCTTTAAGGGGGGCGTGATGGAAAGTAGCTTTGAAATTCGACGGAGGCGTCTGCGAAAACAAGATAGGCGTGAACAAATCCTTTTTGAATTAAAGTTGCAACCTCATGTGCGGGTGTCTGATATGGCAGAGCGGTTTGGCGTATCTACAGAAACGGTGCGCCGTGATTTGGACCAACTGTCTGAGGATGGTCTTATCAGTCGCGCGCACGGAGGGGCGAGCTCTAGCCTTAAATACCCCGATTTTGAGCAACGAAGTTGCGATCGACTGGAAGAGCGGGAAGTCATTGGACGAAGCGCTGCGGCACTTGTCGAATCTGGTAACACCGTAATGATGGATAGTGGCTCAACGATGGTTCAATTGGCGCGCTTCTTGGCCTATGCCGGGACGCCCTGTACTGTGATCACAAACAGCCTGGCAGTTGCGATGACTTTGGGACAAAGCGAAAACGCTGAAGTCATTGTCTGCCCGGGCGACTATGTGGCGTCTGAGGCTGCGGTAGTTGGTACCGACACCATTGAATTTTTGGAACGTCACTATGTTGATCGTTGTCTGATCGGAGCACGTGGATTGAGCGAAGATGGTATTTCAGAAACCATACGCGGTTTTGCGGCAATTAAACGGGTGATGTTGAATAACTCGCGCCTTTCCCATCTGTTAATTGACAGTAACAAGTTTGACCAATCTGGCCTATCGCATGTTGGCAAGTTGAATGAATTGACTTCTATGGTTGCCGACACGATGCCAAAAGGAAGATTGGCTGAAGCGCTGAAGGTAGGTAACGTGGAGGTGATTGTCGCTGAGAAATTAGCGGCCTGAGACGCGGCCTGATTTGGGTCGCACAATATCAACAGGGTATGAATACCCTGAAATCGACTGGGAGGAGTACTACAATATGAACTGGAAAATTAATCTAACCACAGCGCTTTTAGCAGCCTTTACTTTTGGAACAGGTCCAGCAGCGGCTGCTGATTGCCCACGTGGCACACTGGATGAGCGGTTTTGCGATGCGGATGGCGATCTGATTGCTGATATACCGACAGATCCTGCCGCGCAAATTGACCCGGATACTTTGATCTTTGCTTATACACCGGTTGAAGATCCGGCGGTTTACAAAACTGCCTGGTCAGACTTCTTGACTCACCTCGAGTCAGAAACTGGTAAGAATGTTGTATTCTTCCCGGTTCAAAATAACGCAGCTCAGATAGAGGCTATGCGGTCGGGGCGCCTGCACATTGCGGGTTTTAATACTGGATCTAACCCGCTTGCTGTGAACTGTGCTGGGTTCCGGCCGTTCACAATAATGGCGTCCAAAGATGGTAATTTCGGCTACGAAATGGAAATCATCACTTATCCTGGGTCGGGCATTGAGAACGTCGAGGATATTCGGGGTAAACAACTTGCGTTTACGTCTCCAACTTCAAATTCAGGCTTCAAGGCACCTTCCGCCATCCTCAAAGCGGACTACGATATGATCCCTGATCGCGATTTTGAACCTGCTTTCTCAGGAAAGCACGACAACTCGATCCTTGGTGTGGCCAACAAAGACTATCTTGCCGCTTCCATCGCCAACTCGGTGAAGTCGCGGATGATCAAACGTGACGTTATCACTCCCGATCAAGTAGTTACAATTTATAAATCGCAAACTTTTCCAACGACTGGTTTTGGAACGGTCTACAATCTTAAGCCGGAACTGGAAGAAAAAATCCGCAACGCGTTTTTCAGTTTTGAATGGGATGGCACGACCCTAGAAGAAGAGTTTTCGAAGTCGAACGAAGGCCAGTTTCTTGAGATGACCTACCAGGAGTTTTGGGACGTAATTCGCAAGATAGATACAGCTAATGGCGTTAGCTACGCCTGCAAGTAAACTATTATGGTGAGCAGCGTCTTTATGATGCTGCTCACGTCAGAAAAATAAAAACCTGATTGTAAAATTACAGGAGCGGCCATGCTGCGGCTTGAGAAGTTGACGAAAACCTACAAGACCGGTGACCAAGCTTTGAAATCGGTCGATCTGGAAATTCCAAAAGGCCAAGTTTTGGCGTTGATAGGTCCATCGGGAGCGGGAAAATCCACTTTGATCCGTTGTGTGAATCGATTGGTTCAGCCAACCAGTGGTAAAGCTTGGTTAGGTGAGGTTGAGCTGACTGGCCTATCTTCACGCGGCCTACGCAAGGCCCGCCGCAAGATGGGCATGATTTTTCAGGAATATGCACTGGTTGAGCGCCTAACGGTTATGGAAAATGTTCTATCCGGACGCTTGGGTTACGTCGGATTCTGGCGCAGTTTTACGCGCCGCTATCCCCAATCAGATGTGGATGCAGCTTTTCGCCTTCTTGACCGAGTTGGCCTTCTGCATATGGCCGATAAGCGGGCTGATGAGCTTTCTGGCGGGCAGCGGCAAAGGATTGGAATTTGCCGAGCGCTCATTCAGGACCCTGAGCTCTTGTTGGTTGATGAACCCACCGCGTCGCTTGACCCTAAAACTAGCCGACAAATTATGCGTCTAATTGTTGAGCTGTGCGAGGAGCGCGGATTGGCTGCCATCATTAACATCCACGACGTGGCATTGGCACAAATGTTTGTGCAGCGCGTCATCGGACTGGAGTTGGGCAGCATTGTGTTTGATGGTAGCTCAAGTGATTTGAACTCAGATGTACTGACCCAGATTTATGGGGAAGAAGATTGGGAAGCGACAATCGAGAAAGTAGCGGATGAGGATATTGATGGCGAGGTTTCAGCAGAATGACTGCGGCATCCAACACATCAAACCTGAACGTTCATCGTGATTTAAACGACATGCTGGGCACGAACTGGAGAAAACCGCGGTTTGTTAAACGACACTGGCTGCGCTGGGCGCTTCGGCTAGGTTTTGTAGCCTTTTTGTTGGCATCTTACATGACAGTGGAGGTGAATTGGTCGAGGGTTTACGAAGGGCTCGACCGTGGCTGGCAATTTGTCCTTGCCTTTACCAGTCCTGATTTCTTCAGTCGTAGTACGGACATTTGGGAGGGGCTTTGGGAAAGTATTATTATGACGGTAGCTGCATCCGTCATCGGAATTTCAATATCTATTCCTATCGGTTTGGGTGCGGCGCGCAATATTGCGCCGTTACCTGTGTATATGATTTGCCGTGGTATTGTCGCCATAAGTCGGTCTCTGCAGGAGATTATTGTGGCAATTCTTTTGGTCGCAATTTTTGGCTTTGGACCGCTGGCGGGATTCCTGACACTTAGTTTTGCGACTATTGGGTTCCTCTCAAAACTGCTCGCAGAAGAGATAGAGGCAATGGACCGGGTTCAGGCTGAGGCTGTTCGCGCTACTGGTTCAAGCTGGACTCAGTGGATCAATTATGGAGTGCAGCCACAGGTCATTCCCCGCCTTATTGGCCTCAGCATGTATCGTATCGACATAAATTTTAGGGAAAGTGCGATTCTTGGTCTTGTCGGTGCGGGTGGGATAGGGGCAACGCTTAATACAGCGTTTGATCGCTATGAGTACGACACTGCCGCAGCAATTTTGATCCTAATTATCGTGATTGTAATGGCTCTAGAATACCTTTCGGGCATTATTCGGGCGAGGGTGCAATAATGGCTGTTTTGGAAAAAAGTGGAGTGACGATTTGGCGTCGCCGAACGACCAAGCGTGTAATGGTTGGTTGGACAGGGTGGCTGATAGGCGTCGCAGTCTTCATGTATTGTTGGCAGCTAATATCAGAGTCGACCACTTGGTTTTTTGTTTGGGACGCGCCACGTATCGCTGAAGATATCTGGACCCGTGCTACACCACCGCGTTGGGAATACATTACCCAATTGGGTCGCCCAATCTGGGATACCCTTAACATTGCCACGCTGGGGACCATGATCTCGCTATTTCTGGCTGTTCCAGTAGCCTTTTTAGCCGCCCGCAACACAACGCCCTCCGCGCTTTTTGTTCGCCCGATAGCACTTTTGATTATTGTCTCGACGCGCTCGATTAACTCGTTAATTTGGGCGCTTCTTTTGATTGCAATTATTGGGCCTGGTGTTTTTGCTGGCATCGTTGCCATCGCAATCCGCTCGATTGGATTTTGCGCCAAGTTACTTTACGAAGCTATCGAAGAGATTGACGAAAGCCAAGTCGAAGCAATTACCGCCACAGGCGCCTCACGCTGGCAGGTCATGGCCTATGGTATCGTCCCACAAATTCTGCCAGCGTTTGCTGGAATAGCTGTGTTCCGCTGGGACATTAACATTCGAGAGTCCACAGTCCTTGGGTTGGTTGGTGCAGGAGGGATCGGCCTTCAATTATCTGCCTCGCTAAATGTTCTTGCTTGGCCTCAGGTCAGTCTAATTCTATTGGTTATTCTGGTTGCAGTTGTGGCCAGTGAATGGGTTTCGGCAAAAGTCAGGGGCGCCATTATTTGAGGATGGGGAAAGCAGGATATATCGTGAAAACAGTCAAACTTGCATGTGGGACTACTCCGACCGAAATCATGAGCAGTACTTGAGAGCACCGCGCGCCCATCGTCTTGAGCGATATATGAACTTTGGATTTAGGGAGTGAATTTCATAGGGTATTTTTGAAATCACATTTTTCATTAATGGCGGTTACTACTCACGAAATATTATCACGGTCTTTCACAATATAAGAGTGGTCAACGACCACCTAGTAGTTGGCAAAATGAAAGCCCGGGATAGGTTCAGCTGAACTATCTAACAACCGAGCTGCCGCGCTCTGCGCGCAGAGCGATGTTTCTTTCAAAAACCTAGGCTAAAAAAGGACGCAGTCCATTAACCGCCTGCGTTTAGAAGTGAAGACGGTAACTGATAGATGCTCGTCACTCATTTTCATCAAGCGCCTGTAAAATACTGATGATCTCTTCGCCCTGCAAATTGACATGATCACGCATTGCGGACTGGGCGCCTTTTGCATCTCCCTTTTCGACGAAAGTAATTATCTCCTCATGTTCCACAGTTGACTTTTTCATATAGCCGGGAACGCGCGTTAAGTGATGTCGATAAGGAAAAGTAATGGGTCGGGCAGTGTTAAGTTGTTCTTGCAGGGTGGTACTGTGTGATCCAGCAATGACTGCGTTATGGAATTCCATATTAGCGGTATTGAAGTCGGTGACGGTTATTGCCTTTTTGCAGGCTTCATTGGCCCGTTTTGCATCGTGTAATTGGGCGGTCTTTATACGCTGAGATGCAAGCCGTGCTGCGATGCCTTCAAGTTCTGACACAACCAGAAATGCATCCAGTAGCGTTGACGCATTTGGCTTGGAGACTTCGATCCCTAGCCGACCATGATCATTGAGAAGCCCAATTGACGCAAGCTGTCGCACAGCCTCTCGAATAGGTGTGCGCGAGACATTAAACTCTTTGGCTAGCCCCCGTTCATCCAAACGCGTGCCTGGCGGACGGATACCCTCTATGATTTCAAACTTGAGTTTTTCGACTACTACGTCGGCTTTGCGTGGAGCGGCCATTGGTCACCCGTAGCGCGTAGAGCCAGCGAACCAGTCGTCATGGCCGGGCGCAGTTCGTACTATTACTGATTTCTTGGTCATGTAGGCTTTCAGCGCATCCCATCCGTTTTCTTTACCAAAGCCGCTGTCACGAACGCCTCCCCATACTGAGCGTGGGTCGTTGCGGTGATGATCATTGAGCCACACGACGCCGCCGCGTACGCCAAGTGACAAGCGGTGCGCGCGTGCAATGTCTTGGGACCAAATTGATACGCCAAGACCAAAGTTGCCGGTATTGGCTAGTCTAAGCGCCTCTGTTTCGTTCTTGTAAGGCGTTACTGAAATAACTGGCCCAAAGACTTCTTCTAAAAATAATTTATGATGGGGTTTTACGTCTTTGAAAATGGTTGGGCGTATAAAGAAACCCTTATCAAAAGGCGCCTGCAAAATTGCCGGTTCTAGCCCTGAGATTTGTACCGCACCATCAGCTTTGGCCTGAGCGATCATACGAGTGCAGCGATCCTGGCTGGCCATTGAAATAACTGGCCCCATCTGGGTTTCGTCGGCCATTGGGTCGCCTATGGTGATTGCATCTGCCCGTGCAGCAAGGTCTTTGGTGAAGCGGTCATAAATTGTTTCATGCACGATGAACCTAGCACCGGATACACAGGTTTGTCCCGACGCAACGAAGGCGGCAAACAGCGTACCCGCAATTGCGCCCTCCAAATCAGTATCCTCACAAATGATAATGGGTGTCTTGCCACCCAATTCCATTGTTGAGCGGACCAGTCGCTCACCGGCCTGTGCTGCAACCTTCCGACCCGTAGCAGTGCCACCAGTTAGGTCAATATAATGGATGTCTTCTGCTCCGCACAGCGCGGCCCCTGTAACTGGTCCGCCGGTGACAACGTTTACAACACCGTTTGGAAGGCCCGCTTGCGTGGCGAGTGCTGCGAGCACTAATGGCGATACAGGGGCAAGCTCAGATGGTTTAATCACACAAGTATTCCCTGCAGCCAACGCTGCCGCCATTTTCTTGACTAAGATCAAAATTGGGTGGTTCCAAGGGGTCAGTAATGCCACTGGACCAAGTGACTCATAGTGGGTGATTGTGACATAACCGCCTTTCACAACGTTGCTCTCACCCTCCAACCCCATAGCGATGCCTGCAAAATACTCGATCCATTCCGGAATTCGGGCCATTTGTGCGCGCATCTCTTTGATTGAACGACCGGTCACCAAGGTCTCTAGAAGCGCTAATTTTGGAATATTTTTGGCAATTATGTCAGCAAACCTGCGAAGGTATTGGGCGCGATCAATGGCGTCAATTTTGGACCAGATTTCATAACCGGCACGCGCGGCAAAAACTGCTGCATCAACGTCGTTTTCGACCGCATCGGGAACCGTGGTGAAGACTTCAGATGTGGCCGGGTTGCGAACAACGATTGATTGCTCACCAAAAGACTTTTGAAAAGCACCACCATAATACAAACCCTTGTTGGTTCCTGCCTTAAGGTATTCTTCGACAATATCCATTATTTAGGCCTTCCATTTGGCATACCAAGAATGAGCATTATTTCTGTCATATTCAATCAATCTTACCATTAATGAGAACATATATTAAAAGAATTTGCAGAATCTCCACATTTCAACGACACTTCTCTTGGTATACCAAAAATGGTGGAGAGGAAACCAACATGCCCGTTCCCACTACAATGAAAGCGGCGATTTTACGTAGCTATTACGAGCCTCTCGATTTTATCGACGTGCCAACCCCCAAGCCAGCAAACGATGAAGTGCTAGTGCAAATTGAGGCCAGCGGACTGTGTTTCACGGATGTACACATCTGGAAAGGTGAACACGCCCCACCCGCGCTACCGCTGATAATGGGGCATGAAGGTGTTGGTAGAGTTGTGGCGCTGGGGCCGAACGCAAAACGGTTCAGGGTCGGTGATCGAGTTGGAATTGGCTATGTCTATGGGGCTTGTGGTCATTGTCGAAATTGTTTGACGGGCGGCGAAAATTACTGTCCCGATTTTGAGGCGACAGGCTACTCAACTCAAGGTTGCTTTGCAGAATTTGTGTGCTTACGAGATCAATGGGCAAATAAAATTCCTGGCGGAGTTGAGTTGGTTGAGGCCGCACCCTTAATGTGTGCAGGGGCGGCGGCCTACGCTTCAGTTAAGAAGACTGGAGTGCAGACTGGTGATACAATTGCCATTTTTGGTATGGGTGGGCTTGGCCAATATGCGGTACAAATTGCCAAACTGATGGGGATGCGCGTAATCGCAGTCGACATTTCGACCACTAAGCTGGCTACTGCAATCGAGCTTGGTGCAGATGAAACGGTAGTCGCTGGCGACCGAGCAGGCGAAAATATCATTACGTTAGGCGGCGCGCATGGATGTGTGAATTTTGCCCCCGTGACTGCAACATGGCCGATTATGCTTGATGCATGTAATCCACGCGCTCGAATTGTTTTGACGGGCGTACCTGCCGAAGAAATGTCGTTCTACACCTATCAGGTTGTTGAGCGTGGCCTGAGTGTAGTTGGCAGTTCTGCCTCAAATAGGCAAGAAATGAACGAACTTTTGGCGCTCGCAGCTTCTGGTCAAGTGAAGGGGGTCATCAATAAGGTTCCTTTTGAACAGATAAACGAAGCATTCAACGCATTGACAGAGGGGCGAGTTGAGGGACGCACCGTTCTCATCATGAAGTCTGGAGAAATCTGATGGACCTTAATCTTGGTGGAAAAACAGCTTTAATCACTGGCGCCTCAATGGGCATTGGTGAGCATGTTGCTGAAACACTGAGTGCGGAAGGTGTGCATCTGCACCTGACGGCTCGCAGCATGGATAAACTTGAGGCACTGAAAGCCCGTATTGCTGAGAAATCAGATGTGTCGGTAGATCTTCATCCTATCGATTTGACCGCCGAACGCGCGCCAGAACACCTCGCTGAAGTAATCAACGAAGTCGACATTCTTATAAACAATGCAGGCGCCATTCCGAGTGGCGATCTTTGGGACGTGGACGAGGCTGCTTGGCGTAAAGGATTTGATCTGAAGGTTTTTGGCTACATCAACATGTGCCGCTTGTTTTACGCGAAAATGAAAGCGGCTGGTGGTGGAGTTATTATCAATATCATTGGTAATGGTGGGGAAGTGCTGGACAGGGACTATATTGCGGGCGCTTCTGGCAATATCAGTCTGATGGGGTTTACCCGTGCCCTTGGAGGCTATGCTTTGGATGATAAGATGCGTGTTGTGGGAATCAATCCGGGTCCGGTGAACACAGACCGGATATACAACATGTTAAAGAAATGGGCGGAAAAGGACCTAGGCGATTCAGGCAGGTATAAAGAACTTGCCGCTGGATATCCCTTGGGTCGTCCTGCGCATTGCAGTGAAATTTCCGATTTGGTAGCCTTTTTGGCATCTGATCGAGCGGGTTACACGACTGGTACGATCTACACTGTCGATGGTGGCATTTCTGCCCGAACGTCGATCGTATGAAGCGTCTCGGATTGCTGGTACCGTCTTCTAACGTGGTGCTTGAGCCTCTTTTTAAGACCGTAAAGACAGACGTTACAATCCATGTATCCCGCCTTGGCGTTCTAGATGTTAAACTAGACACGACCTCTCGCGCACAATTCGAACTGGAAAGTCAGCTCTCTGCAGCTAAACTTCTGTGCGACGCAAACGTGGAGGCAATAGTGTGGGGGGGCACTTCTGCAAGTTGGCTTGGGATCGAGCATGATATCAATTTTGTTGAGAAAATGCGTCATCTAACTGGTGTGCCGATAGGCAGTTGTGTGTTGGAAATTAACCGACAGCTTGGTGTTTTGGGAGCCAAGAGATTGGGTATTGTCTCGCCTTACACAACCGATGTGGCGGACCAAATCAACAACAACTACGAATGCATGGGGTTCAGCATTGTTGCTTCGGCTCATGATGGCGGCGATCTAAGCAATGATTTTGCAAATATCCCGCAGCATGTGATCGCGGACATGATCCAAACTGTTGCTGCTGCGAAGCCTGATGCGATCGTTTTAATGTGTACTAATTTAGCTGGAGCGGCCTTGGCGAAGAGTTTACAGGATAAGGTGGGGTGCCCAATAATTGATAGCGCAGCTGCAACTTTGATGGCGTTTAATTTTTTGTAAACGCATCCGTTCGATCCAGTAGTTCAGGCATTTTTCGGCAAACAGGGAAGGTACTCCTGACGGTAATTGCCAGTAATCCCCCTGAAATTTCCTGAAACCACCTTGCCTAAATTCGATGAGTGAGACTGACGGAGAGCAACCCTGATAGGAGATAACCTTCAAACTGAAGCGACGGATTGACGCTATGTAAATCCACTAGCAACCGGGCGCCGTAATGTTTTCAATGGAGGAACAGATTATGAGCTTTCCGAATGGTCAGACACTACTCATTATTGAAGACGATGACGCACTTCGTAGTCGACTAGCTAAATCGATGCACCATCGTGGATTTTTGACACGAACTTGTTCGAGCGTAGCCGCAGGTCTAGAAGCAATTGATCAAAAGCTTCCGGATTACATGATATCTGATCTACGTTTGGCAGATGGCAGTGGACTTGACGTCGTCGAGTACCTCACAACCCGGAACCCGGATGCAACCGCTATTATTTTGACGGGCTACGGAAACATTCCGACTGCAGTGGCTGCGACGCGCATCGGTGCTGTAGACTACATAGCAAAGCCGGCATCTGCTGAAGAAATTGTAGACGCGTTAATGGCGCCAAAAGGCAAAAAGGCGCCCGCTCCCGAACGACCGATAGCTCCGGAGGAAGCCCGATTAGAGCATATTGAGTATTTTTTGGATGAGACGGGCAACAATATATCACAAGCAGCACGTCTTCTAAATATGCACCGGAGAACACTACAACGAATTCTGAGACGGAAGGTAGGGCCTTCCAATGCGACGCAGTGAGTCAAGTCTAATTCTTTTGCAGGCTACGCGGGACAGCTCGGCCTTGATGGATCAATTTGACGGACCAACGGTCTACTTCGACGGTTCTTGTCCCCTTTGTACTTCTGAAATCAATCACTATGCGTCATGCCGTGGTGGTAACAGGTTGAATTTTATTGACGTGTCAAAAGATGATGCTGTGCTTGGTTCCAATCTCGTCTCAGCGGATGCGATGCGACGATTTCATGTGCGTCTCTCCAACGGTGATTTGGTGTCTGGCGCACGCGCCTTCTTAGTGGTTTGGGCCTCCTTGCCCGGTTGGCGTTGGCTTTCTAACGTAGCTAGAGTTCCGGGCGTTCCGCATTTTTTAGAGTTAGTTTATTTGCTTTTCCTCCCATTGCGTCCTGCTTTGTCAAAATTGGCAGCGCGTTTTGGAGCGCGTCCTGCCAATTCAGGAAAGAGTGGAAGATGACGCAACCGGCTGAAGATCACATTAGAAGATTGTCCATTCTGATACGGGGAGCGCTACACCCTCCGCGTGGACTTGGCAGAATACTGTTAGCACTTTTTTTTGGTCTCCTCGTTCACGTGATTTTTGTGATTGGTGTGATTTCAATGATCGTTGCTATGTTTTTTGGTATGAGCCTAAGCTTCGGCACAGTTCCAGAACCATATTCGAACCTTGCAAATGCAGCCTTGATACTTCAGTTTCCTTTGGGGCATTCGCTGTTGCTGACAACCCGCGGAACACGCATTTTAACGCGTCTCGTTCCTGGCCAGCATGGAGCGACACTGTCGACCACGACCTACGCAATCATTGCCTCAATTCAACTAGTGCTGCTTTTTGGGTTTTGGACGCCAAGTGGCATAATTTGGTGGCAAGCGACAGGAGGAGTATTTTATACTTTAGTCTTTGCTTATGCGTCTTCCTGGTGCTTGCTTGTAAAAGCGAGTTTCGACGCCGGTGCTGAAGTTCAATCTGGTGCGCTGGGTTGGATGTCGCTCATTCAGAACGTGAAACCAAGATTTCCTGGGATGCCGACAGGTGGTCTTTTTAAGGTGATTCGCCAACCCATATACGTAGCGTTTGCGCTCACGCTTTGGACTGTCCCTGTTTGGACGCCGGATCAACTTGCTCTAGCCCTGACCCTTACTTCGTATTGCCTCATAGCTCCAAAATTGAAGGAACGAAGGTTCCTGCAACGCTATGGTAATCGCTTCCGTACGTACCAGCGAGCAGTACCATATGCGGTACCCTGTTCTGTGAGGAGAGATAAAAATGCATAAGGAGGAACGCAACAACCTCGAAATTTACGACGATTTTGCTGACAATTGGTGGTCTGATGATATCCGATGGGTTCGGACGCTTAAAAATCTAGTTCCAGGACGCCTCGCGTGGTTTGACCAATTTATCGACTGGAACCACAAGAACGTGCTTGATTTGGGCTGCGCGGGTGGTTTCATGGCGGAAGCATTAGATGACAGGGGCGCCTGTGTGGTCGGTATCGACCCAGCAAAGAAAGCCATCAGGGCGGCACGAAGCCATGCGCAGACTGACGGTAGAGCCATCAGGTACGATGAGGGCGTTGGCGAAGACCTTCCATATGAAGAAAATGCCTTTGACGCCGTTGTATGTGTCGACGTCTTAGAGCATGTCGTCGATCTGGCACAAGTCCTCTCGGAAGTTGAACGAGTATTGAAGCCCGGTGGCATATTTTTGTTCGACACGATCAATCGAAATGTACTTTCACGCTTTGGTACCATCACAATCGCAGAGAACGTTTTACGCCTTTTGCCAAAGGGTACGCATGATCCCAATTTATTCATAAAACCGAAGGAACTGCGTCTCGCTTTTGAAAGTGCGGCACTGGAGCCAGGCACAATAACTGGACTTGGACCGCGCGGGATTAACAGTCGTGGAGACCTTAAGTTCGGACCCCTTCCTTTAACGAGCGTAATTTATATGGGGTACGCCAGAAAACCAAACCTACAATGAATATTCCGCTAACCGCATCTTTGTTGGATCTTGGACTGATATATCTGCGCCCAAAGCTCTCAGAGCAGAGATGCGCCGTATCGTGGTATCAAGGACGACAATGGATGCTACAGTTTCAGACCGGGTGACTTGATGAAATTTGAAGCGACGCGCAAGGCTGGTTTGTTAAGCTTGGACGCCTTTGTTCCCCAAGCTGGGCGCAAATATACTGAACAACGCAACTTTGACTACGGTGTGGAGACGCGTAATGCTTCGTCAAAGTTGTCGCCTTGGCTGCGGCACAGAGTAATCGCAGAGTGGGAAGTTTTAGAGACGGTTTTGGCACAGCATCCGCTGGAATCCTCCACATCGTTTGTCCAAGAAATATTTTGGCGTGGCTATTTTAAAGGTTGGCTTGAGCAACATCCGAGTGTTTGGCAAAGCTATAATGAAGGACTTGCGCAAGCCTCTGGATATTTAAGTAGTGATTACGCTCAAGCCATTTCAGGTAATACAGGCATCGCATGCTTTGATCATTGGTGTAAGCAGTTAACGGGCCAGGGATATCTGCATAATCATGCGCGGATGTGGTTTGCATCAATTTGGATATTCACTCTACGACTACCCTGGGAATTAGGGGCATCATTTTTTCTGCAGCATCTGCTTGATGGTGACCCAGCCTCAAATACGCTGGGTTGGCGGTGGGTGGCTGGGCTACACACAAAAGGAAGAAACTACCTAGCCAGAGCCGAAAACATCGCGCGGTTTACAAGTGGCCAGTTCAATCCAGTTGGAGAATTAGTTGAAGACGCTGATCCTTTGGAAGAGAAACGAACTCACGATTTAGTGCCAATTTTATACCCGCGCGCATCTTCGCTGCCGCCTAAACATCATCTTTATGTCGTTACGGAGGAGGATTGCTGGACCGGTCAAATGTTACCCTGCCCAACTTCGCGAGTCATTGGGGTGGTGTCACCGCAGAGTTCGTCTTTCGGTCAAAAAGCTGTGAGAGCAGCGTCGAGCGTGCTTGGTGGCGACATGTATGTGGGTCACGATTGGAGCGATGCAATTATTAAGGCCGCACAAGACGCACAAACGACGGACATCGCTCTGTCCTACATGCCAATTGGATATGCGGCAGATGGAATGAAAAAGGTATATTCAAAGCTTCAAAGAGATGGTTTTGAAGTTTTCCAAATTCCGCGCAGATACGACACTTTAGTATGGCCACACGCGTCCAAAGGGTTTTTCAAAGTGAAAAAAAATATACCCAGCTTGTTAAAAGCTCTGGGTTTGGAAACTGGGAACCGCGATGAAAACTTATAATTTTTTAAGCGTAGACCAATTGAGCGATATTGTGGCAATGGCACTGTCGGATCACACAAGTTTTGCGCAAATTAAGCTCGAATACGGGATTACAGAGCATGAGGTGAAACAACTCATGCGGCAAAACCTAAAGCGTGGTAGCTATGTTGCTTGGCGTAAACGGGTCCGCCAATTTTCTGATCGCCGTGAAACTTACAAATAGTTTTCCACAATGGAAGCTCCGCCTCAAATAGTTTGGTTCAAAAGAGATCTACGCGTGCATGATCACGCGCCCTTGCTCCGTGCGGTTGAGCAAGATGCGCCCATTATACCTCTGTACATTGTAGAGCCAGGGTATTGGCGACAGTCCACAGCCTCGCAAAGGCATTGGGCTTTTATCCATGATTGTTTGATTGATTTGGACCAATCGCTCAAAGCGCTGGGCCAACCGCTCATAATACGAGTTGGAGAGGCCTGCGAAGTTCTGAAAAGCCTTCACTATAATCATAGAGTTAGAACTGTTTGGGCCCATGAAGAGACGGCAGATCTTTGGACATTTAGGCGCGATAATCGAATTCGTGAAATGTGTCGAGATCTAGGAATTGCGTTAAACGAAGTGCCGTCTAACGGCATCGTTCGCAGATTGAAGTCGCGCGACGATTGGAGCCGAATTCGTAACGCTCGCATGGCAGAACCAATCTTGCCTAAACCTGCCATCCTTAAGCCACTTACTAGCTGCGTTTCAGAGTGTTTGCCGCAAAAGGACGATGATCGCTTTGGGCAAACTCTTCCTACAGCACAGCAAGTTGGCGGTCGCTCAGCTGCTGTGTGTGATTTGAACAGTTTTTTGCAAACGCGCGCCAGAGGTTATTTGCAACACATATCTTCGCCTCTTGAAAGTGACAGATATTGCTCACGTCTTTCAGCTCATCTTGCTTGGGGCAGTTTATCAATGCGTGAAGTTGTTCACGCATTAGCGACACGCCGCGCCCAGCTAAGCCCGTTGGAAAAAAAGACATTTGGCCGCAATTTGAGCGCTTTTGGATCTCGTCTCGCATGGCGCTGCCATTTCATACAAAAACTTGAAGATCAGCCAAGCTTAGAAACACATTGCATGCATCCAGCTTTCGAGGGGTTGCGCGAAGATGGCAATCGAGAAGACTATTTCCAGGCTTGGGCAAACGGTCAAACGGGTTTTCCGTTTATTGACGCGTGTATGAGAAGTTTGAAACATCAAGGATGGATAACATTTCGGATGCGCGCAATGCTGGTGAGTTTTGCGAGCTATCAATTATGGCTAGATTGGCGTGTAACTGCGCCATATCTTGCGGGGCTTTTTACAGATTATGAGCCAGGTATTCATTATAGTCAGTTCCAAATGCAATCTGGTGTGACTGGGATAAATTCGGTGCGAATTTACAACCCGCTTAAACAGGGTAAAGATCAAGATCCCTCTGGTACTTTCATTCGAGAATGGGTTCCCGAATTAAAAAACTATGGTATGCAAAAGCTTCATGAGCCATGGCTCGCGTCTTCCGACCTTTTTTTTGAACAAGGCGCCAAGAATAAGGTTTCTTACCCACCACCAGTTATTGATCTGATAAAATCCTCAAAAGAGGCAAAGGAAAAAATACACGCTGTAAAAAGATCAGAGCTGTTTAAAGGTCAATCGTCAGAAGTGTTGAATAAACTCGGCAGTCGCAAGCGTCCGCACCGAAAAAAACACCAGAAGCATAAAGCAGTGCAATTGAATCTCTTCAACTAGGTTAGTTGGACTTACTTTTATTTCATATGCACCGCGTTCACCTTCGACCAATACACGCTCTACCGCGGCAAATTAAGTTTCTGTCGCTCAGAGCAATGTCTGGCGTGTAGGAGTTTTCATCCACAAATTTGACGTTTTTTACGTCGTTGCCAAGTGCTCCCTCACGCGCTTCGTTTGGTCGTAGTCAACGATCGAGCTAAATTCGTGGAAAACTTGTGTGATCCAAAAGTGCGATTACCCCAATATCGCCCAATTGATCTATGCGAAAAAACAACTTTTCATTGGGAATTTTTTCTATTGCCTCACGTTGACAAATTGAGGTGCTCAAAGGTCTCATAAGTCCAATTAACAAAAATTTTAAATATAATTTTGGGGTCTTTGCGCCTGAATTTCCGAAAAGTGGCCGGTGTTGCCAAATTCAGCATTGATTTCTTTAGGCGCAAGGCAGTCATTCATCGCAGTGAACATAATCTGTCCGAATGGTGGTGTTATGGAGCCTACGGCTGCTGGCCACTTGATCTTTGTTAATTCGGTTTCACCTCATTGAGCTAAGCTAATTAAGTTATATTCGATCATTAGGAGCAAAAGAGGAGAATGATGTTTGAGGCGCCAAGTTGGATCCGCCCTGTGGCAGTCATTGCTGCAATATTCGGAATCCTGACAATTTATGCCGGTGGAATGGCTCTGTTCGGGAGCGCAGCGGTACAAGCTGCAGCGGGTGACGCTGTCCCTTTGGTACTTTGGTTCAATTTTTTTGCGGGTTTCGCGTATATAATCGGAGCCATTGCGCTGTATAGTTACGTGCCTTTAGGTTTGCGGGCCGCTTGGCTGATTGGTGTCTGTAATCTCTTGGTGTTTGCCGTTTTGATCGCATTAGCGCTTATGGGAACAGCATTTGAATGGCGAACTATTGGTGCGATGATTTTACGAACCAGTTTTTGGTTGGTAATTGCCATCACACTATCAAAATATGAAATACGAAAACGGCGATCTGCTTAGCCTTTTTACTTTGATATCCAATAGTTTTTATCAAACTCCGGTCTCAAGGTCGCTTCGTCTCATTATATTGGCTTCACCAAACGGTCGTCAGGCTGACGAGCCTGCGCTACGACTCGTTGCGCAACTGAAAAACGCTGCCTAGATAGTATCGATTTGGCTTGTAATCTCGCCCCGTTTTTTCCGATTTGTAAGATTTAAAGTATATGCGATCGCATGGACAAATAATGAATTCTCATCGTTTGGTACTACGGTACGAGACTTGAGCTTCTTAGTGACGGGATGGCAGTAAGCAATTTAACTTGGGTGTGTTTGGTATCGCTATAAATTGCGCCATTGGGGCAATGCTGGAATACCGTTGTCCTTTTGCGGTCAGTCCGTTCTTTATGTCTTAGGTGTCTACTTTATGTTCTGGCGGCCTAATTTGAAACTGCTGGCTTCAATGTCTCTAACATAAACCGTCTCGATAGTGGCAGGCTGGCTGCGCCCAGCGCCCGCGCATTTGCGCCAATTTTTCCAGGCTGGATGCGAGGTTTGGTCAGTCCGGCAAGGTCCAAAACTTCGAGGTGTTGTGTGACATCGTTGACGATTTTGCCCCTCACATTGTGTGGCATTGAGCCATCTATGACGATGGCTGAGAAATCAATAATGGAAATTGCGGTTTGGATCGCTTTAGCGATTGCAGGTGTTGCCTCTTTTAACCAGGCGGAAACAACGTCCGAATCTATCCCCCAAGCTTCCGGGTTCTCCCACATCTCTAAAGCGTTGCCTCCTTCGGCTAAAAACTTTTTTTCTAAGCCGATTAGTGAGGCAATGTCTAATAGTTGTGCGTTCTTCTTGTTGGGCCCTAAAATTTGAACTGGGCCAATAGCGCCGGCGTTACCTGAACTTCCGGGATACAGATTTCCATTCAGCACCACACCACCGCCGATAAAGTACCCCACGTATATGTACAAAAAATCTAGGGGTTTTTCGGACTCGCCAAACACCAATTCTGCGCCACAAGCGCATGTCGCGTCGTTACCTAGGAAAACTGGAAATTTGAAAAGTTTGCTGACTTCAGCTTGCAGGTCAACATCACGCCAAGCAAGCATGTCACTCTCGTCCACGCCGATTTCTGCACCCCATTCCCAAAGGAAAAATGGACTGGCGATACCGAGACCTGCGACTCTGGATCGTTTTTCTTTGTCGAGGCTTCTTAGGAGTTCTTTAACTGTCCGTTGGGTAAATTCCAATGTATCGGAGGGTGTCGGGTATCGATATGTCATGCGTTTTCGAGCGACGATAGATCCAACAAAATCGACGAGAACCATCTCGGTGCTTCTACGTCCAACTTTCAGACCAAAGAAATAGGCTCCATCCGGATCAAGCTCCATTGGAACTGAGGGCTGGCCAACCTTCCCACGAACTTTTTCGCCTTTGTTTATTAAGCCATCGGCTTCTAAAGCGCGCATAATTACTGATACGGTCTGCGCTGATAGCCCTGTTTTCCTAGCAATTTCCGCTTTTGGTAATGGACCACGGTGTCGCAGAATAGTTAAAACTAGGCGCTCATTACGATCGCGCATACCTGTCTGGTTCGAACCTTGAACGTCTGGGTCGGCTGAAAAAGTAAAGGGTTGTTGCACAGTTTTTATCATTTATGCCCCGGCTCCTAAACATCACATGGGAATAATTGCCGCTCGTGTCAATAATAAATAAGAGTGATTTACTTATTGACCGACATTACGAATCGTACTTATTGTCCATCTGGGCACGTGGGAGTTCGTGCAATATGACCCCCAGTTGGGCAATATTTTTTTGGAGGACACTATGAAAAGACTTTTAACAGTCACTGCGTTGGCGTTGATTTCTTCTTCGGGCGTCGCTTTCGCGGGCGGACACGGGAAGAGCGCATGTTTGATCACTAAAACTGATACCAATCCGTTTTTCGTGAAGATGCGTGAAGGTGCTGCAGCCAAAGCGGAAGAGATGGGCATCACACTCAAATCCTACGCAGGAAAAATTGATGGCGACAACGAGGCACAGGTAGCTGCCATAGAAACCTGTATCGCCGATGGCGCCTCGGGTATCCTAATCACTGCTTCGGACACGGCTGCAATTGTGCCTTCGGTTCAGCAAGCGAGAGATGCCGGGCTTCTGGTAATCGCTTTAGATACGCCGCTCGAACCAATTAGTTCGGCAGATGCGACTTTCGCAACTGACAACTTTTTGGCTGGCGAATTGATTGGTAAATACGCCGCCGCTAAAATGGGTGCTGGAGCAGCTGACGCTAAGATTGCAATGCTTGACTTAGCGATCAGTCAGCCAACCGTTGGCGTTCTACGTGATCAGGGCTTCCTGCAAGGTTTCGGTGTTGAGCTCGGTGATCCAAATAAATGGGGCGATGAAACTGACAGTCGTATTGTTTGCAACGAGGTTACAGCTGGCAACGAAGAAGGCGGCCGTACGGCCATGGAGAATTGCCTCGCAAAAGACCCAATGATCAACGTTGTTTACACGATCAATGAGCCGGCAGCTGCCGGAGCCTATGAAGCGCTAAAATCTATTGGCCGAGAAAATGATGTGTTGATTGTTTCTGTCGATGGTGGATGCCCGGGAGTACAAAATGTGGCAGACGGCGTGATTGGTGCGACATCACAGCAGTACCCTCTGCTAATGGCCTCACTTGGGATTGAAGCGATCGCACAGTTCGCTAAAGACGGTACGCTACCTGCGAACTCGCCTGGTAAAGATTTCCTTGATACTGGCGTATCTTTAGTTGCTGGCGACGCCGTAGATGGAGTTGAGTCGATTAACGTTGCCAAGGGCACCGACCTTTGCTGGGGTTGATATAGGCGCCAAATCTGGCATCGTATCCAAATGATCAGGGGCGGACACCGGTTCGCCCCTTTTCGCAACCGCATACGATCATGAGGCTGAGAGGGGACCGGCATGACATCCGTCAAAGATTTTGAGGAAGCCGCAGATCAAACGTCAGATAACGTAGCTCAATTCGACAGCCATAGCGAAGGATGGATCAGTCGCTTGCAACACACGCTGCACGTGACGCCAGCCCTTGTCCCCCTTGCGGTATTGGTCGCGGCTATCATCCTTTTTGGTCTGCTTCTTGGATCAAAGTTTTTTTCACCCTTCGCTCTGACACTAATTTTGCAACAGGTGCAGATTGTAGGCGTTCTCGCCGCGGCGCAGACGTTGATCATTTTAACTGCTGGGATTGACCTATCAGTTGGTGCTATTGCTGTATTTTGTACTGTGATTATGGGTCAATTCACATTTCGATATGGCATACCTGCGCCAATATCTGTGGCGATTGGTCTAGCAGCTGGCACAGGGATTGGCGCCATCAGTGGGTGGCTTGTAAGTCGCGTAAAACTACCGCCGTTCATCGTTACGTTAGGGATGTGGCAAATTGTTCTCGCAGCAAATTATCTGTATTCGGCGAATGAAACGATCCGCAGTCAAGACATAGCGGCGCAGGCCCCGTTCTTGCATTTTCTTGGAACAAAAATAAAATATGCTGGTGCGACGTTTACCTTAGGCGTGGTACTCATGGTCGTGTTGGTCATCGTTTTGGCGTATGCGTTACGCTCGACGGCTTGGGGGCGGCATGTCTATGCCGTTGGAGACGACCCTGAAGCGGCGGAATTAGCCGGTGTCGACGTTCACAGAACATTGATGTCAGTATACATGCTAGCTGGCTTTGTTTGTGCTCTTGCAGCGTGGGTGATGATTGGGCGGTTCAGTTCTGTTTCTCCGTCGGCATCGACCGGTGTTGTTGGTAATATTCAGGCGATCACTGCGGTTGTGATTGGAGGTATCTCACTGTTCGGTGGGCGTGGCTCAATCGCTGGGGCTTTCTTTGGAGCGCTTATTGTTGGTGTTTTCGAACTTGGCTTGCGCATGGCGGGTGCGGATCCTCAATGGACTTTTATGTTAATTGGAATGCTGATCATTGGTGCTGTCACCTTGGATCAGTGGATTAGAAAGGTGGCGGGCTGATGGAAGCAATCCTTTCTGCAAAAAATCTTGTGAAGCGATATGGTCGGGTTACCGCATTAGATCACTGCGACTTTGAACTGTACCCTGGAGAGATTCTGGGCGTGATTGGGGATAATGGTGCGGGCAAATCAACCTTGATCAAAGCGCTCTGCGGCGCCGTTACTCCAGATGATGGCGAGATATTCTTTGATGGAAATCTTATCTCGTTTAGTTCGCCGCTTGAAGCCCGTGCGCGTGGAATTGAGACTGTTTTTCAAACATTAGCTATGAGCCCAGCTCTTTCGATTGCTGATAATATGTTTATGGGGCGTGAGATCCGAAAATCTGGAATCATGGGCAAGTTTTTTCGCCAGCTGGACAAAAAAACTATGCAAGATATTGCACGGGCCAAACTTTCAGAGCTTGGACTGATGACAATCCAAAACATTAATCAAGCGGTCGAAACGCTATCAGGTGGACAGCGGCAGGGCGTGGCTGTTGCGCGTGCCGCTGCATTTGGAACAAAGGTGATTATACTTGATGAGCCGACTGCAGCGCTTGGCGTCAAAGAAAGCCGTCGAGTTCTGGAACTTATCCTGGATGTCAAAGCCCGTGGTATCCCAATCATCCTGATAAGCCACAACATGCCCCATGTCTTTGAAGTATGTGATCGCATCCACGTTCACCGCCTTGGGCAGCGTTTGACGGTCATTGATCCAAAGAAATATGAAATGTCAGACGCCGTCGCTTTCATGACTGGGGCAAAATCTCCGGAGCCGGAAGTGCCGTGACAGGCAGAGATGCAAATAAAAAGGCGCAGTTGATTGTCCAAGATATCCTAACACTTCCACGCTCATCTGTTCGTAAACTGATCGCTATTGCCGGGCCCCCAGCGGCAGGCAAATCGACGATAGCAGCACAGGTTAAACAACTTTTGGAGTTCAAAGGGTACCCAACAGGGTTTGTACCGATGGATGGATTTCACCTTGGTAACAAAGAACTGAAAAATCGAAAGTTGATGGCCTTTAAGGGTGCCCCGGAGACCTTTGACCATGAAGGGTTAGCTGCTACTGTAAGACGTCTCAAATTAGGGTTGACGGTCACCATCCCTCTTTTTGATCGGAAGAGTGACAGGACCATGCCCGAAGCAGCAACTGTGACTGAGGAAGAGAAATATGTCGTAATAGAGGGCAATTACCTGTTATTTGACGAACCGGAATGGAAAGGTCTCGCTGCCTATTGGGATTACTCAGTCTTTATTGAAGAACATGTCGAAGAATTGACCAAGCGATTGCATAAGCGTTGGATCGACAATGGCTTTGAAGTTGCTGAAGTTCTTAAACGAACTGAGGAAAATGACCTTCCTAACGCGCTGCGCGTGCTGGAAAAGCGCCTTCCATCCCACAGAACAATTTGAGATTTATGTGCTGTTTGAGTTAATTTCAGAAGGTTGCCTTGTGTATTGAAGGGCCCTCAAAAATTGCAGAATTATTACAAATTGCAATAATTTCGGTAGCTGACATGGTCTCTATTTTTTGTCTAAAAAATTGCCATTTTTTAGTATCATCGGGTTGGATGTCGCATGTGGGCTGAAACCCAGAAACATTTTATCTTTCAAGCCATTTTGCCTCATTCCAGTTACATCCATCCGTCTGGAGTATTGAAAGCTTTTTCAAAAAAATGTCAGGTTGTGGCGAACAGTTTGGTCACGGTGGAGGCTTTTGGGGCCGTAGAGGTAAGATTTTTTCTCATGTCTTAACGAGCATGCCAAAGACAACGATTGCGCATTTTCGATACAGACAGGGCTTAACGCACCCATTGATCGACGCGCTCTGATAATCCAAGTTAAATGATTTTGGATTAAAAGAAACTACTGGGAGTTGGCGAATGCTAAAGGTTGTCCTTGTAGGCGCAGGTAGCTTGCAGTTTGGGGCAGGGATATTGGGGGATATATTTCAGTCTGCTCACCTTACCGATGCTGAAATCATTCTTAATGACATCGACGAAGTGGCTGCAAAGCGAACCGAGGAGTTGTCTAATGCGTTTATCGCAGAAAACTCTTTGAAACAGTCGGTACGCGTTGAATGCCTAACGAGCTTTGGTGTTTAGCATAAAAATGGTCCTCAATCGCGATCAAGATAATTCTCAATATGGTATACCAAATTCCAAATACCTGTTATTGAATGCGCATCTGATTGCGAATCGCTTCTGTGAAAGCGGTTCTAATACCTTGGAGGAAAACAAAATGATGAAGTTTTTTGCCACCGTTTCGGTCGCAGCCATGACATTGACTGGCACATTTGCCTTTGCAGATGAATATCCGTCTAAAACTATTGAGGTCGTAACCCACGCAGGAAATGGCGGTGGTACTGACGTGACAACCAGAATGATGATGCTCCGGGCGCGTCGGGAATTAGGCACTGACATGGTTGTTGTGAATAAAAAGGGCGGTGGTGGCGCTGTTGCGATGGATCACTATTTGGAAGTTCCGGCTGATGGTTATTCCATCCTGACATTTACGATTGGTCATGCGGCAACCCTAGCCAAAGGCAAAACAAAAATGAGTCTCGACGATATTCGTCCAATTGCGCGCGGCACAGACGATCCACAAATCCTGATGGTCAAATGTGGTGCGTACGCCGATGCTGACGCGTTTGTTGCGGCTCAGAAAGAGGCGCCGATCAGTTATGGTACAACGCACCTTGGCAATATCGACGATGTTTCAGCTTTCATGTTCACTAAGAAAGGTGGAATGCAAACGCCAAAGATCGTTCCCTTTGACGGTGGTGGTGAACTGGCAACCCAGCTTGTTGCTGGTGCGGTTGACGCTGCTGTCCTGAACCTAGCCGAGGCAGGTTCGCAAATTGATGCTGGCGATGTCTGCCCAATTGTCATTCTGGCCAATGAGCGTATGGCAGCCCTGCCTGAGGTTAAAACTGCCAAGGAGATGGGCATTGATGTGAGCTTTTCTACGGTACGTGGCTTTGTAGTTCACAAGGATACACCTGATGAAATCGCAGCTTTAATTGAAGAGTCGCTTATGAACTCGATGAACCATAAAGTTTATCAGGGATTCTTAGAGTCAGTTGGCTTGGACGGCACTTCCGTTGTTGGCGCTGACGAGTGGGGTAATCAAATCACAGGCATGGTTACTGATATGGAAGCCGCTCTCAAAGAGCTGGGTTTTATTGAATAAACCTACTAATTGGCGCGGCTGGGCATTTGCCTGTCGCGCCAACTTTCAGATTGGTCATAATTAAGACAATGAAACAGCATCTCAAAAAAATGGATCAACCACTGCGGCGTATACCAACGCGTTTTGCTGTACCAATTGGGATACTAACCTTCTGTGTATGGGCCTTCTGGCTTTCGACACAGTTCGAGCGTGTTCCGCCAATCTTGAAGCGTGGCATTCAACCATCAGACTTTCCACAACTAGTGATTGGTCTGATCGCTATGCTGACCATATGGCTTATTTTCAGGGACAGAAGCGCTTTACCTGCACCACTCTCACGCCATGTCCAGGCAACAATTGGTCTTCTCTTAGTTTTTGTACTAATTGCTGAAGTTGATCTCTTCCTTGGACTTGGAGCATTTGCGGTCTTACTGGCGGCACTTTGGGGAGAGCGTCGTATTTGGGCGTTGGTGCTTGTTGGATTGATCAGTCCAACGCTCGTATTTTTCCTATTCGATAGTGTTTTTGAAGTTCGCTTTCCACGCGGCCTCCTCACTAATTTCTGGTACGGATAAGTCCGATGGATTCAGCTCTTTTGAACGGTCTTTTAGCGTTGGCAGACCCACATTTGCTTGTGCTCATTTTTGCAGCAACACTCGGGGGTGTACTCGTCGGCGCGCTTCCAGGCTTAAATGCAACTACCGGTGTGGCGCTCTTGCTGCCATTTACGATAACGATGGAGCCAATCCCAGCCATTGCAATCCTCACCACAATTTACTGTTCAGCCACATTTGCGGGCGCAATTACTGCTATTCTCATAAATACGCCCGGAACGTCTGCTAGTGCCACGACTTGTCTAGACGGATACCCTCTCGCGCAAAGAGGTGAGGCAGGTCGTGCACTTGGGATGGCCGCAGTATCTTCGACCATCGGAGGGGTTATCTCGGTCATCTGTCTGATGGCCGCAGCTCCACTGATGGCTCGGGCGGCCTACAACTTTGCGCCACCTGAGTATTTTGCCCTGACGGTATTTGGTTTGTCGATGCTTGCTACCATTGGCGATGGATCTCCGGTCAAGAACATCCTCTCTGGCGCATTTGGTGTGCTGATCGCCACAGTTGGAATTGACCTCCTCACCTCAATCGAGCGCTTCACCTTTGGAATGAACGAGCTTAGCGAGGGCATCCCCTTTGTGCCAGTAATGATTGGTGTCTTTGGAATCTCAGAACTCTTGGTACAGGCTGATAACTTACATGTTGAGCGTAAACCTGTTGTTATGAAGTCTATCAAATTACCAAGCCGCAAAGACTATTCTCGTGTCTGGAAGACTATCCTCCGATCTTCAGGTATAGGTACTTTTATCGGAATATTACCAGCCGAAGGCGCTACTGTCGCGTCAATGATTGGTTACAATGAAGCTAAGCGTTGGTCAAAACATCCTGAAGAATTTGGCAACGGTTCGCTTGAGGGAATCGCTGGGTCCGAGGCAGCGAACAACTCTGCCACTGGCGGTGCAATGGTGCCCACACTTGCGCTTGGTATTCCCGGTAGCCCCACTGCTGCTGTAATCTTAGCTGGTCTAATGGTGCACGGTTTGCGTCCAGGTCCGGCCATGTTCACTGATCAGGCTGACTTCGCATTCGCTATTTTCTGGTCGATGATGCTGGTAAATGTGATTTTCTTTTTTATTGGACTTTGGGGCGCTAAGATTTTTGCTCGGGTTACGCTGATCCCCATTCAAATTTTGTGGCCCATTGTGTTTATCTTTTCGATTGTTGGGGCTTATGCGCTGGATCAATCCATGTTGGATGTATGGATAGCGATTTCCTCTGGAATCCTTGGTTTCTTTATGCGTCGCTATGGTTATTCTGTCGTTCCCATGGCTATTGGTTTGATCCTTGGCGGGATGCTAGAAACCCGCCTAGGTCAGTCAATGGTCATGCTCGATGAGAAATGGTGGCTAATGCTCGCTCGCCCGCTCACACTTTTCTTCCTTGTTCTAACTATACTAGCCCTATTTGGGCCGATGCTGTGGGGACGTCTCTTCAAACAACGCTCGCCACTTAAGTCGACCGGAGAATAAAATGACTAAGATCAAATCCGTCCGTACGCGTGTTTGGAACTGGAAAGGCAAAACGGTTCCCCCGAAAGGCAATTTCTGCACTAATGCAAGCGATCTTCTCTATGATCGTGGTGACGCCATGGGAAGTTTTCGTTTCCACCAGTGGCTTACTTGTGAGGTGGAAGCAGAAGATGGGTCGGTTGGTATCGGTAATGCCGCTTTGGCTCCCAATCTCGTGAAGGCCACCATTGACGAATATTACGCGCCTATGGTGGTCGGAGAAGATCCGTTCGACTACGCATATTTATGGGAGAAAATGTATCGCAAAACGCATGCCTGGGGCAGAAAAGGTATTGGTATGACCGCGATCTCTGCTGTCGATATTGCGATTTGGGATTTGATGGGAAAGTTGACTGGTAAACCTGTTTTCAAACTCTTGGGTGGCCGTACCAAGGAAAAGATCCCAGTTTATTACTCCAAGCTGTATGCCGCCAGCATTGACGAAATGCAGGCTGAGGCAGAAATGGCAAAGAAAAACGGCTATCAGGGTTACAAGACCCGGTTCGGTTTTGGACCACGGGACGGAATGAAAGGAATGCGTGAAAACCTAAAACGGGTCGAAGCGGTGCGTGAAGTTATTGGCTATGATGTTGACCTCATGCTTGAATGTTACATGGGGTGGAACCTCGATTACGCCAAACGTATGTTGCCAAAATTAGAGAAATTTGAGCCACGTTGGCTTGAAGAGCCCGTGCTCGCCGATGATGTGGCGGGTTACGTGGAATTAAATGCAATGGGTATCATCCCGATTTCCGGTGGTGAACACGAGTTTTCGGTTATCGGTTGCAAGGAGCTGCTTGAACGCAAGGCAGTAAGTGTCTTGCAATACGACACCAACCGAGTTGGTGGCATTACAGCGGCACATAAGATCAACGCCATCGCTGAGGCGTATCAAGTACCTGTCATTCCGCATGCTGGCCAAATGCATAATTACCACCTGACAATGTCAAACGCCAACTGTCCTATCAGTGAGTATTTTCCAGTTTTTGATGTCGAAGTAGGTAACGAGTTATTCTATTATATTTTTGAAGGTGACCCGGATGCGGTTGATGGATATCTAGATCTGGATGACAATAAACCTGGTCTGGGTATTAAGATTACAGATAAATATATCGACGATTTTGAGGTGTCTGAATGAAGTCTTTTTATTCAGGGATTTGGCCAGTCGCGCCAACGCCTTTCAACCCTGACGGAACGATTGATTTGGAAGGTATGAAGCGAGTTCTGGATTGTTTGATTGATCAGGGTGCGGACGCGATTTGTATTTTAGCTAATTTTTCTGAACAGTTTCTAATTTCAGATGAGGAACGAAAGGTGCTTTCACGTCTTTCTGTGGAACACATTGATGGTCGGGTACCGGTAATCGTCGCAATTAGTCACTATGCGACCCAAATCGCTGTCGAACGCGCGCATTACGTCAAAGAGTTAGGGGCAGATATTGTCATGATGATGCCGCCTTATCACGGTGCGTTGCTTAAAGGTACTCCAGAGCAAAGTTTCGAGCAGTTTGCAGCTGTTGGTGAAGTTGGTATCCCGATCATGGTTCAGGATGCACCGCTGTCTGGTGTGGATTTGCCCGTCCCACTTTTGGTGCGCATGGCAAAAGAAATTGAAGCGGTAAAATTGTTTAAAATTGAATGCCCACGTGCAGCCAACAAGATACGTAATCTGATTGCCCTCGGTGGAGACGCTATTGAGGGTCCTTTTGATGGCGAAGAAGCTATAACTCTTTTAGCTGATCTAGATGCGGGCGCCACCGGATCGATGACATCAGGGATGATAGTTGATCAGATCAAGCCTGTTCTTACCAAATATTTTGCGGGCATGGTTGACGATGCGGTGTCGTCTTATGGACGTGTAGCCATGGTAATTAATCATGAAAACCGGCAATGTGGATGGCAATCCTGCAAGGCTGCGATGCTCGACGGTGGAGTCATTAAGTCAGAGTTTTGCCGTCATCCAGTCCCACCTCTTCATCCAGCGATCCGCGCGCGTCTCATTGATCTACTTCGACCTCTTAATCCGATCGTACTACACTGGGGGAAATGAATTGAGCGATAGCTGGATTGACAACCTGAAAGAGCAAGCTGGTGTGCGTCCGCGTCGTACCTTGGCCGAGGAAGCGGCCGACAACTTACGCGAGTTCATATTGCTGGGCAAACTGGCACCCGGTACTGCTGTCCCTGAGCGAGATTTAGCTGAAGCTCTGGGCGTTTCCCGCACTCCCTTGCGCGAAGCTCTACGCATTTTAGAGGTTGAGGGTTTGGTCGAATATTCCGCGACCCGGCGCCCACACGTTGCAGAACCGTCGTTGCATGAATTAACGCAATATATATCAGTTCTTGGTGCTTTGGAGGCTCTTGCTGGAGAAACCGCTTGTACCGAAGCAACCACGGGGGAAATCGCCGAAATCGTGCACCTCAGTGCACGAATGTCTAAGAATTCTGGGCAACTTGAACCACTTGGCTTCTTCCGCCTTGATATGCAATTTCACGCAGCCATCGTTGAAGCCAGTCGTAACGAACCGCTTATAGAGACACACCGCCAATATAACGCACGTTTATGGCGCGCACGTTTCTTGTCGTCACAACAGGTAGACCGGCGCGATAATACATTAGCAGAGCACGTCGAGATAACAGATGCTTTTCAAAAACGCGATAAAGCGGCCACCCGACGCGCCCTGCGGGATCACCTGCAGAGTACCATTGAAAATATTGGACGCCTTCATGCTGGGAGTGGCGCTGCAAAGGCTAAGGACTGAAGTATGAAACCTAAAATTGGTATTATTCCTGGTGACCCAAGCGGTATCGGGCCAGAATTAATAGCGCGCTTGTTAACCTCGGACGGTGTTTGTGAAGCCGCTGACATTCTCCTAATAGGGGATAGGCATGTGTTTGAAGCGGGTCAGGTCGTAGCTGGCTGCAATTATGCTATGGCTTCTGTTGACCTTGAGAATGGTTGGCCCATCACAACGGGTTTTGCCCTTATTGAAATGAACACCATTGCCGCTGAGGATGTACAAGTCGCTAAAGTAACTCAGGCTGGTGGCGCTTCAGTTTTAAGCACTTTAGACAAGGCGCTTGAGTTGACGACAGCAGGTGTAATTGATGCGATAGTTTTTGGGCCATTCAACAAGGCTTCAATGCATAAGGCCGGCTTGGGCAAAGATGATGAACTTCACTACATGGCCGAAAAGCTAGGTGTGACAAACTACATATCTGAACTCAACACGTTAGATGGTATTTGGACCAGTCGTGTGACTAGCCACATTGCCTTGCGCGATGTTGCTGATACGATCACTGCGGAGCGAGTTAGTGAGGCCGTACACTTGATCAATAGCACCTTACGTCGCTCTGGCATGAAGCGTCCGCGTATATCAGTTGCAGCGCTTAACCCTCATGCTGGTGATAATGGTAACTTTGGTACTGAAGAGATTGATATCCTTGAACCGACTGTGCGGAAGCTAGCTCAGCTTCAAATGTCAATCGACGGTCCTTGGCCATCTGACACTGTTTTTTTAAAAGCTGTCGCCAAGGAAATCGATGCGGTCGTGACTATGTATCATGATCAGGGTCAAATTGCGCTGAAGCTACTTGGCTTTGACCGCGGAGTAACGGTTCAAGGAGGGTTACCAATTCCAGTTGCTACGCCGGCACATGGCACAGCTTTTGATATTGCAGGAAAAGGCAGAGCTGACGTTGGGGCCACTCGTGCTGCTTTTGAAATTGCCTGCGACATGGTTATAAATTGGGATAAATCAATATGAAATTCAAACCACACGGAAAACACCTCATTGCCGGTCACTGGGTTCAAGGCGATGAGTCGTTTTCATCGGTGCCAGCGCACGGACCCGCTCACAAGTTTTCGGCCGGATCTTTAAATAACATCGATATGGCCGTTACAGCTGCGGAAGATGCATTCTGGAGTTACGGATATTCCAATAGCGAAGAGCGTGCCACTTTCTTAAACGCCATTGCCGACGAAATTGAGAGTCGAGCAGACTTGATTACCGAAATTGGTGCACAGGAAACTGGTTTGCCGGCTGCACGACTTGAAGGAGAGCGTGGTCGCACAACGGGGCAGCTTCGATTGTTTGCGTCGCATATTATTGCAGGGGATTACCTCGATTTTCGCCACGACAAGGCTTTACCAGCTCGTATGCCTTTGCCACGTACAGATCTTAAGATGATCCAACGTCCAATTGGCCCTATCGCTGTATTTGGCGCATCCAATTTTCCGTTGGCTTTTTCGACAGCAGGAGGAGACACCGCTGCAGCGCTGGCAGCAGGATGCCCGGTAGTTGTTAAGGGTCACTCGGCTCATCCCGGTACAGGAGAAATTGTGGCGGAAGCCATATTTGCAGCCATTGCAAGATGCGGACTGCATCCTGGTGTTTTTTCACTTGTCCAAGGAGGAAACCGTGAGGTTGGACAAGCGCTGGTGACGCACCCATTAATCAAGGCTGTGGGTTTCACTGGTTCTCTTGCAGGCGGTCGGGCGTTATTTGATCTTTGTGCACAACGATCTGAACCAATCCCTTTCTTTGGGGAACTGGGATCGGTAAATCCGATGTTTATATTGCCGGAAGCTGCAACGGCCCGTGGTGTCGAAATTGGTCTTGGTTGGGCTGCTTCGTTGGCTATGGGGGCGGGGCAATTTTGTACGAATCCTGGCATCTCAGTAATTCTTAAAGATCAAGATGAAGGTTTTGTGGCGGCAGCCATCGAAGCTTTGCAAAAGGTGGGATCGCAGACGATGTTAACGGATGGTATCGCATCAGCCTATCGTGAGGGACAATCGCGCATGGCTTCGATTAAAGGCGTACAGAGTTTGCTGATGTCGATTTGCGAGAAACGAGACGCAACACCATTTTTATATCAGACGACCGCTAGCAACTGGCTGGAGAATGATACTCTTGGTGAGGAGGTGTTTGGTCCTTTGGGTCTTATCGTTCTTGCAGACGATTTCGAGCAAATGTGTGCTGTTGCTGGTTCGATGCAGGGACAATTGACATGCACATTGCACATGGACGACCCAGATCTTACCAAAGCGCAAACCTTGATGCCAATTTTGGAACGTAAGGCAGGACGGATCCTGGTCAACGGCTTCCCAACTGGGGTCGAAGTCAGTGATACCATGGTTCATGGTGGTCCCTATCCTGCATCGACAAACTTTGGCGCTACATCTGTTGGAACTCTGTCGATTCGACGTTTTCTGCGGCCAGTTTGTTATCAAAATATGCCAGATGCCCTATTTCACAAAGGTAATTAGCAAGAAGACTTTTTAACGATATCAATCTGACTTTTTTACTTTCATCGCTTTGGGAAGCTGTCTCAAAAGCGCGGCTTTCACCGTATTAATAGGTGTTTGCGTTTTGCGCTTATTTTAAGTGATTTGGAGGCTAAATCTATTATTGTGTTAGATGACACTTAAACGTCCGTGATTTCCTGTCTTTGCCATCCCCACATGCTGGCGTTGAGTAGGTGCCACTACCTCAAGCGGCGGAAAACTAACATTAGCAACAGCATGAGAAAAAATAGTCCGAAAAAATCCCCAATCATATAGGCGATATAATCCTCAAGAGCGCTGCCGAATAAAAGGTTCATTAGCGATGCAGTCACAACTGAAATTATAAAGCCGGCAACCATAACGCATGGCCAGCATGGAGAACGATCGGATCGTGGCGCGATTTTCCACCCGAAGGAGTATAACGCTTGAAACACTGCGGGAGCCGCGACGATATTTACCATCAAGACAGGAAAGCTCACGGCTTCAGGAACGGCCTGCATGAATAGAAGGTTTGCAATCAATACCCCGGGTGCTATCGCAATAATAGAGTTCCATCCCAACAACCATGCGGCCAGCACCCTTACCCCATGAGGTAAAAACAGAAGATAGGCTTGGCTTGGGAATTGAGAAAAGAATAAGCTTTGTATCGGCGCTAAAATATTGAATGTAAGAAAAAAAGAGACAACATACACGCTCGAAACAACAAGAGTTTCTTTGCTGTATTCCAGCAACTTTTTTCTCAAAAAATTGAACTTAGGCGCGTTAACGACTGAAGTGTGTAACAGAGTAGTATCCTCTGCTATCCTCCTCGTTCTTAGACAAGTGCCCTTTTTTTACCAGCGAACTTAAAGCCCGGAAAAAAGTAGGTCTGGAGACACCCGAAACGAGCGTATGGTTCATCAAATGGCTGGTTGACGCGTAATCGCTTAGTTCCGTTTGTGCAATTTCGCTTGCGGCACAAAGGATATCACGTTCAACCTCAGAAAGTTCTTGGAGCCCCAAAGACTTTTCCATTTCGAGCATAAGCTTACGTAGTTCAGTCAACTTCAAAATTTTTGACATAAGTCTTCTTTATAAATACACCAATTCTACTGTTGCAGCACAGTTTGATAAAATGCAACGGAAATCGGCAAAGTCTCATATTGACACTTATGATAATTATGCTATACTTTCCTCAGTCTGGTGGCCAGTTTATACTGCGAGTGGTTATGGCAACCAAAAAGTTATTTTAACAGCACGGTGCCCTTGGGTGCCGTGCTTCTTTTTTTGTTAAAACTTTCAAAAACCGAGATGGTGAATAAAATTTGAGCGCTGGGAGCCAATTCGTTAATGTTCGGGTACTCGGATATTAGCGCTTTGAAATTTGGTCTTTGGTGCTTCAATGTGGGAATCCGTTATCTGTACCTTTGAGGGCTGTGTCTTTCTGAAAAAGTTATTTTTAGATTAATAAATACTAGTGAGTATGGCTTAGCTAACTTCAGTAAAGTGCTGCGAGATTTTAAAGGAATACATGAAAATAAATTGTCTAAATTTTGGCAATTCCGTGCAGAACTACGCTATAAGCTTACCTCAGAGTAATGTTGCGACAACAGGGAGATGGAATAGTGCCGAGACTTCTACGCAAGCCGTTTGGAAATCACGGTAAAGTACATGATATCACCCCTCAAAGCGCTGGCTGGCGTTACGTTGGCTTTAGCCTCTATCGACTGCGCGCAGGCGAACATGCACACGAATTAACACGTGATCGAGAAGTGATTCTTGTAATGGTTGAGGGCAAAGCTTCCGTCTATGCAGCAGACCACGATTGGGGAGTTTTAGGTGACCGTATGGATGTTTTTGAAAAGACCCCACCGCACTGCCTATATGTTCCGAATGGATCCGACTGGAAAGCCACTGCTGAGACTGACTGTACTATCGCCATTTGTACAGCACCTGGTAAATCAAGTCACGAACCCCGTCGGATTGGACCAAATGGGATTCAACTGACTGAACGGGGGAAGGGCGTTAACAAGCGTTTTATCAACAACATTGCAATGGAAGCTGAAGATTTCGCAGGTAGTCTGTTGGTCACTGAAGTATTCACTCCTTCTGGCCATTGGTCTTCCTATCCTAGCCATCGGCACGATGAGGATGATTTCCCACGTATCACTTATTTAGAAGAAACCTATTACCACCGTCTGAAACCCCGGCAGGGCTTTGGTATCCAAAGAGTCTATACCGACGATGGTGGGTTGGATGAAACGATGGCCGTCAACGATGGTGATGTTGTACTAGTTCCGCGTGGGCACCACCCTTGTGGCGTGCCTTATGGCTTCGAGATGTACTACCTTAACGTTATGGCGGGGCCATTACGAAAGTGGCGCTTTGTGGCTGCTCCTGAAGTTCAGTGGATACTAGATAAGGACAAGTGAGGCCTCTAAAACATCCATAATAGAAAACAGGCTTATACAGTGATTGTGCTGTCAGAAACTGAAAGGGTGTTTGCGTAGTTTTCTCCTGATTACAATAATGTACAAAAGATTAACCGTGCTCCTACCATTCATGTCTGACTAATTTAACGGAATTGGACGGCGCGCTTTTAGCATCAGTGCAGACTTAAAGAGAAGACTGTAATTGCTACGGCCACTGGGACTTTGACGAAACAGATACAATCTTTTAAAATTGCCTTCCAACCCCGAGCCATAATCGCTCTGCTAAGAGTAAAATTGACTGCAAGCATGCAATAATTTTTCTAAATAAATTAGTAGTCTCGCTGAAAAAACAACCCGATCCCGCTGTCAGAATCTGAATCTACCTTGCCTCTCACCGTCAAGTTGTCTGATACATCAAGGTTAAGGCTGATTGAACTTTTGCCTGAGCTGTTGGCCTCAATCTCCGTATAAATATTTTCGTTGATATATTTACCTGCTCTCAGCCCGGGGGTTCCCGCATCGTCAAATGTTAATGAAAGATCATCGAGCCCTGTATTTTTGCCTAATCTGGGCATTGCTGGCCCGTTACCAGAAAGAGATGCAAGCGCTGCTGCAAGTTGTGCGGCCTGCAAAGCTGATATACTGGATAAGTCTCTGCCAAAAAGAAGTTGCGACAAAACTTCGTCTTCGGGGAGTTCGGGGTCAGATTCGAGTATGATTTTTGGATCGTCTAAGCGTCCTTCCAGAATAATTGAAATTGTAGCATCCGGTTGTGCAGACAGCGCTTCTATCCGCAGCCAAGGTAGTAAATCCCCTTCCAACCTGACGATGCCCTCACTAATTTCAAAGGTTTTGCTCAAAAAATCCATTCGCCCGCGGATTAAATCTATCTCGCCCTGAGTGACAATGTTGTTCGTGTTTCCCTGTAATTTTACGCCGCCGTTGAAGTCTGCATCCAAGCCCATGCCCCGTACAGAGAGGCGTTCGCCGAATGCAACTGAAAGGTTGATTCCAAATGGCGTGGAGGATGACGATGAGTTTCCTTTTGAAGTTTTGATCAAGCCAGCCTTTTGTCGAGTCTGGCGTACGACTGACGGCTCACCAACATGACGGATTTTTGGTATGGCACCGACGCCGGCCAAAGCTGAAGAGGATATCTGGATGTTGGTTTGACCCAATACAAAATCGCCAACTATATTCGCGCCGCCAGTCAGAGGCCCGACTATTTGCATAGCCCCGTCCACGCTTGTTTCCAGAAATTGACCATCGCGATAGCCCAAGTTTTTTAATTTTATCGGAAGATTGGCACTGAATGGTGCCACAAGGTCGATGGAGCCGCCCACAGATATTTCGCCACCTCCAGAAAATTCAGTCGTTGCGGAAACCTCAGCCACTCCCCGACGCAGCGAGATAGTACTATTTATGTCTGAGAGTGACGCCCGCATGGACGGAAGCGTAAACCGAGAGCCGTTGGTGCGGATTGTTCCTGTTACACTGCTTAAATTGGCGGGACCCTTCAATTCTAAATCGTATGTGGCCATCCCCTGTATCGAATTGGGAACTAGCTTTCGGTTTGCAGCGGCAAGTGGCAGTGTCCCTGTAATACTGAAAGTATTTTTGCTTCCCTCTAAATCAATAATGCCACTTCCCTGAGTTTGGGTTTCGAACGGCCCTTTTGCATCAAGAGTAACCCCCCAGCCCTGATCAAGCTGGTGAATTTGTGCATGTACGCTCGCCGTTCCGGGTAGTGCGGGTAGGAAAGTTTCTACTGACCCTGCCGTAATATCCAGTACCGCTTCGATCCCAGCACCTTTTGGTTTCGAGCCATCAATGGACGCAAGTATTTCGCCTGGTGCGGTTGCATCTAAATTGAATGCCAAATTACCCGCCTTAAAGCTGGCGTTACCAATTACTTTGGTTGGGCCCGAAATATTTTCCAATAAATTGCTGGTTTCGTGCAAGGTCGCTGAAAGCTGTGCCGTGCCATCCACACTGTCGAGCTGCCCTTGCCCATTCAGGTCTAAACCTTTTGCATCAAGAGTAAAATTTCGTAGCACAATTCCGTCATAGTTCCGAGCCGCGGACAAGAGTAGTTTTGTGTCTCCTGTGATAAGGCTATCGAACTTTGGATCATCAATAGACAGGTTACTTCCAGTAGCAGTCATGTTGATGTCAAAGGCTCCTGCCATAGCCTCAAGGCTACCATCGATATCCGCATTCAGCTTGCCTTTGATATCTCTTCCTGCAATCCCACTGAATCGACTGATATCCGGGGCAATGACACCGACGCTGCCGTCGACTATCAAATCTGCACCCATACCTGAAATTATTGCATTACCATTAATCTCAACGTCACCTGTTTTCAGGTGAAAATTCTTTAGAGAAGTGCCTTCGTTCTTTTGCCAAATAAAATTGCCACTAAGCGTTCCGCTATCCCCAGTCGCCTGCGTTATAGCATCACCTTTTAGATCAAGATGTAAAAGCTCCAGTGAAAGAGAACCAGTGACACTTTTAGGTTCGCTTTGACTGATCGCACCGGCCCCTGAAACAGATAGCCATCCAGCATTCAGCAATTCAGACTGAAACTCTTCAATAGTGCCCGAAAGAGTCCAATGTTCCCCTTTTGCTGCGTCGAAACCTGCGGTTAGTTCCGCTCGTTTGATAATCGTCTGACCACCGCTAGTTGGCAGCAATATTTGGTCGCCGCCAGGGTCAGCTAAGTGGAGCTTGATATCAAAGTTTTCCGGAACCCCATCTGCAGAAATCGCGATGTTACCCTTCAAGTTCAAAGCAGCTGAATTAAGGTAGAGGTTGTCCAGTCTTGTGCGCCCGTCTGGGTACAAATGGACTTCCGTATTCAACGCAACGCTTTGACCAAAAAATTTTTTGAATTCAGGTGCAAAAAGTGGTGCCATATTGCCCGAAATATCAGTTCTGATGACACGCTTGGGCGAACTTTTAGGGGTATCAGCCGCTTCAGTAAATAGGATAACTTGGCCTGAAAGCCTCTCTATTCCATTACTAGCGAGGCTAATATTGGCTTTGAAATCTTCGATTTTACCTTCACCGAGTACTGTGAGTTCAATTTCTGGTTTGCCGGGCAGATGTGCTAGCCCGGAGATAATACCATTGGCCGCTTCGTTTGCTTTCAAATCAACCTTCAGATTACGGCTTTTGTTCGAAAAGGATGCATCAAAATGAAATTTGCCCTCTGGGCCCTTTAGCTGAGTCGCTTTGAAGACAACTTCACCATTTCCATCCTGCAAAACGAGCTTGGACTCCAGCGACATAACTGACTCTCGCCCGAGTACTGGCTCACCAAGATTAATCCGATCAGCACTCAGTTTTTGAATATTGATGCTGACAGGCAACTCGGGCAAAGAAAACGGAGTGGCCTCCGCTTTCATAGCTTCAGGCGTACTTTCAGGCCTTGGTAGCCGTGGCATCGTGATAGTTTCGGCAGACAGTTGATTAATAATGATGTTGCCGCGTAAGGCCGAGAGCCGGTTCCAATTAAGAGTGATGTTGCTTAATGTCAGCCAAATACCCTGATCGTCTGAGATTTTGATCTCCTGAATTGTGGCTTCAGAGCTGATCGCGCCTCTTAGCCCGTTCACCTCTACCACTCGTCCGGCGCTCGATAGTGACGACTCCAGAAAACGAGTCAGCATGCCTTTGCCTTCCTCCTCGCTCTGAGAAAAAGCTAAACTTGGAAACAGCCATATGCATATGATGATCAACCACCGCATCAGTACGCGTGTCCAATGCCGATATAAAGCTGTACCCCGTCTCCAGTTCCACCCGAAACTGGGAGACCAATATCCATTCTCAGGGGGCCAAAGCCCGTATCGTAGCGCACACCCAGCCCTGCACCAGACTGCCAGTTTCCGACGCCTGTGAAATTGGAGGCCTCCCCAACAAATCCAGAATCATAAAACGCGACTGTCGAAATGTGGCTGCTCACTTTCACACGGATTTCACCTGACAGACCAACAAATGACAAACCTCCACTTTCGATGCCATTTACCGTCACAAAATTTGACTGATAGGGCTGCCCACGAACCGTGCCACCTCCCCCGGAGTAAAACAGAAAATCGGGAGGTGTTGATGCAAGTGAAGGGCCGACTACCGATCCAAGTTGGAAACGTCCTGCAAGGATGAATTGATTGTCTTGACCAATTCCTTTGTAGCCGCGCAGATCTGATTGTAAATAAATGCCGTGTTCAGCACTGTCATAGCCAAGGTATGGCATCAGGCTGCCGGAAAAATAATATCCACTCGTTGGATTTCCAATATTGTCCCTCTGATCATACAAAGCTTCCATTGGGACTCCGTACACCATGAAGTGGCGTTCACCAAAATTGTCATCTACTTCCGAAAAACGTAAATTAGCGCCGATACTGGTCTCCAACCGTTCGGAGAAGTGCCTCTTGACTCCAATATTCGCAGATGCCTGTCTCAAAAAATACAGGTCTTCGTCCTCCTGTTTTAGCTCTACGCCAAGCAAAAGGTCAGTATCAGAGTGGAACGTGGATGGTCGAGTGTAAAGTGCACCAAGAAACCAATCGGTCCCGCTTGTCTCCCCACCAATATTATCGATTGAAGCGTCCAGTCTAAGGTTTTCCGCGCCGCCTAAAAGATTACGATGTAACCAATATCCGGACAAATTAAGCCCCTCACGGCTCTCTAGTTCACCACCAAACCCAAAACGGCGAGGCAAATCATCGATAACAGATAGGTGCATATCCAGTGCATCGCCTGGGCTGATTTTTTGTGCCTCGCGCAAGTCTATCGATCGAAACGCTCCAGTTCGGCGCAAGCGCCGCGCAACGCGTTTAGAGTCTTCGGGACTGAACTTCTTTCCGGTGGGCAGGGCTGCGATCTCCCGAATCCTTTTTTCGCGCACACCGCTGTTACTAGAATATATCAAATTTCCAAATGTTAGTTCTGGTCCAGGATCTAAAACCAAACCAACGTCTAGGTTTTGTCTCGCATGGTCGGCAATGACAGTTTGTGATGAAACCTCTGCCTTTGCATGTCCAACATCGCGCCACCCATCGATCCCAGCACGGGCCGCATATTGAATTGCCGATAGATTTGCGGGACTGTCTGTCGCGAACTCCTTGGGCAATAATGTCTCAGGTGCTAACGGACCGACCATTGCTTTTCCAAAATCAAACCTTGGCCCAGTTTTGATCGTTACTCGTACCTGTTTGATGGTTGTACTCGCCGCAAATGGTGAGATGGAGTCTGCCTCTATGCCATTGACCTGTATAAATACTGAGGGGCCAAAATAGCCCTGTTCGTAGAGAACGCCGACCAACCTTTTATAATCGGATCGCGCTGCTGCGATCACATCTTGGCTGTCTGTTGTGCCATCGCTTTTGGCAGAGAAGACAAGTGATGCACCCTTGATTTTTTCCTGTAGAGCTTCATCTGCTCCGCTGGCTTCTAACACAACCTCAAACGCGTTAGCTGTGTTGGTTGCTAGACTCCAAAATCCAAGTGCAAATACAAGATGTGCAACCAGGTACCAATCCAAGCGCTGTTGCATTGCCATCCTCGATACGAACCGTACTGGCCCTGATGGCCGCTAAATGTTTTTCTGGGGCTTTTGCCCGAGTCGATAGAGGTTAACCCAACGTATTGTAGGTGGCCATAGCTACATTGCTAGCTCGAAGAAAATTTGGAGATCTGATCCATGTACTAAATTGAGCGTCCAAGGGACCGGAGGCAAAGCGCAATGCAGTGGTCGTTGTTAACCTTTTTATTGACTTTTGGAGGCTTTACTACATTTCAATCGGAGCATATCTGCCAACTGCTTGGGGGAAATTTGGCGAGGTCGCATCTGGCGCTCTCCTAAACTAGGCCTTGAACTTGACGTGATGAAGGCTGCTGAAGAGCCATCGAAAACCCTGCACAAATATAATGTGCAGGGCTCTTTTTTATCTACTACTGAATCAAGTGCCGGATTTAATCTTTGTCCACATACGTGTCACGCTACGCTGAATTTTGGGTGGATAAGGCGAGGTTGTGTAGAGATTTTCCAAAGTGGCTGCATCGGGATAAATCGCTGGATCGCCAATAACGTCCTCTTCCAGAAGCGGTTGGGAGGCTTTGTTCCCGTTGGCGTAATATACATAATTAGACGCATCTGCCATATTCTGCGCATCCATTATAAAATTCAGAAATTTGTGCGCTGCTTCGGAATTTGGCGCGTCCACTGGGATTGCCATCATGTCAAACCACATTAACGCTCCCTCGCTTGGGGCATTGTAGGCGATATCCACTCCATTTTCGGCCTCCAGCGCTCGGTCTCGTGCTTGAAGGATATCTCCGCTCCAACCAACCGCGACGCAGATATCACCGTTGGCTAGCGCGTTTATATATTCAGAACTATGAAATTTCTGAATGTATGGACGTACCGCACTCAGGATTGGTTCTGCCTTTGCTAAAATATCTTTGTCATGGCTATCTGGGTTTTCACCCAAAAAGGCGAGGGCGGCAGGCACCATCTCGTCCGGCGCATCTAGAAAATGCACCCCACACGACGCAAGCTTTTCCATATTTTCCGGGTCAAAAACTAACGAAAGAGATCCAATAGGGGCATCCTCCCCTAGCAGCTCCTTAACCTTACCGATGTTCACGCCAATCCCGGTGGTACCCCACATATAATTGATCGCATATTCGTTCCCAGAGTCGTATTTTGATGTTCGGTCTTGGATAACGTCCCACATGTTACCCATGTTGGTAAGCTTAGTTTTATCGAGTTTCTGGAATGCGCCAGCAGCGATCTGCCGCTGAAGAAAGGTTCCCGATGGCACGACAACATCATATCCCGACTTGCCGGCAAGCATCTTGGTTTCCAGTACGTCATTACTGTCAAAAACGTCGTAGACAAGCTTAATGCCGGTTTCATCTTCGAACTTCGATAGTAGGCTTTCGTCGATATAATCCGACCAGTTGTAGACATGCACTTCCTCGGCGGTCGCAGAGACCGCGCCAATTGCCATGCTGGCCGCGAGTGTGATGAAGATCTTATTCATTGCGTTCTCCTGTTAGACTTTCGGCTCTGTATACCTAAAATTCTATTCTGCTAATTTGATCAAGTTTTTTCAATATGGCAATATGGTAATCAGAGCTGTGCGCCGATATGAAGATGGCGCAAATCAAAAAAGGGGCCTTGGTGCTTTAATGGAAGGCGGTCTAACTACGGTGCATCAAACTTCGAAGAGTGATGAAAATCAAAGACGAATTCCTGTTCATCAGAAAGTCTACACGCAATTGCGAGAGGCTGTTCTTTTTGGCGAGCTTGCTCCCGGAGAAGCGGTAACAATTCAAGGGTTGATAGAACGAACAGGTGCAGGGATGACACCAATTCGTGAAGCGATTCGCCGTTTGACAAGTGAAGGTGCGCTTGAGTTTCGTGGAAACCGCAGGGTAGTTGTCCCTATGCTTTCTGTAGCGGATATCGAAGAATTGATATTTTTGCGGGAAACTCTTGAACCGCGACTGTCGGAAAGAGCCGCACGTCGCGCCACAGCGTTGGATATCCGAGAGCTTGAGGGGTTAGATGCGGGATTGGATGAGGCCATAGCGCAGGGAGACGTTGGCGCTTATTTGCGATGCAACTATGCCTTTCATATCAAGTTCTATTCAGTCGCTAAAAGTCCTGTTTTGGCCGAGATCGCAGGTGGGCTTTGGCTGCGGTTTGGACCGTCCATGCGGGTAGTGTGTGGGCGAATGGGCACCCAAAATTTGCCAGATAACCACAAGAAGGCACTGGATGCTCTAAGGGCTGGGGATGAAACTGCAGTAGCGGCCGCAATCCGCCAGGATGTGCTTCAGGGTATGAAGCAACTGCGGGACGCACTGGAAAATGCCTCGTCCACTGGCGAAATGATTGACAGCTAAAAATTTGATCATATTCTTTGGGTCGATTTCCTGCTCGCTCCGTTGGAGTGGAGTATCGCTATGAGAGGCCTGTAATGAATGTGATAACCAACCACTTGCCGACAGAAGAACTTCAAGCGCTAGATGCGGCTCACCACATGCACCCCTTCTCCAATCAGAACGAGTTATCTGCAAAGGGGGCACGGATCATCAAACGCGCTCGAGGCGTCACGCTGACCGACAGTGATGGAAACGAAATGCTCGACGCAATGGCGGGCTTGTGGTGCGTGAATATTGGCTACGGGCGCACGGAATTGGCAGAAGTTGCAGCTCGTCAAATGCGTGAAATGCCCTACTACAACACTTTTTTTATGACCACACACGTGCCTGTCATCGCGCTGTCGGCGAAATTGGCCCAATTGGCGCCGGGTGATCTAAATCATGTGTTCTATGCTGGCTCAGGATCAGAAGCCAACGACACAAATATACGGATGGTTCGCCATTATTGGTCGGCGAAGGGCAAGCCGCAGAAAAATGTGATAATCTCCCGCCAAAACGCGTATCACGGGTCAACTTTAGGCGGAGCCTCGCTTGGCGGCATGGTTCCGATGCATCAACAGGGTGGATTGCCAATCCCAGATGTACATCACATTCCCCAGCCGAACTGGTGGTCTGATGGTGGAGATCTGTCGCCGCATGAATTTGGCCTCGCCCGCGCAAAAGAGCTCGAAACCGCTATCCTCAATATGGGAGAGGACCGTGTTGCGGCGTTTATCGCTGAACCAATTCAGGGGGCTGGTGGCGTGATCGTCCCTCCTGATTCTTACTATCCTGAAATTCAGCGCATTTGTGATAATTACGACATCCTTTTGATTGCTGACGAGGTTATTTGCGGGTTTGGGCGTACAGGGAACTGGTTCGGCTCACAAACGGTTGGCTGGAAACCGCATATCATGACCGTCGCCAAGGGACTTAGCTCGGGATATGCTCCGATCGGCGGTTCGATCGTCTGTGATGAGATTGCTGAGGTTGTTGGTGCCACCGAATTTAATCATGGGTATACATATTCGGGACACCCCGTGTCTGCTGCGGTGGCGCTAGAAAACCTGCGGATCATAGAGGAAGAGGATATTATTGGCCACGTACGCAATGTTGCGGCTCCCTACTTGAAGCAAAAGTGGGAAGCGCTGGCAAATCATCCTCTTGTTGGTGAGGCAAAGATTGTCGGCATGATGGGATCAATTGCACTTACTCCGGACAAGTCAAAAAGGGCGCCGTTTGCGGTTGAAACTGGGACAGTTGGATTAATTTGTCGTGAATTTTGTTTTGCCAATAATCTGATCATGCGCCACGTAGGTGATAGGATGATTATTTCGCCTCCACTGGTGTTGAAACCAGATGAAATTGATTTGTTGATCGAAAGGGCGACGCGGGCACTTGATCAGACCTACAAAAAAATCAAAGACGAAGGATTATTTCGTTAGTTTGGTACTGCACGATGGTCAGTAAACATTGAACTGCCGCTTTGCGAACAGACCTAGTTACTGGTATTAAATCTGTCGTTTTTTGGCGATATTAACCCTCAAGGGTCGCTATCGAACCTTGCAAAGTACAAGGGGCCGATACGATCCTTGTAGGAATATGAATGAAGTCATGGTGTTGCGCTCACCCCGCTGGGTGTGTTTACACTGCGACCATAAGCGCGGAAAAAATCCGCCAAAGTAAACGGGGAGCCGGTTTTGGCCGATGCTACATCAAACGAAGCGTTCGTCGAATTTGAGCGTGTTCAAAAAAGTTACGACGGCGAAATTCTTGTTGTCAAAGATCTCAACTTAACGATGCCAAAGGGTGAGTTTTTGACGATGCTTGGTCCATCTGGATCTGGTAAAACTACTTGCCTTATGATGCTGGCTGGGTTTGAAACAGCTACTCACGGAGATATCCGGCTCGACGGCACGTCGATAAACAATATTCCACCGCACAAACGCGGCATCGGTATGGTGTTCCAGAACTATGCTTTGTTTCCGCACATGACGATTGCGGAAAATCTGAGCTTCCCACTAGAAGTGCGGAAAATCGGCAAATCGGATCGCGAAGACAAAATCAAGCATGCCCTCGATATGGTCGAAATGGGTGCTTTTGGAGGCCGGCGACCTGCACAACTTTCTGGCGGTCAACAACAGCGGGTCGCACTAGCCCGTGCACTGGTGTTTGAACCAGAGTTAGTCCTGATGGACGAACCTTTGGGTGCCCTAGACAAACAACTGCGGGAAAAAATGCAGTTTGAGATCACTAACTTGGCGCATGATTTGGGCATTACAACCGTGTACGTCACCCATGACCAGACCGAAGCGTTGACAATGTCTGACAGAGTTGCCGTGTTTGATGACGGTCGCATCCAGCAGCTTGATCCACCGGCGGCGCTCTATGAAGAGCCACAGAACAGTTTTGTGGCTCAGTTTATTGGTGAGAACAATACGCTTGAAGGCACAGTGAAAGGAATCAAAAACGGTCTTGCTCTTGTCCAGCTTGACGGCGGCGAGCTAATCGACTGTAAACCGGTCCACGCGTCAGTGAAGCCTGGCGCGCGTACTCGAGTGTCTATCCGGCCTGAACGTGTCGAATACAACAAGAGTCGTCTTCAAAAGGGTGCTCATACACTAAAGGCCGACGTGAAAGAATTCATCTACATGGGTGATATTTTCCGCACCCGATTGAATGTAGCTGGAAACGATGAATTTGTTATCAAGACTCGAAACGCACCTGACGTTGATCGTCTTAAGCCTGGCCAAGAAATTGAAATAGGCTGGCTTCCCGAAGATTGTCGCGCATTGGACGCATAAGCGCCTGAAGCGATGCCAAGGCTGGGCCGAAGACCCGGTGTTACTAAAAAAAGTTTAACAAGGAGAGTACTAAAAATGAAAATCAAACTAACAGCGCTCGCGGTCACAACCGCGTTGGTAGCTCCAGCTGCCATTGCCGAAGAAATGACCATCGTGTCATGGGGCGGTGCCTATTCAAAATCCCAATTGAACGCGTACCACATTCCATATTCTGAGAAGACCGGTGTCACCATTCTAAATGATGACAGTTCTAGCACTGCAGTTGCCAAACTGCGCGCGATGAATGAAGCCGGCAACATCACATGGGATGTTGTGGATGTTGAGGCAGCGCCTGCGATGCAGCTTTGCGACGAAGGTTTGGCAATGGTCATTGATCCTGACACAATGCTCGCTGCTGCACCCGATGGAACGCCTGCTTCAGAGGACTTTGGCGACATGTTGGTCTCTGAGTGCTTCATTCCTCAGATTGTGTATTCAACAACTTTTGGATACCGCACTGATCTTGTCGGTGATACAGCGCCAACTTCCGTTTGTGACGTATTTGATACCGCGGCCTACCCCGGAAAGCGTTCGCTATTCAGTGTACCGATCAACACCATGGAGTGGGCTCTGCTTTGCGACGGTGTTGCAAAGGCTGACATTTATGACGCACTGGAAACAGCAGAAGGCCAAGATCGCGCCCTAGCCAAATTGGACACCATCAAAGATGATGTCATTTGGGTTTCCTCAGGGTCTGATACGCCACAACTATTGGCAGATGGCGAAGTCATCATGGGTGCCACCTACAACGGCCGCCTTTTCTCTCTAATTGAAGAGCAAAAGCAGCCTGTAGCGATGATCTGGGATGGTCAGGTTATGGATCTGGATGGCTGGATTATTCCCGCAGGTCTAAGCCCGGAGCGTCAGGCGCGCGCACTTGACTACATCATGTTTGCTACAGATACCCAGCGACTGGCAGATCAGGCGAAATGGATCAGCTATGGCCCAGCTCGTGCGTCATCTGCACCGTTGGTCGGCAAGCACGCTGATTTGGGCATCGACATGGGGCCACATATGCCAACGGCACCTGAAAACCTATCTCGTGCCTTCCTCATGAACTATGACTTCTGGGCTGACTATCGTGATGATCTAGATGCAAAGTTCCAAGCATGGCTGGCTAAATAAGCTATAAAAATTGGGAAGGGTCAAACTGACCCTTCCCGCTTTTACTTTGATTTTCATTCTACATCTGTAGCAGGCATACTATGAGCGTTTCGACCAAAAACGAACCGATGCTCTCAGCAGACGGGTCACCTCTCAAACAAAGTTTGGCCCGTGCGTTGCGCCGCCAAAAGGTCCGTGCGCTCTTATTGATCGCACCACTTTTGATCTTCGTGTTTATCGCGTTTATCCTGCCGATTATCTCAATGTTGTTACGATCTGTAGAAAACGACATTGTGCCAAGAACACTGCCCGAAACGGTGGCAGCACTGGAATCCTGGGATTCGACAACTGGTGAATTACCAAATGAGCAGGTTTATGCGGCTTTTGCATCAGATATCCAAAAAGCGGCAAAAGCAAAGGTGCATACTAAGGTTGGACTACGATTAAATTATGAACAATCTGGAATTGCATCGCTTTTCAAAAAGACCGCCAGAAAAGCCAAAAAGTGGAACATAGAAACAGATGGTCCATTTAAAGAAAAACTGATCGATGTTCACGATGGCTGGAATAAGGTCGAAACTTGGCAGACGCTTAAAGTTCACAGTTCAAACTACACGAGCGGATATTTCTTAAATGCTGTTGATATGCGAAAGACTGCCTCCGGAGCAGAATTTCAGCCAGAAAATAAGCAAATCTTAATAAAGCTTTTTGTGCGAACATTGATCATGTCGCTTGTGATTACGTTCTCATGCTTGTTATTTGGATACCCAGTAGCATGGCTTTTAGCCAATCTACCGATGCGAAAAGCCAACCTATTAATGATCCTTGTACTCCTGCCTTTCTGGACATCCTTGCTAGTGCGTACATCTGCTTGGAAAGTGATGCTGCAGCAACAAGGCGTTATAAACGATGTTCTTGTAAGCCTTGGTTTGGTGTCTGACAGTTCCCGTCTCGTTATGATAAACAACGAAATTGGTACGATTGTAGCGATGACACATATACTTTTGCCATTCATGATCCTTCCAATGTACTCCGTTATGCAAACGATTCCACCGAGTTATCTTCGCGCGGCGAAATCTCTCGGCGCGACTAACGTGACCGCATTTTGGCGGGTATATTTTCCTCAATCTGTTCCGGGAATTGGTGCGGGTTCCATACTCGTGTTCATTTTAGCGATCGGATATTACATCACGCCAGCAATTGTTGGTGGCACGAAGGGTATCTTTATTTCTAACCAGATAGCTTATCACATATTGAGATCTTTAAACTGGGGCCTTGCAGCGGCTTTAGGAACAATCCTGTTAGTGGCTGTTTTGATCCTTTATTGGACATACGATAAGATTGTCGGCATCGATAACGTGAAGCTGGGAGGCTAGGGTCGTGGCTGCACTTACAGTGATTTCGCGCAAACCATTGTCGTTTGTATTGCTTGTAACAGTACTTTTGGGTGCGGTACTGGGTGTGCTGTCGGGTATGTCCATGGGAAACGTTCCACTCGGACTAATTTCGGGAGTGGCAATAACTGCCGCCGTGACATACCTTGCGACATCGGTAATCAAAGACGAAAAAATCTCGCGCTATGGGTTGTTCGTGGTCGCTTTGATTGCTGGGTTATATTTGTCTGGGTTGTCCGGCGCTCTGATCGGGGCCCTTTGGGGTTCCTTTATGGGCTGGTTTGTCTTTTGGTTGTACGAAGGGCGGTATCGGGCGAGGCTTCATCCCTATTTGACCCAAGGTCAAGTGCTCTGGCACTATTCATTTAGGGTTATCTGTGGGCTTATTTTTGCCTTTCTCATTATTCCAATTATCGTTGTGATGCCGCTTTCATTTAATGCACAGGATTTTTTCACGTTTACACCTGAAATGCTGCGCTTTGATCCGGCAGGTTACTCACTGAAGCACTACAATGATTTTTTTACCAACAACGAATGGCAGCGATCATTTAAAAACTCCCTGATAATTGCTCCAATTGCTACAATAGTTTCTGTGTCTCTTGGTACGCTTGCAGCGATCGGCCTCAGTCAAAGTCACGTACCCTTCAAGCGGGTGATAATGGCAATTTTAATTTCACCGATGATTGTTCCATTGATTATTTCTGCAACCGGAATGTTTTTCTTTTACGCGGGTTTTGGCAAGTTTCTTGAATATCAATTAGGTTTGGACAAGAACCTCGTTGGGTATATCAAAGTCGTCTTGGCGCATGCTGTGCTGGGTATTCCATTTGTTATTATTACGGTTACTGCAACCTTGGTCGGCTTTGACAACTCGCTCACCCGCGCCGCTGCAAATATGGGTGCAAATCCTGTAACGACATTTTTTAGGGTTCAAATGCCGTTAATTTTGCCCGGCGTCATCTCGGGTGGTTTGTTTGCTTTCATAACGTCTTTTGACGAGGTTGTAGTTATAATGTTTGTTGGTTCCGCAAGCCAAAAAACGCTGCCTTGGCAGATGTTCACTGGATTGCGGGAACAGATCAGTCCCACAATCCTTGCGGTTGCCACTATTTTAGTGATGATTTCAATTGCGTTATTGACCACTGTTGAATTATTGCGCCGCAGGTCTGAGCGCTTGAGAGGATTATCGCCCAGTTAACAAAACTTGTTCCGGCGAGCACTATCTTTAATTCCCAGACCAAAAGCATTTCAGAAGTGATGGCTGATATTCGGTGTCTCAATTTTGTTGGACCCATTTAGATTGGCGGTGCTACTTTCATGGTATTGGCTACGGAAACAATATCTGCGACGGACGCCTTTGCGAACAGAAAGTCCTCGGGGTTTTCCAAGCTCTTGTCAGAAATGGGTTTTGCGTGTCAGTCTTCGCCTGGAACAGGAGACGAGTAAATGAACAGACGAGAGTTTCTAATTACAACGGCCACGACTTTAGCGGCCCCGCATATATTAAATGCTTCGCAAGAAGTACCCTTTGAGCTAATGCAGCATCTGCAGCCTAAAAAAGTCCGAGTGCGCAAAGAGCTTGGATTTGAACCTGGGCAAATAGTTGTAACGCTCCAAGCGTATTATCTCTATCACATGCAGGATGAGCGCAACGCAATTCGGTATGGTGTTGCTGTTGGAAAACAGGGACTAAACTTTTCTGGCGATGCCATTATTCAAAGGAAAGTTGAGTGGCCCAGTTGGCGGCCGACAAAAGAAATGATTGATCGCAATCCTGGCTATGCCCGTTATGCGACTGGCATGCCCGGGGGACCGAATAACCCGCTTGGATCAAGGGCTCTTTATCTTTACCAAAATGGACAAGATACCATGTTCAGGATCCATGGTACGAACGCTCCCCAATCTATAGGGACGCCTTCGTCAAACGGTTGCATTCGAATGTACAATGCTCATGTCGAGTATCTTTATAATGTGATTCCGCTCGGAACTAAGGTGACAATCATGTAACTTAGGTCTGTCCGACCACTCTTCTGTGTTGAGCTTTGCGAAATTTAGGGTCGAAGTAGCTTGAGGATGCGCATTGACGCGTATCCATCTGGTTTCATGTTGATAGACTTTTGAAATTGCCGAACGGCTTCGATCGTTAATGGCCCAATAAGGCCGTCAATCTTTTGCGTATCAAACCCATTAGATGTCAATCTTTTCTGAAGTTCGACCCGCTCATCATATGTCAGTGCACGATCTTCTCTGGGCCAAGCGCTCTGAATGGCATCACCCCCATCGATCCTATCAGCCAAATGCCCAACGCCGATCACATAGGCGTCAGCCGTGTTGTAAGTTTCAAGAACACGGAAGTTGTTAAAAATTAAAAAAGCGGCTCCATCAGCTCCCGCAGGCAACAGCACAGCGGCCGTTCCATAATCGGGTATTGGATCGTCATTAATATCAACCACCCCCAATTTAGCCCATTCGCTCGGCTTCAAAACGGTCTCCCGCCTAGCCATAAGAAAATCAAACGTTTCTGGCAACTTGACCTCAATGCCCCAAGGCTGCCCCAGAACCCAACCATTGGTTTTTAGGTAGGCGGCGGTGGACGCCAGTGCGTCGCGTGGATCATCTGACCAAATGTCACGCTTTCCGTCCTGTGTGAAATCGACTGAATGTAGCAAAAATGACGTGGGCATGAACTGGGTGTGCCCCATAGCGCCCGCCCAGCTGCCTAACATTTGCTCCAAGGCCACGTCACCACTTTGCAGAATGGTTAGAGCCGCTGTAAGTTGTTCTTCAAAAAAGGCTGCGCGTCGTCCGTCATGGGCTAACGTTGCCATAGCTTCGATCACTGGAATCGACCCTCTAAATTTGCCATAGGCACTTTCGAGGCCCCAGATGGCTGCGATAATTTGTTTGTCCACGCCATATACCTGTTCGACCTGATCTAGCGCTGTGGCATAGGTTTTAAGGGCAGCCCGTCCATTTTTGATCCGCAAATCGGAAACTGCCGTGTCAAGATAATCCCAGAGGGTTTTTGTGAACTCTGATTGGTTGCGATCTTTTTGAATGACACTTGTATTGTATTGAACGCCGTGTAGAGCCTGCTCCAACACGTTTTGGCTGATGCCTGCTTCCATCGCGCGGGCACGATAGTCATCAATCCAGCGATTGAACGCTATGTTTCCTACTTCGTTCAAGACTACTTCATCTACCGGTCGAACATTAGGGCGCAATGATTTTTTCATGCCCTCTGAATGAACTGGAATTGCCCATACCGCTGCGACCAAAATTTTGATCACCGCCGTTGCCTGACTTAAAAACCGCATTACATTTTCTCACGCTCGACTTTAAAACAGCTTACTTGGATTTTGAGAATATGAAAGTCGATGGGTTCCGAACTAGTCGTGAGCTACTTCCGGTTATTTCAAACTAAAAGCTCATATGAAGTATCGACAAAACTTGAAAATGGTATGAATAAAAAGACGTTACCACCCGATAAGTGTTTATCGTCCGGTAAAGAAGAAATGACTGTATGAGTACTCGCCATTAGTAAATCGACAGAAAACGAGCTTTGGTTTGTATATTATCCTGAACTTAAGTGGTCTTCCTCTTTGCTTATGGAGAAGTCGGTCCGATAATAAAACGCTTCGAGAAATTTATTTTAAATTGCTTGGAAAAACCATGGTTTGCGATCAAAGCTTAAAATTGAATTTAAATGCGCACCGAAGTGAAGGTTTTTTGAAAAAGCCATTATTCGAGTGGGCTTGCTCAAAAATTTGGGTACTTTCGGCCAGCCCCGTTTCACGTCGAGGGCCGCCGTCGGCTTACTTTACGCTTTAACTTTTCATTTTTGCGCTTCGCTTTGGTTGCCTTGCGTTTTACCGGACGCCCTCTGCCCCGGCCGCCAGATGAGCGTTTCATTGGCTTGCCGTCGAGCGAGATTAATTCTAATGAAATTCCTCCTGTGATGGGGGCTGCTTCGGCTAAACGAGCAGTCACGCGCTGACCCAACCCAATTACAACACCAGTGTCAGACCCAATCAGTGTGTTAGTTTCGCTGTCGAAACGGAAATATTCACGTCCCAGCTCACGCATTGGTATCAATCCGTCGGCACCTGTCTCATCCAGTTTAACGAAGACACCAAACCTCGTTATTCCACTGATCCTTCCAGTAAATTCGTTGCCGACGCGTTCGGAAAGATAAGCAGCAAGATATCGATCAGAGGTGTCGCGCTCTGCAAGCATCGATCTCCGCTCGGTTTCAGATATATGGGTAGCGGTTTTTTCTAATCGCTCGATGCTTTCTGCCGTTAAACCATCATCGTCCCAACCATGTGCCGTGACCAAAGCACGGTGCACGATTAGGTCTGCATACCGTCGGATTGGTGAGGTGAAGTGAGCGTATGATTGTAACGCCAGTCCGAAATGTCCGTAGTTGGTGGGGCTGTAGTATGCCTGCGTCATTGATCGAAGGGTCGATAGATTGATCAATTCCGCCCCATCTGTCTTAGCTGCTGCCTTTAACAGTGCATTTAGGTGGCGGGTTTGTAAAACTTGGCCTCTGGCCAATGTGAGGCCTGCTACGGATGCAGTCTCTCGCAAGGCATCCAGTTTTTCAGGGCTTGGCTCTTCATGAACCCTGAACAATAGGGGCGATTTAGCTGTATTCAAAGTTTCCGCAGCGCAAACATTTGCGAGGACCATGAATTCTTCGATCAGTCGATGAGCATCAAGTCTGTCGCGAAAATTGACGGAGGTAACTTGTCCTTCCTCTGAAAGTTCAATCTTACGTTCCGGTAGATCTAACTCCAAGGGCTGGCGGACTTCGCGTGCCTTAGTCAGCGCGTGATATGCGCTGTAAAGAGGATCAATCACATCTGCCATTAATGTCGCACATCGATCAGTTGGCGCTCCGTCTCTAGCTTGTTGCACCTCCGCATAATTAAGCGAGGCAACGGACTGGATCGTTGCTCTACAAAAGCGGTGGTCAATTTTTTCTCCGATCGAGTTAATCTGGATGCGCACCACCAAAGTTGCGCGTGGAACGCCCTCGTGTAGAGAGCACAGATCGCCAGATAATCGATCCGGCAACATTGGAACGACGCGATCGGGAAAATAGCTTGAATTACCCCGCTTGTAGGCTTCGCGGTCCAAGGCTGTTTTCGACTTCACGTATTGCGCGACATCTGCAATGGCAATCCAGATGACGAAGCCGTCTATGTTAGCGGGATCGTCATCAGCATGTGCCCAACAAGCATCGTCGTGATCACGGGCATCCGCTGGATCAATGGTGACAAAGGGTAAATTGCGTAAATCTTCGCGCTGTCCTAAATTTACGGGCTTGGCTTGGTCCGCTTCGGCGATAACATCATCGGGAAACGTATCGGGAATGCCATGCTGATGAATAGCGATCAAAGATACTGCCTTGGGCGCCGAGGGATCCCCCAATCTTTTTACGACGCGAGCGCGCTGCAAACCCATGCGACCTTTCGAGCCGGATTGTTCTGCTTCAACAAGTTCGCCATCTTTCGCGCCTGACGTTTGATCGGAGGGCACTTGCCATTCTTTGCCGTCGCCCTTGTCGATGGGTTGGATTCGTCCACCTTCCGAAGTTTTGCGATAGACGCCCAAAACCCGCCGTGGGTTTGTGCCGATGCGCCGGATCAAACGAGCCTCATAGCTGTGATCCTCACCGCTGACTTCGGTTAGTCGGCCCAGTATGCGGTCACCAGGACCCAGCGCTGGATCATTGGCAAGAGGGATCAGCAGAACCTGAGGTTCATCCCCATTACCCTGCCACTCCACAGGTCGTGCGAACAGATCGCCATCACTATCTGCTGCTGTGATTTGCAAAACTGACACTGGTGGTAGTTTTTCAGGGTCACGATATGTTTTATTTCGTTTTTGCAGGTGCCCTTCAGTTTCAAGCTCTTTGAGAAGGCGCTTAAGATCAATCCGAGCAGCCCCTTTGATGCCAAAAGCTTTGCCAATATCGCGCTTTGACGTGAGGGTTGGATTTTTTGAAATCCATTCAAGGATTTCCTCTTTTGTAGGTATAATCATTCGGTTGCCCTAGCATGCGTGGCGCTAGACGTCACGGTATAAGCTTTACCTAAAGTATTTGATTTACATAAGTTCCAGAGCCATAGATTTGTTCAAATCCCCCAAGTCGGGGATACATGAGAAATTGAGATCGGATAAAGAGGCGTAACCGTCTCGGAGCATCGGAAGTATATCACATAAAATATTGCTTTTGGTGTCACCCAGGTTTCGAGTTCTTTACTTTTGTTTTGCATACATCAGCGGTGAGTCGTGCATTAACGCCAAAGTAAGGACAGGCTTTATCTGTGGAGCAAACTAGCTAAAGAAGATATGCTTTTATAACGCTTTGCTTAGATGTGAATTTGGCCTGAATATTGCTCTTTGATCACCACTAAGCACGCCTAGTGCAAAAATTATCGAAAATAATCATGTAAAACGCGGGAATAAATCGCTTTTAATTGTTGGATTTGATCCACGGGCACGTATTCGTCGATTTGATGCATAGTTTTGCCAACCAGCCCAAATTCGACAACTGGGCAGTGTTGCTTAATAAATCTCGCATCCGATGTGCCACCCGTCGTACTCAGGACCGCGGAACGCTTTGTCTCCGCAGCGATGCTGGCGGAAACTAAATCTGATAGTAATCCTGGGGGAGTAATGAAACTTTCACCCGAAACTTTGACGTCCATATTTATCGTTATGCCTGTGTCTTGGGCAACTTTGTCTGAAAGTTCTTTTATCCATGCAGTTAGCGAGGCACTGGAGTGGGAATCGTTGAAGCGAATGTTCACTGTGGCTTTACATACCGCAGGTATAATATTTGACGCTGGATTACCCGTGTCCATGGTCACCACGGCAATTGTTGATGCATCGAAATGATCTGTGCCTGGGTCCAATTTGTGTGTCGACATAGTATTCATCAGACATGCCATCGCTGGCAGCGGATTATTGGCACGATGCGGGTAAGCAGAATGACCTTGAATTCCGGTGAATGTGAAACGAACGGTCATGGATCCACGCCGGCCAATTTTTATCATGTCACCAATCGCTTCTTGACAGGTGGGTTCACCAACCAGACAAACTGACATTTGCTCGCTTTCGCGATCCATGTAATCAAGCAGAGCTGTCGTGCCGTCGATGGCGTCACCCTCTTCATCACCTGTGATGGCTAATATTATTGCTCCTTCTGGTGGGGTTTTTTGTGTGAAATCCACTGCCGCGGCGACAAAAGCCGCTACGCCGGACTTCATATCGGTCGCACCTCGCCCATACATGTTGCCATCCCTGACGTGCGCGCCAAACGGGTCAGTGGTCCAAGCATCTACATCACCAACAGGCACCACATCCGTGTGGCCGTTGAACCCAAAAGTTTGCGCGTGGCCTTTGTCTCCCCATCGCGCAAACAGGTTGGGCACTCCTCCTCGATCAACTCGCGTGCAATGGAACCCAGCATTGGAAAGTAGAGCACCAAGCAACACGAGTGCTCCACCCTCCGTTGGAGTGACCGAAGGGCAGGTTATTAGGTCAGCGGTCAGTTGGACGGCATCGGTATTGGGCATTTGAGTCGCCTCGCACATGCATCTTTGTGGCTTTAACGCTGTTGTCGCATAGCTCAGCATTGTGAGAAAGCCACAATTCGACCCAAACTAAGTCACATTTTTTTTCAAAAGCCTTAACAGGCGCCCTTTTTTCGTATTAAATCTGATTAATAAAAAAGACCGAGGCAGGTCACGCATTAATTAGGCTAAAATAGGCCATTTCGGAATACGGGCGTTTTAAGAGTCTCGTAACCCAAAGTCCGTGTTCATTCCGGGAGGATTTCCGGATGCGCTGTGCGTTCTGCCTCACTTCGAGAGGTTTGATTAAGATGCCCAGATTGCCAGTTGCAACCAACGCAAGTGCCATTGAAATGGCGGAAGAGATATTCGGTGATGGCGTTATTGTCGACGGCGCAACTTACACCGGTGATAACCGGTCATCTGGAATTTACCAGGATGGTGCTACAGTTTCCCCCGGAGTCACTCCAAGCGATACAGGCGTTATTTTATCTACAGGTCGCGCTAGGGATTTTACTAACCGCAACGGTGAATTTAATCAGAGTACGGGGCGCTCAACCAACACAAATGGTGAAGATAATAATGCTGAACTGAATGCCCTCGCAGGAACGAGCACTTTTGACGCGTCGTATCTGACTGTCGATTTTATTCCTTCTGGTGAAATCATGACAATGCAATTCGTGTTTGCGTCAGACGAATTCCCTGAATACACGGATTCAATCTACCAAGATTTCGTTGCAATAACTATCAACGGTGAAACCGTGCCCATGGATATTGGAAATGGGACGCTGACGATCACCCATATTAACGGGGTCTCAGCTACAGTGGATACGCCTATTTCGTTAACGAATGGCCAGTTCATTACCCTGAATGACGACGGTACTGTCACCATCGGCTTCGATGGTGATGAGGAAGTTGTCAACTTAACTTATACCGTGGCTGACGACAGCGGAAATTCGGATATAGGGTACGTCACAATCAACCAAGCCCCCTGTTTTGTTTTGGGGACGCTAATCCGCACACCTAGTGGAGACGTTCCAGTCGAAGACCTTGCGCCGGGTGATTTGGTTGAGACGCTCGATATTGGTGCTCAGCCCGTTAGATGGATTGGACGACGTAAGGTGAAGGCTCAGGGAAAACTTGCTCCAATTAGAATATCTAAGGACACTTTCGGCGAGCATGGTGAATTACTCCTGTCACCCTTGCATCGTGTATTGATTACCGATGTGTGGGCACAGCTGCTTTTTGGTGAAGCGGAAGTTCTTATTCCAGCGCGGGATCTCGTGAATGATTGCTCGGTGGTTAGTCAGCCAGGTGGTTGGGTAGAGTATTTCCACATTCTGTTTGATCATCACCAGATTATTTTTTCGGCAAACCTCGCCACCGAAAGCTATCTACCTGGACCACAAACTGCGGAATCATTCGAACCCGAGATTGCTGAGGAAATTCACTCTTTGTTTCCAGAATTCAACCCAGAAACAGGGACGGGTTATGGCCCTATGGTGCGATGCGAATTGAAGCATTTTGAAGCGGCGACACTTTCTGCGTTGGCGGTGGCAGCGTGACCAGTGTGCTTGAGATTGCCAAAGGAGGAATCGCATGAGTTGGATTGCGATGGTTGACAAAACGCGCGCGCACTTTTGTGCTGACGGGCTCGTGCGCCTAAGCTCCTCTCCCCAGAAACTGGACGCACCTTTGAACGAGCCTATGCCTTTTGGAAGTATTTTGCTGGAAACCCGCGTCTCGCCCTATGACCGTCCGCAACTGTTAGTCGGGTATAGGTCTTCATACAAAGAAGGTACACAAATGACATTTCAGGCTTTGCCTGGTGGTGGAATTGTACTTGTTATGAGCCGTGAGAATGAAGCATTTCATGCAGCAATTAATCTGGATACGGGGGGGCGTACTGATACCTTACGTGTAACCTACAGCTGGGACATGCGAGCAAAAAGGGGCCGTTTGGCGGTGGAGTTGCCTGGAAAGATACGAATTGCAACTCGTGAATTGACTAATCCTATGCCGTTGAGCCTTGAAGCAGTCCGTGAGCTGAGTATGAACTCAGATCAGTGCGTGTTTGCGCCAGATGTAGCGTTTCTAGCCGTCTCCAACCGGATCGAACCTGTTGGGCCCATGCCGTCTCTCACGCCGACAACACCGGTTATGACAGAACATGGATATCGCCCAGTTGGTGGAGTGCGTCGCGGTGATCTAGTTGAAACTTTGGATCGTGGGCTTGTACCTGTTCTCGCAAATTTTCATCGAACAGTTCCAGCAGCGGGACTTTTTGCGCCAGTGCGATTGCGGCGGCCTTATTTTGGTTTGAAGCAGGATATAATGGTTTCTCCGGCTCAACATCTCGTGATTGGTGGATCGCGTGTGGAATATCTTTTCGGCTCTGAAAATGTACTCGTACCATCTGGACACTTGTTGCACGGCAACGCAGCCATGCCCTATTCAGGAAACCTTTTGATCACGTATTGCCAACTGATGATGCCGGACCATGAAGCGATCCTGTGTGCCGGAACTTATCTTGAGTCTCTCAATATCGGACGCATTCGTAGAAAGCGGGACGTACACAATGCCAGCTTATTTTGTCGAATTTCGAGAAGCCACTTGCCAGAGCATTCGTTGACTGCATTTCCGGTTTTACGCGAATTTGAGGCCCTTACTCTGGCCGCACAGCGAGCTGCTGCCTAACGAAACTGCTTTACCGGTTCGTCAATTGACCATGGCGTCGCCTTCGCTTTCTTCCCCATTAAAAAATGGGGTCAACTGGGCCACAATAACTGAGTTTTCCGCAACTGCTCGACCCATCAATGCCCTTTCGGTTTCATCAATTTCATGCCCTTGCATCACGCGCTCCTCAAGAGTGCCATACCCGGTTACATCCAGTGGGCTTAAGTCTGCCTGTTTTAGGATCGCGACAGTCTCGCGAACCGCTTCGGCTTCGTCAACGCCACTGGCATAAATCATCAACGCCCCACCCGTAGCCCCATCTGGCAAGCCGTCGCCGTCTTTGCGACCGACCTGAACAAGCAAAGTGTAGGCTTGCTGACGAGAACTTTTCTTTGGTTTATCCATGCCGCAGCCCTTATCCTGCTAGGTAAGCCTAGGTCAACCTTGGCAATTTTTTGAAAATGTCGGATCTGAACTTGCTTAATATATCAATCGATTCATCCCCAAAACATCAACCCTATGCCAGAATGTATACTCAAACAAAGAGCGCATCGGTTTCCCGATGCGCCAATAATTGATACTTTCGAGTGAGTTTAGTCGCGTAAGAGATCATTGATTGAGGTCTTTGAGCGTGTTTTGGCGTCCACTCGCTTGACGATTACTGCACAATAAAGGTTGACGTTATTTTTGGATGGCAAGGAGCCGGCTACAACAACTGATCCGGCTGGAACTTCTCCATAAGTGACCGTACCGGTTTCACGATCAACAATCTTTGTTGACTGGCCTATAAACACGCCCATCCCCAAAACTGAGCCTTCGCGAACGATACAGCCCTCAACAACCTCAGAGCGGGCCCCGATGAAACAATTGTCTTCGATGATTGTTGGACCTGCCTGCATCGGTTCCAGCACACCGCCGATACCAACACCACCTGACAGATGCACGTTTTTACCAATCTGTGCGCACGAACCAACCGTGGCCCAAGTGTCAACCATGGTGCCCTCGTCGACAAATGCGCCAAGGTTTATAAAGCTTGGCATCAGGACCACGCCCGGAGCCACAAAAGCAGATTTGCGCACGACGCAATTGGGTACAGCACGGAAGCCTGCCTTCTTCCAATCGCCGTCATTCCAGCCCTTAAACTTGCTATCCACCTTGTCCCACCATCCGGCACCTTGCGGTCCACCGTCGTGGGTTTCCATATCCTTGATACGAAAGCCCAGAAGCACAGCCTTTTTGGCCCACTGGTTAACATGCCAGTCTCCATTTTCCAGCTTTTCAGCAACTCGTAACTTTCCAGAATCTAGGGCGTTCAGTGTATCTTCAATAGCATTTCTAGTTATGCCGTCAGTCGACGGTGTCACTGTATCGCGCACATTCCATGCGGCTTCGATGGCTTGCTCTAATTTTGCATTCGACATGTAATTTTACTCCAACCAGAGAGGTTTTGCGCTTTCATAACGGTATCAAGACCCAACGTCACCCTCACATACGAACGAAAATTTTAAATTGCGACGTATAGGTTCGCGCGAGTGTCACTAGCACTAAGTTTATAAACACAGTAGGTCTTGCGTAAATTTTGAACTGAGGATTATTTCAATGAGTCACGACCGCCTCCATCCACTATCCGATGCTCACAGTGATCGTCATGCTGCCTCCCATGTACCAAACACGCCACAAACTCAGTCTCCTGCGTACCGATTGGCGTTCGCTGATGATGACTTTTTGTGTCGCGAAGAGTTGCGCCCAGTTCGCTTACAACTCGAACTACTGAAGCCACAGATGATTCTCGATGAACATGGTATTGAGAGCACAGTGGTTTTGTTTGGTGGTGCCCGTATTCCTGAACCCGTCGAAAAAGAGAAGGCGCGCACCAAAACTCTTGCCGATCTTTCGATTTATTATGACGAGGCGCGGGTGTTTTCCCGGCGGATGACCGAACGTAGCAATGGAAAAGATAATGTTATTGTGTCCGGTGGCGGTCCGGGTGTGATGGAGGCGGCGAATCGCGGTGCAATGGATGCTGGAGGAAAATCGATTGGGCTCAATATTGTTCTGCCGCATGAACAAGCACCCAATGAATACGTGACGCCAGAGCTCAGTTTCAATTTTCACTATTTTGCGATTCGTAAAATGCATTTCTTGATGCGAGCACGAGCGATTTGCGTTTTCCCGGGTGGTTTTGGGACGATGGATGAGATGTTCGAAACTTTGACACTCATGCAGACGGGCCGTATGGAGTGTGTTCCGTTCCTACTATTTGGGCGAGAATTTTGGGAAAAAATAATCAATTGGGACGCGTTAGCAGATGCTGGAACAATATCTGAGGATGACCTAGATTTGTTCAAGTTTGTCGAAACTGCTGATGACGCGATCCGCATTATCGATAGTTGGGGCACCCCAAACCGAAGAGGTGTGATACCTGGACGTTAAATCTAGGGTTCAAATAGGCGGGCAAAACGTACCATTGGTGCCCGCCCTATTTATGAAATATGCCTTGGCAAAACACCCAACTTTGTACCCTGCGGCAGTTTTGTGACAATCTGAGCGCCTGCAACATCTGTGATTGCATATCCATAGCCGGCGATTCGAAATTTCCATTCGCGCATACTCAGCGCCTGTGAGCGTTCGCGCTTCAATATATCCAATATGGGCGCATCAATTATCGCGCCACCAATCTCTGCATTTGCCATTTCTCAGTCCTTCTACATTTTGTTGATGTATTGGAAACTGACTGTTGATCAGGGCCTAATTGGCGCATGAATGTGAAAAGTTTTGGGCAAAAGCCCTGATTGTTCACGATTTTGATGTCTTCAGGGATCTAAACACAAATTTTGGCAGTAACACGCCAGCGATTAAAGCACCCACCCACACCAGCAATGTTGCCGCGAGTAGATTGGCAGTGCCACCTATCATAAATCCAGAAACAAACGGTTGCGCTATAAGCAAACCAAAAAATGTTGTGACAAGTGATAGACCGCCTAAAAGAGACGGCATGTTCTTTTCAGAAAGCTTGCGGATTATAGGTGTAACCACCATTAGAATTAAGGTGAAGATAACGGTAACGATAATTAGTGCTGTCGGCCCCATTGAAAAACCATCCAAAAGAATGGTTGCAAATAAAAGACCGATGGCATTTGCAATTAAATGCGCTGTAGCTGAAATGATAAAACGAGGCATGTGATCTCCCTATCTAATACGTAGCCCTCAAAAAAGCTTACTTGGAAAAAGTCTTGAGATCACCCTTAACAATCAGCGATCTGTTAACCCTGCATCAACCATATTTTTTTTGCGCGATTTACGCGCTCTCTCGGTTGCAGATTTCAGCTGCCCACAGGCAGCCATGATGTCTTCCCCGCGCGGTGTGCGGATCGGGCTGGCGTATCCAGCTTTGTAAATAATTTCTGAGAAAGCTCTGATGCGTCGCTGTTCGCTGCGTTGATACGGAGAGCCTGGCCACTCGTTAAAGGGAATAAGATTAATCTTAGCGGGGATACCACTAATTAGCTTAACCAGCCTGCGTGCGTCTGCGTCGCTGTCATTAACATCCTTTAGCATTACGTACTCAAATGTAATCCTCTCTGAGTTGGATAATTTCGGATACGCTCGCAAAGACGCCAACAACGCCTCAATGTTCCAACGCTTGTTTATCGGCACGAGCTTATCGCGCACCTCATCCGTGGTTGCATGGAAAGACACTGCTAGCATGCACCCTATTTCCTCGGCTGTTCTGGCAATTTCAGGTACGACGCCACTGGTTGACAAAGTAATTCTTCGGCGACTGAGCGAGATGCCTTCTCCATCCATCGCAATTTTCATCGCGTCCCGTACATTGTCAAAATTATAGAGTGGCTCACCCATTCCCATAAGCACAATATTTGAGATCAAACGTGGCCCGGCATCCCCAGCCCCTACGCCCGGCTGTGGCCATTCATCCAGATCGTCACGCGCCATCATGACCTGCCCGACGATTTCCCCAGCAGTCAGATTACGTACTAGTTTTTGAGTTCCGGTGTGGCAAAACGAACAAGTCAGGGTGCAGCCTACTTGAGATGATACGCACAGTGTACCCCGGTCGGTTTCAGGAATGTAAACGACTTCAACCTCATGTCCGCCAGCGATGCGCACGAGGTATTTTCGGGTACCATCAGCGCTAATTTGACGACTGATCATCTCAGGAATTTTGATGCAAAATTTTGTATCAAGCTCAGCACGATAGGATTTTGACAGATTTGTCATTGCTTGAAAGTCACGTACGCCCCACTGGTAGAGCCATTGCCAAATTTGGTTGACCCTCATCTTGGATTGTTTTTCAGAAGTGCCATTTTTGATTAAGACTGCACGTAATGCGTCTCTGGTCAGACCCACAAGGTTCAGCTTACCGCCTTCGGGTGTCTTACGCGGAATGGTAATTACATCCGGAGTAACAGGGGTGTTGGTAGTCATTTTTGCGGCGTCCGGCTTCTAAGTTTCAGCGATTTCATTACAGAATTCTTTTAGAAAAGCAAATCACTCAAAAGATAATTGGTCTATCAGGCGGCCCATTTCGTTTGCAAAGCCAAGCGCGCTTCGTGACTTTGCAGACAGCGTCGCGCGGTCTCACCACGGACAAAAACTTCGATCAGCGAAGAAGGCACTTGCAAAAGCTCGATGTGTGTTGCGCCTTTGATTTGTTTCATCTCCAGCCCGCCCGGATTCAGGCTTTCGGTCTGCATACCGTCCGAAATGATAATTTGGTGCGCATCCAACATAATACAAAAATACTCTGGCTCGGGTATGTAGCTGACTTGCTCAATGCCTTTCCAACCCACCAGTTGTCTTGCCGAAATAAGCACCTCGCGTTCTTCAAATAGCATTTCGAAACTGGCGTCATGCATCCAGACCTTGTGATTTGGCGAAACATAAAGGTCCCGTGCTGGTACGCCTCGGGCTATGGCCCCTTTTGGGATACGTATGGGCGCCAATTTTTCAAAGCCAGAACCACGCGCATCGACACGGTGGGATCCAATCCATCGAATTGGCACAAAGCCGCCATCTCGAACGACAACCATGTCCCCAAGTTGCAAATCTTCAATAGGGATTTCACCTCGTTTTGTAGTAATCTTGGTGCCAAAAAGGAAACAAGGAACTGTTTCCCTATTTCGACACCCGTTGTTCTGCTCTGAATCTTCGGTCAGGTTTACAAACTGGTTTGAGTGCTTCTCTACGGGCTCAATTTGCGTAGACTTGATGGTGCTGGCGGACCGTTTTGGTACTGTGTTCTTAAAGCCAAACGACACAAAATCCACAATGCTGACACCGTTTGATAGTGCGACAGCGCCGTTTTGTTGGATTCTGACATTATTCAGTGTGTAAACTTCTCGATCGGTTATTTTACTTTGATACGTCTCGATCCCATGGGTTGAGTGGATTGCTCCAGTCGGGTCGTAGATGATGATCTGAATGTTTGACACATCCGTGTCAGCCTTTACCACGACTTTAGCCAAGTCACTTGACTCGGGTTCAAGATGCTTAACTTCGTAAAGATATGGCTCTGGCATTATGTCGCTTCCACAGTTTTCAAACCTGATCAACTCTTCGGATCAGTTTCCCCCATGGTGGCGATTTGGCTTTTTAGTCCTGGCAGGGACATTATTCCGCAGCTTCGGCGAAGTTTAACTACTTACAGCGTTTTTCCGCATCTTCCACCGCGGCCGTGAAGCCCAGCAGAGAGAACCTATCTTCAGTTTTAGTCCCGCGTGACGATCGTGCCGATAGCGTAGCGTTTGATCCCCGCTTCATTGCAGCAACGATCTTTGCATCTTCACCGGGAGAGGCGGGCCATGCCCACTCGCCGTCGGTGATCATTACAAAACTTTTGCCGTCAATATCGACATTGACGTTGGAGCCGCTCGCGAATGGATAGCCGCCAGTGAACCCAACCTGTCCACTCACTTTCACGTGTGGCAGGTGACTAATCATCAAAAGAATATCACTGCGCCTTACGGCAACGACCCGACCTTCCTTTGTATTGACGCTTTCCTTTGCCGTACTTACGGCCCAGCACTCATGCTTATCGCCTTCTTTGTGTTCGAAAACACTCCAATCTGTCATGGCCGCGACTTGGTTTTCGCTGACCCCCTGTGCTTGGACGGAAACCGTCGTAAGCAACACGCCTGCCGTGAAAACGGCCCACAAAACACGTGATCCCATAATGTACAGCCTCCCAGCTGCTCTTTGCCTCAATCGTCCCGCCCGGTTGCTTTTCGCTTTTTTAATAGGCTGGACATTTCTATCCCGATGTACACAGTTTAGCCTGATTTATCGTCAAGGCGAAAGACCTGTTGGCATAAAATTGCCCTTAAAATAGTGAGTAGACATGTATCAATCAGTTCCTATGGTCGAAATTTGGCGTGGAAATTTTCTTGAAACGATCCACGAAGGCCATGCAGTGGTGTGTGACCCGACGGGAAAAATTGTCAAGTCCTGGGGTAATCCGAGCGCAATTGTTCTGCCACGCAGTTCGTCGAAGATGCTTCAAGCGCTACCATTGATTGAAAGTGGTGCTGCTGATGCAGTAGGGCTGACGTCGCGGCATCTCGCTTTGGCCTGTGCATCTCATAGTGCAGCTTCGATCCATACTGAATTGGTATCTGATTGGTTGGGTGCGCTCGGCTTCTCTGATTCGGACCTGCGGTGTGGCGTTCAAGAACCATTCGATATTGCCGCGCGGGATGCTCTGATCCATTCTGGCGACCCAGTTTGTCAGCTTCATAATAATTGCTCAGGTAAACACACTGGTTTTCTGACCTTGTCACGTCACATTGGGGCCAGTTCAGAGTATATTGAGCCAGATCATCCTGTGCAGTTGGCAGTGCGTGAAGCTTTTGACGATATGACAGGGTTATCGTCTCCTGGCTTTTCAATCGATGGATGCTCAGCTCCAAATTTTGCGACTTCTATATTAGGGATGGCGCGAGCGATGGCTATATTTGCCGTGGCGCGTGACGGCAAGGATAGGCGCCTGTCGGCCGCAGCGCGTTTGCGTGAGGCAATGGCAGCCCATCCCGAATATGTAGCGGGTGAAGGCAGGGCGTGTACTGAACTTATGCGGGCATTGGGACACGGTGCGGTTATCAAAACCGGTGCTGAAGGTTATTTCGTCGCGATGTTACCGCAACACTCGTTAGGCGTTGCGCTGAAGGTTTTAGACGGCAAAACCGCTGCCGCGGAAGCTGCACTTGCGGCGTTGCTTATTGATCTTGGTGCGTTAGACGTGAACCATCCAACGGCTAAAAAATATGTTGATGCACCGCTGCTGAATCGGCGCGGTGTCTCGTGCGGAAGCACTAGGATCGCATCAGGGTTTGTCTGACCACACTTTGGAGCGGTATCTTCAATTAACGGTTGCCATGATGCGCATTTCACAGACTGGTTAAATTTAGCTGAATAAAGACAGGCTGGTCTCTTGCGCTGATTTTGCCAGACTGCAATGTCAAGTTTGAAAACGTGATTTTTCATAACCCTGAATGTATAGCAGAGCAGTAAGATCACCATGATTGATGCGGATATCACACTGTGCGCCAACGCTTGGCTTAGCATGCAGTGCGACACCCGCTCCCGCTAATTTGAGCATGCCAAGGTCGTTGGCACCGTCACCCACCGCCATGACATCATCATGGACCAGCCCTAGCCGTGTCGTGATCTCATGTAAGGCACGCACTTTGGCTTCTTTTCCCAAAATTGGACTCTTAACTTTCCCAGTTAATAAACCGCCGGCGGACAATAATGTGTTCGCATGATTTTCGTCGAAGCCCAATTTGGCGGCAATTTCAGCAGTAAATGCGGTGAAGCCGCCTGACACGAGGGCCGAGTATGCACCCTCTGCCTTCATCGTCGCAAGCAAAGCCTTGCCTCCTGGCATCAGTACAATCCGTTCAGTAATGACTTTTTGAATGACGCGCTCATCCAATCCTTCCAGCAACCTGACGCGTTCAGTTAGAGCACTTTCAAAGTTCAATTCACCATTCATGGCTTTGGCAGTGATCTCCGTGACACGAGCGCCCACGCCAGCCTCATTCGCAAGCTCATCAATGCACTCCTGCTGGATCATTGTGCTGTCCATATCAGCTAAGAGTATTTTCTTTATGCGATTCTGGCTGGGTAGGATCACAAGATCCACTCCCAAACTCTGAAGATTTTCCCATACCTCCCAGCGGTTGTCGGGTATCGTCTGCAACGCAAACTGAGCCGCTTCGTCCATCGCCAGCCATTGAACCTCTTCACCGCCCCATGCATTGCGCAATGAGTTGATCAGCGTCAAATCGAGCGATGGGTTTGACGGGTCAGTCATTAAAATAGCTACAAACATTTAAATTTTTCCGAAAGTGTGTGCGGGTAGTCGCATTTGAGTGATCAAGCGGCGCTATAGCTTCATTTTATCTGTTGTGAAACCTGAAACAACTGTCTATTCCCGACGGTGGGACACCTCTCCCCAACGAGAGGCGCTTATCTGGAAGGGTAGCATTGATGGCTATTAAACAACCGGCAACGCGGCCGGAAAATCCGCGTTTTTCGTCTGGCCCTTGCGCCAAACCACCAACCTTTTCATTAGGAAAACTTGCAGACGCCTGTCTGGGACGATCGCACCGTGCGGCTGTTGGAAAAGGTAAGTTAAAAGCTGCGATTGAAGGTACACGCGAGCTTCTAAATATCCCTGCAGACTATCGTATCGGCATCGTGCCTGCGTCTGATACTGGTGCGGTCGAGATGGCGCTATGGTCATTGCTAGGCGCGCGGAAGGTTGAAATGCTCGCGTGGGAAAGCTTTGGTGCAGGTTGGGTCACGGATGTCGTGAAGCAGCTTAAAATCGACGCTGAAACCAAGATTGCTGACTACGGACAACTGGTGGACCTTGCTTCAGTTAATTTTGAAAATGACGTTGTCTTTACGTGGAATGGGACCACATCCGGCGTCCGCGTTCCCAACGGCGACTGGATCGCCGACGATCGGGCTGGTCTGACCATCTGCGACGCCACTTCGGCCGCCTTTGCGATGGAACTGCCATGGGACAAGCTGGATGCAACAACCTTCTCTTGGCAAAAAGTGCTTGGAGGTGAGGCCGCGCATGGTGTGATCGTATTATCACCCCGCGCGGTTGAACGCCTTGAGAAATATACTCCTGCTTGGCCACTTCCTAAGATATTTCGGCTGACTAAAGGCGGTAAATTGATCGAAGGTATCTTTACCGGTGCAACAATCAACACACCTTCGATGCTGGCGGTAGAAGATTACCTCTTTGCACTTGACTGGGCGCGCTCGGTTGGTGGTTTGAAAGGGCTGATTGCCAGGGCTGATACCAATGCGCAGGCTGTGTTCGAATTCTGCGACGCGGGTGACTGGATTACCAATCTTGCCGCGGATGACGCAACGCGCTCAAACACGTCCGTTTGTCTGAAGTTCACGGATGATCGTATTCGGGATGGCGCCACGTTTGCCAAGGCAGTAGCCAAGCGTTTGGAAGCCGAATCCATCGCGTTCGACATTGGCGCCTACCGCGACGCCCCCCCGGGTTTACGCATCTGGTGCGGTGGCACCGTTGAAACTCATGACATTCAGGCAATGCTGCCCTGGCTAGCTTGGGCTTTTGAAGTCGAAATTCAAGCACAAGCCTAAAATGATGGTGGACAAATCTGTTCGTTCCCCCCTCGCTTTCCATTTTCTTTGGCTGGTATTTAAGCCCGCCGCTTGACAAAAGGACCAAATCAATGGCCCCCAAAGTACTCATCTCTGACAAACTCTCTGAAGCCGCTGTACAGATATTTCGTGACCGCGGCATTGACGTAGATTTCATGCCTGACCTCGGTAAGGACAAGGACAAATTGGCAGAACTGATTGGTCAGTATGATGGCCTTGCGATCCGCTCTGCCACTCGTGTCACCCCAAAGATTCTTGATAACGCACCAAACCTGAAAGTAATTGGGCGCGCTGGAATCGGCACTGACAATATCGACAAAGAGGCTTCCTCCAAGAAAGGCGTGATCGTTATGAACACGCCTTTTGGGAATATGATCACCACTGCTGAGCACGCGATTGCAATGATGTTTGCTGTGGCGCGCCAAGTCCCCGAGGCCAGTGCTTCGACGCATGAAGGCAAGTGGGAGAAATCCAAATTCATGGGAACCGAACTGACAAACAAAACACTGGGTGTTATCGGTGCGGGCAACATTGGTGGCATCGTTTGCGACCGTGCACGTGGTCTCCGGATGAAGGTAATCGCTTACGACCCTTTCCTGAGTCAGGAAAAAGCCGATAAGATGCAGGTCGAAAAAGTCGAGTTAAGTGAGCTGCTTTCTCGCGCTGATTTTATCACGCTGCACGTGCCGCTTACCGAGCAAACTAAAAATATCCTCGGTAGCGAAAATCTTGCAAAAACCAAAAAGGGTGTACGCATCATTAACTGTGCCCGCGGCGGCCTTGTGGACGAGGAAGCGCTGGCGGAACTTCTCAAATCTGGCCATGTTGCTGGCGCAGCCTTTGATGTGTTCTCGGTCGAACCCGCGAAGGAAAACGTTCTCTTTAACTTACCCAATGTGGTGTGCACTCCGCATCTTGGTGCTGCCACCACCGAAGCGCAGGAAAACGTTGCCCTTCAGGTGGCCGATCAGATGTCGAACTATTTGCTGACTGGCGCCGTTGAAAACGCCCTGAATATGCCAAGTGTCACGGCTGAGGAAGCCAAAGTGATGGGGCCATGGATCAAACTGGCGGACCATCTTGGCGCTTTTGCGGGGCAGATGACGGATGAGCCGATCAAGGCGATCAATATTCTTTACGACGGTGTCGCCGCAGAAATGAATCTGGACGCGCTGAATTGTTCAGTAATTTCTGGTATCATGAAAAAGGCCAACCCGGACGTGAACATGGTTTCGGCACCAGTGATTGCAAAAGAACGTGGCATCCAGCTTTCTACGACCAACCAAGACAAGTCTGGTTCGTTTGATGGATATATCAAGGTCACCATCGTGACCGCTGCGATGGAACGTTCGGTTGCTGGGACGGTGTTCAACGACGGCAAGCCGCGTTTCATCCAAATCAAAGGTATCAACATTGACGCTGAGGTCGGCGAACATATGCTTTACACCACGAATGAAGACGTGCCGGGCATCATTGGTACTCTGGGCCAAACCATGGGTGAAAACGGCGTTAATATTGCGAACTTTACGTTGGGCCGATCCGAGGCGGGTGGTGGTGCTATTGCTTTGCTATATGTCGATGAACCGGTAGCCGCGCCAGTAATTGCCAAGCTCTGTGCCACGGGCATGTTTAAGCAGGTGAAACCGCTCGCGTTTGATGCCAGTTGACGACACGTCGTTGTCCTAAGTGAGCGCCACTTCGAAAGGGGTGGCGCTTCCATCTACTACCTAACAGATCTTCAACTAAAACATTTCCAATTCTTGGTGGATTTGAAGGATGCGCACGAAAGAGATCTTTCAATTACTCCGTTTTAGGATCGGTGAGACCCACCGATATGAACAAGCTGCAGGAAATGCTTGCCTGCATTTTGAGGAAACTTCCCGGTCAGATACGCCGGTTAGTGGGCATAATGAACATCCACCTAAATATGTAATTGATTAATGAGATTGCAGAGGCACCAAGCTTCAACGGCGTGTGTGAGGCGGTCAAGTTAATCGGCCCGCCATTCCACGATATGCAAATTTCCATGCTTCAGGCATTTCAAACAAATGGGCTGGCCCTGCCTTATCCCCACAAATCGGTACTGAGATATTTTAATCCACTGTCGCAGATGATGATACCGATCACGCCACCGCGCATGTGCGTTGCCAACAGTTCCAGCGCTGCGGCTGCATTTGCACCTGCCGAAAAGCCGCCAAAAATGCCCTCTTCGCAGGCCAGTGCACGCGCTGTTTCCCGTGCTGTCTCACCGTTTACAGACACATAGCCGTCCACTGGACAATTATCCAAAAGTGCCAAATTATCTAGTGCATAGCCACCGCCCTGTATCGGATGATCCGGTTGTACAAGGGTCTTGCCCGCCAATACCTCGGCACCTTGCGGTTCCACTACGAACCCTTGGAGATTAGGGTTCTCGCGCTTTAATGCTCTTATGGTCCCGCCGTAGGTCCCGCCTGACCCAACAAAATCGACAAACCCGGTCAAAGTGCCATCACTGTCAGCCCAAAGTTCTGGTCCGGTCGTACTGAAATGCGCCTGTGCATTGCCAGCATGATGAAACTGGTCAGCTCGAAAAGCCTTCCTATTTGTTACAAGATTGTTTGCGACCTCGTTAACCTTAGCAAGATCGGCGCCTGACACCTGTCCACGCGTTGATCCTTGGATTTGATCAACGAGGATGACTTCAGCGCCAAGCGCCTCCATCATCCGTATCCGTTCTACCGAGTTTCCCCGGCTCATTACGGCGACGAATGGATATCCCTTCAACCCACAGACGATGGCTAACCCAGTACCCATGTTGCCGCTGGTAAGTTCGACAACTGTTTGGCCGGGCAGCAGTGATCCATTTGCTTCAGCTGCTTCAATAATACTTTTTGCCGCACGGTCTTTTTTAGAAAACCCTGGGTTTAGATAGTCCAGTTTTGCGAGAATGCGCCCGTCTAGATCGTGTCGTTTCACAAGCCGATCCAACCAAACAGATGGTGTGCCGCCAATCACGTCGATCAAAGACTTTGCACCCATATATTCATCCTTTCTTTGCTCTCGTTGGTTCAGGCGAACAACTGGTTGGAAGTTCCACACGAAGTCTTTTCCTAGGCTTGATATATCATGCAACTTAGCAAAAACGTAAGGAAACGTAATTTTGGACGCCGCCAAAAATTCCAGAGTACTTTGAAATTTTTTGCAAGGTTGGCACGGATCAGCTTCCCATAAGTCAAGCGCCCAGATCATACGTTCCGAACCACCGTAAAAATTTTTAGCTTTTGGGCGGTTTCATTCGAAATTCTGATGAAAATGCTGTCTCTTTGACCAACGGAGGCGTGCCACAGCCTAAAAGCAAAGTAATCGTGGTCATGTATCGTTAAAGCTTCCTGCGTTATTGCCATGCCGTCACCATCTGAAACTTAGAGTTCAAGTGTGGTTTTCCTATTACCAATAAAGTGCTACGAGCCTAAGTCCCGTTCAGAAAGGCAAATGATGAATCCGGCGCGCGGTATCATCTTCATGGTTTCAGCGGTTGCGCTGTTTTCGATTATGGCCGCCATGATCAAGGCCGTTCTGGAAACGGTGCCAACGGGCCAAACGGTCTTCTTTCGGTCTGCGTTCACATTGCCTGTAATCCTGATCTGGCTTTTCAGCCGCGGTGATCTTTCGACTGGTCTCAAGGTCAAGAACCCTATGGGCCATTTCTGGCGCGGGGTAATTGGCACCACCGCTATGGCTTTGGGCTTTGCTGCACTTTCTTATCTACCGCTTCCCGAAGTGACAGCAATTGGCTTCACGGCACCATTGCTGACGGTAATTTTTGCGGCGATGTTTCTCGGTGAAACAGTGCGGTCCTTTCGACTGACCGCAGTCGGGATCGGTATGATCGGTGTCATGATCATCCTATGGCCCCGTTTGACCTTATTCGAAAGTGATAGCTCCAACGATACGGCAATTTTGGGGATTATGTTGGTGCTAGGATCGGCGGTGTTTCGGGCCCTTGCGCAGGTTCACATCCGCAATCTTGTGCAAACGGAACAGGCTTCTGCCATTGTATTCTATTTTACGCTCACCGCGTCGACCCTGTCGCTGCTGACCTTGCCGTTCGGTTGGGTTATCCCGACTATTGGTGAACTGTCGTTGCTGATCGGCGCTGGGTTGATTGGTGGTGTTGCGCAGATTCTGTTGACGTTAAGCTACAGGTTTGCCCCAGCTTCCGTTGTAGCTCCGTTTGATTACGCAGCGCTGCTGTTTGCGTTGGTGATCGGGTATATCTGGTTTGATGAAATTCCAGGCCTCACGATGCTAGCAGGCGCTTTGATCATCATTTTAGCGGGTGTTATTATCATTTGGCGGGAACGACAGCTGGGATTACAGCGGGGCAAGGCGCGTCCGGGTGTCACGCCACAAGGTTAGATGAAAAACTATGCGTCCCGTGCCTGCGCAATAAACCTGTGGTGTGTTCATCTACAGGCATGATCAAAGGGATTTGACGCGTGCTTTACAGATTTTGGACCGATCGCGTTTCTTCCGGTCCGTAGTTTCAAGTCAAAATCCTGAATGACTTTACGCTGCCTAATTACACGGTGTGTTGGGTTATAACTCGTGTGGCACTAACTCGGGCAGCGCGGAACACACTTAGCCTCAGTTACCCAACGTCTGACGAAATTGCAGTGAGTTCACCTTGACTTGACTAGCCTGCAATATCTCTTTTCAAATTTGACCCCGACACCATATCAAGTGATGACTTGGAGGAAATGCGCATGGCAGACTATTTTAAAAATCCGGACGTGATTGCTAATCTGACAGATGAGCAACGTTGGGTTACGCAAGACAGTGGCACGGAACGCCCTGGTTCGGGTAAATTACTATCCAACAAGGAACCGGGAATTTATGTTGACGTAGTGTCGGGTGAACCTCTTTTTGTAAGCTCTGACAAATATGACTCTGGTTGTGGATGGCCTAGTTTCACTAAGCCGGTTCAGACTGAATATGTGACCGAACACCACGATTCAACGCATGGCATGGTTCGGATCGAAGTACGTTCAAAACACGGTGACAGCCATTTGGGTCACGTATTTCCCGACGGCCCGTCAGATCGGGGCGGGATGAGATATTGTATCAATTCGGCTTCGCTGCGCTTTGTGCATCGTGACGATATGCAGATAGAAGGTTACGGCTCCTTTTTGGAAGAAGTGGAGGACGTCTCATGAGTGAACGCGCAGTTCTAGCGGGTGGATGTTTCTGGGGTATGCAGGATTTGATCCGAAAGATGGATGGCGTTGTGGCAACGCGCGTGGGCTATACGGGTGGTGACGTGCCAAATGCCACCTACCGAAATCATGGCAACCATGCGGAGGGGATCGAGATTATTTTTGACCCTGCCATAATTAGCTATCGCCAGCTTCTGGAATTTTTTTTCCAAATTCATGACCCATCGACTTCGAACCGTCAGGGCAATGACCTTGGGATGTCCTACCGGTCGGCGATCTACTATGTTGACGCTGCCCAGAAGGCAACGGCGGAAGATACAATAGCTGACGTCGATGCCTCTAAGCTTTGGCCTGGTAAAGTAGTCACTGAGGTCGAACCTGCCAGCGATTTCTGGGAGGCGGAAGACTTCCACCAAGACTATCTGGAAAAGCAACCCAACGGATACACCTGCCACTTTGTGCGCGCAGGCTGGGTCTTGCCCAAACGAAGCGCCTGAATGTTTCACGTCGCCCCGTGTTAGTCATAGGCAATGCGGGGGCGACCTGAGGCTTCCACCGACACCTCGGCTTCGATAAACATTTCTCGTGACTCGGCGTTTACTTTGCGTATATCGCGCTGGGCCATGATCTGAATACTCTCGGCACCCGCAACGATAGCATCTTGCCGAGCTGCTTCTGAGAGATTTGACTCGAGTGCGTCTAACGCACTGTCGAGGTCAGCGAAATCCCGTTGTTCTTTCGCCAAATGTACCCGAAACCGGCCTTCGCTTGGCACAGTCACAGTACCAGATTTCCTAATAGTGACACGTCCAACCACGGCGCCAATCGCATTAGCAACCCCGGCATGGGTTGGCAGTTCCATTTGGCATCCCAGTCGATCACCAACTGCTGGATAATACGTTGCTGCCGAAGCACCAAGCCCAATGACTGGACTGGCAAGCCCAGTATCAAGCCGTAACAGGCCACGATGCCCCTCCAAACCCTTGGACATTAAAACATGTCGGGCCAGTTGGTCTGCCGGTTGACCAAAGTCGATCTCCTCCTCGGCAAAGGCTGTTTCCAACAAGGCCAGACTGGTTTGTTCCGTCAGCTGGGCAACAATCATGCGCGCAAGTTCCGTGGCGTCGGCAGCAAGTGGATGACCAGCGCCAGTGCGGCGACGTCCGAATAAACGTAGTGCCTTGTCTGCCGCGTCATTGTCCCAAATATTCAGCAGACCCAAAACGTGACTTGCGTCAGAGGGTGTAACCGCAGCCATTTGCACCAAGCCACGATCAATCAACCGCCTTAGCGCTTGCATTTCGACCCGCGATTTCAGCACGTCGCCCAGCGGGACAACAAGATCTGTAATACGCTCAAGTAATGAGGTTTCGCGTTGGCCAAGCCCGTCAGTCTGCGCGTTGGGGATTGTGCGCAGAAACTTCCCGTCATGCTCTCCGGGAACTGCACGACGTAATTGGGCATCCAATGCGTCATGCACGATGGTGGCGTTATCTGTAGCAATGAGAGATACTGGTAGTACCCGACTTGGCCCTAAGGTAATGCCCCCGTTTAACCCTTCGCTAACAAAATGTACCCGGCTGTCCCCGCCTAGGCCAAAGGTGCGCATTGCCACTGCTTCAACCATGGTGCGATATGGCCCAACACGCGCGCCTTCCGGGTCGATGGCAGGGCGGCCGCCACGCAGTACAGCGACATCTGTTGTGGTGCCGCCAATGTCGCTGACCACGGCCTCCATTGCCCCAGTCAACCAGTGCGCGCCCACGATCGATGCTGCAGGCCCGCTGAGAATGGTTTCTATGGGTCGCTGGCGCGCAAATTCTGCAGAAATCAGTGCACCATCACCACGCACCACCATCAAAGGGGCGTTGATCCCAAGCTCGCCTAGCCGTACCTGTGCCCGGCTAATCAATCGTTCGATCATGCCAATTAAACGTGCGTTCAACAGGGCTGTCATCGCCCGTTTGGGTCCATTAAGTCGTGACGACAAATGGTGAGATGCGCTTACTGGGAGCCCAGTGATACTATGGATCAACTCTGTGGCGCGCTGTTCATGGGCTGGATTTCTGGTGGCAAATTGAGCGGCAACGGCAAAGCCCGAAATGCCTTCAGCATTGTGCGTCAACCATTCACGCATTGTGGTTTCATCTAAAGCCGCTCTTTCTTGGCCTAAATGGTTATGCCCCCCTGCCAAAAGTATTGCTGAATCCCCGGAAAGAGCGTCGAGCAAACCGTGTTTGTCTAGATCGCCGTCACGAAAGCCTATCAAGAAGAGTGCAACCTTGCCACCTTGTCCCTCAACCAGTGCATTGGTGGCAAGGGTGGTGGACAATGACGCCATAACAATATCGTTTGGGCAAACTCCTGCTTCAGCAAGCACAGAAGAGACGGCGGCTCCAATTCCGTCTGCAAGATCGTGACGCGTGGTCAGTGCCTTGGCTGATGCAATTACCGCGCGCTCATCCTGAATCAGGACCGCGTCAGTGTAGGTGCCGCCTGTATCCACCCCTAAGGACAAAGCCATATAGTCCGTCTCCCTCGTTCGCGCCTAGAAAGGTAAGAGGCACTTCCAGAGCTTAATCCAACCCTTTTTGCAAATCATTGTAATTGGTTCAACGCCCACTGTGCTGCATCAGCAACCGCCGCATCCGAATCGGAGCAAAGCTCTTGCGCGACGTTAGACAGAGACTTGTCGCCAGAATTGCCAATCGCATATAATACATTGCGCACAAATCGGTCACGCTTGATCCGCTTTATCGGAGATTTCGAAAACATGGTGCGAAATGCGCTATCATCCAGACGAGCAAGCTCGGCCAGTGGTGGTGCCAACAGATCATGGCGCGCATGATATTTCACCTCGCGGGCGGTCACGGCAAACTTGTTCCAAGGGCAGGCCGCAAGACAATCGTCGCACCCGTAAATCCGATTACCCAAAAGTGGGCGCAAAGCCACATCTACCGGGCCTTGATGTTCAATGGTCAGATACGAGATACAGCGCCGTGCATCGATCTGGTTTGGGGCAGGAAAAGCATCTGTCGGACAAACGTCCAAACAGGCGCGACAGGATCCACAATGATCTGATTCCGCCTCATCCGCCTCCAACTCATGCGTGGTGAAAATTGATCCAATGAAAAACCAAGATCCCAATTCTCGGCTTACAAGATTGGTGTGCTTGCCCTGCCATCCTAGCCCAGCGGCTTGGCCAAGCGGTTTTTCCGGTACTGGGGCTGTATCGACAAAAACCTTAACTTCGGTGTTGGTATCGGTTTCGGCAATCAGCCACCTTGCCAGCCTTTTTAGCCGTTTCTTCACTAGATCATGATAGTCGCAGTTTTGGGCATAGACCGATATTGCACCTCGGTCGGTTTGGGCGTGCACCGATGTTGGATCATGATCGGGTGTGTAACTCTCTGCCAACACGATCACTGAACGTGCCTCTGGCCATAATACAGCCGGGTTGCTTCGCCAATGCGTGCGCTCCGCCAGCCATTTCATGTGGCCTTGGTACCCCTTCTCAAGAAAGCCAGCCAAACCGGCAGACACATGCCCAACAGCATCTGGTCGGCAAACTTTTGCCAGATCAAATCCCAAGGCCTGAGCCTCGGCCACCAGTTGGGCCTTCAGGTTGTCAGCCACAGGTCCGCCCTTTCTTTTTGCCGCAAATATCCATGGGACGCGTCATAATTTTAGATTGCGACCAAGGGACTGCGCCCCTTATGTCAGAAATCCAGGTCGGCATAATGCGCTGGCGGTGGAAATCCTGAAATCTGATCCGCTAGGATCGAGCGAAACGCAGGCCGTGACTTAATCGTTGCATACCAGTCTTTGACCACAGCTGATCTGTTCCAGTCCACGTCAGAAATATAGTCCAGCGCACTCAGATGCGCGGCAGCTGCAAAGTCTGCGAGTGTCATCACGTCTCCGGCAAGCCAGCGTCGATGATCCAGCAGCCAATGCATGTAGTCGAGGTGATACTTGATCGCTTTTGCTCCGGCTTTCACATTAGAGCTGTCGGGGTAGCCAGCGCCCATTACTTTCTTATTGACGCGCTCGTACAATAACTTTGATGTAACTTCGCTGTGGAACTTGTCATCGAACCAAGTGACAAGGCGACGGACTTCGTAACGAGCATCAGGGTCTTTTGGCAATAAAGATGGCTCTGGGTATTTCTCTTCGAGATACTCACAGATGGCTGCGCTTTCGGCCATCATCTTACCATCCATCTTCAAAACGGGCACTTTTGCTGCTGGATTTCGGCGCAGGAAATCTGGATCCTGTTCCCAGTAGCGTTCTTCGATCAGTTCGACCTCAATACGCTTCTCCGCAAGACTCAGTCTTAGTTTGCGGCAGAAGGGGGACAGAGGTACATGAAAAAGCCGGTTCATGGAAAAAACACCAATTAACGAGATCTTACCCTCAATGCCTTGCCCTGCGCAGATTTTCAATGCTCGTTTGTAATACTCGGCATTACATGTCGCTCACACAGTATTTGTCGACATAAGTTGGATAGTGTTTAGACTCCACCGTGATCATACTTGCTCATTCCGCAATTGGGGCATGGATGTAAGCCAAATTTGGGAATTATTAAAACTGTCGCGGAGCCTGTGATTAGACATATTTTCAGCCGCTAAAACCTAAAGCTTGTAGGCGCAAGGATTTGGGAATGCCTTCTCTCGAAGTTTGAATTTAATTGGGCTGTTTTCGAGTTTAGTCTGCAAAACACTTTTCGCGAGGATCTTCGTAAATCGTTGCGGCACCGTCCATGATGGCGACTGACCGACGCTGCAAGGCTGCCGTTGGTCGACTTGCCGACCGTTTCTTGGGGTTTGGTAAAACCGCTGCCAATCTGGCTGCCTGCATTGGGCTGAGAGCATTCGGTTGAACTCCGAAGTAATGCTGGGCTGCGGCCTTCACGCCAAAGACACCTTCGTCAAACTCGGCTACGTTCAGATATACCTCCAGAACTCGCTTTTTAGACCACACAAGTTCTAGCAGTGGTGTTAATAGCGCTTCGATAGATTTTCGTGCCCAGCTGCGTCCTTGCCAAAGATAAACGTTTTTAACGACTTGTTGGCTAATCGTCGAGGCGCCCCTCGCACCGCCGTCATTAAGTGCAGCACGGATCGCACTCATGTCAAAGCCCCAGTGAAGGCAGAAATTTGCGTCTTCCGCCGCCACCGCTGACCGGCGCATTACTGGCGCTATCTCGTCGATGGGCGCCCACTCGTGATCTATTTTTCCAAGGCGCCACCGTTCTGAAAGCATAGTTATTGTCGTGGGTGGATTGATTATGGAAAACAAAAAGACGGCCAAGATTATCAGTGATACAAGCAAAACGGCAGAGCGGCGAAGCCAAAAACGCGCGATCTTCATCTTTTGAAAAAACCACCCGTGCGTTTTCTGTGTCTTTTTCTTTGCCATGTACTGCACACTCCGTTCTCAGCGTTGCAGTAATCTGTGCTCGACGTCGGTGCAAGCTTCGCCTCGTTCGAAAAGGGCTTGCTCGTTGTCAACGTAAGGCGTTGTAATGGTATCTGCCATCACCAACCCTCAAAAAAATTGATCGGTGCGGGAAAATTTCCCGCACCGATGCTGGGCTTTCGATACCCCTCATTGACACTTCGTAAGAGGTGCTTTGGTGGGCAACAGATCACCAAATCTGGATTTTGAGAGTTTTCAGAGTTCTTCCTTATGCAATTACTCTGCTGGCACGGCGGCCTTCTCAGTTGTTAGTGGTGCTGGCAACCGGATGAGCATTTCCTTTGGGCAGACCTGAAGGAAGTTGGATTTTTCTACGTCCCAGTGCTGCAGAATACTTGAGGCTTTCTGACTGCCGGTTTCCTCAGAGTGGCGCTCAACAAGATGTTTCAATTGCGCTTCCCAATGATCCACCGTGACCGGGCACGTTACTAACGTTTCCATATTCATCACATTTTCAGCATGGCCTTCCGGATCGTAAAGGTATGCCATACCGCCGGTCATACCGGCACCAAAGTTAGCACCAATCTCACCCAGAATTACTGCCACACCGCCTGTCATGTATTCACATCCGTTGCTGCCACAGCCCTCAATTACGACCTTCGCGCCCGAGTTGCGAACGGCGAAACGTTCACCGGCGCGCCCTGCTGCAAATAAATAGCCGTCTGTGGCTCCATAAAGAACAGTGTTCCCAATAATTGTATTATCAGATGCAACCAGTGGAGAAGCCATCGGCGGTCGCACGACAACGGTGCCTCCTGATAATCCTTTTGCGACATAGTCGTTGGCATCACCGGACACTTCGATCTTGAGTCCTGGCGCCGCAAAAGCCCCTAGTGATTGTCCGGCTGAACCGGCGAGCTTCACAGTAAGGTGGTCCTCTTGGAGGGCGTTGCGCATGCCAAAATTTCGCACGATATGTGAGGATGTACGTGCGCCCACTGTACGGTGCGTATTCTGAATTGCGTAAGATAGCTGCATTTTTTCACCATCCTCCAGGAAGCGTGCTGCATCCCGTACGATTTCTGCATCCAACGTGTTGGGTACGGGATTACGATCCTTATCGCGGTTGTAGATGATCTCTGAGGCTCCATCGACGGTGATTAAGAGTGGATTCAGGTCAAGGTCATCCAGATGAGCAGACCCACGGCTGACCTGTGCCAATAGGTCAGCGCGGCCGATTACTTCTTCCAGGGATCGTGCGCCAATGCTGGCCAGAGTTTCACGAACTTCCTGTGCATAGAAGGTAATCAAATTCACCACTTTGTCGGCGGATCCAGTGTATTTTGCGCGGAGGTCTTCATCCTGTGTGCAAACGCCAACTGGGCAAGTGTTACTTTGGCACTGGCGTACCATGATACATCCCATGGCTATAAGTGCTGCTGTCCCGATGCCGTATTCTTCAGCTCCCATCATTGCTGCCATCACGATATCACGTCCTGTGCGTAAACCTCCGTCAGTCCGCAGCGTTACTCGGTCGCGCAAATTATTCATTGCAAGCACTTGGTGGGCTTCGGTTAGACCCATTTCCCAAGGTAAGCCGGCGTATTTGATAGATGTTGCAGGCGAGGCACCAGTGCCACCATTGTGACCAGATATCAGTATGATGTCTGCTTTAGCCTTAGCAACACCAGCTGCAATCGTGCCCACCCCGCTTGCAGCCACAAGTTTCACGGTCACCTTGCAACGTGGGTTGATCTGTTTAAGGTCGTAGATCAACTGCGCTAGGTCTTCTATTGAATAGATGTCGTGATGTGGTGGTGGTGAAATTAGAGTCACGCCCTTGGTTGAATGCCTCAACCTCGCAATCAAATCTGTGACCTTCATTCCTGGTAGCTGACCGCCTTCACCTGGCTTTGCTCCTTGAGCGACCTTGATTTCCAATTCTTCGCATTGGTTAAGATATTCAGCGGTCACGCCAAATCTACCGGATGCCACCTGTTTGATTTTGGCTGAAGGATTGTCACCATTTGGTTCTGGTACAAAATGGGCTGGATCTTCGCCACCTTCTCCAGAATCAGATTTGGCTCCAATGCGGTTCATCGCAACGTTCAGCGTCTTGTGTGCTTCAGGGCTTAACGCGCCCAGTGACATGCCAGGCGTTACAAAACGCTTCCGGATCGCCGTAATCGACTCTACATCTTCTATAGAAATGGGAGCTCCGAGAGCTTTAAAATCCAGAAGGTCACGCAAATGAATTGGTGGGTTTGAACGCATCTTCTTGGAATATTGCTTCCAAAGCTGGTAGGATGCCTGATTGCACGCGGCCTGCATCATATGCATTGCTTGAGCGCCCCAAGCATGGGTCTCACCTGATTTGCGTGCCTTGTAAAAGCCACCAATTGGCAAGACATTTTGTCCGCCTAACCAACCTTGGGCGTGTATCTGTTCTGATTTCCGCTGAATGCCGCTTACGCCAATGCCTGAGATGCGGCTGGTCATACCGGGGAAGTACTCAGCGCACATTGCGCGGCTTAGTCCAACTGCTTCAAAATTCAGACCACCGCGATAAGATGAAATCACGGAGATACCCATTTTTGCCATGATTTTAAGCAACCCTTGATCAATGGCCTCGCGGTAGCGCGCCATATTCTCGGTCAATGTTCCTTCGGCTAGTCCGCGCTCAATTCGAAGCGCGAGCGTATCTTCGGCGAGGTAGGCATTGACTACGGTTGCACCGGCACCGATTAGTACTGCGAAATAGTGTGGGTCAATGCATTCTGCTGAGCGGATATTTAGTGAGCAGAACGTTCTGAGGCCTTTTCGTGTTAGGTGGCTATGTACGGCGCTTGTTGCGAGAATCATTGGCATGCTGACTCTTTTTTCATTTTGCTGATCGTCACTAAGGACGATATGGCCAGCACCGCTTCGAACGGCGTCTTCGGCTTCAGCGCGAATTCGTTCTAACCCATTGCTGAGAGCACCGTCACCGGCATTCAAATCGAAGGTACAATCAATCTGGGCAACTGTGTTTTCGAACGCTGCTAAAAGATCGTCGAACTGAGCGTTGCCAACAAACGGACTATCCAGCATCACGATCTCTGTTTGACTACCGTCCTCATCAAGGACGTTCTTCAGGTTTCCAAACCGTGTTTTTAGGCTCATCACTCTGTATTCACGCAAGGAGTCGATTGGAGGGTTGGTTACTTGACTGAAGTTTTGGCGGAAGAAATGGCTCAGCGGTCTATACTTTTTGGAGAGTACTGCGCTGGGAGTATCATCTCCCATTGATGCAAGCGCCTCTTTTCCATCCTCTGCCATCGGTGCGAGAATTTGCTCCACTTCCTCTATGCTAAATCCGGCAGCTATTTGGCGCTTGCGCAACTCTTCGCCTTGAAACAGTGGCTTCTCTTTCGCGGCATAAAGGTCTTTGCCAAGATCCCGAATTTTACCAACCCACTCGCTGTATGGTCGACTATCAGCCAATTTATTTTTAATCTCGGTGTCGTGGTACAGCCGACCTTCGGCCATATCCACTGCTAGTAATTGACCCGGTCCCAATGCGCCCTTTTCAACAACGTTGAACTCGTCCACTGGCACCATTCCGGCCTCTGAACCAGAAATGAGGAGGCCTTCGCCGGTAACGACATAGCGCATTGGGCGCAGACCGTTGCGGTCCAGTCCAGCACAAACCCACCGGCCATCTGTCATCGCCAAAGCGGCTGGCCCGTCCCAAGGTTCCATCACTGAATTGCAGTAGCTATACATGTCGCGCCATGCCTGTGGCAATTCCACGGCCTGCTTGGACCAGCTTTCTGGAACGAGCATGGTTTTGGCCATTGGCGCTGAACGACCCGCGCGAACCATCAATTCAAACACAGCATCCAGTGCTGCAGAATCTGAGCTACCTCCCGGAACAATGGGTTTAATGTCTTCTGCCATTTCGCCAAATGTAGCGCTTGCCAGTCGGATTTCATGGCTCTTCATCCAATTTAGGTTTCCCTTTAGTGTGTTGATTTCACCATTGTGTGCCAACATTCTGAAAGGTTGCGCCAGCCACCATTGTGGAAAGGTATTGGTTGAATAGCGCTGATGGTAGATCGCAAACGCTGACTCAAAACGGGGATCTTGAAGGTCGGGATAGAAAACAGCAACCTGTTCTGCCAACATCATGCCTTTATAGATGATCGATCTACAGGACAACGACGCAACATACATCCCGTTGATGTTTGCATCTCCAGCTGCTTTTTCGATACGGCGGCGGATTACGTACAACTCACGCTCGAAAGTCTCTTCATCTACGCCTTTTGAATTTGAGATGAGTATTTGCTCAATTTCAGGCCGTGTGGCGTTTGCTTTTTCACCGAGGCAAGTAATATCGACTGGTACATGCCGCCAACCATAAATGCCGTAACCCAATCGCAGAACTTCAGACTCGACAATCGTCCGACAGGTTTCCTGCGCGCCATGATCTGTTCGCGGCAAGAAAACCTGTCCGACTGCCATCAGCTGGTCCATGTTCGGTTCGTGCCCCGTCCGGCGGATTTGATCGTAGAAAAAATTAACTGGGATTTGAAGGTGGATACCGGCTCCATCACCGGTCTTGCCATCTGCGTCTACCGCTCCTCGGTGCCAAATAGCTTTAAGTGCGGTGATTCCGCCTTCGACAACATTACGGCTTGGTTTACCATCAATTGACACAACCAATCCAACACCGCAGGATGAATGTTCTTCGTCCTTCGAGTATAAACCATTCTTGGCCATGAAATTGCGCTTTGCCTCTTCGGCATTTACCCAGTTTTCATCAAATTTTGTCATGGAGGCTCTCCTTTTTACGGGGCTTGCAAACGGCCGCCTCGGCCTGAATTTTCATTTTAAATCTCAACGTACTGCCCAATAGGTCTTCGTCGATTGCAGTTATTTCGAAACTTGAGTTATTGATTAGCACTCACTTCTCCACCTCTGGTGCGACGCCCAAAACCGCTATTTCATTCGTCAGAAGTGCAACTGCTGCCTAGAGTTGCAATGCAACCGCGTCAGCCTCTTTTCATTCTGCTGCTATGGTTGCTGTGTTCTGGAACTTTTCCAGAATTGCGTCAGCGCAGTCACGGCCATCCCTTATTGCCCATACGACAAGGGATGCACCGCGTACGATATCTCCAATCGCGTACACGCCCTCCATTTCGGTCGCTCCGGTCGTAAACTCAGCTTTAATTGTGCCCCACCGCGTCACCTCAAGCTCTGGCTGGTCCCACAATACAGGAAGGTTTTCAGGTTCGAAGCCTAACGCCTTGATGACGAGGCTTGCCTCTTCCACGTAATCGGCACCCTCAATTACTTCGGGAGTTTGACGGCCAGACGCGTCCGGTTGGCCCAAACGCATCTTTTGTACCATGACCCCCGTGACGGGGTTTCCGGCGAATCCCTTTGGAGCGGTAAGCCAAACAAATTCCACACCTTCTTCCTCGGCGTTCATGGTCTCGCGTTGCGAGCCTGGCATATTAGCGCGATCACGACGATACAAACATTTCACGCTTTTGGCTCCCTGACGGACAGCGGTCCGAACGCAGTCCATCGCGGTATCTCCGCCGCCAATGACAACTACCTTTTTACCCTCAGCATTTAGTTCTCCACTCTCGAATTCAGGCACCTCATCACCAAAGCTTTTGCGATTAGAGCAGGTAAGGAAATCAATTGCTTCTACAATTCCCTCTGATTTAACACCCGGGCCATGGAGATCCCGACTTTTGTAAACGCCAGTGGCGATAATCACTGCATCATGTGCTTGCCGAATATCTGAAAAATTTATGTCCTTGCCCACTGTGCAATTTAATCGAAACGAAACACCACCTTGCACCAGTTGATCGTTACGGCGCACTACAATGTTTTTTTCCAACTTAAACCCTGGAATGCCATAAGTTAGCAGTCCACCCGCCCGATCGTGGCTATCATAAACCGTGACTTGTACGCCCGCGCGACGCAGATGGTCTGCTGCGGCAAGCCCACCCGGGCCTGCGCCAATAATACCGACACTTTCAGGACGTTCCTGCTGAGGAGAAATTGGCTTGACCCAACCTTTTTCCCAAGCCGTGTCAGTGATAAACTTCTCAACCGCGCCAATAGTTACAGTTTCGTGGCCAGATTGTTCTATAACGCAGTTTCCCTCGCACAGTCGGTCTTGTGGGCAAATTCGCCCACAAATTTCAGGAAAAGTGTTGGTAGCCTGGCTGATACCGTAGGCCTCTTCAAGTCGGCCTGTTGCGGTCAGATGCAACCAGTCTGGAATATTATTGTGCAATGGACAATGTGATTGGCAATAAGGTACGCCACACTGGGAGCAACGGCTTGCTTGCTCCTTGGCGCTGACAGTGGCGAATTCAGCGTAAATTTCCCCGAAATCTTGATTTCGCGTTGTAGCGTCGCGCTTCTTCGGCATGTCACGCTCGACTGATATAAACTTAAGCATCGGTTGTTTAGCCATGACACACGCCCTCTAATTGACAAGTTTTCTGTAGTAAGCAAAAAAATAACAAGATAAAAGTCATAATTATTGACCTAAAATGCAAAATAATTTTGATCGGCAACTGAAAATTGTCTGATTGACTATCTTTTTATGGCCGAATCGGACTTAAATTAAAACTTTTCTTTTACTTTCTGTCACTTATACCTGTCTTAAATCTTTATCACCTGTGAGGCTCTATGTCGCTGTTTCACATTTTTCTTATTGCCGCTCTACAAGGCGTCACAGAATTCTTGCCGGTTAGTTCTTCTGGACATCTGATCCTGTTACCGAGCCTCACCGCATTGCCGGATCAGGGGCAGGCAATTGATGTGGCTGTGCATGTTGGTACGCTCGGTGCGGTTCTTTTGTATTTCTGGTCAGATTTTAAGTTGGCAGTTGGCGGAATTCCTAAGGCACTGTCTGGGCGCTGGGAGAGCCCTGGAGCAAAACTGGCGTCGTTGCTCGCGATTGCAACTGTACCAGTGGTGGTAGCGGGATTATTTATTAAACTGACTGGTCTCGACGACGTTATGCGGTCTGTCACTGTAATAGGATGGACAATGCTAGGCTTCGGAATTGTTCTCTGGATTGCAGATCGAAGTGGTGTTCAGGAAAAAAAATCTGATGAATGGTCGGTCCGCGACGCCTGGGTTATAGGGCTTTGGCAAGCGCTAGCGCTGATACCCGGCACGTCGCGATCTGGCGCCGCAATATCAGGTGCTAGAGCGCTGGGCTACAAACGCACCGACTCGGCAAAGATCGCTATGTTGATGTCGATACCAACGATCATAGCAAGCGGTGTACCTCTGGGTTACGAGGTGATTGGAAACGCTGATGTGAGCGTGGCAAGAGATGGAGCAATCGCTGCATCTTTCGCTTTTGTTGCCGCTTTGATTGCACTGCGGCTGATGATGCGATTGTTGCAATCCGTGAGCTTCACCCCATACGTGATCTACCGAATTATTTTAGGTGTCGTGCTTCTGGTTTATGCTTACACGTGAAAGTAATTTGTAAAATTTAAGAAACACACTGAACGATAATTGGCGTCAGATACCGAGGTTTTTTGCAGATGCCTTTATAGCGTCGTACTGCCCTGACGGGCGAAAACGCCACAGATAATCGCCGATAATTGAGTCAGTTGCGGTTGGCTTAATCCCAAGTTCCGCAAAACTTTTTGCATTCGCAGATACTACGTTGTCATGTCTCAATAACTTGACCTGATCACGTGTAACAATTTTATTATCAAATAGGCCAAATAAAGCCTTACACGTGATATCAAAAAACCACCCCATCATCCGGCCAACAGCAAACGGCATGTTAATAACTATCTTGCTGCGATTAACCTCTGATAGAATATCGTCGACCCAACCAGCCAATGATTTGGCCTCAGGCCCACCTAGTTCAAACACTCCTTCTGCCTCTCCTAAGATACCTTTCACGGCAGCTTGAGCCACGTCGTCAACGTAGACTGGCTGAAATAGAGTTTCACCACCCACGAGGGGTAAGAAAGGACCTAGGCGGCTCATCGAGGCGAACCTATTGAAAAATTGATCATCAACGCCAAAAATGACCGATGGACGTAAAATCATAGCTCCTGGCATGTGAGAAAGGACACTTGCCTCACCGACTGCCTTGGTGCGCGCATATGTGCTTTCCGAATCTAAATTTGCCCCAAGAGCAGAGAGATGGACCATGTAGCCAATACCTCGCTCCGCAGCGATTTTTGCAATCCGTTCCGCGCCTTGTGCCTGAACTGCGTCAAAAGTGTTGCTACCTGTGTTGTCAAGAATGCCGACACAGTTGACGACCGCATCCGCGCCTTGCATTGCTGCGGCAACGGAATCATCATCACGAATATTGCAAAATATAGGTTCGACTTGGCCAACATAGCCATAAGGTTTGACAAACATCGCCTCGTTTGGACGGCGAACTGCAACTCTTACACGCCAGCCTATCTTAGCCATGCGCCAAGCAATATGGCGCCCGACAAACCCCGAACCGCCGTAAATCGTGACAAGTTTTGGCATTATACGAACTCCAGCTAAAAACGCGGTACCGAGTGGATACCGCTCGAAAAGCTTGGGAACAACCCGCAAACACGCAACCGCGACAACAATACGCCGTTTTAGAAATGGCGCATGGCCAAAATAACCTTCATGGAAACATAGTGGTGCAAGAAAATTGAAAATTTCTATTTTAACGAAGTTGACACGCTTTGTCGGCGGAGCTAGGTCGAAGTACCAATGTTCGTGCCCAGATGGCGGAATTGGTAGACGCGCTAGCTTCAGGTGCTAGTGTCCGTATGGACGTGGAGGTTCGAGTCCTCTTCTGGGCACCACTAATCTACCAAACCCCTTATTTATATACTGTTATTCACGACTTCTGGGATTATTTCGTACCAAATTGTCCCAAAACTTCGTACCAAATTGATTGCTCAGCCACTTACCACTTCACACATTGACAGATTAGTGGAAGCAGGCCGTTTCGTCACTGAGCCAATAAAATGGAGCTATACAGGCTCTCTGTCTCTCAACTGGAAGCAACAGGTGTTCCTGAAAATGTAGCAGCACGATTGTTGGGGCATGAGTTCAAAACGATGACCTATGGGCTTTACGCGGGAGGCAAGCTACCGTTTGCAGTCCTCAGTGACGCTCTCGGCAAGGTTGATTGGACCTGAGGAGTTGCCTGCGGATCAATCCAAAGTCCCCGAATCCTTTGATGGTAAGACCACCCACTGCCTAAGACATAGCTTCAGAGACCGCCTGAGAGACTGTGACGTGCCTTTAGAAGCCATAGATCAGGCTGGTGGAT